>Ga0308415_1000287_pt1 | contig 22185 bp, 21 predicted proteins | sample HotsprSampleOS55_FD_203465 | JGI IMG/M metagenome (GOLD analysis project Ga0308415, IMG submission 203465) | Hot spring phototrophic mat microbial communities from Octopus Spring, Yellowstone National Park, Wyoming, United States - 20090730_OS55 ... | reverse complement strand
CGCGCGACGCTTTGGCAACTGCTTGGCGCACGCGCAGGCGCCAAGCTCCGCATCACCATCACCCAGACCACACCGACGCCGTATGTGATGGAGTACCCCGCCTTCTACCGCGACACCTTCGCGGGCGCGATTGCCACCGACAACGGAGCGCACACTTACCCGCATGTGCGCAACAAGCAGACGCTCAACTGGGGTCTGCTCGTCTATCCCACAGCAAGCAACACGCCGAGCGTGCGCTTGCCCCACCAGCCCATGACGCTCTACGACGCCGCCGCGCTCTATCGCCTGCTCGAACGCGGAATAGACGCCAGTGCCACCATCGACATCATCGACCAGATACGCGCTTGGGGTATTGATGATGTTGAGACGGGCGGTCATCCTGCAGGCGTGCCGCGCGTCAGGCAGATGTGCCGCGCCGCGCTGCTACCCTACACGACTCAGCTCGCGCTCTGGCTGATTAACGACCTGCGCGAGTGCCCCCCGCTCCCGACGCTGCCGACGCGCCGATTCCAAATCAGCCCACAATTCGGGTTCACAGGCGACTGGGGGCAGTGGTGCTACTTCGCCGCGCCCAGCCGACGCTACTATCTCCATCCCGACGAGAATGCACACCTCTGGGAGATTGAGGGCGATACAGAGACGCAGCGCACGATGAATGACCGAACTGTCGGACGATACCTCATCACGCGACACGACATGTCCGTCGACGGTACGGAAACGATGCAACACCCCACCAAGCAGTGGCGCATCCGTGTCGGCACGCGCACGCTCGCACGCACCACGCCCTTCTTCTCCCACGCATGCGTCTCCGCAACTGTACAGACTTCGCCATCGCTGGCTATCCCGCTCGTCGTGTCGCAACTGCGCGACCGACTCTACTTCGCGCTGCAACCCAACACGCTCGAATTCGTCGCGCTGCCCCTGCTCAGGCAGCGCACGCCGCGCAGCACGCCGCGACCGCTCCACGCGCTCGAAGCCAACGACCGTACCGACCTCCCGCAACTCCTCATCGGATACCAGCACGATACCAGCGTCACGCTCGCCATCCTGCCCGCCGACGGTACAATCGTAGAGGTCTGGACGATGAGCGGGAAGCGAATCCTCATACAGACTTGGGGCGAGGAGTACGCCATCTACGCATGGATACTCGGACAGGACAGCCGCCTGCGCATGCGAGTCTCACGCGACCACGCACGCACATGGACAACCCCCACCGACTGCACACTCGACGGCGCGCCCTTCGACGCCGACGACCTTGGCGACTGCACGCTCGACCGCAGACATCGCGTGCTATACCTCACCTACAAGCGCAATGCAACCGTCGCTATCGCACGCTCCACAGACGGCATAAACTGGGAGACTTGCCTGACATAAGGGTGACAATTTGTCACCCTTTCCATTCGCGTCCTATAATTCGTCAGCATACACCACAGCGGGTATCCTATGGGAGGCGTCGCGACGCGCGACTCCACTTCCTATCGTACAATTCTAACGATGGCGAAACGCAAGGATGACCGATGGCTCAGCGGTGAGGAACTGATTGAGGCGCTCAAGCGGGAACTGAACGGACACGAGGTGACCGACGAACCCGCGAAACCGCGCACGCCGCAATACACCTTGCGTATCCCGCGCAAGCGTGCCAATCCGCCGAAGCCCCCGAAGAAGAAGCCGAACACCGATCAGAAACGGCTCGACATATAGTCGACATGTAGGTGACATGTAGTTGACATGTAGTTGACATGTAGTCACTCGCTCGCAAAGGCTAACGCGCGGCGTATAATTCAGCGATGGCTACCCGACGCAAGCGCACGGTAAACGAGACAACGACTGCGAACGAGCCGCAGGCGGTGGTACAGCCTGCGGCGGATGGAATCGTGGCGACGGAGTGTATGACGGTCGACGGCTACGAGAGCGTGCGACGACTCGTCACGCCAAACGGCGTCTACTACGGCATACCCGACCCAGAGAACGGCACTCTCTACCGCTGTCTCCGCGAGGACGAATGGAACGCCTTCCAACGCATCCTTGACGACCTCGCCAGCTTCATGACCATCTCGCGCGAGCTGGCGTTCCGATGTCGCGTGACGGATTTCGGCGGTGTTGTCACGGTTCGTCTCGGCGAGGGAGGTGACGACTGATGCCCGTACTCTACATCCCGCACGGTAGGCGCGCCGTACTCGGCATCGCGCAGACGCTTGACCCGTCTTCGCCACCAGCGGATGCCAACTACACGCCGTACCCCCTTGTAGGCGCGGCGGTCATGCGACGGCGCAATCTCATCGTCCCGCCCATCCACTCGCGCGACTGGGCGTTCCTCTATAGCGACGGCGTGCAGTTCGCGCAGATCCAGCTGCGCATCCTCTGCATGCGCCACGCGACGGGGTTCGGACTCGGCATGGACGCGACGCTCCTCGACTGGATTATGGCTCGCAAGGCTGACGGCGACTCCTACGCCGCGTCTATCCGTCTCTACGACGGCAACGCGACCTACCAGTTTCACGGCTGCAAGGTGCAGACGGCGCAGATGACCATCACGAAGGGCGACCTCATCGTCTGGAACATCGTCGCGCAAGCGCCGAATATCGGCGCGCAGCTCAGCACGAACCCGTCCCAGCTCGTCTATCCCCAGTTCGCCGAGACGCCGCTCACTTGGCGCGATGTGCTGTTCGTCTCCGGCGGCGACATCGACCTTCAGCCCATCTACAGCGTCGAGTTCTCTGTCGCCAACAATCTCATCATGAACGCGCCCATCGCTGAAGGCACTGAAAACTTCGGCACGGCGCTCGCGCGATGGGACGGCGGACAGATGCAAGCCTCGGCGACCATCACGCTCCAGTATTACCGCGACGACCAGCTCGCCAGCCTCTACAACCCGAACGGGTTCGACTTCGGTATCCGATTCAGCTCGCCGAACAACCGATTCATCCGATTCCCGCGGCTCGTCGCCGAGAACCCCATCGACCTGCCCGTCAACTACGGCCCGATGTTCAAACAGGTGCAGTGCGTCGCGCTGGGCACGCCCATCTCAGGCGCGACGGGCACCCCGCCGATATACCATGCGACCTCATAGATGGAACGCGAGCGTGAGCTGACCTTCAACATCCGACTGGACGGACTTGAGAAGCTCAAGTCCGACCTCGAATCGCTCGTACAAACGCTCCAATCGCTCCTGCCGAGTGTGCCCGCGCCGCCGACGGGCTGGAGCGTCACGCCGTCGGGAATCGCCGTGCCCCCGACGCCCACCTCGATACCATCGAGTCTCCCAGTAGCCCAGCAAGCGCACGCACACGGCATGCAAGCCACGCAACAGAACCGACCGCCTGCGCCGCCGCCCAACCCTGCGCAGACAATCCAGCACGCGACGCAACCGTATGTGCAGGCGCAACAGCAGGCACAGCAGGCGCAGCAGCAGGCACAGCAGGCGCAGCAGCAAGCGCAGCAGGTACAGCAGGCGCAACAGCAGGCGCAGCAGGCGCAACAGCAGGCACAGCAGGCGCAGCAGCAGGCACAGCAGGCGCAGCAGGCGCAACAGCAGGCGCAACAGGCGCAGCAGCAGGCGCAACAGGCGCAACAGCAGGCACAGCCCGATCTATACGAACAGTTAATCACGACGCTTCGGAATATCGCCAGCATCGGGTACGCAGGCGGGCGCATGGGACTCGGTACTTGGGCGATGGGACAGGTCGCGTCTGGACTTGCCACCGCGTTGCAATCCATCCCCGCGCTCGGACTCGCGCTCAATCCCGCCACGATGGCAGCCGCCGCGGTGATGTTCCTTCTCTCCCCGTCGCTCAACGCTGTCGGGCGCAACACTGGCGCGGAGGTGATGACGGGCGTCACAGGACAAGGCGGCACCACGCCCAGCAGCATCTTCTACGACGCCATCACTGCGAACCCCATCTTCCGCGTGCTGTCGTGGATACCGTTCTTCGGCCCGCAGATGGAAGCCGCCGTGCAGGGACACGCGCGGTTCCTGCGTGCCTACGAGTCGCAACTCATCGCCGCGCTCATCACGCGACAGCAACCGCTCATGGCGCTCCCGCTCGCAGGCATAGGCCCCACGCTCGGTATCTGGGGCGCGAGCGTCGACCTGCTGGGGTTCTCACCCTACTACAGCGCGGTCGAACTCCAACGCGCCGCCGACCTCATGCTACGCGGGTTCCGATTCCAACAGGGATTCGAAGTGCGCGGCGGACTGGTGCCTGAATTCGTAACCCGCACGCTCAGAGGCGAACTCGACCTCTTCACCCTGAGCGATGCCGAACGCCCTTGGCTGATGCAGTCGCCGACAGGCATGCGCCTGAGGCGACAGCGCGTCGGCGCTGAAATCGACATCCCCGAACTGCGCGGCTATCGGTACATCGAGCAGTTGCTCGATACGGGATATGTGCCCGAAACACCCATCGTCACACCTACAGCCGTCGGGCGCGCCTTCCCAAGCATGCCCGCTAACATCCTCGAATTCACAGGCATGCTCCGACACACGCTGCTGCAGCGGTTCCCGATGTTTGGCGGCGTAGTCAACCCCATCGTCGAGCAGGTACTCGACGAACTCGTCACGGCGGTCAACACGCCCGTCATGATGCAGCTCTTCGGCGCGGGCGCGGTCAACAGCTGGGATTACGCGCTCATGATGCTCGCGCTGCAGGGCGACCCGCGACTGGTCTCGCTCCAGTTCGCCACAGCGCCCGACGGACGGAGCCTGCGCGACATCGCGTGGGAGATGTTCTATCTCCAGCGCGGGCAGCAGCTCGCAGCCGTCGAGACCGCACGCGCACAGATCCTGCTCGCGCAGGCCCAGCGATTCGGCACCATCCGTGATACAACTGCAGCCTTCACGCGCCTGTACGAGACGACCGCCACTGAGGCGCAGCTCATCAATCAGCGCATCGCAAATATAGGCATGTATGCGCCCGCGCTGATGGACACGCCCGAGTTCAGGCAGCTGCTCGTCACGGCGGAGCAGCTCGCGCTCCGCCTGCGCGAAATCGCCGCGTCCATCGCACAGTTCCGCGTGCAGGTCACGGAGACGACCAGCGCGTTAGCGACTGTGCAGGCGGAGTACGGGCTGGTGATCGCGCGACGCGGCACAGCGGATACTGTCGGCGGCGCGATGCTCACACGCGCTGAGACCCTTGTGCGCACGACCGACGCGCGAATCGATGCGCTCCGTCAGCTCCAAGCGCAGGTCGGCGAGCTCGAAGCGATGCAAATCGAGACGCAAATCCAGCAGCTCGAACTCCAGCGCATCGCGGGTCTCGAATCGATGGCGACCCCACCGCCCACGCAGGACTGGCTCCGACGACGCGCCGCAACGCAAGCGATACTGACCACCGCGCAGACCACCTTCGCGCAGTTCGCCGACATCCGCGCCCTCTACGAATCGCTCATGCGCCAGACAGGCGAGCGGCTCCGCGCAATGGCGATGCATCGGGAGCGCATGCGCGAGCGCGGACTGTGGACAGAGGAGATGGAGACCCGATGGCGAATGGAGGCGATGCAACAGGTCATCGAACTCGCGCAGTACCAGCAAGCCTACGAGAACCGCTGGCTCGACCGACTCGTCTCGCAGGTCTGGAACGCGCCCGCACGCATGGACGCCGTCGCGGCATGGTTCACACGGCGCGAGGCGAGCCTGTTCTATGACATCGTGCCGTGGGCGTTCGGTGGCACGCGCGAACGCGCCCAGTGGATGCGCGAGACCGTGCCGATGATGTACCGCACACTCATCGGTAGACTCGGCACGCAAGAGGGATTCATCGAGACCGCTATGGCAGCCATCATGGCGGGCGCACAGAACACCTTCAGCGGCGACCTGCGCATCCAAATCGTCGTCGAGGATTCGGGCAACCGTCTCATCGACGCGCAGCAGGTGCATCTCAACCTGAATAACCAGACGCGAGCCGTCGAATCCGTGACCGTCTCCGTGCCTGTACCGACGCAATAGCCATGCGAGTACGCGCTGCTGCCCAGTGTGTGATTGACCTGCCCCACGCGGTCTGGGACTACTACCCCTATCCGCGATTGCGCTGGACGGACTTTCCCGCGCGGGGCAGTGCGTGGCGGTACGATAAGTCCGACGCGGGCATCGTCATCGAGCCGATTATCGACGCCGTGCGCCTGCGCGAGCATGAACTGCCGACGGAACTGCTCGCATCGCATCGTACCACGCCCGAAGATCCTACCGCGCCGACGCTGCAAGTGAGCCACTCCGTGACGCCTACACTGGTCTCGACGGATGTGCCAGGCGTTGGCAAGGTCTGGGAATACACGCTCGGCGGGCAGAAGTACCTGCACTGGTACGAGCGCATGACGCCCCACACGGCGTATGCGGTACTCTGTGAACGCGCGGAGCATATTCCCGCAGGCAGCGGCGACGACCGCTGGGTGGACGCCCAGCTCGCCCGACGCGGATACATCATCCGCTGGCGCATGGAGCCGCACACGGCGACGAACGAGTCGCGCCCTGGCATCCGAATCGCGCTCGGACTACGCGAATCGGACGAGGCGACCGAGTATCTCTGGTACGCCTTACAGTTCACGCCGAGCCGTGCGCCCGAGCTGCTCGTGACCCGCGCGACGCTGGGCGACATGCGCACGCTCACCAACATCACATGGACGCCGCTCCGCTCGCTCCGCATCGACGGCATGGACGCCGAACTCGCCCAGACGCTGGATACCTACCGCGAGGAGCCGCGCCCCGCCAGCCTCATGCATGGGCTGCGTGTCATCGTTCTCGGCGGGCGACTGCTCATCGACCTCGAAGGTCTGCAAGCGCCGCTGGTCATCCCGCTGGTTCGCCCGCCCGCGTTCAGCGACTACGCCGAAGACCCGTCCGACCCGCTCCCGCCGTACCAGCCGACGCCTATCCCGCCCGATAGGCTCATCGAGGTCGTGCATATCCGCTGGTGGCGATGGCGCAGTATCATGCTCGCCCTTAGCCCCATGTGGTTTGACGCCGTCGGCGAGATTGCGGGCGGCGAGCAGCAGGTCGGGTTCGTGCCCACCGCCGAGCCCGATACCAAAGAAGTGCGCTACGCCGTGCCGAAGGCGACGGATACCGACGCGAGCGTCACCATCGAGGACATCCCTACCCTGCGGTACAAGCTTACCCTGCGACACACGAACGCCACGCAACATCGCACCGTCGGCGACCGCACCGTCGCGCCCGACACGCCCATCGTGCGCTGCGTCGACTTCGGGTTCGACCCGACGCCCCAGCGCGACCTGTCCGACCCTTCGTTTGCACAGCCGCAGGAGATAACCGTCGCGTGGCAGTTCGATATCTCACGATTGCAGATACGCTCACAGGCGCAGCTGGTCTACCTCGACCCCGACGGGTACTGGGCAGACTGGAACCAGCAGGTGGGACAACGCGCGATTCGCATCCAGCTCGCACGGTACGCGCACGATGTCGTCAGCGGAGTCGATGTGCAACTCCCGCCCCCAGCCACCATCCCGCTCACGACCGTGTTCACGGGCTACATGCATCGGAGCGGTACGGTCAGCACGGGGCAGGGTGGCGTGCAGCAGTTCGTCGTGCAGTGCGTCGACCGCGTCGCGCAACTGGAGCAGCCGCGCTGGTGGCTCGCATGGATGGACGGCTGGAACAGCTACTACGCGATGGCGTACCTCGCAGGACTCGGCGGAATCGCGACCGACGACCTGCTCTTCGCAGGACTCGTGCCCAGCACGCCGTATGACGAGGTTCCCGCGCCCGAGCCCGCATGGTTCCTGCCCGTCGGCGCGGCTGGTACACCGCTCACACGGTTCACAGGCGTCCCGCTCTGGGAGGTGATGGGACGCATCGCGAAGACCATCGGGTTCCTGCTCTACTTCAACCAGCACGGGAAACTCGCCTTCCACAAGTTTCGCGGGCTGGAGACGCCGCCAACCGACGACTTCGTCTATACCGAGCAGGAGTCGACCGTCACGCTCCAGCGCGACCTCGGCGATGTGCGCAACACGGTCACCATCATCGGCGTCGACGCCTACGCCCCGCTCCAGCTGCCCATCGTCTCGCATCGCGTCGACACCGCCAGTATGAACGACCCGACCGCGCCGAACTACATCGGCTACCCACAGCCGTTCGTCTGGGCGGACTCGCAGTTCGCGCGACTGGAGTTCGCACGCGCCGCCGCCGACACTATCTTCCAGCTCTTCCGCCAGCCGAACGAGGCGATCACCATGCGCGTGCCGCTCACGCCGAACCTGTTCCCTGGCGCGGGCGTGCGGTTCATCTCGCGCAATAACAGGTTCGGTATCAACAACAAGCGGTACTTGGTGACCAGCGTGCAGCATCGCGTCTGGGGCGGGTCGCACGGCGAAACAACGCTCACCGCGCGGTACTTCGGCGACGCCGTATAATTCATCGCTATGGAGAAGACGAAGCACATCCACATCGGTTCATCGCACCCGAAGGGTAGCATCGACAAGTACGGCAAGTATTCGCTCGGCAACTGCCACCATGAGGCAACTACTGTGCCCACGCGGCGCGGGGTGCATTCCTCGTTCCAGCGACGCAGGACGCCGAAATCGACGCTACGCATGCGACGGGCGCGATAGGAGAGACGCGATGACGGTAAGCCCACAGGTAGAGGTCGTACCCATCGATTCCGTTCGCCCGCATCCAAAGAACACGCGCCGTCACCCGCCTGAGCAGCTCGAACTGCTTAAGAACTCGCTGCGCGAGTTTGGTCAGTACCGTCCGATTGTCGTGCATGCGGGCACGGATTACATCCTCGCGGGCAACGGCGTCTACGAAGCGGCGCGCCAGCTCGGCTGGGAGACGATCCGCATCGTGCGCGTCGAGTGCGATGAGACCCATGCGCTCGCGATACTCATGGCAGATAACCGCCTCGCGGAACTTAGCTGGTGGGACTACGAATCGATGGTTGCCATCCCCGAACTCCAGTCCGTGCTGGAGATGCCCGTGTTCGACGAATCGTTCGTGCGCATGATTGAAATCGAGCTTGACGCGATTCTCGAAGCGCAGTCGAACGCGCTGATGCAAGACGAGTTCCTGCCTGTTGACCGCGCGGAGCGCGGGGTGTCTGTCGTGCGCAACCCTGCCGCGGCGGCAATCATCCGTACCGTGATGGTCGCCGTGACGCGCGACGATGACCTGCTCGCGCGTCAACTCCATGCGCACCTGCGCGAGGTAGACTCTGAATATGCCGAAAACACCGAAGAGCAGTACGACGGGCGCCTCTTCACAGCACTCCTCCGCCGTACAGAATCTCCTGCTGGAACCGATTGAGGGCGAGCCGACACGGGCGTACCGCGCGTTCTGCCACTACGCCACAGTCGCTCGCTCCATGCGTCAAGCGGCGGCTGCCGTCAACGCATCGCTTCCGACCGTCGCGCGATGGGCGCGGAAGTACCGCTGGCGCGAACGCATCATCGAGTACGAACAGCGCATTCAGGAACAGATTAACAACATCCGCTTGCACTATGCGCTCCATCTGACCCCGCTGGCGGCGCGAACGATTGAGCAGCTCCTGCGCGATGACCAGACCCCGCCGAATGTTCGCGCGTCGCTTGCGATTGATGTGTTGCGTGGCGTCGGCGTGCTACGCGAGGAGTCGCGCGTCGAGTGGACATCCACGCCTGAGACGAACCCGCTCGTGCAGGCGCTACGAGAGATCCGCAGTCAAGTAGAATTGTCCTCGCATGCTCGCAGCGTGGAATCGTCTCCCGCCGATACAGTGGAAGCCGAAGCTCTACCAGCTGATGGACTTCCAGCCGCACGACGCGCAAGCGGAGATACTCTATAGCCCCGCGCGGTTCCGCATCGTCGCGTGCGGACGACGGTTTGGCAAGACGACCGCGGCGTCTGCAGAAGCCGTTGCCTACGCGCTGCTGGGCGGACATGTCTGGATCGTCGCGCCGACTTATGACCTCACGCGACCGCTCACCTACGGCGTCGAAGGGATCCTGCGCAACCTCAGTCTCAAGTCGGGTCTGCAGTATAAGGACATCGTCGCGCGGCGGCGCTCCGTACCCTACGAGATAGAGTTCACGACGGGCGGGATACTCCAGTCGCGCACGGCGGAGAACCCGCGCTCGCTGCAAGGACGCGCGGTTGACCTGCTCGTCATCGACGAAGCGGCGACCATCCGCGAGGGGTTCATCTGGTCACAATACCTGCGTCCCATGCTGACCGACCGTGAGGGTCACGCGCTCATTATCTCGACACCGAAGCGTATGAACTGGTTCTGGGATCTATTCGTCGCAGGCAAAGACCCTGCGCAGCAACAGTTCGCAGCGTTCCAGATGCCCACGCATCGCAACCCATACATCCCGCGCGACGAGATTGAGCAGATGCTCGCCGAACTCGACGAGGATACCGCGCGTCAGGAAATCTATGCCGAGTTCCTGCCCGATGGCGGGAGCGTGTTTCGCAACCTCACGCGCTGCCTGAACGCGGAGTGGCAGCCCGCGCCCATCGCGGGACACCAATACACCGTCGGGGTCGACCTCGCCAAGTACCGCGACTACACGGTCATCGCCGTCATCGACGCGACTCGAAAGCACCTGTGCTATATGGAGCGGTTCAACCTCATCGACTGGAACACACAAGCGGAGCGCATCATGCAGGTCGCCCGCAGGTTCCACGCGCCGATATGCATCGACGCTACAGGCAACGACCACATGGCGGATACGCTCCTGCGCAACGGGCTGGCGGTCTATCCGTTCGTGTTTACGCCGATGAGCAAGCTCACAGTCGTCTCCAAGCTCGCGATGGGTCTGGAATACGACGGGCTGCAACTGCTCAACGACCCGATACTCGTCGACGAGTTCACACGGTTTGAATACGAGCGCACAGACACGGGGCGGCTCCGCGTGAAGGCGCCCGAAGGGAAGCACGACGACATCGTGATTGCGGTCGCGCTCGCATGGGAACTCGCGATCCCCTACACGCGCTCGGTCGGATACCTACCGATGGTCGATGACCGCTGGATGCGCAGCGTATAATTGCACGGCATGAACCGAATCCTATTGCGCACATCGATGGAGCGTCGCCGACGCGCACGCAAGCTGCTACAGCACTTGTGGAACCGACGAATCGAGCTGTCAGGCGTGGGTGTGCGCGTGTTCCACGACCCCGCCCAGACACGACTCGCTATCGTCTGGGATTCCGTCGACAGCTCTGGCGATTGGGTCAACGCTGTTGCTGCGACGCAAGCCGAACTCACGACAGGACTCGGCTACACCGTGCGAAACTGGACATCGGGCGACTGGTCGGCACGACTGTTCGCGCTGACGACTACAGGCGATCCCAACGACATTCCGCTCTCGCAGTTCCCGATCCTGCCTTAACGAACTGGTATGCATGCGTCTGCGTTGCTTGAGCGTCTGCTAATACGACTCAGCGAGAAGCCGTGGGACGCCATCATGGCGGCGTGTCCCGACTGTCGCTGGATTACGCTCAAGCCGCACGGGCCCGACCACCCAGACTACCGCCATGTGCTGATTAAGCCTACGACGACGGGTTTTCGTGTCGTCTGGGCGGGCAGCGCGAATCTTATGCATCTGCGCGTGCATGTGACAGAGGGCGGTCGCCGTCGCGAGCGCGAACCGATGGATGAGTCGAAGCGCGAGGCGCTCAAGCAGCGCGTCTCCGAATCGTGGGCGCAGGAACGCGACAAGTACGCGCAAGCCGCGGCGAAACTGCTCGGATACGACGCGGAGACGCTCCAGCAGACCGACGCCGACGAACTCGTGGGGCATCTGCTCCGCGCCGTGCGCGTGGAGCGTACCCGACGCGAGCCTGAGAAACCCAAGCGAGAACCGAAGTCGCCTGAGGCGGACGCGGAGACCGCGCGTGAGAAGTCGCCACAGGACGAGGAGAAGCGCAAGCTCGCGCAGGCGGAGCGCATCCGTGAGGCGTCGGACAATATCGCGAAACGCGCACTTGAGGAACTCGGGCTCGCCATCGGCGTCGACATCAAGGATGTGCCCGAAGACTTGGGTCAGCGTCTGCGCAATCTGGACGAGGAGCAGTTAGAGGCGCTCGGGCTGCTGACGAACGAGCTGCGCAGGCACAAGGCGCGGTATGAGCGTGTCATGCGTGAGACTGCGCCGACGGCGACCTCGGCGTCGATTCTGACGGGGCAGCCCGTCGACGATGAGGAGATCGAGTCTGCGGTTGCGCAGGCGTGGCAGCGTGCGCGGAACGCGGCGGAGCTGGAGACTGCAGCGCGGCGCAACATCGCGTTCTGGAATGCATTTGACAACGCGGGACGCGGCGTGCATGCGCGGTACAACAAGGGCGCAGCGGAGGCGCTGGCGAACCTCACTCTGCGTCACGCAGGCGCGGCGGTACACCCTGCGCTGGTGCAACTGCTGGGCGTCGAAGGTGCAGCGCACGCGACCGCGATATACCTCGCACAGCGAGCGCAGGACATCGAGTCGCTGACACGCGACATCGAGCAGACGCATGCGGAGGCGGCGATGCGCATGCCAGCGGAGACTCTCCGTCGAGCGGAAGAGGAAGCGGAACGCACGCGCCAGCTGATTGAAGACCTGCGCTCGCGCGATGCGCTCTCGGCTGCCTACGCGGGTCGGCTCGCGGCACGGAATACGCTGCATAGACAAGCCGTGCTGGGACAAGCCGCAGGGTCGCTGGCGTTTACCGCAGCACTCGCCGACGCGCTCCGCAGGGGCACCTACAACGACGATGTGGTAGTGCAAGGCTCCGCCGAGCCGTCCCGACTGAACGCTATCGCAAGGCGGATGGGACTCAAGGAAGGTGACTACTCCATCTCGCGCACGCAGGACGGACAGACGCGACTCGTCATCAAGCGCGACGCGGTCTCACAACTCATGAAACGCGCGACGATGGAGTTCAAAGAGGACGAAGAGGCGAAGCGCATCAAACGACACGAGCTGACGCTCGACGAGGATTGGCGTCCCGACGGGATGGATCCGACTGTGAAGCTGGGCGAGGAGCAACGCGCGGCGATAGAGTTCGCGATGAAGCGCAAACGAGTCGTATGGGATTTGAAGGCGGGCATCGGGAAGTCGCTCTCGTCGATTGCGCTGGGTAAGCACCTGCTCGACACAGGACAGGTCGACGCGGTTATCATGATGGTGCCGAGCAATCTGCGCGATACGATGCTGCACGAGCATCGCAAGTTCTTTGGGGGACGCATCCGCGTCGGCGTCGCGGGCGACCTCGCGACCGAGAATCGTGCGCTCGCCGACGCGCATGCAACGGGCGCAGAGGATCGCCAGCGTCTCATCCGCGAAGGGGACACGCCGTTTCTCATCGTGGGACACGCTACCATCCGCAACGATGTCGACGCGATTATCGACCGTATCCGCAAGCACAACGGGCGCGTGCTGCTCGTACTCGACGAGGCGCACCAAGCGTTCTCGCCTGGCACGGGCGAAGCGTCGCAGATTATGCAAGCGATGCAGAAGATTAGCGAGGCGACGAACGATAACACCTACATGGTCGCGATGACGGGTACGCCGATTCGCTCGCGCGTGAGTAATGTGCATCAGATGGTGAGCTGGGTCGAGCCGCGCATGATCCCTGAATCGAGCTTCCAGCTGGCGTTCGACGGCATCGGTCTCGGCGCGAGCGCGGTACACCACATCAAGGAGGAGAACCTGAACCGCGCCATCGACCCCATCGTCATCAGCGAGCATTACCAGCTGAATGTGAAGCGTCGCGATTTCGAGCATACCGTCCCACTCAGCACGCATCAGTTAGAGGAGCTTCGTCGGATAACCGCTGCAGAGGACACGATACCTGCAGCGGAGCGCGATTACCAGCGTCTGCAGGCGATAGAGGACGGCGACCCTGAGCGCAACGCGCTGATTCAGCGTCTTCGGCAGGTGGTGGAGTCGGAGCATCAGCGCGACGACCTGCGCGAACTGCGCGACGCGGGGCACCATCCTGTCGGCATCGTATTTGCGAACTACCTATCGGGGGTACGAACGATTCAGCAAGCGTTTAAGCCAGGCGAGGTGCTGACCTACACGGGCGAGGATAACGGGGCGCGTCGTCAGCAGGTACGCGCGGCGGTGAATGAACGCGCGATTGTGCCAGGAGGGCGCGTCATCTTCGACGGGGGCGAAGGCGTCGCAATCCGAGTGAGTCGCAGCGGTAGTGTGCGCGTGCGGCTCGACGATGGGCGCGAGGTGACCGTGCGTCCTGAGCAGAACCCGCGTTCGGGCGTCAAACTCATCGCAGCGACCTCGGCAGGTAGCACGGGGCTGAACCTGCAAGGCGCGAACTACATCGTCCACTACGGGCTGCCGTTCAGCAAAGCGGAACTCGACCAGCGCAACGCACGCGCGTTCCGCAAGGGGCAACGGTTCAGCGTGCATACACACACCATCGTCGCCGAGGTGCCGAGGGAGCATCTCCAGCAACGGCAGCTGGAGCAGCAGCGTCGCGCGATGGAGTCGCTCAAGCCCGCAGGTCGACACCTGATGGACGATAGTGGTATACTGCTACGGCACAGCGGGGCGCAGCCGACATGATACGGAAACTGTTGCAGCGGTTCGCGAAGCCTGCACCGCCCGTGCAGGGTCAGCAGGCGCGAGTCGGTCAGAACCGACTCGGCGCGCCGTTAGCCGCGTTCTCGCCAGACGGACGCATGCTGGCGTACCGTCTGGACGATGTCACCATCCGCGACCTCGACCGCCTGCGCCAAGACCCAGTGATACGCGCCTCGCTGCGCCTCATCAAGCTGCCCATCCTGCGCTGCGACTGGTACATCAACGCCGAAGACGAGCGCGTCGGGGCGTTCCTGCAGTCCGCACTGGAGCCCCACATGTACGACCTGCTCTGGGCGCTATGCACAGCGTTCGATTTCGGAGTCGCGTTCGTCGAGAAGGTGCTGGAGTTCCGCAAGGAGTACCGCACGACGCGCACGATGTCGACGACGCCCGCACGGCAGGAACTCCGCCTGCGCGATGTATGGATACTCTCGCGCGTGGCACATCTCGACCCGTCCATCTACTGGGCACTGGTGTATCCCACAGGCGAGTTTGCAGGCGTGCGACACCTCGTGACGCCGTTCGCGCCCGAAGGCGAAATCATCGAAGAAGGGCGACTGATTCACTTCGCGCTCGACGCCGAGTTCAACGAGGTGTACGGGAACCCGCTGATTAAGCCCGCGCTGCCGTTCTTCGAGCTGAAGCAACGCGCCCTGCAGGACATGGCGACCTACTACTCGACCTACGCCGTGCCGACGAAGAAGGGGTTCGCGCCCCCTGGCAAGACGCCCATCGGCACGACGGAATCGGGCGAACCCATCGTGGTGGATAACCTGCAGTACCTGAGCGAGCAGCTCGATAAGCTGGCAAACGCGCACTCCATCGTACTGCCGTCACTCTATGACGCGAATGGTCAACGGATGTGGGATGTCGAGGCGTTTGAGGTGCCGCCCGCTGTCGCTATCGAGAACTACATCCAGTTTCTGGACGAGCAGATGCGTCAAGCGATGCTGGTTCCCTCGCTGGCGACGATTCACCCGCAACGGGGCACCTACGCACTCGGTCAGTCGCAGATTGACCTGTTCTTGCAGAACGAGGATGCGTACCTGACGCAAATTGAGTCGGTGCTGAACAAGCAGCTGATTCCCGACTTGGTGCGGTACAACTTCGGGAGCGATGCAAAGGCGCGAATCGTGATGCGCATCGATCATGCGTACACGAAGCATCTGGTCGAGTCGTTCGTGCAGCGGCTCGCGGCGGGTCAGCCTGTGACGACGGCGGACGGGGATGTGATTGTGCCCGACTGGGCGCTCATCGCCGAGGACGCGGGCGTGCCCGTGCGCACGCAAGCCGCGTCGGAGATGGACTACCTGCACGGAATCGCGTGGCAGGGCGGCAGGAATATGGAGAGAGACACCGAACGAAACGGCATGTTTGGAGGTGACGACGATGTGGACAGTGGAACAGATGCGGATAACCGTTCAACTCTGCCTTATCGAGGATCCGATAACGGGCGCTAAGACGGTCTGGCTGCGTGAGCATGAGTACGAGAAGCTGTCGCCGCCGTGGCGGGTGGTCGAGTCGCACGAGGTGCAGGTACGCGCGATTTCGTACATCGAGAGTCTGCGTGCGCAGGACGCTGCGACGGACATCGACGCTGCGACGGGTCAAGCGGTCATCTCAGCGAGTCGATATATGCTGGAACTGCTGAAGACGGCGACGGGACTCGACGCGGATACGATTGCATCGCTCCCTAAACCCGTCGGCGAGAAGCTCGCGTCGATGGTAACGAGGCTATCCGACCCAAACCTGATGTTGCCGAGCGTGCCCGCGTCGAACTCCTCACCAGCGACGAGCCCCAGCTCGCCATCAGCAGGTTCGTAATTCTATGGGAGGCAGGCGATGCGCGACTCGATTTGGAACATGCTCCTGCAGGATATGCTCGGCTATGCTTTGAGCTGCGGTCAATCTGGCGCGACCGACTGCGAAATCATCTTGCTAAGTTATCGCAGGCACGGGGTTCCGAGTCAGGTGACGCGGGGCTATAAGCGTCCGCAGGATGCACGCGCCTCGTATACCAAGCTGGAGCGAGCCTTCCGCAGGGAACTGTTGGAGCAGTGGGATAAGTACGAATCGGGTCAGATGACGCTGGAGGAGTTCGAGGGCTGGTTCGCCGTGCGTCAGCAGGAGACGCTGGTGCATGCGTTCGCGCTCGGTCTGGCAGGTCGCGGGATTCGCGGCAAGACACGGTTCACGGACGATGAGCTGCGCTACCTGCACGGTCAATACTCGCAGCAGATGCGCTACTTCCGTCGCTTCATGCGCGATGTGCGTGCAGGTCGCGGACGGATGCCGTACCGCCAGCGTCTGGAGCTGTACGGGCGCGACTTGTACGGGGTCTTCATGACCGCATGGTTCGCCTACGGCGCAGACCGCTCGCACCGATTCTTATGGCGTCTCTCGCCCGATGCGGAACACTGCGAGGACTGCGTGCAACGCGCGACGGAATCGCGAGCGAAGGGCGGGTACACTTACGACGAACTCATTAAGCTGGGCTTGCCAGGCACGGGGAAGACGCGCTGCTTGAATAACTGTCGCTGCTGGATCGAAGAAATCACGACGGGTCAGAAGACGACGCCGAGGAGGCTAAGACCGAAGCGATGACTCCGATAGCACCTGTACGGCAGTGGTTAGTGGAGCGGCTCACGGAGTACGCGAGCTATTGCGAGGCGTTTGGACTCGCACGCCCGACGGTGTACGAATGGTATCCGTCGGAGGTGCCGTTCGACAGGTTTCCCATCGTGATGGTGGGCAAGCTGCAATCGTCGCTGGTCTCGCTGGCGCTGCCAGAGCTGTACGAGCAGCGCCATGTGTATAGCGTCGTCGGGGCGGTCTACTCGCCCGACCCGCGCGAGAGCATCCTGCAACAGGAGTGGTACGCCGACCTCTGGCTGGACTATGTGCATCAGCATCCGCATCGGTTCCGTATGCACGCGTCGGAGTTCTACACATCGGATACATGGGCGCCGCAGGTCACGATGACGCCCGTCTACATACAGGAGCATCCGTTGCATGGGTGGTCGTGCGAGGTGATGGTGACGCGCATCGTGCGTGGCGGCACGCGAGGTGATGGTTCGTGATACTCTCGGTCGCGGAGCAGCGGGTCATCCGCCTCTGTCGGATTATCGGGTACGGTCATATTGACGCGCTGTATGTCTCGGACGCCGAACCGTCGCATCTGGTGGGCGAACGCGCGATTGAGTGTCGCATCGATCCCACTAAAGGCGACTCGCGCTGCGTGGAGCCGTTCGAACTGCAGGAGCCTGAGGCGGATGTCACACTCCATCCCAACGAGGAGCGACTCGTCCATCTGATACGCTCCATCCAGCGCGGGTTCATCCGAATCGCGGTCAAGGACGGTATCCCCGTCAGCTGGAACTACTATCCCGACTTGCCGTCGCGTGCGGAGCTGCGGAGCAAGGCGGTAGACGAGCTGTTGCTCGATCCGAAATAGCGAAATTCGCCGTATAATTGGTCGATGTAGCAGGCGGTGCGCTTGCATCATGCGAGCGCACCGCCTGCTTCGTTTTGGGAGCAGCAGAATGGTAGTCGTGACACTGTCGGATGCGGAGGCGGTAACGCGCGGGTCGCGCCCTGCGATTCGCGTGGAGGTGCTGCGCACGGGCGAGTGGCTGCACGAGATGGCGCCTGAGGGGCGGCTCGTCGTCACGGAACGCGACCTTGACGAAATCGTGCGGAATTTCCGCGACGGGGTGTTCGGGTACGAGCTGCCCGTCAATCTGAACCACATGGACGATTCGACCGACGCGGTCGGATGGGTAACGGCGCTGGAGCGTCAGGGCGAGTCGCTGTACGCGACGATTCGACCGACCACCGACGAGATTCTCGATCGCGTGCGGGATGGTCGCCTGCGGTTTGCCAGTGCGGAGCTGACGGTGCGCGGTCGAGACCCTGAGACGCGCCGTGAGGTCACCGCGCTCCGCGCGGTCGCTCTCACGAACCGCCCGTACATCAAGCGTATGGATCCCGCACAGGTGGTCACGCTATCGGAACGCGCTCGAACCGCAACACATCAGGGAGGCTACAACACGATGAATACGCAAGCAACCGTACCACAGGACGAGATTCGCGATTTGCGAATGCGTCTGTCGGAGCTTGAGGAGCGGCAGTGGGAAGCCGACAGGGACTTGCTCCTGTCAGAGTACGAGCATACCGTTCCGCCGTCGATACTGCGTCTCGCGCGGTACATCTTCGACTCGCTGCGCGGTCGTGCGGTGAAGCTGTCGGATGTGCGCTCCGAGATGCCCGAGTCGCGGATTGTGCGTCTGAGCGAGAAGGCACCGTCGGACGCGCGAGTCCCCGTCGAGGACTTCGTACTCGCGATACTGGAAGAGGTCTCGCAGATGGTTCCGAACCGTCCGCGCGTGAACCTGTCGGAGCAGCCGCTGCGGTACACGCTGCGCACGGGCGAGGAACGCACCACGCGCGAACTCATCGCACGCGCGGAGCGCATCGCCGCGAGTGAGGGCATCACCTACGGCGAGGCCATCAAACGCGCGGCACGCGAGATTTAGGGGGTGACATGAATGCAAGCACATAAGACCCATTTCACGACGACCTTTCGGTACTACGACTTCGACCGCACGCGTCGCGCCGCGATTGCACGGTACACAGCGGTCATTCTGTGGGACGCGGGACACGGCTCGATTCCTGAGCCTGGCATCAACCCCGAAGCGGGACTAATCATCTCTGCTGGGAACCCGACGCAGCACTGGGCGAATGTCGCGCAGGGCACCACTGCGCAGTGGGCGCTGGTGCGTCCCATCATCGGCGTCACGCTCCAGTTCGCACTGGACGGGAAAGAGGTCATGGTCGCACTGGACGGGATTACCCCGCTGATTGTGAACGCGCAGGTAAACGCGGGCGACCTGCTGTTCGCGGCGCTGGCAGGCGGCGTCACGCAGCCAGAGAACCGACTGCTGGTACGCTCGTCATCGCAGACGCCGTTCAGTCGCATTCCCGAACTCCGTCCGATTATCCATCCAGAGTTCGGACGCGACTACAACTTCCTGATTACTCCCGTGCGTGCGCTTGCGAACAACGACCCAGCGTTTAACCGCACGGGTCAGAACCAGCAGCAGCGGTTCTTCCCCATCGGCATCGCGCTGCGTTCGACGACCTCCGACGCAGCGACGAACCCGCAGGTCATCCCTGTCCGCCTGCTAACAGGCACCGTGTTCACGCAATAAGGAGGCTAAGAAGATGGCAGTCGCACAAGCGCAACGAGTCCACTACGATGAGGTGCTGACGAATGTCAGTATCAAGTACCGTCCCGAAGGGTACATCGCGGAGCGCATCTTCCCGTCGATGCCCGTGAAGAAGGAAAGCGACCTGTTCTATGTGTACGACTTGTCCGCGTTTCGGTATGTCGATGACACGCGGCAGGACGGCGACACGGCGAAGCAGGCGTCGTTCGGGTGGAAGGCAGACTGGTACATGTGCGAGCAGCACTCGCTGCGCGATATTATCACACCGCGTCAGCGCGAGAATGTGTCGGGGCCCATCGACTTGGAAGTCGATATGACGGAGCATCTGACCGACCTGCTGATGCTCAATCGCGAGATTCGCGCGGCGCGTACCCTGCGCGACCCTGCAAACAACCTGCATGCGTTCACGCCGTCGACGCCGTGGGATAACTATACCGTCGCGTCGCCGAAGGTCGACCTGATTAACGCGAGCAACCTCATCTTCACGGCGACGGGGCGCCGCCCGAATGTGGTCGTGATACCCTCGACGATTGCACGGCGGATGCTGGCAATCGAGGAAATCAAGGAAGAGCGACGCTATGTGACGGACTTGACCCAGAGCGGGCTCCCACAGAACCTGTGGGGTCTGGAAGTGCTGGAAGCGGCGGCGCTTCAGCTCCCGACAGACCCGTTCGGCTCGCGCAGTCTCGACCCGCAGGAAATCACGCTGACCAGTCGGATGGATGAGATATGGGGACGCGATGTCTGGGTGGGCTATGTCGATAAGCCAGGTCTGCGTCGTCTGACCTACGGGGCGACCTTCGAGGCGCGTCAGCGGAATGTGCGCACCTACATCGATGTCGAACGCGACAGCGGCACATGGATCGAGGTGGACTGGATTTACACGCACAAGGTCATCGCACGCGCATGCGGGGTGCTAATCCAGAATGTGATGTCGGCAGCGTAAGCATAGCGGGTGCGCTCTGATGCGGAGCGCACCCGCGCCTACGCACTGCGGGAGAACTTAGCCATGTCGTGGGTGACGCCAGCGCAGGTGCGGTTCTATGTGCGGAATCTGGAGCCGATAGACGATTCCGTGTTGCAGGCGGCTATCGATGCTGCGGAGTCGTACATCCGTTCGCGTCTGGTGCGGTTGTACCCGCGCATGATGACGACGAACGAGCCTGCGAAACCGCCAATACCGACGATAGCGATGCAGTTGGCGGCGGCGCTGGTGGAGGCGCGAACGCTGGCGATAACCAACATCGGTGCGTCGGCGAACCCCTACGCACAGCAGTTGTATCAGCAAGCGGAAGACGAGTTGCAGCGTCTGGAACGGGGCTGGGCGCATGTGCTGGGCGAGTCGGTCGAATGGATGCTCCCAGTCTTCGCGCCTCTGTCGCAGCCGACGCCCGTGCGAAGCGTTCGGAGTGTACGGCGCACGGGAAGCGGATGGTAATCTATGACGCGATGGCGGGAGATGCTCGTCGCTTTGGAGCGCGGTCATGAGACCTGCGATTACGACCTGTTTGCGGAGTGTGTACGAGACTGCGCGTTCGCGTGGTATCTCAAAGCGTACCATATCGAGACCGACGAGGCGGAGTCGCTGGCGAACGAGGTCGCGGTCAAACTGTGGGTGAACGCGCCGCGCATCCGCTTAGAGAGCGCGGAGCGGTACATCCGCCGCGCGATTGCGAACACGGGTCGTGAGTACCTGCGCAAGCGGAAGGAGATTGCATACAACGAGTGGGATATTATGTGTGCGATGCACGCTGAGGCGTCTGGTGATGCGCTGGAATGGACGGCGACTCTGGCAGTGATGTCGCCAGAAGAGCGTGAGGTGGCGGAACGGCTCGTGTCGGGTCAATCGCGCACGGATATTGGACGCGAGCTGGGCATGAGCAGTAGGTATCTGGACACAGTTATCGAATCGATTCGTCGGAGGCTGGAATAAGATGAAGCGACCGCCGATTGTGCAGGAGATTCTGCAGGTTGAGGACATCGACGCGCTGCTGGAGCGTGTCCGTGATGTCGGCGTCGCATGCGCCATGGCGCGTCTGGGCGATGCGGATCCGCGCGAGCTGTTACAGCACCTGCTGGACTTAGCCGAGTCGTATCAGGGCGACCCCGACTCCTCGCCGTGGATGGTGCTGGTCGGTCTTATCGATGTGCTTGCGGATGAGGTGCGCAACAGCGACGCGCCGAGCGACATGGATTTGGTCTCACGAGTCGACGCGCTGGTCTCGACGGCGTATACTCATCAGGGAGCGTCTCATGCGAATCGTTACATCGAATCGGATTAATCGCAAGCGTCGCGTCTGGTGGCGCACGGTGCTGTTCTCGGAGCGGTACGAGTACCATCCGAGCCCGATGTCGCGTGGTCTACACCCTGAGAAGCGAATGGTGCATCGCGAGGGCACGACCTACCAGCAGACCTACTGGGTGCGCGGCGAGACGCTCG
>Ga0308415_1000286_pt1 | contig 22207 bp, 17 predicted proteins | sample HotsprSampleOS55_FD_203465 | JGI IMG/M metagenome (GOLD analysis project Ga0308415, IMG submission 203465) | Hot spring phototrophic mat microbial communities from Octopus Spring, Yellowstone National Park, Wyoming, United States - 20090730_OS55 ... | reverse complement strand
CTGCACCCCCGTTGTCAACGCGGCCCCGGGCTTACCAGATCGCTGCCATGACCACGCCTGGGTCTCTGCGCCGAAGGCTGTCGCCCCGGAGGCGGTCCAAGGGGCTCGACGGCATCCTCGTCTCCGTGGACCTCTCTGCCCAACTTCTCGCCACGGCCCCCATACTCGTACCCGTGGGCGCCTCCTGGCGCTTCCGGCTGAATCGTCTCGGCGACACGGGCTCCCCTCCCCACTGAACCGAACCCGACTTCCAGACTCCCACTGGGCCCAGGGCCGGTCGGGATTCGGCACCGCGTTGGGGGACGAGGCCACCGTGCTAGCCGTAACCCGGCTGGTCTCGGCCTGTTTTCGAACGACGTTCGTTCTCGAGAATCCTGCTGAGGTGCAATGGCTACTATTGCGCTTGGATGATCACAGCGGCTTCGTGGCCTGGCTCAACGGGCACGAAGTGGCCCGACGGGGTCCAGTCACGCAGCCAGCCGCTTGGGACGAGATCGTGCGCTTCCGCGGCCGACTCTCGACCGAGGAATGGGACCTGAGTCCGGTTCGGGCCCTCCTGCGCCCCGGGACCAACGTGCTGGCCGTCCAAGTGCACCCCTACGCGCGGCCGGCCCCGGCCCTTGCCTTCATTGACGAGTTGCGCGCCAACTTCAGCCGCGGTCCTTACGGGCAACAGGTCGGTCCGCACAGCGCGCATTTGCTCTGGCACTCGCTGGTACCCGCCACGGCCCGGGTCGAGTACGGCCCCACCCCGGAACTGGGCCGGGTCACAGAACAGCCCGAGCCAACCACTGGCCACCGTGTCCAATTGACGAATCTGCCCGCGGGGAGCGACTTGCTGGTACCACGTGCGCCTCAGCACCGGGGAAGGTGAAGCGCTCTCGCCACTCTTTTGCTTCCGCACCCCCACTTCCGGACCGATGCGCTTCGCTGTGGTGGGAGACAGCGAGTCCGGCACGCTAACCCAGTTGCAAGTGGCCTCCTGTCTGGCCACGGCTGCGGTGGATCTGGTGTTACACACGGGGGATCTGGGCTACCCGGCCTTGAGCGCTGCCTTGGCCGATTTCCGCTGCCTCAGCGTCTATGCCCCGATGATGCGTCGGGGCGCCTGGTACCCGACCCTCGGCCACCACGAACTTTATGGCCCGGAGAAGCTGGCACCGTACTGGGCACCTGGTCGCTCCCCACCAACAACACGACGGGCACTGCGCATTTCTTTCCTTCGACTTTGGCCACGTGCATTTCGCGTCGCTGTGCGTGCCGACCCTGACCCTATTCCCCGAGCTAGAGCACCTCGGGCTGGGCCCCGGCAGGGTGCAATGGCAATGGTTGAGCAACGATCTGGTATTTACGGACCGGCCTTGGCACGCGGTGTTTTTGCACTGCCCGCTGTTTCTCTCCGGAGGCCACCGGTTCGACGATTTCACCTTCAACGGGGTACCGGATCGCTTGGAACTATAGGCTTGGCTGCTCCCGTTGCTGACCCGATTCGGGGTCCAGGTCGTATTCAGCGGCCACGATCAAAGTTACGAACGGCTCGGCCCTGTCCAAGGGGTCCACTTTTTCATCTCCGGCGGCGGTGGCTACATGCTCTACGCCCTGACCGAACGCGATTCTTTCAGCCGCTACTTCGAAAGCCGGTTCCATCACTTGGAATGCGAGGTCCAGGACGACGAATTGCACGTGCTGGCTCGGGACCGTTTGGGCGGGGGGTTCGATCGGTCGGTGGTACCCCGCACAGCACCCCCCGATGCCGGTTTGGTGCCCCGCCCCTGACCAGCCTCGGCGCCTCCGCTGGAACAGTGCCCCGGGTCAACGTTACCGCATGCTCAGTGCGTCCAACCTCCTCGGACCCTGGGAGATGCTCCAGACAATGGAATCGTCCGAGTACCAGACCTTTTGGACGCCACCCTTCCCGGAACCAACCCCCCAGCTGCCTTTTTCCGCTTGCTGTGGCTCAAGGATCCGCCGGACTGAACCGCTCGACCACCCCGGCGCAAGCTCACAAAGAACGCCGGGCACCCCACCCGCTCAGCCTCAGGAGCCGGCCGCCGGCTCCGACGAAAGCTCACGAATCCGTAGATTCCGGAACTCGATCCGCATGTCCACCCCTGCATGGATCTGCAGGCCGATCGGTGCACTGCCGGCAAAACGGTTGTCCGTGTACTGCACCAGTTGCCGGCCATTGATCCAGACGGTAAACGTGTTGCCCCGGGCCTGCAGCCGGAACGCATTCCATTCCCCCGGCTTGAGGACCTTGTCCACCTCCCTGGCCTGACCGGCCTCTGGATACCGCTCGCTCCCCCCAGTGTAAAAGGAACCGGTCATGTCGCGCCGCAACGTGCGTGACACACCAATCTGCAACTGCAGTTCCGGTTTGCGGAACATCACCCCACTGTCAATCTCGCCATCCCAGCGCGCCTCGAATTCCAGCTCGAAATCCCGGTACTCCTTCTGCGTCCAGAGCATGCTCCCGGTCCGGGCCGGGTCGCTCTGCCCCACCAGAACTCCGTCCACCACCCGCCAAAACGGGTTCGGCTCCGGAACCTTCCAACCGCTCAGGTCGCGGCCGTTGAACAACGGCGTCCATTCTTGGGCAGACCCCAAGCAGGCTACCCCCCAAATCCCTCCAGCAATCACCCCGTACAGGATCAACCGGCGCGCAAGGCGATCCATCTCCCAAGCCCATGGCAGAACTTTCTGCCCGAAACAAAGCAACACCGATTTCATGGAGACACCGAATCTCCCCGGCCTAAGGATTGAAGGCTCGTCGCAACGGGCACAAACCACTGCACGGTGCAGAACCGCGTTCACGGGACGGCACGTTGCCAAAAACCGGCGTCGTCCTGCAAGCCCGCGTTTGCTCCGAGAGGAAATGGTCGGAGCGACAGGATTTGAACCTGCGACAGCCAGCTCCCAAAGCTGGTGCTCTACCAAGCTGAGCTACGCTCCGACCTTCGCCTATAGCATGACACGGCTGGTGCCTCCGGCGCAACGCGGATTTCGGACGGGTGAGCCTCCAAAGGGTCGCGCCGGCCCGCCACCCCGGCCCCGCCGGTCCGGGCCGGCAGCCGCTTGGCCAGTCTGCGGGCGCGGCTGTTTACCGATCTGCCGGACCGCCCAGAGACCAGTGCGCAGAAATCGCCTTTCGCTACGGCGTCTGCTCAAGCCAGCCACCCCAAGGTCGCTCTCCCATGACATTTCGCAAGCCAGGGATGGCCAGCCGGCCCGAAAGACGCTGCTGGATCCATCATTTCCGGACCAGGACACCGTGGGTCCTGCGCTCTGGCGGCTCCGCCGCCGTGCCGGATTCCCTGTTGCGTCCGCGGAGCTACTTCTTACCCTCGCTGGCGTGAAGAAACTGTTGCGACCAAGCAGCGCGCGCCCCAGTGCCGGAGCGCGACGGATCCCTTGGCTGGTCCTTTGCTGGATCATCGCCCCCGGAAATGGTGGGGGCCAACAAGTCCCTGTGGTCGAGGTCACCCTCTCCAATGGCATGCGGCTCCTGATGGTAGAACGCCGGGACGAGCCCTCCATCGCCGGGGGGTGGCTCGCGCACGTAGGCAGCGCCAACGAAAGACCCGGCATCACCGGCCTCACTCACCTCTTCGAACACATGATGTTCAAGGGCACACGCACCGTGGGCACGCGAGACCCGGAACGCGACCTGCAGATCATCGAGGAACAAGAACGGTTGCGGGAAGAAATCCGGCGGGAAGAGGCGCGCCTGCGGGCCGCATGGCGCCGGGGCGAAATCGACGACTGGCAAAAACCGGAAAACCGCACCCCGCGCCTGCGCGAATTGGAGGCCGCCTTCCAAAAGCTGGTGGAGGAGCAACGCCAGTTGTTGGTGAAAAACGAATTTGACCGCATTTACACCGCGGCCGGCGCCTCCGGAATGAACGCCTTCACCACCGAGGACCTAACCGCCTACTTCATCACCGTGCCGGCCAACAAACTGGAACTGTGGATGTGGATGGAATCGGAGCGACTCTATCGCCCCGTGTTCCGGGAGTTTTACGCCGAGCGCGATGTGGTCTTCGAAGAACGTCGCTTACGCACCGAGTCGACGCCCTTGGGCCGTTTCGAGGAGGCCTTTAACGCGATGTTTTGGCAGTCGCACCCCTACCACTGGCCGGTCCTGGGCTGGCCGTCCGACATCCCGGCCATCAGCAAGGCGCAAGCCGACGAATTCTACGCCACCTATTACATCCCCCAGAACATCACCCTGGTCCTGGTGGGAGATTTGAATCGCACCCAGGCCGTCGCGCTGGCCGAACAATACTTCGGGCGGATTCCGCCCGGGCCCCGCCTGCCACCGGAGGTGATCACCCAGGAGATCTCGCCCGTGGCAGAGCGCCGCATGTACGCCGAGGCCGAAGCCAATCCCCAGGTCCACATCGCCTGGTTGACTGTGCCGTTTGGCCACAAGGATTCCTATCCGCTGGCCCTGCTGGCCGAGCTGCTCTCGCATCGCACCGGCCGCCTGTACAAGGGACTGGTACTCGGCCGGCAGGTGGCCACCAGGGTTTCGGCCTCCCAAAATTCCCAGAAGTGGGCCGGCAACTTCTTCATCCAGGCCGAGGCCCGCGAGCCTCATTCCCCGGAAACTGTCGAAAAAGCCATCTACGAGGAGTTGGAACGCCTTCAACAAGAGCCTGTGCCGCCCGAGGAACTCCAAAAGGTCAAGAACAACTTCGCCGCAGCCGAGTATCGCAAGCTTACCTCCAACTTCGCCATCCTCATCCAGCTTCTGCTCTATGACGGGTTGGGCGATTGGCGGGAGATCAATGAGGCCGGACCCAAATACCAGGCCGTTACCGCTGAAGACATTCAGCGGGTCGCCCGCAAATACTTCACCAGGGAAGCCCGCGCTGTGGCCATCTACACACGCAAAACCCAAACCACAGAGCCCGCCTTGGCCGCACCCTCAGCCTCCCGCCAGCCATGAACATTGCCCCTGTGCCTCGGACCATGCCGCCATTTCCACGCAACCCACGCGTAGCCTACCCCGGCCAATTTTTGCGACTTCTCGGAGGTGGACCGATTCTCTTGGCCCTGGCCGGCCTCCTTTGTATCACCTCCCACCCGGTCGCTGCCGCGCCGCCAAGCGGAGCCGCTCGCGTCATCCCGGAGCGGCCGGAACAGCTGCAGTTTCCGCCGCTGGTATACGAACCGCCCGAACCCGCCCAGTACCGCGTGGCCCTCCGCTCCGGACCAGTGGCCTATGTAGTCCCAGATCGGGAGTTGCCGCTGGTCAACCTCATAATCCTGGTCCGCGTCGGTGCCTATCTCGATCCCCCGGGCCGGGAAGGGCTGGCCGACCTGACCGGCTACCTGCTGGCCCGAGGCGGCACACGTTCCTGGGCGGCTGACGATTTGGAAGAACGACTGGCCTTCCTTGCCGCGCTGCTGAACTCCAGCGTGGGCGACACCCAGGGCTCCGTCAGCCTCAACTGGCTTTCCAAAGACCTCGACGAGGGGCTGAGCCTGCTGCGCGAAGTCCTGGCCTGGCCCCGTTTCCAGGAGGACAAACTGGCCCTGCGCAAACAACAGCTCCTGCAAGCCATGAAAGAACGAAACGACCACGCCGCCGCCATCGAACAACGCGAAATCGGATTTCTGGCTTATGGCGAAACCTTCTGGCTCAACCGCTACAGCACCGCCGCTTCCCTCGAGCGCATCCAGCGCGAAGATCTGGTGAGCTTCCACCGCCGCTGGTTCTGGCCCTCCAATTTTATCGTCGCGGCCAGCGGCGATTTTGACCGCGACACCTTCATTGCCAAACTGGAACAACTGTTTGCCGACTGGCCCTTCACCGGTGAGCTGCCGCCGCCGGTCCCCACCAACGCCACCTTCGCACCCCCGGGCATCTACATCGTACCCAAAGACATCCCCCAGGGCCGTGTCTCCCTCCTGTTGCCGGGGGTCCTGCGCGATCACCCCGACTTCTTCCCACTTATGATCATGAACGACATCCTGGGCGGCGGTGGGTTCACCTCCCGCATCGTCAACCGGGTCCGTTCCGACGAAGGTCTGGCCTATGCTGCCGGCTCCTCGCTCCCCGGCGGAGTCTATTTCCCCCAGCCCTTCCGCGCCGCCTTCCAAACCCAATCCCGCACCGTTCCCTACGCCATCTCCCTTGTACTGGACGAGCTGCGTCGCATTGCCGCCGAACCCGTCTCCGAAGACGAACTTCACACCGCCCAACGCGCCTTCATCGACACCTTCCCCCGCCGCTTCGCCACCAAGGCCCAGGTGGCCCATCTCTTTGCCCAGGAGGAATTCACCGGGCGTTACCATCGCGAGCCGGATTACTGGAAGCGCTTCCGCCCGCGGGTGCAAGCCGTCAGCCGTGAAGACGTGCTCCGCGTAGCACGAGCCCACCTGCCCTTGGACCGCTTGGTCATTCTCATCGTGGGCAACAAGGACGACATCCTCCTCGGCCATCCGGATCGTCCGGTACGACTGGGCGACCTGTCGCCGGCGGGGATCACCGAATTGCCGCTCCGCGATCCCCTGACCATGCAGCCCCTCGGCAAGCCTACGCGCCCCCCACCGGGCAGAAACTGAGGCACCCACGGGGCCGCGCCGTCGCTACCGCACGTCGCCGGTACGCCGCGGATCCAAACCACCGCCGCCCTTCACAGGCGCACCGCCCGCGGCACCCGCCAACCGGATGAAACCACCGGCTCCGCCTCCCGATGCCAGATTCCCGGCAAGGACGCGCCGCACTGCGGACAACGCCCCTCCGGCGTGACTTCGTACCGGCGCACCACGTAACCCACCCGCTCGACCACAGTGCGCCCGCAGGCCGGACAACGTGTGTCCTCCCACGGCCCCACTTGTCCCGGCAGATTGCCGGCATACACAAAACGCAGCCCTTCGGCCGCTCCAATCTCTGCCGCCCGTATCAAATCCTCCGCCGTCGTTGCCCGCGGTTCGGTCATCCGGTAATCCGGATGAAATGCCGTCACATGCCAGGGAATGTCCGGACTCACCGACACCAGAAACCGCGCAATGTCGCGCAGCTCCGACTCGCTGTCATTCCAGCCCGGCACCACCAACGTTACCACCTCCAACCACAACCCGCGCGCGTGCACCTGCCGAATCGTGTCCAGCACGTGCGCCAAAGTGCCGCCCAACGACCGGTACTTCCGGTCGTCAAACGTCTTCAGGTCCACCTTGTAACACCGGATCCACGGCTGCAAAAAATCCAGCGCCTCCGGAGTGGCGTTCCCATTCGAAACAAAACCGCAAATCAGTCCTCGGCCCACGGCCTGCTGAAAAACCGCCACCGCCCATTCGGCCGTGATCAAGGGTTCGTTGTAACTTGAGACGACCACACGCGCCCCACTGCGCTCCGCCGCTTCCACCAGCCGTTCCGGCGTCACGGTCCGAATCGGAGCCTGCGCCACCGGATCCCGCAATGCCTGACTCGTGATCCAGTTCTGGCAATAGGCGCAGTGAAAATCACAGCCCAGCATCCCAAAGGTCAGGGCATCGGTGCCGGGAAGCACATGGAAAAACGGTTTCTTCTCGATGGGATCACTGGCCACACCCGCCACGTAACCAAAGGGCACCTTCAGTTCCCCGTCCTGATGGAATCGCACCTTGCAGATCCCCCGGCGCCCCGGTGCCAACAGACAACGATGGCCACAGGCCACACAACGGATCTTCCCATCCTCCCGCCGCCACAAGGTACCTCTGACCGTGTGGCGATCCAGAAGCGAGGCCAGACTGGCGTCGGCCACACCCACAGGCCGTCGACCATCACTCTCGCCGAGACCAGGCTCCTCCGGCTTGTTCATGGTCATTCCCGATTCATCGGCCATCGAGACTGAGGCAACCTAGACCCCACTCTCCGGCTTTGCAAGGACCGCACCCGCGCCCTGTACTCATCTTGATCCCCGGTCGCCCGAGGCCCAACCCAGCCCCTTCCCCACCATGAGCTCGATTGCCCAAGCCTCCTCCCCAGCCTCCTGACCGTTTGTCAACGGTAACCGCGCCCCGAGGGCTCCGCCTGGAACGGGCGACCTTTCAAACTCGCGGGCTCGGTCAAAAGCCAACCCAACCCCATTGCGCCCCGTCCTAACTTGCGGCCGCTTCCGTACGCCTCGGCGCCTGCGTGGGCCCAGGTCGGCGGCCACCAGCCCTTCCACAGGACCAACCGCCTCATCTCAGCCTTGTCCGCCTCAAAAATTCGCGCATAGTGAACATCGGATGCGGTGGCGGAGTCCCTTCGGCAACTGTCCGCGGGATTGTCCCATCAACGCCTGCGCGCTAAGCTCGCCACTGACAGTCCCGCACCCGTGGGCACCGCCAGGGCCGCTCCGAGCACGCAGGGAGGGCTCCCCAAGCCTCCCTTTGCCGGCCCGGTGCCTCCCAAGAGGGGCGCCCGTAGCTCAGCTGGACAGAGCATCTGCCTTCTAAGCAGGTGGTCGCAGGTTCGAATCCTGCCGGGCGCGCCACTCATTTCCGCACCCTTTTGCCCCGCCGCTGGCCTCGTTCGCCAAGATCGCTCCCCCTTGCCGGCCCAAAACCGGCGTGCCCCGAACGCAAAACCTCTCTGCCCCTCCATCCCGAAACTCCCCGACCCAATCGAGAATTCTGCTGCGTTTTCCGATCACCCGCCCACACGACAGGCTTGCCCGCACGGTGTCAGCGAAACCGACCCGCCGCAGTCCATGCGCTGCCGCGTCAACGAACAGCGTCTCCCACCTCTAGAAGCGTTTGAAGTGCGCCAGCTCGATGGCGCTTTTGAAGCCCAGCCTTCAAGCCGGCTTCGGACATGTTCGGTAAGGGGACCAGCGCCGGCCGTTCTGGCCCCATCCACGCCACGGACTCCAGACCGGCCAGGCGGTCCAACGGCGTCGCAATCGTCCCTCCAGCTCGACAACCAAGCGCCCTTCGGGCATTCCGCGCCAATAGCATTCCGTTGGTGGCCGGGCCCCATCCCGACCGGAAACCCCGCGGAAGGGGCTTCCTCCAAACCCAGAGCAGTGAGACGGCGGGGAAGCCGTCCCTCCATTTCGAGGAATCGGCGGGGTCCGGTGGATCGGCACCCGATGCCGTCGCCCTTGAATGGTCGCGTTTCGGCCCGGCCCGGGACACACAGCGGCGGCAAGCCGCCGCAGTCCATGCGCTGCCGCAACAAAGAACGGCACCCGGGGTATACAGCGTGTCTGAATTGCGCCAGCTTGCATGCAGCTTTGAAAACTGACGAGGGACGGAACCTTCTCACCTCAACTCACGAGTCCAGGCTCGGGCGGAAAGAACCGGTCCAGCAGGAGTATGGTCACAGTCAGGCTGGTTCGTCCGGGGTTCCGTCACCTCTCGCCGGGTCTCTGATTGTTCCCATGGCTTGCCTGATTTGGGCGTCTGTTTGGATCCCGTCTGATGATGGTGACTCTGCGGCCGGGAATTTTGCTTTGTCGGTCACGGGCGGTCGGTCTCGAGGTTTGTTGGTGGCCGCAGACACATACGCTGGAGGAGTCCTTTGCCACGGGCTCTGCCCCCGCGCTTGAATCGCATCTCTTGGGGCGCAACCGGTTGGAGAAAAGCCTCCCGCTGCTGCCCGCCGTCAGGGAAGAACCCGGATGCCCAAATCAGCCCGAACAGAGCACGCGTCCTGAGCAAGCCGAAAATGAAAGATGGTGGGCGCTGCAGGATTCGAACCTGCGACCACCTCCGTGTAAGGGAGATGCGCTAGCCGCTGCGCCAAGCGCCCAACCGCCCTCACCTTACCCTGTCCGCCATGCTTTGACAACGTGCCTGACGTTCCCCGTGCGGAGCCGCAGAGTGCAGCTCATTGATTTCAGGCGAAGGGGTTGGCAAAGACGCAGGGCGCACCCACAACAGCCACCGACTGGACGAAATCGACCCGTTGACGGAAGAGATGACAAACAACCCGTAACAAACGGAACCCAATTCCTCCCCGACCGCCGCCATTTTCCTGGCAGGCAGGTTATGGGTCCCTCACGGGCCTCACGACACCGCTGTCTACTCACCTCTGTGACGCCGCCGCTGCCCGCCCGCGGGCCGGCCCCGGCTCTGTTACCGTAGCCGCCAGGATCTTACCCGGAACATGGTCCGACTGCACCCTCGGCCGGCGTCGCACGGGCTAAGAGAATCGACGTGAACCAATCCCAGCGAGCCGAAACTCCATCGGCCAGCTTTGAAAACAGAAGGGCTAATCTTTGCCTTCCTTATGGACAATTTTCAGCTTGCATCCGCCGTTCAAGCACGGACAATCAAGGCAAATTTTGGGGCAAGGGTTGAAAAGGGTCTGGGAGCATGGGGTTTACGGGGGACAGTCTCGGGGTTGCCCTGAAACCGTCTACGGCCCACCAGGAGCCGGTGGAACTCGAGTCCGGCCGGAGTCTGGAGGCCGAGGGTTCCGTCTTGTGCCAGCATTGCGGGACACCCTGCGGATCGGCAGCCATTTCCAAGGAAAATCTCACCTTCTGCTGCCGGGGTTGCCTGGCCGTCTTCGAGTTGCTTCATCAGCACGGGCTGGGCCGTTTTTATGATCTGTCTCCCACGCCCGGGTTGCGTGTGGCTCAGCGCCTGGATGCAGCCCAGTTCGCCCATCTGGACGATCCGTTGGTACTGGAGCGGCTGGTGGATTACCGAGACGAGTGCGGCTGTCGGGTGACGCTGCACATTCCGGCCATCCACTGCGTGGCCTGCGTCTGGCTGTTGGAGAACCTTTTCCAGCTCCACGAGGGGATTGGAAGGTCGGAGGTCAATTTCCTGCGAAGGGAACTGAGCGTGATGTTCGATCCGCAGCGGATCCGACTCAGCCAGTTGGTAGCCCTGTTGGCCTCGCTGGGATACGAGCCGGTGTTCCAGATGGGCGATTTGGGGCGCCGGAACGGTCCCACCAAGCCGGTTCGACTCTGGCTTCAATTGGGAATCGCGGGATTTGCTTTTGGGAACGTGATGATGCTGAGTTTTCCCAGTTACCTGGGACTGGAGGCGCATCACAGTCCCGGCATCCGGTTGTTCCTCGGGCTGGTGTCGCTGGGCCTGAGTTTTCCCGTGTTCTTCTACAGCGCCTCCGACTATTGGCGCTCTGCCTGGCAGGCGTTGCGGCAGCGCACCGTGACGCTCGAGCTGCCCATTGCGGCTGGCCTGCTGGCCCTGTTCGGGCAGAGCCTGTGGGAGATCCTGACGCAGACGGGCGAAGGCTACCTGGACTCGTTGACCGGGCTGGTGTTTTTCCTGCTGTGCGGGCGCTGGTTCCAGAACAAAACCTACGAACGGCTCTCTTTCGACCGTGACTACCAGGCGTTCTTTCCGCTCTCCGTGACGAGAAGAACGGAAGCCGGCGAAGAAGTGGTGCCCGTGGCACGGTTGCGGGTGGGCGACCGGGTTCGGCTCCGGCACGGGGAATTGCTCCCAGCCGATGCGCGGCTCTTAGAGGGCACCGCGGAAATGGACTACAGCTTTGTCACGGGCGAAAGCGAGCCGGTCCGGCGTCATCCGGGCGACCTCCTCTACGCCGGTGGTCAACAGGTCGGCGGCCCCATCGAGGTCGAGGTGGTCAAGCCGGTTTCACAAAGCTACCTGAGTACCTTGTGGGCCCGGCTGGCCCGGTCTGCAGAAGGGCAACGGAACTTCCAAACGCTGACCAACCGGCTCAGCCGGTGGTTCGTGGCGGGTGTGGCCGCGGTGGCCTTGGGCAGCGCGGTGGCGTGGGGCCTGACCAGTAGCCTGCCGATGGCCCTGAAGACGTTCACCGCTGTGCTCATTGTGGCCTGTCCCTGTGCCCTGGCGCTGTCGGCTCCGTTTGCCCTCGGCACCGTCCAGCGGTGGCTGGCTCGACAGCAAATCTTCCTCAAGAACAGCCAAGTTTTGGAACGCCTGGCCCGCGTGACCACCATCGTTTTCGACAAAACCGGCACGCTCACGACTGCGGGTTCTGATCGGATTCGCTGGGTGGGCCCACCGTTGGAGCCGGCCGAACGGGAGGCGGTGTGCGTGCTGGCTGCGCAATCCACTCATCCACTGGCCCGGCAACTGGTTGGCTTGATCCAAGACCCTTCCGGCGGCCGGTCCGCCGGTGTCCCTTCTGTCCCGGCAGGTGCCGACCGGCCCGAATGGTATCGCGAACATCCGGGCCGCGGCATCGAGGGTCAGGTGCAGGGCTTGGAACTATGGTTGGGCTCGGCCCACTGGCTCCGCAAGCGAGGCGTGTCGGTGCCCGAGGGCTGCATCCGCACAGCCCATTCGGTCCACGTGGCCATCGGCGGCCTCTACCGCGGCAGCTTCCAGCTTCAGCGGGCCCTGCGCCCCGGGACCGACCGGTTGGCGCAAACGCTGGCCGGTCGTTATGAGCTGGCCTTGCTCAGCGGCGACCAAGCCCGGGAACGCGCGGCCTTCGAGCAATTGTTCGGCCGGGGCGCTTCTCTTTTGTTTCACCAAACCCCCGAGGAGAAGCAAACCTTCATCCACCAACTCCAGCAGCGCGGACGCACGGTGATGATGGTGGGCGACGGTCTGAACGACGCCGGGGCTCTCCGGCAAAGCGATGTGGGCGTGGCCGTGGTGGAGGATATCGGCGCTTTTTCGCCTGCCAGTGATGTGATCCTGGAGGCAAGGCGTGTTGCGGAATTGCCGGAATTGCTGGGTCTGGCACGGCGGGCGGTGCAGGTGGTGTACGTCTGTTTTGCCTTGTCGATCCTTTACAACGTGGCGGGGCTCACGCTGGCCGTTCAGGGTCGCCTGTCCCCCTTGGTGGCGGCCATTCTGATGCCTCTGAGCTCCGTCACGGTCGTTTCCGCCGCCTGCGCCCTGGGCCTGTGGCAGGCGCGGCGGTCCGGGCTGACCACGTGGAGGGGAAAGGAGACCTCGGAACCATGAGTGTCATCTACGTCTTGATCGGTCTGAGCCTCCTGGTGGCCACGGGGTTTCTGGTCGCTTTCATCTGGGCCGTGCGTTCGGGCCAGTACGAAGACACCGGAACCCCCGCCTTGCGCGTGCTGGCCGAGGAACCTCCGGCGCCCCGGCGGGACCGCGCCGTTGATACGCCCGTCCGCTCGATTCCAACGGATGTGCCATGAACACCATCGAGACCTTCAAATACGACAATCGCATCGTTCGGGCCTTTGCCTGGGCCACGGTTTTCTGGGGCCTGGTGGGCATGAGCGTGGGACTTCTAGCCGCCTGCCAACTGTTCTGGCCTGCGCTCAACCTGAATCTTCCCTTCACCACTTTCGGCCGCATCCGCCCGCTGCACACCAACGCCGTCATTTTCGCCTTCGTGGGCAACGGCATGTTCACGGGCATCTATTACTCGGTGCAGCGGCTGCTCAAAACCCGGATGTACAGCGATGCGTTGAGTTGGTTCAATTTCTGGGGTTGGAATCTCATCATCGTGGCCGCGGCACTGACCTTGCCTCTGGGCCTGACCACCAGCAAGGAGTACGCCGAACTGGAGTGGCCGATTGACATTGCCATTGCGGTGGTCTGGATCGCCTTCACGGTCAATTTGCTGGGCACCATCCTGCGGCGCCGCGAACGCCACATGTACGTGGCCATCTGGTTTTACATCGCCACCGCCGTAACGGTAGCGCTGTTGCACGTGGTGAATTCTCTGGCGCTGCCGGCCGGATGGTTCAAGAGCTACTCCGTCTTTTCCGGTGTCCAGGACGCCCTGGTCCAGTGGTGGTACGGACACAACGCGGTCGCGTTCTTCCTGACCACGCCGTATCTGGGCCTGATGTATTACTTCCTGCCCAAGGCGGCCGAACGACCGGTGTTCAGCTACCGACTTTCCATCATCCACTTCTGGGCTCTGATCTTCATCTACATTTGGGCCGGGCCCCATCATCTCCTCTACACGGCACTGCCCGACTGGGTCCAATCGCTTGGTATGGTCTTCAGCATCATGTTGGTGGCCCCCAGTTGGGGCGGCATGCTGAACGGGTTGCTGACCCTGCGCGGTGCATGGGACAAGGTGCGCCAGGACCCGGTCCTGAAGTTCCTGGTGGTGGCCGTAACCGCCTACGGCATGGCCACCCTCGAGGGCCCCACACTGGCCATCAAGAGCGTCAACGCACTTTCGCACTACACAGACTGGACCATCGCCCACGTACACACCGGTGCCCTTGGCTGGAACGGGTTTCTGACCTTCGGCATGCTGTACTGGCTGTTCCCGCGCCTGTATCGCACCTCCCTGTGGTCCACGCGCCTGGCCAACTACCATTTCTGGATCGGGTTGCTGGGGATGATGTTCTACGTGGTGCCCATGTATGTCAGCGGGGTAACCGCGGGCTTGATGTGGAAACAATTTACCAGCGACGGTTTCCTGCAGTACGGCAACTTCCTGGAGACCACGTTGCGGCTGCTGCCCATGTACCAACTGCGCGCCGTGGGGGGTACGCTGTACGTGGCGGGCATCATCCTCATGATCGTAAACCTCTACAAAACGGCCCGGCAGGGCCAATTCGAGCCCGAAACCGAGGCCCAGGCTCCCGCCCTTTCTCCTGCACACGCTCCCGTAACACCGCGGTGGAGTCATCGCTGGTTGGAAGGTGTGCCGGTGACCTTCACGGTCTTGGCAACCTTGGCGGTGTTGGTGGGTGGTCTGGTGGAAATTGTGCCCATGCTGTTGGTCTCGTCCAACGTGCCCAAGATTGCCGGAGTGCGACCCTACACCCCCCTCGAGCTGCTGGGCCGAGACATCTACATTCGCGAAGGCTGCGTGGGGTGCCACTCGCAAATGGTGCGGCCGTTCCGTTCGGAAACCGAACGATACGGAGAGTACTCGAAAAGCGGTGAATTCGTCTTTGACCATCCGTTCCTGTGGGGCTCGAAACGGACCGGACCGGATCTTCACCGTGTAGGGGGCAAGTACCCGGATGCTTGGCACTACAATCACATGAACGACCCGGAAAGCACCTCGCCCGGCTCGATCATGCCCCGCCATTCGTGGCTACTGACGCAGAAACTGGATCTGTCGTCCTTGCCTGCGCGGATCCGCACCCTGCGCCGTCTGGGAGTCCCCTATCCACCCGGGGCGGAAGATACCGCCGTGCGGGAGGCCCGGGCGCAGGCCGAACAAATTGTCGCCAATCTGAAAACCGGCTCGGTGGAAGCGGAGCCGGACCGCGAAATCATCGCCCTGATCGCCTATCTCCAACGCCTGGGACGAGACATCAAACAACCGGGCTCCGTACCGGCCACTACAGCCACTTTGTCCGGTCCCGGTTCCTCCCAGCCTTGAAAGCAGGTCTGCCATGCTCAAAGACGCAGTGGAACACGTCGGGGGAATCGGCCTCTACGGCATGGTCTCCCTGCTGCTTTTCTTTGGGGTGTTTGTGGGCGTGCTGGTCTGGGCGCTTCGGTTGGAGAAGGGCCGACTAGACGCCGCGGCCCGGCTACCGCTGGAATCCGATTCAACGCAGCCCGGAAAGGAGGACTGCCATGAGCGAGATGCGTGATCCGTTGCTGCTCGACCACAATTACGACGGCATCCAGGAATTGGACAACCAGCTCCCGCGCTGGTGGGTGTGGCTGTTCTATTGCACCATCGTGTTTTCGGTCCTTTATCTGACGCACTATCACGTGTTGGGCCGGGGCAAACTGATGATTGCCGAGTATGAAGAAGAAATGCTCAAGGGCGAGCAGATCAAGCAGGCCGCCCTGGCCCGTTTCGAAAAGGAAATGGAAACGTTGACGCCCTCGCAGGACCCGGCCGTGCTGGCCCGGGGCAAGGAGCTGTTCTTGAACTTGTGCGCCCCCTGTCACCGTGCCGACGGTGGAGGGTTGGTGGGGCCGAACCTGTGCGACGACTATTGGATCCACGGCCCCGAGTTCCGCGACAATGTGCGCACAATCTACCACGGGGTTCCGGAAAAAGGGATGGTCTCGTGGAAAACTTTACTGAAACCCCGGGAGATCCACGCAGTTGCCAGCTACATTTATACCTTGCGGGGCAGCAACCCGCCCAACCCCAAGCCCCGAGAAGATCAGGCCCCGCAACCCAGTGGACCCAGCATCTACGAGTAAACCGGCCGTGCCTGCGCGCTCAGAGCGTCAACCGGATATAGCCCCCGCCGCGGCCCCTGGCGGGGTCGGCCGGCCCGGCGGAAGCGGCCGCCCGAGAGAGGACGACTTCCGCAGCCACCTGGCCACCGCGGATGTGCGCGGTCGCCGCATCTGGCTGTACCCCCGTAAACCGCAGGGCCGCTACACGCGCGCCCGGCGCAGGCTCAGCGCCCTTTTGCTGGTGGTGCTGTTTGCCGGTCCTTTCGTCACTATCGACGGCAATCCCCTCTTGATGATCAACGTGGTCGAGCGCCGATTCTCGATTCTGGGCCAGGTCTTCTGGCCCCAGGACGCTGCCATCTTTGCATTGGGATTGCTGCTATTTTTCACGGCCATTGCCGTGTTCACCATGGCCTTCGGAAGGTTGTGGTGCGGCTGGACCTGCCCCCAAACCGTGTTCATGGAAATGGTCTTTCGGCCGATTGAACAGTGGATCGAAGGCGACGGGCCCCGGCAACGCGCATGGGATGCTGGGGCTTGGACGGCTTCCAAAATCGCCAAGAAACTCCTCAAGCACGCCATTTTCTTGGGTTTATCCTTTCTCATCGGCAACATCTTTCTGGCCTACATCCTGGGCGGCAGGGCCTGGTGGGAGCTGGTCACCGACGACCCGCGCCGGCATTGGACCGGCCTCGGCTTCATGGGTCTGTTTACGCTGGCCTTCTACGGCGTGTTCGCCCGGTTCCGGGAGCAAGCTTGCACCTTTATCTGTCCATACGGTCGGTTCCAGTCGGTCCTGCTGGACGAGCATTCGTTGGTGGTGGCCTACGACTACCGGCGGGGGGAACGCCGGGGTCGATGGCGGCGGGACCAAACCCCGACGCAACGGGCCGCAGCGGGCTTGGGCGACTGCATCGACTGCCAGCGTTGTGTGGAGGTTTGCCCCACGGGCGTGGACATCCGCAACGGCACGCAGATGGAATGCGTGCATTGCACCGCCTGCATGGACGCGTGCGACGCGGTGATGGACCGAATCGGGCGTCCCCGGGGCCTGATCCGGTACGCCTCGCTCAACGGCATCGAACACGGCGAGCGGCTGCGCATCACACCGCGCATGGTCCTTTACAGTGGCATCCTACTGGCCCTGGCCTTGGCACTGGGAGCCATTCTGTGGACCCGCTGCCCGCTGGATGTCACGGTGCTGCGTGCCCCTGGGTCTCTTTTTCAATCAACCCCCGAGGGGCGCATCAGCAATCTTTACCAGCTCAAAATCCTCAATAAGACCTCGGAGCCCGTGACAGTGGAACTGCGGCTGGAAGAACCCGCAGGCCGCCTGACGGTCTTTGGAGCGCCCCTGCAGGTGCAGCCTGCAGAGCTGCTGCAGACCTCGGTGCTGTTGGAACTCGAACCGAAGCACCTGGTCAGCAGTCGCCTGCCCGTTCGACTGGGAATCTATCACCAAGGACGCCTGCTGGATACCGTTCGCACCACCTTTCTGGGGCCGACCGGGGTTGCCCCTCGCTGATATGTCCCCCTCCGTTTCTCGATCGCCCCGATCTCTCTGGCCTCTGGGCTTGATGGTGAGCTTTGCACTCTTCGTGGCCGGCACAGGCACCCTCATTTGGCTGAGTCGGCAGACCAACCTGGATCTGGTCCGACCCGACTACTACGAGGCCGAGTCGAGCCACGCAGAGGAAACGGCCCGGCGCCAGCGCGCGGCCAATCTGCCATCCCGCCTCCAGATCCGGCTGGATCCAAAAGCGCGCGTCCTACAACTGAAAATGCCGCCCGGTCACGAAACCGCGCAAGGCCGGCTGGAGTTCTATCGTCCCTCGGCCGCTGCACAAGACATACAACGCCCCCTGAGCTGCGACTCTTCCGGCAGCCAAACGGTGCCGCTGCAGTCCTTGGCCCCTGGGTTATGGCGCCTGCGGGTCCTGTGGCAGGTCGACGGGACCGAATACGCGGAATCGACAGAGTTTGTCCTACCGGCTGTTCCTTGAGCTTCGGCGTCCCGGCCGCAGCAGCGTTCCATCCCGATACCGTCGGGCTGTTGCAACGGAGTCGAGGGACGTCCCCGCCGCAGACGGCCCTCGCCAGGGAAGAAACGACCCGCCCGCCCCCTTCTTACGGATGGCAGGTGAGGCTCACTGACCAGCCTCCGGCCAAAAAACTGGCACTCTCCTGAGACAACACTGAAAAGGTCCTGCTGGCCGGCATTGTCGGACGGGCCACTACGGGCTTCCGTAATCCGGGTGTTCCCGCAAGACCGCCCGGAAGGGCCGCGTCTTCCGCCGCTGCGGTGCCTGCCCCCAGTCAGGGTTTCCGCCTCAGGCGCCCAACCGGCGTGGCAGAAAGCCGAGCACGGCCACGGGCGAGTCGGTCGACCCTCGGAGCCCGACGCACACCCGGGCCCCTCCCCTGGGCATGACCTGCTACCGGATGCCTCTCGAGATCTTGACCGACCTTTTTTCAAAAGCCTCTCGGTCCTGGCACCGACGAGCTTCTGCACGGACGAAGCAGCGTTGCCCCCTACGGGTCGGCTGGGCTCTGGGACTCGGAGAGGCTCTCTGCCCTGCAACCTCGCCAAGGGCCGCTCACCCACGCAGCCCTTTCAAGACTTTGAGTGCCTTGGCGGCGTCTGCCTCAGTGTCCAAAGCCACGTGGCAGACAAACTTGCGCCCCAGGGCTGCTCCAGAAAAACCGCGAATGTTCAACCCCTGATCGGCCAGGGCCTGAGCAATCCGTTGGCCTTGCCCCGGCTTGTCCGTTCCCTCCACACGCACGGTATGGAGACTTTCGGATTTCTTGAAGCCGGCGGCTTCCGCCGCCCGGATCCGTTTAGGACCCTTGATGGGGGTCACAAACACGACCCCTGTACCAGGTTTATCGGGCTGCCGCCGCGCAATGACAAATTCCAAGTTGCAACCGGCATCCGCCAAAGCCTTGAGTTTGGCGGCCAGTGCGCCCGGTTTGTCCTCGATTTCTGCAGCCCAGGTATCGGTACGTTGGGCTTTCATAAGGTTCGCGTATCCAGAAGGGTTGTAGCTCTGAGAAATGGTTTGGCTTCACCCTCATTATTCCCCACCTACGGTTCGTCTGTCAAACCCCGCGACTGCCCCAGAACCAGGGCCACTTCACCCGGGACGAAAAGAAGGGCTTGCGCCTTCCCATCGAGCCCGGAAGCGCCTCCTCGACCATTTCGGGCGGCTTCAAACCGGGAGCTGGACCGCTTCTCAGGCCACGGGGTCAGCCCCGCGTCGCCCTGGTTCGTGCCCGTTGCCTCCCTCGCCTGGCGTGAGGGTACACGGGCTCCTTTCGTCGACCGCCCCAAAACGGCGGCTCTGTTTCTCGCGGTGAGGATTGGCAGGGACCGGGTATGTAACCACGCGATTCTTGGTTACTGCCGGAGCTGGGGCTGCGATCCAGCCAGGCCGGGCTTGGGGCCTGGAGGGGCCAGGCATGCTGCGGGTGCCCAACTGCAGCCTTGCTCAGCCGGCCGCGGGTGGAGGTTGGCAAGGTGGGCGCCCGCTTCGTGGCGCTTTCTGCCGGCCAGTTTGGGCCCCGGAGCAGCAGCAATGCTTGACCGGGCCCGGGCTGGGCGGCCCCGGTCTCAGCGCCGAGAGAAAGGACAGCCAAGCGAATCTTCTGACCGACAGCGGCGACATGGCTCATTTGTGCCAGAGCATTGCGGAATCGATCCGTAGCCATGGACGGAGGAAACCTTCCCGAGGCTCAGAAGCAGTGCGCAGTTCTTCGTGGACTTAGCGCACTGGCGATGCTCGGCTGGTAAGGTCTGTCGGGCGGTGGCACCAGCTCTGGGACGAGGCGGTCGCCCTGGGGCGTGGACTACTTCCTTCCCTGCTGCCTCAGCCCCGAGGAAGCAGGAAGAATCCACCGGAACCCAACAGGGAGGCCCTGGTACGTCCCTTCAACGCTGTATGTCTGCCGCGCCATCGGCGCTCCTCGCAGTTCGCCAGCGGAGCAGCCGTCTCTTTGCGGCAGCAGACCTAACGCCCCAAGATGGTCCATGGTAGCTTTTGCACGCTCATTGGAGGAAATCGGGCGTTGGGCTGGACACCGCGGCCGGCCCGGCTCATGCTTGGCTATCCGTAGAGCTCCGATCGAACAGCGCATCGGGGTGCGGGCGAGAAACCCCACCTGAGCATCGACCGGGCGTCTGGGAATCTGTCCTACGATCGCCATGGCCAAAATGCGCCCAAACAAAGGGGGCAGGGTCACCACCAACCCGCAAGCGGCCTCGGGCCGCCCTGGTGGCTCCGGAAGGCCTTACCGACGCGTTCTCTTGCTGGTCGAAACTTCGTTGGCGTCGGGCCGAGACATCCTGCGCGGGATCGCGCGCTATGTTCGCGAGCGGGGTGACTGGGCATTGTTCCATGAACCGCGCGGCCTGGAAGTCCGGGCCCCGTCGTGGCTGGCTGATTGGCAGGGAGACGGCATCATTGCCCGCATCCAGTCCTCTGCCCTGGCACAAGCGGTACAAGCCACGGGCCTTCCCGTCGTGGACGTGTTGGGACTGGTGCCGGAAGCCAAGCTGCCGCTAGTTCACGTGGACAATCGGGCCATCGCCCGCATGGCGGCAGACCACCTGCACGAACGCGGGTTTCGCAACTTTGGTTTCTATGGACTGAGCGAGGAAAACTGGTCACTTCAACGACGCGACTCTTTCTGCGAGCGCGTGGCGGAGCTGGGCGGCACGGTCTCGGTGTGTGAACAGCCCCGACACGACCGGGACACTGCCGGCTGGTTGCAACGCGAGGGCGATCTGCTGCGCTGGCTGGGTGCGTTGCCCAAACCCGCCGGGGTCATGGTTTGCAGCGACCAGTGCGGCCTTGCCTTCCTGGAAGCGTGTCGGCAGACCGGGGTGTCGGTACCTGAGGAGGTGGCGGTCATCGGGGTGGACAATGACGACGCCCTTTGCGAGATCGCGTTTCCCCCGCTGTCCAGCGTGTGGCCGGCGCACCAGCGGGTGGGCTACGAGGCAGCCGCCCTGCTGGACCGGCTGATGGCCGGCGGCAAGCCTCCCTCCTGGCCAATCCTGGTGCCGCCGTTGGGCGTGGTCACCCGCCGGTCCACCGACGTGCTGGCCATTCCGGATCGCGGGTTGGCCCGCGCACTTCAGGTGATCCGCGAGCAAGCTTGCCAGGGGCTGAGCGTGGACGAGGTGGCTGCAGCGGCCGGGCTTTCGCGCAGCGTGTTGCAGAGGCGTTTCCGGGCGCAGCTCGGACGCACGGTGCATCAGGCCATTTTGGAGGTCCGGATTCGCCGCGCCTGCCAGTTGCTGCGCGAAACGGATCTACCCATCGCTGAAGTGGCCGAGCAGGCCGGCTTTCGCCATCAAGAATACCTGGGGGCGGTGCTGAAAAAGCGCCTGGGCAAAACGCCCGCCCAAATCCGGCGCGAGTCAGAGATCCGCCCCCAACCACCACTCGAACTGTCCCCTGCGCTTCCCCCCTCCGAGCCCGACCGCTGAAAAAATGGTGCGCGAGGCGGGGGTCGAACCCACAACCTTCGGCTCCGGAGGCCGACGCTCTATCCAATTGAGCTACTCGCGCAGTCCTGTTCAGCATAGAACATTGCGGCTGCGACAGCAAGAGCCGCGCTTGCAAGCATCTTGCGTTGGCTGAATTTGAGGTTTTAGACCCCTTGGCGGGGTAACTGTGGATCGGCAGGAGCCACCACTCGTTGCGCCAGAAGGTCTCCAAACCCCGCAGAGCTTCCTCCCTAGCCCGACTTCAAAACTGGTCAGTCCGATGGAACGGATTCAGATCCTCCCCGTAGCTCTCATCCACCGCCCCATCGCCCAGCCCTTCCCTCGGCCGTTGCCCACGCTCATCATCCCTGCGCTGCTGGTACTCCCACAGAGAGACCACCTTGCTCGGCAAACGTTTCCCCGAGCGCAACGGCTCTCCTCCCGCTCCAGCAACGTGCGTCCCTGCTTCAACCCGTCGGAATCCTCCCGTTGGAAGCCCGGCTTCCATGCCGGCTCGTGTCCCGTAGCAGCACCAAGCCACCGGACTGCTTGCACTGCCGCGACCTTGCCCGGCGCCCCCGAACTCGCGAAGCGTTTGATAGGGGTAGGGATGGCGGGATGAGCGCCACCCCTCCCTCCGAACCGGACGGGCGGTTCTCCCGCATCCGGCTCTCCAGTCAGTGGGGTCTCCGCCAGACTCACCATAAGCACAGGAGC
>Ga0308415_1000284_pt1 | contig 22221 bp, 15 predicted proteins | sample HotsprSampleOS55_FD_203465 | JGI IMG/M metagenome (GOLD analysis project Ga0308415, IMG submission 203465) | Hot spring phototrophic mat microbial communities from Octopus Spring, Yellowstone National Park, Wyoming, United States - 20090730_OS55 ... | reverse complement strand
CTACGACGTCAACCGGCAACTGGGGCCTCCCGGTGACTACTGGTTCACTCCCCAGTACAGCCCCGACGGCCGGACCTGGATAGACATCACCTGGGCCGATGGGAGTCCCAGCGTCGTCCGCATTACCGTCGCCGGCACACCGACCCCAACGCCCACGGGGACGCCGACATCTACTCCTACCCGGATGCCCACGCCCACCGGGACGCCGACGGCTACCCCTACCCGGACACCACCCCCCCGGCCCACCGATACACCACGCCCGGCGGCGCCGGCCCGTGCCGTGTTGACCAGCGACCTAGTAGTCTCTCCGACCAGTCCGCAGCCCGGGCAATCGGTGAACGCCCGTTTCACCGTTCGCAACATCGGTGGGCAGACTTTCACGGCCCGCTACTTCGGTGTCCAGGGCCGGGGCCCGGGAGGGGCCAACTACGACTTCCTGTGGATGGAGAACTTCACCCTGGGGCCGGGCCAGGAGTTCACCTACGACGCCAACCGCTCCCTGGATCAGGCAGGGCGGTACGAGTTCGTCCCCCAGTACAGTCCCGACGGCCGGACCTGGGTGGACCTGACGTGGCCAGATGGTCGCAGCAGTCGGGCGACGGTAGACGTGAGGACTTCCGCGCCACCCCCACCGCCGCCCCTTCCTCCTGGCACCCAACCCTGCTCGGAGGCTGCTATCCGGGACTACCTGACCCGTCACAGTTCCCCGCTGGCCGCTTCGGCGGCCGCGTTCGTCAGCGCCGGGCGACGCTACGATGTGGACCCCCGCTTTGTGGTCGCCATCGCCTATGCGGAGTCCTCCCTGGGGACCAATGGCCGCTGTGCCACCGAACGGCACAACGCCTGGGGATACGGCGGAGGTTGGCCTTCATGCCGGACGTTCGCTTCCTGGGAAGAGGGTATCTGGCAGGTCACGATGGACATCGGCGAGTACTACTTCCGTCGGTACAACCAGCGGACGATTCCCTCGTTCGTCATCGTGCCCGCCGGTACCTGCACCTCCCACTGCTGGTGTGCCAGTAGTTGCGAGCACTGGGTCTCCAACGTCTCCACTGCCTACCAGGAGATGGGTGGGAATCCCAACGCGCCGAATTTGAGTTTCACGGCGGCCTGCGGTGGGGCTGCTTCTCCACCCCCGTCTACGTCGGCCTGTGTCCAGACCCAACAGAACATGTACCCCTTCGGAGAGTGCACCTGGTACGCGTGGGAGAGGCGAAAAGACCTCCCATGGTTTCCCGGATGGTCCGGTTATGCCCTGAACTGGGCGGATTCTGCGCAGCGGTGCGGATTTCAGGTAGACGGTACCCCTTCCCCCGGAGCGGTCGCCGTTTTCCCGCCGGGCGTTCTGGGCGCCCATCCCACTTATGGGCATGTCGCTGTGGTGGAGCGGGTGAATGCCGACGGAGGGTATCGGGTCTCGGAGTACAATTTCACCTGTTCCCACTGCCGGGGGGAGCGGGATGTGCCGGCTGATGGTCGGGTGCGCTTCATTCACGGACGGGTCGGCAGTCAGACCGCTACCGGGCAGAGCCAGGTGCTGGCCCGGCAGACGGATCGGGTTGCCGGAGGTCAGCAAAAATCCACCTCCTGGACCGTCCCATCCGGGCAGGAGGAGGTGGGCTTTGCCCTGATCTGGCCGGGGAGTGCCCTGGACCTGGAGGTGACGGACCCCCAGGGCCGCCGGGTGGGCGAAGGGTATCCCGGTGCCCATGTAGAAGTGGCGCCCCGAAGCGTCTATCTGACGGTCTCCGACCCGCTATCGGGGGACTGGACCGTGTTGGTCGTGGGGCGGGAAGTGCCGGAGGAGACGGTGGAGTACCACCTGATGATGACGGGGCGGCCAGTGGCAGGTGGCGAAAGCGCTGGCGGGGGCAGTCTTCCCTGGAAATGTGCGTTGCCTTTTCTGGGCATCCTGCTGGGAGCCGTTCTGCTCACGACCGCGGGCGGTGTGGCATGGGCGCTGAGATGGCGGAAGCGGCGGTCGGGGCCTCCGCCAGGGCCAGCCATCCAGCCGCTGGCTTCGTCCCGCCCGCCGCTGGCTGGTGCCGCCTTCTTGCAGATGCTGCGGGGCCCAGGCGCCCCCCGAACCGTGGCGATTCCAGGTCAGACCCTGATCATCGGACGGGACCCCCATTGCCACCTGGTCCTGCCTGACCCGACGGTCTCCGCCCGCCATGCGCAGATCACGCCGACCCCTTCTGGCTATCTGCTCACCGACCTGGGGAGCCGGAACGGCACCTGGGTCAACGGTCAGCGGGTCCAGCGTCACCTTCTGCGCCCGGGCGACCGGGTCCGGCTGGGAGGCACAGAGTTCATTTTCTACCGTTCGTAAAGGAGGGAGAGATGTGGGAACCGATTGCTTCTGATGGCACCCGTTATCCGCTGACGGCGGGCATTACAACCATCGGGCGGGAAGGGTGCGACATCCCATAGACCCGATTTGTGCTTGACGACTTTTGCGATACAATATGGTTGCCGCGAACAGAAAGTTGCCATCTGGCCCCCCATCTCACTCAGGAGGTGCACAATGATCTGCCCCAATTGCGGCGCTGATAACCGCCCGGGGGCCCGCTTCTGTGCGAAGTGCGGTGCCTCCCTCATCTCCGAAACTGTGGCCTGGAGCCCTCCGACACCGGCCCCGGACTTCTCCGCCATCCCCTCCGCGCCTCCGCCCGCCTCCTTCTCCCCTCCCGCCGCCCCGGTGACCGTGGAGAAACGCTACCCCATCCTGCGGGCGCTGAGCGTGGTCTACAAGGTGCTGGGCGGCATCGTGGCTGGCCTGACGGTGCTGGGCGTCCTCGCGGCCTGCATCGGTGGGATCGCTGGAGGAGCGGCGCTGGGAAATTTCGGGCGGGACCTGGGCCTGCCCATCGGTGGCGTGGTGGGAGGGCTGGTCGCTGGCCTGGTCATCTTGCTCTACGGCGGGATTGCGGCCGTGACCCTCTTCGGGGCTGGGGAAGCGGTCTCCGCATTTCTCTCTATTGAAGAGCACACCCGCCTCACCGCCAGTATGCTGCAGCAGCGGGGCCCGTAGCCCCACGGAACATGCAAGCCGGAGCATCCCTATGGCAGGCGAGGTCCAGTTAACCGTTCAGACCCATCGCCCGGCCTATCCGGCCACCGGCGCCACCCAACTGGCCTACGTGCTCATAGAGGCGCGGCCTACCGGAGCGGTGGCCCAGGTGCGGATGCCGTTGAATTTTGCCTTCGTCCTGGACCATAGCGGCTCTATGAGTGGGGCCAAACTGGCCAACCTGAAGGCGGCGGCCAAACTGGCCATAGACCGGCTGGGGCCCGGCGACCTGGTCTCCATCGTCATCTTTGACGACAAGGTCCAGGTACTGGTCCCCAGCCGGCCCGCCGATAATCCCGCCGCACTGAAGCGGGAGATAGACGGTATCCGGGACGGCGGCGGGACGGAGATGTCCCGGGGGATGCGGGCGGGCCTGGATGAACTGCGCAAGGGCCTGACGCCGGGCCGGGTGAGCCGGATGCTCCTGCTCACCGACGGCGAAACCTTCGGCGACGAGGACGTCTGCCGGAAACTGGCCGCCGAGGCGGGCCGCAGCGGTATCCCCGTTATCGCCCTGGGCCTGGGGGAGGACTGGAACGAGAAACTTCTGGACGACATCGCCGATGCCAGCAGGGGGGTCTCCGACTTCATCCCCGACCGGCAACCCCAGGCGATTCTGAAAAGTTTTGAGGAACACGTCCGCGCCGCCCAGGCGACGGCCATCCAGAATGCCCAGTTCATCCTGCGGCTGATCCCCGGCGTGCTCCCCCGGGCCGTCTGGCGGGTCACCCCGCTGATCGCCAAACTGGGCCATCGCGCCCTCTCCGACCGGGATGTCCAGGTGACCCTGGGGGATATGGACGTGGGCCAGGGGCAGAGCATTCTGGTGGAGGTTCTGCTCCCCCCACGCGCTCCCGGCGCGTACCGGATTATGCAGGCGGAGGTCAGTTATGATATAATTGCGCTGGGGAAGACGGGGGAGAAGGCCAAAGTGGACGTGGTGCTGGAGTTCACCTCCGACCTGGCCCGCGCCTCCCAGGTCAACCCCTATGTGATGAACATCGTGGAGAAGGTGACAGCCCACCGGCTGCAGACTCAGGCGCTGGACGAGGCCGCGGTGGGCAACATCGCCGGGGCCACCCAGAAACTGCGGGCGGCGGCGACCCGCCTGCTGGAACTGGGGGAGGAAGAACTGGCGCGCACGGCCCTGGAGGAGGCCCAACGGCTGGAAGAGGGCAAGGGTCTCTCTTCCGCCGGCACCAAGAAACTCCGCTACGAAACGCGCAAGTTGACTCAGAAACTGGAGGAGTAGCCATGATCTGTCCGCAGTGTGGTTCTCAACAACCGGATGGAGCGGCCTTCTGCGATCAGTGCGGAGCGGCTCTGGGAGGGCTGGCCCCGGGTCAGCCCCCGGTGCCGTCTCCGGCGGCCGTTCCTCCCCAACCGTCTGTGGCCGGTCCGACCGTTTGTCCCAATTGCGGCGCACCGGTCATCCCCGGGGAGGCGTTCTGCAACAACTGCGGTGCTCCACTGAGTGCGGTGGCTCCGGGGGTGGGTGCCCAGGTTCCACCCTCCGTCCCCCCTCCTCCCGTCTCCGTTCCCCCGTCTCCCGTCCCCGGGGCGGGCGCGCCCGTCTGCCCGCAGTGCGGTGCTCCGGTGGAGCCCGGCAGCGCGTTCTGCGATATGTGCGGCGCGCCGCTGACGGCGGCCGCTCCGCCCACCCCCCCAGGGCCTCAGGTCCCGCCTCCGCCGCCACCCGTCTACCCTGCACCTCCGCCTCCACCCCCGTACACTTACCCACCAGTCTACCCGACGGCGGGCGCCGTCTCCGGCCGGCTGATTGTCCAGGGGACCAACGCCGTTCTCCCCTTCCCGCCGGGGAAGAGCGAGATTCTCCTGGGGCGGGAGGACCCCGTCAGCAACGTCTTCCCCGACATAGACCTGACCCCCCACGGCGGGGATGAGGGCGGAGTCTCCCGACGCCACGCCCGCATCTTCGCCCAGGGCAATCAGTTGTTCATTGAAGACCTGAACAGCACCAACTACACCTACGTCAACCAGCAGAAACTGACCCCTGGACAACCCCACCCACTGAAAGACGGCGACGAAATCCGGTTGGGAAAGGTTCGTCTGACGTATATGGCGTAGTCAGGCGAACGGCACGAGAACACACAAAGGACACGAAAGACACGAAAGACATGAAAGGCACGAAAAATGCTTCGTGTTCTTTCGTGTCCTTTCTGCTTTCCTTCGCAGTTAGAAGAAAGGAGATCGCCATGCCTCTGACCCCCGGCCAGATATTGCAGAACCGCTACCGGATCATCTCCCTCCTGGGGCAGGGCGGGATGGGCGCCGTCTACCGGGCCTGGGACACCCGTCTGGAGGTCCATGTCGCCGTCAAAGAAATGACCCCTCAGCCCGGGCTGGACTCCCAGACTCTGGCCCAACTTCGGCAACAGTTCCGCCAGGAAGCGACCATTCTGGCTCGCCTCTCTCACCCCTACCTGGTCCGGGTTGGCGACTTCTTTGAGGAGGGGGGCAACGCATACCTGGTGATGGACTTTGTGGAGGGGCAGAGCCTGGCGGACCTGATCGGCCAGTACGGCGCCCTGCCGGAGAATCAGGTCCTGGCCTGGGCTGCGCAACTGCTGGACGCTCTGGCCTACTGCCACAGCAAAGGGATTATCCACCGGGACATCAAGCCGCAGAACGTCATCATTCGGCCGGATGGGCGGGCCGTGCTGGTGGACTTCGGGCTGGTGAAACTCTGGGATCCCCGGGACCCCCGCACCAAGACGGCGATGCGGGGGATGGGGACGCCGGAGTATGCGCCGCCGGAGCAGTATGGCATCTCCGGCCATACGGACCCCCGCTCCGATCTCTACAGCCTGGGAGCCACTCTGTACCACGCTCTCACGGGATGCCCCCCTCTTCCTGCCACCGAGCGAATGGCCCGGCCGGAGCAATCCCAGCCGTTGCGGGCCCTGGCGCCGGGGGTCAGCCCGGCCACAGAGGCCGCAGTGACGCGCGCGATGGAACTCTCAGTGAACGCGCGTTTTGCCAGCGCGGCGGAGATGCGGGCCGCGCTTTGGGCTGGATCCCCGTCCTCAGCAGTGGCTTCTCCAACTGCCGCCGCTCCCTCCGTCCAGCCGACCGTTCCCCCGCTGCCGGCCGCCCCGGCCCTGTCCTGGCTTTGGATCGGATTGGCCGGAGCGGGCCTGCTGGTGGTCCTGAGCATCTGTTGCATCGTCGTCTTCAATTTCGGTCCGTTCTCCCTCTCCCCGACCCCCACCGCGCCAGATACGGCGACGCCTCCCCCCCCGGCGACCCCTTTCTCCCCATCCCCGACGCCCTTCGTTGCCATCCCATCTCCCACCCCACTCCTGCCGACGGCGACCCCGATTCCCCCGACCGCGACCCGGGCCTGCCCGTCTGTCAGCGGCCCCTTCGCCGCCGTGTGGGTTCAGGTCCGGGGCCGGGTCGGCTGCGCGACGGGGAGTGCGATCCGGGGACTGGTCGCCGAGGAAAACTTTGAACGGGGTAAGATGTTCTGGCGGGAACCGATAGATACTGCTCAGGCTCTGGTCCTCTTCCATAACGGCACCTGGCGCATCTACCATCATTCCCCGTATCCGGGGGAACCGGAGTTCTGGTGTCCGGATGCCCACACGCCGGCCCGGTGTCCGCCGATGCCGAAACGGGGATTTGGAATGATGTGGTGCGACATCCCCGAAATCCGCCAGGGCCTGGGCAACGCAACCGATTGCGAGCGAGGGTATCAGGGGGCGATGCAATCGTTTGAGCAGGGCTTTATGCTCCAGACCGACTCCGGCGCCATCTATGTTTTCTTCCAGGACGGGACCTGGCAGCGGTGGTGAGGACAGACCACCGACGACAGACCACCGACGGAGGTAGCCTGTGTCTTCTTCATGTCCCTTCTGCAGTCATCCACTGAGAAATCCTCAGGCTCGCTTCTGCTCTGCGTGCGGGCGGCCGCTGACGCCGCCCGGGCCGTCCCCCGGCGCTCCTCATGGCCCGGCGGCGGAGAGCCCCCGCCTGGTCATCTCCATCCCCGGTCAGTCCCTGCGGGAGGCCCCTCTGAACCGCCCGGCCCTGACCATCGGCCGCCACGCCGATAACGACATCGTCCTCCCGCTGGACTACGTCTCCGGGCACCACGGCCGGCTGGAACGGCGGGGGACGGTCTGGTTCTACACCGACCTGGGCTCCACCAACGGGACGTTCCACAACGGCCGGCGCGTCGCCCCCCATCAACCGGTCCCCCTTCAGGACGGAGACATCCTGCGCATCGGCGACCCCCAGGGCAATTCCGTGGGGCTGACGTTTCGGGCCGGGGCGGCACCGGCCCCGATGGGAGTGCCTGCTCCCGCTCCGATGGCCGGGGGCACCATCCACATCGGCACGACGGAGGTGGGGGTCAAAACCACCCTGCTCGTCGGCCGCAACCCGCAGGCCGACATCCATCTGCCAGCGCCCACCGTCTCCTGGCAGCATGCCCGCCTGGACCGGACTCCCCAGGGTTTCGTGATCACCGACCTGGGGAGCACCAACGGTACTTTCGTCAACGGCCAGCGCATCACCGGCCCCTGCCTCCTCCGCCCCGGGGATGTGGTCCAGATCGGCCCCTTCCGACTGGTTCCCGAAACGACGGGGGTCCAACAGTACGCGGCCGCTGGCGGGATGCGCCTGGACGGTGTCCGGCTGACCCGGGAAGTGGGGCGGGGGGCCCGGAAGAAGCGCATTCTGGAGAACGTCAACATCTCCGTGATGCCGCGCGAGTTCGTCGCTCTGGTAGGGGCCAGCGGCGCCGGGAAGACCACCCTGATGATGGCCCTCAACGGCTTCGTCCGCGCCGACCAGGGCCAGGTCCTGGTCAACGGCGACGACCTCTACCAGCACTTTGACCTCTACCGGACCCTCATCGGCTACGTCCCCCAGGACGACATCATCCACAAGGACCTGACGGTCGCCGAGGCGCTCCGGTACGCGGCCCGCCTCCGCCTGCCGCCCGACACCTCCGACCAGGAGATAGAGCAGCGGATAGACCAGGTGCTCCAGGAAGTGGGCATGCTGGCTCAGAAGGACCAGGTCATCTCCAGCCTCAGCGGGGGCCAGCGGAAACGGGTCAACATCGCCGTGGAGTTGCTGGCCGACCCGCGCCTCTTCTTCCTGGACGAGCCGACTTCGGGGCTGGACCCGGGGCTGGAGAAGAAGATGATGCACACCCTGCGCCATCTGGCGGACGGCGGACGGACGGTGGTCCTGGTCACACACGCCACGGCCAACATCGCCCAGTGTGACCATGTCTGCTTTATGGCCCAGGGGCGGATGGTCTTCTTCGGCCCGCCCCACGAGGCGCTGAAGTTCTTCGGCGTCACCAGCGGCGACTTCGCCGACATCTACGCCCAACTGGATGACCCCAACCCCAAAGCGGCCCGGCAGAAGGCCGCCGATTGGGAACAGCGGTTCAGGGCCTCCCCCTACTACCAGCAGTACATAGCCTCCCGGCAGCAGGCCGTCCCCCAGGTCCAGCAGCAGGCCGCCCGGGCCGCCGCTGGAAAGCGCCCCCGGGTCAATCCGTTCCTGCAGACGTTCATTCTCACCCGGCGCTACCTGAACCTGGTCCTGCGAGATAAACTCCTGCTCACCATTCTGCTGGCGGTGATGCCCATTGTTGCCCTGTTGCTCCTGCTCATCGCGGAGTCCCACTGGCTGGTGGGCAACACGCCCGGAGAGATTGAGCAACAACTGGCCACGGTCACCGCCGGGAAGAGCGTCTCCTACAGCCTGGTGGGCAAAAGCCAGACCCTGCTGATGATGTTGGGCCTGGCGGCCGTGTTACTGGGCCTTTTTGGCTCCGCCTACGAGATTGTGAAAGAGCGCCCCGTCTACCTCCGGGAGCGCATGGTTACCCTCCGTCTCGTGCCCTACCTGTTCTCCAAAGTCGCCGTGCTGGGCTCCTTTGCCCTTCTGCAGTGCCTGCTGCTCCTCCTGGTCGTGGCGCTGAAGATTCGCCTGCCCCGAGAGGGGGTGATGCTCCCGGCCCCGGTGGAGATGTACATCACGCTGGTCCTGGGCGCCTGGGCGGCCATCATGCTGGGCCTGATGGTCTCCGCCCTGGTCCCCAACACCAACTCCGTCATCTACGTGGTCCTCCTGCTCCTGTTCTTCCAGATTATCTTCAGCGGGGTGCTCTTTGAGTTGCCCGAAGCCACCCGTCCCTTCTCCAACCTGACGCTCAGCCGTTGGGCGACCGAGGCGCTGGGGGTTTCGGCGAACCTGGAGTACCTAAACTCGCTGGGGAAAACCCGTTTCCTGCCGGAGCCGCGCGAGGTCTCGGTGGAAGTGGAGAAACCGGCCGAGGACTGGGAGCCGGTCACCGTCGTGACCCAGACCCAGCAGATCGCGGTTCCCTGCCCGGGGGGCATCCAGGTCACCGTCCCCATCAGCGTCCCTGAGGTGACCGTCAACGAAATGGTCACCGTGACCGAGACCGTCACCCAGACGGTAGAACCGGAGCCGGTGGACGTCAGCACGGCGTTCACCTTTCAGATTGACTACACCCGGAGTGCGGGGCACCTCTGGAAGGATTGGGGCGTTCTGGTCTTCTGGGGCCTAATTTTTGGGGCGGGGACGCTCCTCGCGCTGAAACAGAAGGACATCGGGTAACGACCTGCCGGGGGGCCTCCGGGCAGGTTCAGAGACGCAACGAAGCGGAGCGCAGGCTGCCAGGCCTGGATGCAGGCGGACAGCCTGCGCTACAACCGATCCGGGGGTGACGTCGGATAAAAACCGTGCGGCGGGTGGCCTCGCCACCCGCCGCACGGTTTATCGCGCCGGATTTCCCGGCCCTACCGGGCCACCTGGACCACAATCACGCTGATGTTATCCTCCCCTCCGGCCCCGTTGGCCGCCTCCACCAGCCGGTCGCAGGCCTGCTGGGGGGAGGTGGACGTCCGCCAGATCTGCCAGATTTGCTCGTCGGGGACCATCCCGCTCAGGCCGTCGCTGCAGAGAAGAAGGGCCTCCCCAGGGGCCAGTTGCTGCTCAAAGGTGTCCACCTCCACCCGGGGCTTATCCCCGATGGTGCGGTAGATGACGTTCCGCTGAGGGTGGGTGGCCGCCTCTTCCCGGGTGATCTGCCCGGTGGCCACCAGCCGCTCCACCAGCGAGTGGTCGGTGGTGATCTGGGTGATGCCGTTGGGGTGCAGGTGGTAGGCCCGGCTGTCTCCGACGTTGGCAATGGTGCAGCGGTCCCCGACGACCAGCGCGGCCACCAGCGTGGTGCCCATATCCGTCCCCGCCGCCCGGCGCCGGTCGTAGACGGCCCGGTTGGCCTGCTGGATGGCGGATATGAGCCACTCCTTCGGGTCCGGCAGGGGCTGGCCAGAGGCCACCGGTGCCAGAATCTCCGCACTTCCTCGCTGGGCCAGAGTCCGAATCGCCATCTGACTGGCCACGTCCCCCGCTTCGTGTCCTCCCATCCCGTCCGCGACGGTCACCAGGGCGACCGGCATCCCCTGGGAACGGAAGACCGTCCCCATCTGGAGCACCAGGACGCTGTCTTCGTTCAGGGAGCGCACCTTCCCCACGTCGGTGCGGTACCCCACCATCAGGGTCACGCTGGCCGGGCGCCGCAGGAGGGTCATGCGTTCTTCCAACATCGCGGCCAGCCGTTCCGCCGGGTAGGCGGCGGGGGACTGGAGAACGGGCAACAGGACGTCCATCTCCGGCGGGACCGGGCCGGGCCGCCGGGGGTCCCAGGCCCGTCCGGTCGCCAGGTAGAACAGGGCGGCGGCCAGACCAGCCGCGTTCTGGACGAAGAGGGCGGGGGCCTGGGCCCGTTCCTGGGGCCGGAGCAGGCGGGCCGTCTCCAGGGCCATCCAGCAGGCCGTGCGACCGTCTGTCCCGATCCGGCGCAGGTCCACCTCCGGCAGGACGATTCCCTGACGGTGCAGGAGGCTCAGGGCCTGGGCCAGAGAAATCCCCCACTCCAGCACCTGCACCGCTTCCCGGGGGAGCGGGAGGGAAGCGGCTGGGGTGGGCTGTTGCTCCGGCTCCACCAGGTACGTCCGGGGCGGGCCGTACGGCGCTTCGGAGAAGACCTCCAGGGGCAGGAAGAGGCCGGGATGGCGGACGGATGCCCGGACCAGGGCGATGGGGACCGTGAAGACCTCCTCGCCGACCGCTTCGCGGATTCGGTACCGCAGGAACAGGGGTGGGGATTCGGAAAGGTCGGCGCCGCAGGAAGCGCAGAACCGTTCCTGGAGATCGGAGACCTCTGCCCGACATTGGGGGCAGAGGCGGACCGGCCGGGTGTCCTCCACCAGGTACTCGTTGGCCCGCTCTCCCGTCGCGCGGGTTTCCAGGATCACGTACCGCCCTTCCTTCAGCAGGGCCCCTTCCGGGAGGGGGGCGAAGGCCACCGTCGCGGTCGGCAGCGGGCGGGTGGGCGTATCCGGACCGGCCCCGGCGGGGGGCCGGGCGGGGCCGCCGGCGCGGGGGAGGGGTTTGGTCGGCTGGCGGGTCGGCCCGGTCCGCGGGGCCTCTGCCAGACGGGCCCCACAGCGCTGGCAGAATCGGGCTCCGGGGCGGTTCTCAAAGCCACAGTTCGGGCATTTCATGCGGCACCTCCCGTTCCGGCGTGGAAAATGAAGGTCACCCCGCCAATGTCCAGTCGCCAGCCGTCCTGAAGCATGTTGCGGCCGGTCCGTTTCCCGTTCACGTAAACCCCGTTGGTGGACTGGAGGTCTTCCACGATCCAGCGGTCGCCCTGGCGGTAGAGGCGGGCATGGTGGCGGGAGACGGTCTCCCAGCCCGGCAGGTCCTGGGGGATGACCAGGTCGTTATCCGGCGCCCGCCCGATGGTCACCGCGTCTTTCTGGAGGGGGAAGGGACGGGCCTTTCCGGAAACCCGGGCCTCCAGCCAGGGCGGGGAGGGTCTGGCTGGAGGGAGCGGAGCGGTCGGTTTTTTGGAGGGCCGCCGTCGTCGCCGGAGGAAGATGACCAGCAGGACCAGGATCAACACCAGGGCCAACCCGCATCCTGCCCCGGCCAGGAGGATGATCTGAGGGGATAGCGGGAGGCCGGGGAGGATTCCCCCCGCGCCCGGGGTCTGGGTGGCCGTTGGGGACGGCGTTGCGGTGGGTCTGGCGGTCGCCGTTGGGGATGGCGCCGCAGTGGGCGCCACGGTCGCCGTTGGAGATGGCGTCGCGGTGGGGGAGGGGGATGCCGTCGGGGATGGCGCCGCAGTGGTAGGGATGGTCGTTGTGGGGGACGGTATCGCAGTGGTGGGTTCGGCCGTCGTGGGGAACGGCGTTTCCGGGGGACTCCCGGTGACCATGGGCGAGGGAGTCGGCGTCAGGGCCCGGGTCGGCATCGCGGCGAATGCCCCGCCGATGGCCACGGCGAGGGTCAGTCCGAGCAAGGCGAAACGGAGACGGGTCGGATGCATATCTTCCTCCTGTTACGAGGTGGCGGCGGTAAAGATGCAGCGGAACTGCAGCGCGGCCGATCCTCGCGCCGGGCTGGTCGGGACCGTGTGTTTTCACATGTAGGGCTCCCGCAGAGCCACCAATTCATACACCTCTATGGGTTCCTGGAACCCGGCCACTGCCACTGGGGCCAATGGGTGGGCCTGCACCCGGTCCCGTACCCGCTGATAGGCCTCCCGGCTGAGCAGAATCTGGCCGGGGGCGGCCATCTCCTCCAGCCGCTTGGCCAGGTTCACGCAGGCGCCGATGGCGGTGTAGTTCAGTTGCTGGGATGTGCCGATGTTGCCCACCACGGCCTCCCCCACCGAGATGCCGATCCCGTATCGGAGCGAAGGGGCGGAGGGGGTGGACTGCTGGTACGCCCGAACGGCCTCCTGAATCCGCAGGGCCGCCCGGATCGCCCGCAGGGGGTGGTCGGGCTGCGGCAGGGGGGCATTGAACACCGCCATCACGGCGTCGCCGATGAATTTATCCAGAGTTCCCTCTTCCGCCAGCACCGCCTCTGCACCGATGGCCAGATACCGGTTGAGGGTCTCCACCAGTTCCTCCGGGCCACACCGCTCGCTGAAGGCCGTGAAGCCCCGCAGGTCGGCGAAGAGGACGGTCACCTCCTGGCGCTGGCCCCCCAGCCGCAGGCGGGTGGAATCCTCCAGCAGCCGCTGGACCACGGCCGGGGAGACGTAGCGCTGGAACGTTTCCCGGATGAACCGCTCCTGGGCTTCCAGGCGGCGCTGTTCGGTCAGGTCTTCCACGACGATGGTCACCCCGCCATCGCCGGAGGTCGGTTCCTCCAGGGGGGAGACGACCAGTCGCAGATACGTCGTCCCCCGCTCCGGCAATTCTACTTCCACCTCCTCCACCAGCAGCGGGCGGCGTCCCCGCTGAAGCCGGTCCACCATCGGCTCCAGGATGGGCCGCAGAGGGGGGAACGCTTCTCTGTAGGGCAGCCCGATGGCCTGCGCAGCGGGGCAACGGAGAATCCGTTCGGCCGACCGGTTGACCAGCGTGATCCGCCCGGCCGGGTCGGCGGTGATGACGCCACTGGCGATGGAGGCGAACACGCTGTCCATCAGATTTTTGGCCGCCGTCACCCGTTCAAAGAGGCGGGCGTTCTCAATGGCGATGGCCGCCTGGTCGGCGAAGGCCGTCAGCAGGTCCCGCTCCCGGTCGGAGAAGAGGCCGGTTCGGGCCCGATTGTCGGCGTAAATCACTCCGGTAATCCGCCCCCGCACCCGGAGGGGGACGCAGAGGATGGAGCGCAGGTTGTAACTGATGATGCTCTCCTGGGCCTGGAAGCGGGGGTCTATCAGGGCGTCGGTGGTCAGGATGGGTTGCCCCTCCCGGGCCACCCGGTAGACGATGCTGCGGCTGATCCGGAACTCGTCCCCCGTGAGGGTTTCCTGGTCTATATGGCGGGCCGCGCGAAACTCCAGGTCTCCGGTCTCCGGGTTCAGCAACATCAGCATCGCCCGTTCGGCGCCGGTGAGGCGGACGATCTGGTCCATCACCTCGTTCAATACGGTATCCAGGTCCAGGGAGGAGTTAATGGCCCGGGCGATGTCCACCAGGGCCTCCATCTGGGCCCGGTCTTCGGCCATCGCGCTCACGTCGTGCTCCAGGGTGTCCAGGGCGCTCTCTATCTCCCGGATGGAGGCCAGCAGACGGCCGGCCAGCAGGGCATCGCCCGCGGTGCGGGCCTGGGCCCAGAGGCGGCGAAGGGCCGCCAGTTCTTCCCGGAGTTGGACGACGGAGGTCGGAAGGTTCATCGGAATTACCTACCACGAAGGGCACAAAGGACTCACAAAGGACACAAAGGGATAAAATGTCATCCTTCGTGCAAATACCTACCCGGTTGGTTTGCAGACAACGTGGCGCAGGTTGTCAGCCTGCGCACAGGCCTGGCGGCCTGCGCGGGGCATGCCTTCGCCGCGTCTTTGATAGCGCTTGCCCGGGTGCTCCCTGGCAGGTAGTTACCCCCTGGAACAAAAATACACCGGAATCCGTTTTTCGGCAAGCGGCCGCGGTTAGCCGGTAGCGGTTAGCCGGTAGCCGTTAGCCGTTAGCCGGTAGCCGGTAGCGGTTAGCCGGTAGCCGTCAGTGGACGGGTTGCCCGCAGCGGGGGCAGAAGCGGGCGCCGGGGCGGAGCGACGCGCCGCAGGACGGGCACCGGGCCGGAGCCGCGGAGAGGGGTTGCCCGCAGCGGGGGCAGAAGCGGGCGCCGGGGCGGAGCGACGCGCCGCAGGACGGGCACCGGGCCGGAGCCGCGGAGACGGGTTGCCCGCAGCGGGGGCAGAAGCGGGCGCCGGGGCGGAGCGACGCACCGCAGGACGGGCACGAGGCGGTACCCGGCGGAGCGGGGTAGGACGGGAACGTCGGCGGGGCCCACGACTCCGTCGGCGGGAGGAATGGCCCTGCCTCTGCCGCTGGAGGGGGCGCGGGCGGCGGGGGCGGGTAGGACGGCGGAGGAAGGGGCGGGGCGGGATAGGAGGGCGGCCCCCCAGGCGGGGCCGGGCGCGCGGGCGAGGGAGCGGGGGCCCGCTGGCTCAGTATCCAGACCGTGGCGCCCACCAGCAACAGTCCCATTCCCAGAAACCCCATGGCGCCCACCAGCAGTATCAGCGTTCCCGCTCCCACTCCCCCGGACGGGGCGGAGGGCAGCGGGGGTGTGACGAAGGGCACCGGTGTGGGGGTGGGCAGAGGAGGCGGGGGGCCCACTTCAACAGGCGGCGGTGTGGGCCCGGCGGGGGATGGGGAGGGGGGCCCGGCGGTGGTGGGGGAGGGGGGCGGCGGTAATTGCAGCCGACCGTATCCGTAGCCGGTGTCGGGGCCCCGGGGCCCCCGGTCTATCGCGTGGGCCAGCAGGAAATCCACCACCTGCTGTCGGGTGAACTCCGGGTAGGCCTGCCAGACCAGCGCGGCGGCGCCGGCGACGTGGGGGGCGGAGGCGGAAGTTCCCCCGAAGGGTTCGTCCCCGTAGGAGGCCGTGGAGACGCCCGTCGGGGCGGAGAGTTCCGGCTTCAGCCGCCCGTCGGTCGTGGGACCGCGGGAACTGTAGTCGGCCAGAGCGTCCCGTTGCCAGTACGCCGCCCCCACGGCCAGGGCTCCCACCGCATCGGCGGGGATGGCCAAACTGTACTCCGGGGAGGGATACGCCACGTCCGCACCGTTCACAAAGATGTCCAGGGTGACCGGGCGGTCCACCCGGTAGGCTTTCACGGCAACGTACAGGCTTTCGTCTGTCAACCGGTAGATAATCCCCTCCACCGGGTCTGCCCCCTCTCTGCCGTCCTGGGGGGATTCCGAGGAGGCCAGAACGTTTCCTGCCTCGTCCGTCAGGTACAGTTCGTAGTCCCGGCGGGCCTGCCCCCACTCGTCTTCCCACATGAGGAAGACTTTGATGAGCGGCGAGTACGGGAGAAGTCTCATCCGTTCCTGCCGGGGAGCGAATTCGTGGACATCGTCCCCGTCGGTGTCGGTGAAGAGGGCCCGGTAGTGGGACTGAGCCTCGTTGCCGCTGGAGTTGACCCACAGGACCCCCCGGGCGGCCACCGAATCCACCAGTCGGGCCTGCCATCCCGTGCCGTCCCGGGGGCCGATCAGGGCGCCCGCGGAGTGGGAGATGATGTGGACGCCCTGGGAGAGGAGCCAGTCTACGGCTTCCCCCTCCGCCGCGTCGCTCCCGTCGTACCAGGCGAAGAAGAGTTCGGCGTCGGGGGCCAGTTCGTGGATGATTTCGGCGCAGGCGGTGCCGTGGACCTCGTCGGGGTCCCAGTCGCCGAAGTGCTCCACCACGACGGTGTCCGGGAGTTCCCGCCCCAGCAGGTTCGGGTAGCCCCCAAAGCCCAGGTCCAGCACCCCGATGCGGATGCCGGCCCCGGTGAAGCCGGCCTCATGCCACCGGTCGGCGCCGACGACCCGGATGCCCTCGCCGGGGATGCGGCTTCCCTGGGAGGTGTGAAGGGCAGGTACCCGGACGGCGATGACGTGCTCCAGCGCGGTCAGTTGCCCGAAAATCGCCCCCGGGTTTTCGCCCTCCGCGGTCGCCTCTATCAACGCCAGAGGGATGGCGATCTCCACCTGATCCCGGTATGCGGCAACCACGCGAATCCCCACCCCCTGCAGTTGGGCGACCAGCGGGGCCGGGTCTTCGGTGTCCAGGAACAGGGTGACCCGGATTTCATCCCGGTCGTTCAGCAGCCCCCGACGGCGGGCCAGGTCTACGGCGGCCTCTTTCCCCCCTTCCTGGTAGGCGATCAGAAATTGCTTGTAGGCCGAATCCAGTTCCGGGTCGGTCAGGAGGGGGGCCAGTTTGGGATATTGCTGGACCAGTTCCGCCAGGGAGGGGGGCGGGGTGAACTCCGCCGGGAGCGGCGAGGGGGAGGGTGGGGGACGGGTGGCGAGGGGGGAGGTCAGGGCAAAGAGAAGGCCAGCACCCAGCAGCAGGAGCCCCCCGGCCAGCATCAGCAGGGTGGCCCGACGATGATGTTTCGGTGCCCCGGGGGCCTCCGGAACGGGCTTCTCTTCTTCCCCCAGGGCGCTCCCGTTATTGACCGGGACCGACATGGACGTTCACCTCTTCGGAGATGGCCATATCCCGGCGCGGCCGGTCTCCGCCGGTCTGGATCAGGAGCAGTACCTTCAGAGTGGCGTCCCCCTCCTGCTGAGCGGTCAGGGTGAAGGTCACGGGCCGGCTCTGCCCGGCGCCCAGTTCTTCGGAGGATAGCCCGGGCGCCTGATCCATTTTCAGTACCGGCTCCCACTGGCCCAGCAGACGGTACTCCATTTGGGTCCAGGACTGGTCTCCGGTGTTGGTGATGGTGACCGTCAGGGTCAGGGTCTCCCCCACTTTCAGGTCGGTGGCAGAGGGAGTCAGGGCAATCTGGGCAATGGCCGCCGATGGGGCCGGGGACGGGGTTTCCGCTGCCGTTTCCGGAGTGGGTGTTACCGTCGCGGTGGGAGTGGCGGTCGGTGTGGGTGAGGGCCGGAGGAACGGCAGTTTCCCCTGGCGATAGGCCCGGTAACCCAGGCCGACTATGGCGGCCAGACAGAGCACCAGGGCGATGGGGAGGGCAATCCAGAGCCAGCGGGGCGGGCGCCGGGCCGGTGCCGCCTCTACCGGCGGGATGGGAGGAATCTCCGGCCCTGGGGGCGGTGGGACGTAGGGGGATGGGGTGGCCGGTACAGTGGGCGTTGGGTACGGCGGCCCGTAGGCCGGGGGCGGCGCGGCGGGCGGCGGGGTGGGCGGAGCCGGCGCGGGCGCGGTGAGCGGCGCGCCGCAGCGCGCGCAGAAGCGGGCGCCCGGTTTGTTAGGCGCGCCGCACGATGGACACCGGATTTCACCGGGCGGCGGAGAAGGGGCTGGGGCTTCCAGCGATTGCCCGCATTGTTTGCAGAAGCGAGCGCCCGGACGGTTCTCAAAGCCACATTTGGGGCATTTCATCGGACACCTCCTACTCTGGGTAAAAGAGCAATGTGAAGTGGCCCAGCCGGATCAGGTCACCAGCGCTCAGGCGGGCGGGCTGGCCAGGGGAGAGACGGATTTCGTTGAGGAACGTCCCGTTCGTGCTCTGCAGGTCTTCCAGGTACCAGCCATCCGGGCGGCGGAGGAGCCGGGCGTGGCGGCGGGAGACGCCGGCCATACCGGCCCCGTACGGTTCCAGGTCTACTTCGGGCGGAGGGACGGCCGATGTGCCCCGTCCCAGAACAATCTCCGGTCGGGGCGGGAGGGGGATGGTGGCCCCGGTTTCTACCACGCACAGGCGGGGACCGGTGGCGGCCCGCAGGTGCTCCAGTCGGATGGTGGTCCCGGGCGTCGTGGAGGAGGGAACGGAGGGCGTTATGCCGGCCGTCGGGCTGATCCGGATCAGGTCGTCTACCATGGCCTGCATCGTGGGGTAGCGGTCGGCCGGATTCCGGGCCAGGGCCCGCATGAGGACGGATTCCAGCGCGGGCGGGAGACCCGGACAGAGGCAGCGCGGCGGGATGGGCGGCTCCCGCAGCCGACGGAGCATCGCCTCTACGGGCGTGGCCGCCTGGAAGGGCAGTTGCCCGGTCAGCAGTTCGTAGAGCATCACGCCCAGGCTGTAGATGTCACTGCGGTGGTCTACCGGGTCCCCCATGACCTGCTCCGGGGAGAGGTAGGCGGGGGTGCCGATGCTGAGTCCGGGACGGGTGATGAACCCCGGCCGGCGCGCCATTTTGACCAGGCCGAAATCGGCCAGGAGGGGCCAGTCGGGACGGGCCAGGAGGATGTTGGCGGGTTTCACGTCCCGGTGGATGATGCCCTGGGCGTGGGCGTAGGCCAGGGCCTGTCCCACCGGGATGACCCAGCGGGCCACTTCCGACCAGGGCATCGGCTGACCGGTCAGTTGGGCCTTGAGCGAGCCGCCGGGGACGTACTCCATCACAATGTAGGCGGTGCCGTGGGTCTCACCATAGTCATAGATGGTCAGAATGTTGGGGTGACGGAGGGCGGCAATGGCGCGCGCTTCCTGCCGGAACCGTTGCAGGAACTCCTCCCGGTCGTCGGCCTCGGCGATGCGGAGGACTTTAACGGCGACCCACCGCTCCAGGTGCGGCTGGTAGGCGCGGTAGACGACGGCCATCCGGCCTTCGCCGATCTTCTCCACAATCTGACAGCCACCCAGAGTCCGTCCGATCCATTCCATGGGCACGAAAGACGCGAAAAGCGCGAAAGGTGCTAACGGTATTCGGTGATGAGGCGGTCTTTCTCAACGGTGAGTTGGGTGATCCGGAGGGGGGAGGCCTCCCAGGCCTGGCGCAGGCCCCGGTTGATTCCCCCGGAAAGGATGCCGCCCACCATGACCAGGGGGACATCGTTCAGCCGCTCCACGATGACCACCGGTGCCCCATCGCGGGCCCCCAGATGTCCTGAGCCGAATCTTCCCAGGTACAAACTGCAGCAGGATATTGCCAGTTGTTCAGTTGTTTTTCACCGCATACAGGAACCCCAGATGCTGCCACGCGGGGTTAGGAGTGAGTCTGATTTGGAAGCCTTTGTTCTCAAGAAATAGAATAAGGTCTTGATGGGAAAACTCTGTTACCCCATCGTGATATTCAAGGCAGATACGCTTGATTTTTTGAAGTGTCAAATCATTTGCTCCAAACAAAATATCGTATTCAGCACCCTCACAATCCATCTTGAGATAATCACATTGAGTAATCTCGCCAAGGACCTGATCCAGCGTGAAACTTTGTACCCGAGTGCCAGGCGTGTCTGATTTGAGGGCTGTGCTATGCTGGACAGCATTTTTGGAAGCAGTGTGCAGGTCTATGAAACCCTCACGGCTGCTGACCGCGTATGGAAATGCTTTCACACTTCTTATGCGGTTTAACGCAAGGTTCTCTTCAAGCAACGTAAATGACTCTGGAAACGGTTCATAAGCGTATATTACAGCACGCGGACACCTTGCAGCAACGCCGATACACCAATCACCCAGCCCTGCGCCAATGTCAAGGAGCGTCCATCCGTCTTCCAGCCTCGTGCTTGCCCGCTCGTACTGACGGTCAAGACAGGTTTCCTTGATAATCCAGAGATCCATCAAGGTACGAAACCGAAAGAGACAACCATTTCTTAAACTCACGATGCGCTGGCCGGGATCCAGCAATAGCGAGTAAATCACAGAAGGCCAGTTCTTGATTCCCCACAGAAGGGTTGGAATTGACGTCAGATAATACCAGATGCGAGAGAGTAACATTGAGCGCTCCTTTATGGTTTATACTATCTGCCAAAATCAAAGACGTACTTCCACCAGTTATTGTACACGCCCCGACTTGCTCCGGGATTGTGAGGGATGTGTGAAAGCCACCACTTCAGAAACCCATATTGGTCGCACCCCCATATGTCGCAGTTGATACTCTTCTGCTCACCCTTAAGGGTGGGGAAAAACAGCCAATCATCACAATCGGATAGGACGGGGAAGTTACGGTCATATTGATAGTGCAAATAAGCATTGGGCGGAAAATGGACATTGCCGCAATGTGCATTTGTAGCGTTCACTTCGGGATGTCGGGCGTCAGGACGCGGGGAATACTCATAATCTTGGGCATAGCGCTGCCGCTGACCGTCAAACTGATCCCATAGCGCTATTCCCAATCTGTGCTGTAGCACATTCTCAACTCTGTGTCCCATACTGTGGAGCATTTCCGCAACGCTTCTGGAATAGTTAAAGGTCATCAGGGTGAATTCTTTAGTCAGACCTGGACACAGAGTGTTCGGTTTGATTGTATAATACTCAAAGAATCCCAACCAGCCACCTTCCAATTCCCAAACTTCGTCAATATTACCTTTTTGTACCCTTTCGCAGATGCTATCTCCATCGTAACGAGTATTGACCACAGCGGAATAGTCCACCCCCCTTTTGCAGTACTCCGGCGCGTTTTCCGCTGTACTGTTGATACACTTCCAATATTCTTCTGGTGTGTAAACGAAACCACCCATCTTAACAGGGAACGTATTGACCACTGACTCCTGGACAACTATGTAAGTCACACTGCCACCGGTGACTTCTTCAAAATCTTCAATGTATTGTTGTATGAGGAGATGAGGGTCATGAAACCCTGGATATTGGGTTAGAGGGCGTCCTCTTATCTCGGGATCAAAAATGATCACGTACACGTTTATTGTCGTACTATCTTGGACAACCGGTGGCGTCGGTATAGGCGTTGGGGTAGGAATTGCTCTGTTGCCTGCTAATGACCGGCGTACAGCAACCTGTACGGTGATGGTGCCGGCGTTATCGTATAGACCAACGTCTGCATCATTAATTCGCAGTAACAGGTAACCCTCTTCTTCTGAGGTGAAAGAGAAGGTGTTACCTATTTTTTTAGCATCTGGTTACCGACTTTCCCAATAAGTGCGCCTGTGGGGAAATCGGGCACTGGCTCAACGCATTCGCTGGGCTGCATAGAGGCGGCGCAAATATAACCATATTTCCCCGATGCGTCCGAATAAGGGACTTGACCTATCCAATGTGTCCACTCTCCAGAAACGTAGTGAATCTGGACTTCATCGCCGCGAAAGATAAAGATGCCTGTATCTTGCCATCCCTGATTAGCATGCACTTCAGTATACTGCTCAAATATCGGTATACTCGGTGAGGGAGTAGATACGGGAGTGGATGTCGGGGATGGCGTTCGGGTAGACATGGGCAAACCTGTACTTTGGGCTGGGTAAGGTGTAGGCATCACTTGAGTTATGCTTGTTGGAATAGCAGTTCTCGTTGGGACAGCAGTAAGAGCGGAGGTTGCTTCTTGAGAGGGAGTACCGCATGAGGTTAGTAATAGAATTGAGGCCACAGAGGCCAACCCGCAAGTCAGCAAAGGGCACCCTTTTCCCGCCAGCTTTGGAATTGGCAGGAGGAATTTCGGCTGTAATTTAATTTTTGGGGAAGTTGCTCTCATTTTTTCCACATCCTCAGGGAGAGTGGACAGTGATCCGAACAATGATATGGCCCACGTTGTCGTATAAGCCGTCATCACTATCATTCATGCGTAATTCCAAGATGCCGGCTGATTCAGCGATGAAAGTTGCCCGATTTCCTATTCCTATCAATTGCTGGCCCACGCGTCCCACCAGGGCACCTGCAGGGAAAGTCGGAATTGGCTCCAGGCATTTATTAGCATCCATCCATTGTGCACAAATATATAGGCTTTGGTCAGGGCTTATCAGCG
>Ga0308415_1000283_pt1 | contig 22259 bp, 39 predicted proteins | sample HotsprSampleOS55_FD_203465 | JGI IMG/M metagenome (GOLD analysis project Ga0308415, IMG submission 203465) | Hot spring phototrophic mat microbial communities from Octopus Spring, Yellowstone National Park, Wyoming, United States - 20090730_OS55 ... | reverse complement strand
TCGGGCGGCCTCCAGGGCCAGGGCGCGGTAGGCCCGAAGGTTCCCCTTGCGGGCCTCCACGAAGCCCAAAAGGGCCAGGCGTTCCGCCTCCAGGGGGCCTTCCTGGGGGGTGAGGAGGAGGGCCTCCGCCTCCCGGTCCTTCCCCATCTCCAAGAGGGCGAGGGCTTGGGACAGGGGGTTGGCCATGAATCCATTCTAGACCACCGCCCCGCGCCCGTTCGCGAAAGCTAAGTTTCGCGAAGCGGCGTCCAACCCGGCCCCTAGAAGGGAAAGGCGCCCTCCCCCTTCCTCTTCCGGCGGTCGGGCCCCGCTACCTTCACCTCCCAGTCCACCCGGGAGAGGGCGGCCTCGGCGTTCTCTCCCAGCCGGCGCGCGGCCTCCTCGGGCGGGTAGTTGGCGGTGATGACGAGCCTCAGCCTGCCCCCGTGGGCGGCCTCCAGGAGGCCGAAGAGGACCTCGGCGGCGAAGGGGGTGAGGCGGGCCTTGCCCAGGTCGTCCAGGACCAGGGCGTCCACCTGGTCCAGAAGCCGCACCGCCCCCTCTTCCAAGGCCTCCCTGCGGGCCCGGTCGTAGAAGGCGCTCTCCCCCAGGAAGAGGGTCCGCTTCCCCTCCTGGGCCAGCCGGTGGCCCAGCCGCACGGCCAGGTGGGTCTTGCCCGTGCCCGGAGGCCCGTGAATGTAGAGGACCCGCCCCCTCTCGTACCAACCCTCGAGGGCCTCCAGCACCGCCTTGGGCCCCTCCCAGCTCCTCTCCAGGTAGGCCCGGTACTGGGGAGGCAGGCCCTCCCGGAAGGCCCGGGGCCACCACCACCGGGGCCAGAGGGCGAAGAGGGCCTTCCCGTAGGCCTCGGGCTCCCGGTAGACGCAGTCGCAATCGTGCTCGATCCGGTGGGGGGCCCGGAAGTCCCCGCCCCGGAAGGCGGGCGCTCCGCACAGGGGACAGGGGGGAAGCTCGGGGTCGTGGGCCGGGGGGCTGGCCCGGCCCTCGAGCTCCTCCAGGTAGCGCTTCAGGTCCATGATCTTCTCCTAGAAGTAGCCCAGCTCCTCTTCGGGGACCTCGGGGGTCTCCTCGGGTCGGGCGAGGAGGAGCTTGCGGGCGTAGGGGAAGGGCTTGTCGGCCTTCTTGGTGGCCTCGGTCAGGGCCCCTTCCACGGCCTCCGCCCCCCAGGCCTCCACCCAGGCCTTGATGTCGGGAAGCCAGGACACCAGGACGCTCCCCTCCTGGCCCCTCCCGTACTTGCGGGCGGCCAGGGCGGCCCCCACCAGGACCCCGGGGGCCTTGGCGGCCAGGGGCTGGGCCACCTTGGGGAGGGTCTGGCCGGCGAAGTGGAGGAGGCCCTTGAGGTGGGGGTGGGCCTGGGCCAGGGCGGCCACGGGGCTCTCGGGCTTGGGCTTTCCTCCTTTGGCCCGCTTAGGCTTTTCCTCCGAAGGGGAGGCCTCCTGGGGTCGGCGGAGGGGGGAGAAGAGGCCCTCGAGGGCCGGGCTCAGGCGGTACCTGCTCCCCTCCTTCTCTATCAAGCCCTGCCGCACCAGGGGGGAGACCGCTTCGTAGCCCTGGGTCTTGGAGACTCCAAGGGCCTGGCAAAGCTCTTCGAAGCTCGCCTCCCCCTCCGCCAGGTAGAGGATTGCCCGGTACTGCTTTCGCTTTAGGTCTAGCTGGGACAGGTCGCGCAAGGTCATGCCCCTACCTCCCAATCTCAAGGGCGCTTCCGGTTCTCCCGGAAAACCGGGAGATTCCTTTCCGGCTTTCCCGGTCTTCCGGAAAAGCGCTTCATCAAGCCCATTCCCCTGAGAGGGCCGGGTTTTGGCATACCCGGGGGGACTCGAACCCCCAACCTCCGGTTTTGGAGACCGGCGCTCTACCGATTGAGCTACGGGTATACGCGTGCCGGGGGCGGGAAGGCCCACCCCCGGTCAAGGGTTTCCGCTAAAGGCCCCTGGGGAGCCAGTCGGGCTTTTCTCCCTCCGTTACCAACAGCAAGTCGCCGTTGTCTAGGGGCAAGATGCGCCAAGGCCCGTCCCTGTAGCCCCCGATGCCAGGGTCGGCGTTGGAGTCCAGGAAGAGCCCCTCGCCATCGGCGGCGTAGGCGTCCATCCCGTCCTCGTCCAAGATTAGCCTTACTGGAACGCCACGGGACAGGAACGCCGCTAACACCTCCGCTTGCAGTCCGGTGAGGTTCATCTTCTCTTCACCTCCTTTGGGGTCCTCCTCGTCTACCCATTGACCCCCATGACCCACCGCCAAATCTGGGCCGCCACCTCTACTCGCTCCGCGTCCCACTCAACCCATCCCCCCGGCATCCGAATGGCCAGGTACAGCTCCCCGTCCCCGGGGTCCACCTCGTACTGCCCCGCCACCAGGTCCACGGGGTCGGGCAGGTCCCCGCCGAAGAAGTCCTCCAGGTCCTCCCGCACCTCGGGGGGAAGCTCCTCCAGGTGCACCCGCACCGCCCGCTCGTGCAGGTAGGGGGTGCCGCCCCAAATCGTTTCCCTCAGAATCTCCATTTGCGCCTCCTGGGTCTTGAAGGGGGCCGTCTTAGCTACACGCCCTCTTGGCTTATGGGCCCTTGTAGCTAAGACGGCCCCGCCTCCCCTACCCCGCCTTCCGCCTGGCCGCCTCCCCGTCCGGGGTGAGCCGGATCACCTCGGGTAGGGGCTTACCCTGGGCCACCGCCTCGGGCAGGCCCTTCAGGCGCTCCAGGACCTTCTGGGGAATGTACCGGTGCTCCCCCTCGATGACCACCCGGGGGTAGGTGTGACCTCCTCCCCCCTCTAAAGAGGGGGGCTTCCTCCTCGAGGAAGACTCACACGGATATAGGGACTAGACCCCAAGATCCGTGTGATGGCCTCCCTCTCCAGAGGCGTGAGCTCGGGCCGGTCCAGCCCTACGGCCTGATCGGGGCTCAGGCCAAGCCCTTTTCTCAGGATGACCAGGGCGGCGTTCCGGTCTCTGTCGCAAGTCCAGCCGCACTCGCACTCAAGGACCCTGTCCCCAAGAGAGAGCTCGTGAAGTCTTCCACAGGCGAAGCACTCCTTGGTGGTGGGCTCGTACCTCTCCACGGGGATCGGCGTCGCGAGGCTGTCGCTCAACCTCGCTTTCAGTCCGCCTACCCCCGAGGAGTGGACCTGCCCACCGAAAAGAGAGGCCCATCCCTTCACGAAGTCCTCTTGGAAGACTACCTCCTTGTAGCCCTTGAGGAAGGCTAAGACCTTGTTGTGAACGTCCCTACGTCTTCTGGCTATCTTTTCATGCTCCCTCCTCAACAGGAAGCGGAGCTTCCTCCTATTCGTCGAGCCCTTTTTCGTCTTGGCCAGCTTCCTCTGCAGCGCCTTGAGCCTCTCCGTCTCCCGAAGCTCGAAGTCTATCTTGACCCCGTTGGAGAGGGTGAGCTTGGCGTGGACGCCGAGGTCTATGGCTATGGCCTCGCCGATGATCTGGCGGGGGAAGCTCTCTTTGGGGAGATAGCACGTCACGTGCAGGTAGTACCCGCTGGGCTTTTGGACCAGGACGGCGTTGGCGATCTCGGCCTCGGGTGGGATCTGGTGGAGGCCTAAGACCCTGAAGGTCCCGAGCTTCTGGATCCTCACCCGGTTTCTGCTCCGGTCTAGGGTGTGGGTCATACCGTACTGCTTGAGGGGAATGGAGTTCACGAAGGGCCTATACCTGAGCCCTCCCACCTTGTGGCCTTTCTCCTTGAGCCGAGCGAGGGCTTTGAGGTTGTCCCTCAAGCGGTCGGCGATCTCCTGCTTGACCTGGGAGCCTAGGAGGAGGAGTTCACGGTTTTCAAAGCCGTCCCTTACCTTTACTTCCACCTCCTGTACCTTGTTGGCGGGGAGATGGAGCCTCTGGGTATCGGAAACAAGCCAGTTGTAGAGCCATTTGGCTTCCAGAAAGGCCCTTCTTAAGTCCCTTTCCTTCTCCCTTGACAGGTTCTGGAGCTTAAGCTGAAAGACGACAGGCCTCTGGCCCTTTCGGCGTTCCTTTGTCTCTTGAAGGGCCCTTTTGATCTTCTCGGCCTTGTCCACGGCTTTCACCAGCTCGCGACATCATTATAACGGTGGAGCGGATTCGCTTCTGCCAGCTGTGGGGGAGTCCATGTATCCCCCCATTGAAATGGGGGGCATTATGGCTCCCCCACGCCCCCTCTTTTTTGTAAAGCTCCCGGCCGATGCCCCAGGCCACCGCCGCCCGCTTCAGGGCCCCGGAGATGCCCCCCTTGAAGGGCTCCAGGTCCGTGGCCCCAGAGCCGTCCTGCTTCTCCACCCACTCCCCGGTGTCGGGGTTCTTCACGGCGATGCTGGCGATGACGCCGTGCTCCTCCCCCACCTGGGCGGGGGTGTAGCGCACCTGCCACCCGAAAGGCCCGAAGGCCTCGTCCAGGCGGGCCATCACCGCCCGGGCGTCGATGAAGGGTGCGATGGTGGTCTGCCCGTTCTTGCTGGCGATGATCTTCCACTCAATCTCTTCCGCCGAAAGGGGCCGCCTCAGAATCGCGATCGCCTCGTGCGCCTTCATCCCTTACCTCCTTTCACCTCTCCCCGTGGGGCCTTTTGGCCCCCAGGCCCTCACTCCTCCACGATCCAGATGACCTTCTCCATGGCGAAGCTCAGAAGCTGGGCCTTGACATCCACCACCTGCTCCGGCTTCAGCCGAATCTCCAGGTCCGTGTAGGGTGCGCTACGCCCGGTGAATATCGTCAGCCGGTCCCCCACGAGCTCCACCAGCACCACCGCCTCCCGGGGGACCACCTGGACCACCTCTTCTCCGCTCTTCGTCTTGCGCTGGATGAAGATGCCCATCTTCACCTCCTCCACCCTTCTCTGTGGGGCCGCTAGGCCCCCTCGTCCTCACCAAAGAGCTCGTCCAGGAAAGAACGAATCGCCTCCCGCTCCTCATCGTCCTCCTCCGGCCTGGCCACCAGCCCCAGCTCCTCCGCCAGGCCCACCAGGAGGATGAGGACCAGGCCGGGCCCCACCAAAAGGGCCAGAAGGGTGAGCAGGTCCATCTAGGTCCTCCGCGCCGCCCGCTCCAGGGCCGCCATGGCCCCCCGCTTGCCCACCCGGACCTGGGTGAGCCCCCGGGGTCCCCGGAGGTAGAGGTCCCGCCCCACCAGGAAGGCCTCCAGGTCCTTCCGCCTGGCCGCCAGGGCCAGCGCCGCCAGTTTGCCTCTCCTGCTCATGTTCCCTCCTTTCCAAAAGGCGTGAGGCCCGGGTCTTCCCCGGGCCCCACCTCGTCTCCCCTCACGCCACGGCCCGCGCCGCCTGGGCCGCCCGCCCCCTCTCCCTCAGGGCCTTCTCCCGCTCGTACTCGTGGAGCACGGCGGCGATGAGGTGCTTGCAGGGCCGGGTCTTCCCCTGGGCGAAGGCCGGGCAGGTGCAGGTCTCGCCCTCGAGGTCCACCAGGTAGTGGCCCTTGCCCTCCTGGCTCTCCACCACGAAGAGGCCGTCCTTGCCCAGCACGGGGTGCACCTTGCCCCCCTCCAGGAGGGCCTGGGCCTTCTCCAGCCGGGGCAGGAAGCCCATCATGCGTTCCTTGAGCCGCATCCTTCACCTCCTTCACCCTTATCCGTGGGGCCGCTAGGCCCCCAAGCTCTCCGCTTTGGGGCCCCTACCCCAAATGAACCGCTAGGAAGGGTGTCCTTACGCCTCAGGCTCTCCGGCCCCGCCGAGGGCCTCCCTCAAAGTCTCGTAAGCCTCCAGGGCCTCCCCCCAAAGCTCCCGCCCCTCTTCTCGGGAGAGGGGTTCGTACCGGGCTTGCCAGGAGAGGCGAAGGAGCCGCTTGTAGGCCTTTCTCAGGGACCTCGGCAGGCCGGCCCGCTTGAAGAGCCCGTCCGCTTCCTCGTAGTCCCGGGGAACCTTAGCCTCGCCCAGGCGCTCCAGGCTCAGGGCGATGAGGAGGTGGTGCACCCCGTAGAAGAGGGCCACCACCGCCCAAAGGGGGTCCCGGTCCGCCAGAAAGAAGGCCAGGGCCAGGTCTTCCCCCGCTCGGGCCCTACGCTTCTCGCTCTCGGGGAACAAGGATCACCGCCACGCCCACGTCCAGGGCGTCCTCGATATCCAGGAAGGCCTCTTCCAGAGCGTCTATGGCCTCCTCAGGCGCGCCCTTGCGGTAGAAGGCCAGGCCGCCCACCCCGGGGAAGGGCTCCCCGCTGAAGCGGTCCAGGCGGTACTCCAGGATGAGCCCCTGGGCCTTGGCCTCCTCCAGGAGGGCCTGGACCCGCCTGGCGGCCTCCTCCACCTGAGGGGGTAGGGTGAGGGTCATCCCCTTCATCTTACCAGGCCCGCCAGGACCTCCACCTCCTGGGCCCGGGCCTTGGCCACCTCCAGGCGGAACTTGGCCCGGGTGAGCGCCTCCTCGGCCTCCAGGAGGGCCTGGAAGAGCTCGGGGTAGAGGGCCCTAGCCTTGGCCTCCCTTTCCTCGGCGTTCCTGCCCGCTATCTCCCCCGCCAGAATCCCCTGGGCGATGGCCGCCTCCAAGGCCTCCTTGGCCCGGCGGTGGTGGAGGCTGGCCTCGAGGGCCTCCTCCAGGGCCCGCCTCAGGTCTCCGTAGGCTTCTCTGACTTCAGCTTCCAGCACCTTCACCTTCTCCACCTCCTCAAAAGGGGTGCCCCCGGGGTCGCCCCCGGGGGACTCGCCTAGAAGGGCAGGGCCTCAGGGGGCGGGAAGTCCTCTTCCGCCTCCTCCGCCTCCTTGGCCTCGCCCTCCGCCTTCTTGGCCCGCACCACCACGGCCAGCCCGTCCAGGACCAGGGTGAGCCGGGTCTTCTTGCCGCCCTCCTTGGCCTCGTAGGTCTCGGTCTGGAGGCGGCCCTCCATCTGCACCAGGTCCCCCTTCTTCAGGTCCGCCTCCGCCAGGGCCTCCGCCAGGGCCCCGAAGGCCAGGACCTCCACGAAGAGGGACTCGTCCTTGCCCCGCTCCCGGCCCTGCACGGCCACCGCCGTCTTCCAGATGGCCGTGCCCTTGTCGGTGTAGACCAGGTCGGGCTTCCGCACCAAGTACGCCTTCGCCGCTACCTTCATCTCTTCCCTCCTTTCACCCTTTTCCGAGGGGCGGGGTCTCCCCCGCCCCCCTAGCCCTCACTCAGGCAGTCCCTCAATGGGGGCTGTTTCCAAGAGCTCCTCGTCTATGGTCAGAGTGTAGTGGAGCTCCGTCCGCCCCTCGTGGTCCCAGCCGATGCCCGAGAGGACGGCCACGGGCATCTTCTTTGCCTCGTAGGGCTCACCCCGGAGGAAGAGGACGGGCTCTCCGGGGCGCTCGTTGAACACCTCCTCGTCGGTAAGGGGAAGGCCCTTGGCCCGCCAGGCCATGTCGGGCACGGCCTCGTAGAGGCGGTCCCAGAGCGCCTCATCCACCTCGTAAGCCACCGCCACCGCCCCTTTGAGGGTGCGGGCGGCCTCCAGGACCCGGCCCTCCCGGTAGAGGGCGTAGGCCCGGCGGGCGGGCTCTTCCTCTAGGGCGAGGATATAGGCCTGGTAGTCGTTCCGGTCTAGAAAGAAGAGCCAGCTCTCCTCGGTCTTCATCTCGGCCTTGCCAGCCTTTTCCATCAGTTCACCTCCTTCGTCCAAAACCGAGGGGCGGGATCTCCCCCGCCCCCTGGCCCTAGAAGAGGCCAAGCTCCCGCCTTAGGGCCTCGGCGGAGTTGTCCTCCAGGGGGCGCTTCGCCCTCACCTCCAGGGCGTAGACCTCGGAGGCCAAGGCCCTCAGGCGCTCCGCCAAGCCCTCAAGCTCCCCTTTCCACTCCCTCAGGCTCAGGGGGGCCCGGGCGTGCAGGGCCTTGAGGTGCTTCACCTGCACCACCAGGAGCCGGGCCTGGGCCTCGAGGTCCTCCAAGAGCCGGTCCATGCGGTCCATGCGCATCGCCACCTCCTAGAAGGGAAGCGGCCCGTAGACCGCCAGGTTCGCCACCCTCGCCGCCTCCTTTGGGGGAAGCTTGGCTGTCTTTCGGGCCTCCCGGTAGGCCTGGACCCACTCCCTAAGCTCCTCTTCCACGAAGGAGGGGCGGGGGCGGAGGTCCTCGGTCCACAGGTGAGGCTCCTCGTAGACGGGGAAAACTTCACCCACGCCCTCGCACACGGGGCACTCTGTCCAGGAGATGGGCTTGCCGTAGAAACCCCGCTCAAAGGGCACAAACCCCTCCCCCCCGCACACCGAGCAGGTCTCCTTCCTGAGGCGCTTGACCCTGATCATGCTGACCTCCGCCCCTCCCCGTGGGGCCGCCAGGCCCCCAGGCCCTATCGGGCATGGCCTCGTTTTCGTAGGCGATGGCCGGCGCCTCCCGTGGCCCACCTCCTTCACCCCACACCCGAGGGGTGGGGAAAGCCCCCACCCCCGAAGAAGGTCCCCGCTAAAGGGCCCTCAGGACCCGGTAGGCCGCCTCCAGGGCCTGGGCCTTGGCCTTCTCGGGGTCCTCGGCGAGGCCCTTGGTCAGCACCACCCCCAAGGGGCCGGAGAGGTCCTGGGCCACGTCCACCGCCCACTTCCTCTCCCGCGCCAAGGCCCGTAGGTGCCCCCCCTGCACGGGCCCCACGTAGGCCACCTCGTGCTGGGGCAGGAAGGGGAAGAAGCGGCCGGGGTTGGCCACCAGAAAGTTCCTGATGAGCTCCCGCCCCAGGTACTCGGCGGCGGTTACCCCACGTCGGCGGGCGAGGTCGGTGAACCCATCCACCACCACCACCAGGCGGTCCTCAAACCGGGCCGGCTCCTCGCCCTCCCGGACGAAGTCCCCGAACTCCACGTCCAGGGCCTCGTCCCGGGTGAGGAGGGCCAGGTGAGTCGCGCCGCCAAAGCTCTCCGACATTTCGTCGATTCCGTAGATCACGAACATCTCCTCCTCCAAGGAGGGGCCCGGCTTTACCGGGCCCCCAGGCCTCAGGCCTCAAGCAGGGTCTCGCTAAGGACCTCCTCCGCCGTCAGGGTGAGTCCCCGGTGGAAGGCGATGAACGCGTCGCCGTAGATGACGGCGGCCTCGAGGCCCACCAGGCAAGGGGACAGGTCGATGAGGGAAACCTCCACCCGCTTCCCCTTGGGGACGAAGACCATATGGCCATCGTCCCCACGGAGGAAGAGGTCCTCTTCCGCCTGGAAGGTGAACCTATGGCCTCGCCTACCCTCGTATGGCCTCACTTCCACGAACCTGAACACGGCTACCTCCTTCGCCCAAGACCGAGGGGCGGGTTTCCCCGCCCCCTCGCCCTCTCACGCCTCCCCTAAAGGGTCCGCCCCTCCCGCCAGGCGTAGCGGTGGACCTCCACGCCCTCCTCGGTGAGGAGGAGCATCACGGCGTCCCACTCGCTGGGATAGAGCTCCTCGGGAAGCGCCTCCAGGGCCGCCCGAAGCCTGGCCTCCTCCTCCTCGCTGAGGCCGCCGAAGGGGGCCAGGACCAGCCCGGCCCCCAGAAAGGTGGCGAAAGCCCCCTTCCCCTTCATCCTTCACCTCCTTCACCCTTGGCAGTGGGGCCCGCCAGGGCCCCCTTGGGAACCCCGGCGGGTGGGGTCTTAGCTACAAGCCGGGCATCCTTGACTCACCCTTGTAGCTAAGACGCTTCCCCCTGCCCCCGGAAGTGCTCCTGGATGCGCCCCCTGACGCTCCAGGTGCTTGGCCGGGCCAGGGCCACCATCCGGTAGGCCTCCAGGGCGATCTCCTCCCGCACCGCGCCCCACACGGCCTCGGGGATGGGCACCTCCGCCGCCCTCGAGGCCCAAAGCCGCTCGGCCTTGGGGTCCTCCTCCCTGGCGAAGTAGTAGCCCAGAAGCCGCCCGACGCCGTGGTGGAGGCCTCCCTCCAGGCGGGTGGTGGCGAAGGTCTTCTGCCCCCAGCCCGACCAGGCCCGCTTCACGCCCTGGGGGGTGTAGAGGCTCACGATCTCCCCCTTGGCCCAGGCGGCCAGGATGCCCCTCACCGCCTCTCTGGGCCCCACCAGCGAGAGGAAGACCAGGCGCCCGCCCTCCAGGGCGTAGGCGTCCACCAGGGCCTCGAGGCCCTCAAACCGCGCCCGCACCATCACTTCACCTCCAGGATTTCGCCGGTCAAGAGGTTCAGCGCCTTGATGGCCATCCGGAAGACCTCCAGCTCCACCTCTTGGCCCTCCTTCTCCCCCTCCACCCGCACGGCCTCCTTCTCCAGGACCCCCAGGATGAGGTGGGGCACGCCGTCCATCACCACCTCCTCCAGGTCCAGCACCCCCCCGGCCAGGAGCAGGGCCAGGTGGGCCTCCTTGAGGGGCAGGAGGGGCCTGGGCACGATGCCCCTCTCCCCCTCCACCTCGGCCCAGAGGGGGCTCCCGCGGACCGCGGCCAGCGCCTCCTCGGGGCTGAGGCTCGGGCCCTTCACCGGCTCCACCCGGGGCCTGGCCCCCCTTAGGTAGGCCGCCCCCAGGAGGCGGAGGCCTCCCTCCATGTCTTCCAGGTGGGGCAGGTCCCCGTGGGGGTAGTCCTGGGGGGCGGCGTAGGGCACCCGCTCGGCGATGACCACCGCCTGCCTGAAGGCCTCGTACTCCCCCCGGGGGAGGCGGGCCACCAGGCGGGGCTCGTAGACCGCCGTCAGGACCGGCCATAGCCTGGGCAGGACCCGCTCCGGCACCAGGAGGACCATCACCCCACCCGGCAGGACACTCTCCAGGTACCGCTTCAGGAAGGCCTCCTCAAGCCTCTCCCCGTCCCCGTAGTCGTAGGGCGGGTTGAGCCAGAGGAGCCCGAACCCCGAGGCCCAGTACCGGAGGGCGTCTCCCTGGTAGACCCGGTCCAGGACCCTCCTGGCCTTAGCCGCCCTCTCCGCATCGAGCTCAATGCCCTGGGTCTTCATCCCCAGGGCCTGGCCCACCCTGCTCAAGGCCTCCCCCTCCCCGGCGCAAGGGTCCAGGGCCCAGTGCCCCCGGAGGTGGGGGGCGTGGCCCTTGAGAAGCTCCACCACCAGGCTCAAGGTCCTGGGGGGCGTGGGGTAGAATCCCGCCTTGGCCACCGCTTCCAAACGCATAGCTACCTCCCGCTAGGGCCCCGGGGGGCCGAAAGGCCCCCCAGCCCTCTAGAGCACTTCCGCGAAGAGCACCGGCTGGCCTGGAGGCAGGAAGACCCGGCCGCGCCTTGTCCTCACCCACCGCCCCTCGGAAAGGGTGGGAAGCGCCGGGGCCTTCGCCCTGTCGGCGGCCTCCGCCTCCAGGCCCACCCCCTCCCCTTCCCAGGTGAGCCGCACCGCCCCGGCCAGGGCCTTGGCCAGGGCCACGGTGGGGTCCTCCTCAGCGGCGCTCACCAGGCCGCCCTCCACCAGCTCCCCCTCCAGGGCCAGGCTAGAGCGGGCCTTCTGGGCGATGAGGACCAAGGCGGCCTCCTGGAGGGTCCCCCGGTAGGCCATGTACACCACCCGCACGGGCTCCTTCTGGCCGATGCGCCAGGACCGGCGGGCGGCCTGCCTCAGCGTGTAGACGCTGTACTCCGGCTGGTAGAAGACCACGGTGGGGAAGTCCACCAGGTCCAGCCCCGTCTGCACGACCCTGGGGTGGCAGAGGAGGACGTCCCCGCCCTTCTCCACCTGGGCCTTGAGCCAGGCCTCCCGCTCCTCGGGGCGCACGGTGTCGGCCCGGAGGACGATGGGCCGGAAGCCCTCGGCCTCCAGGATCCCGGCGAGGCGGGCGAGCTGGTCCCTTTTCTCCGTCCCCTGGACGTAGACGATGGCGCGGCGCCCCTTGAGCCTCTCGGCGGCCAAGAGGGCGATGAGGCGCCGCTCCTTGGCGTGGCGGTAGTCCGGGGAGAGGGGGACGAAGCGGGCCACGGTGTTCCCGGTCTCGGGGTCCACCACGGCCTCGGGCTGCCAGGGGGTGTCCGGCACCTGGAGGCCCGCCTGGACGAGCGCCCCCAGGAAGCGCCGCGCCTTCAGGCTCCGCCCGGCCACCCCCGAAAGCCCCCGGGCGAAGGCCTCGTAGGCCTCCCGGTGCTCCTCGTCCATGTCCAGGAGGACCACCTCCTCCCCGTAGGGGGGCAGGGCCTCCGCCACCTCGGGCAGGCGCACGAAGGCCGCCTTGTCCACCAGGTGGGTGAGGAGGAGGGGGGAGATGCCGGGGCGCTCGTAGGTCTCGGTGCGGGTCTCCCGGCGGCGGGTGTACCGCCCATACCCCCCCTCAACCCTCTCCCGCCGGATGCGCTTGAAGAGGCCGTAGCGGGCCACGAAGGAGGCCTCCGTGGGGAACTCCTCCCGGAAGCCGGGGACGGCCCGGACCAGGAGGTGGTAGATGGAAGAGGCGTACCCCCCGAAGAGGGTCCCGGTGAGGAGGAGGACCCACCCCACCCAGGAGATGAGCCCGGCGGCGGTGAGGCCCTGGGCGCTGTCGGCCCCCTTGTACTCGTGGGCCTCGTCCAGGATGAGGGCCCGGAAGAAGCCCTTGGGCAGGAGGCGCCTCATGGCGTGGGCCATGGCCTCCCGGCGGGGAGGCCTCACCTGCCACAGCGGCTCGCGGCACTTGGGGCAGGCGGTGCGCCGGGTCTTGGGCAACCGCCCCACCGGGTGGCCGCACCGGGGGCAGACCGGCACCTCCACCCGCGCCTTCCTCCCCTCCTCCTTCCTGAGGGCGCTCCGGTAGGCCACGGCGGGCTCCCAGCCGGGCCCCAGCTTGGCCCGCTCCCGGGAGAGGACGGCGAAGAGGGGCCTCGGGGCGTGGGGGAGGGCCTCGAGGTCCTGGCGCTCCCTCAGGATCACGGCGTGGGCTCCCTCCTCCCTGACCTCCCGGGCCCACTTCTCCACCAGGTGGGGCGGGCAGAGCACCAGAAAGGCCCCCTTGGGGTCCAGCTCCAGGGCGGCCCTGATGGCCATATGGGTCTTGCCCGTCCCCATCTCCGCGGCCAGGATGCCCACCCCATGCCGCCTCAGGGCCTCGGCGATGCCCGTGATGGCCAGGGCCTGGGCCCCCATGGGCTTCCGCCCTCCCTGCCAGGTGAGCCTGGGCTCCTGGACCAGGGGAGGAAGCTTGGCCTCGGTGGCCCGGAAGAGGTCCCGCCCGTACCTTTGCAGGAACTCGCTGATGCTGATCTGCATAAACGCCTCCCCTCCAGGCCGGGGGGCCTTCTGGCCCCCAAGCCCGGATGTGGAGCTCCAAGGGCTCTTCTTTTACCCTCGCTTCCCTTTCCCCCTGGGCGAAGCCCCCCTAGAAAAGGGGGGCCCGCCTCACCGCACCCCTAAAGCCTATAGAGGACAACCGGAAGGTCCCGGAGGTACTCCTCCAAGACCCCCAGGACCTCGCCCTCCTCGAGGCCCCCTAAGCCCACCCCGGGGAAGGCCATGTGGACCTCCCACCCGGGGTTGTTCCTTAACCACTCCGCCAGCTTTTTGGCAGAGTGGGCGATCAGGGAGAGGTTGGCGGGGGCCTTCCAGTCCCCTTTGGACTGGAAAACCCCCACGGCCAGCCCCGGGTTAACCTTGAAGGTAATGAGGCCGTAGAGGTACCAATGGTGGCCATTAGGGCGAGTTGCCTGCCGCGCCATGGCCCCAAAGACCTTTGGCGCCCAGGGGTAGGCTTGGGCCAGGGCCTTGGCCGCGCCCGCCCCCATGACGAGGTGCCCGTCCGCCCTCACCACCCCGTTGCCGGTGGCGAGGAGGAGCCGGGGGACCCCACCTTGAGGATTCAAGAAGTTGCCCTTAGCGATTAGCATTGCTCACCCCCTTCGCCTCACACCGGGGGGCGGGGAAACCCGCCCCCCTGCCCTCACTTCCTCAGGACCATGGCCACCATCCAGGCCACCCGGGCCAGGAAGGCGGCCACCTCCCCCGCCGCCCGGGCTGCCAGGACCGCGAGGACCAAGCCGCCCCAGAGGCCCAGGAAGGGGAAGCCCAAGGCCTCCCCTACCTGGTACCCGGAGGTGCCCAGGGGGTTGGCTGACACCGTACCCGCGAGGACGCCCGCCAAGATTCCCACGGGGCCTAAGGCCTGGGCCCGGGGCAGAAGGCCCAGGACCAAGAGGAACGGCGTGGCCCAAATGGGCGCTATCGCCATCAAAAGCCCGATGCCCGCGGCTAATGCCGTTGCCACCATCCCCACACCTCCTGCAACTCCTTGAGCTCCCGCTCCTTCAAGGCCCGCTTGAGGGCCCTCAAGACCCGCTCCAGGACCTGGGGCAACTCGCCCCAGTAGTCCTCGCCATCCAACAGGTTGGCGAGGGCCCGGGCCTCCTTCTCGGAAAGCTCCAAGTTCACCATCTTCCACCTCCACCCTTAGCAGTGGGGCCCGCCAGGGCCCCCCTGCCCTACTCCACCCGGAGGAGCACCCACCCGGACCGAGTGGGCACGAAGACCGCCTCCCCCGGAAGGGGGTTCACCTCCAGGACCTCCACCGCCCCGAGGCCCTCGAGCTCCTCCAGGTCCACCCACCCCTCCGCGATCAACCGGGGGTGGACGATGGCCCCGTGGCGCTTGATAAGCCCCTCCATGGCCTTGTCGCCTAGCCTGCCGATGACGGCGCCATCCGTGTTGGGCGCGAGCACCACCATTTTGGCCTCCTTCGCCCTTAGCAGCGGGGCCCGCCAGGGCCCCCCTGCCCCTGGTCCTCTCCGGCGTGAAGGCGGGCCACCCCAAGGGGTCAGGGCCTCGAGGGCCTCTTCTCCGGGGCGTTCAAAGGGGGTCTCGGGGTTTGAATGGGGTGTTTGAACGGGCGTTTGAGGACTTGAATGGGGCTTTGAGGGGCCATCCCAAACCCGCGCGTTCCTTTCAAAGGTCGTGCGAAGCTTTGAAGGGGGGTTTGAACGGCCATGCGGGGCTTTCAAAGGGGGGGATGGGCGGTTCAAATCCCCTTCGAATGGCCGCCTTGAACCTTTGAACACCCAGGGCGGGGGCGTTCAAAAGGCCCCCCCTCTCCTTTGAAATCCGGGTCTTTCCGCTCTGGGGCCCCCGCACCCCAGGTGAACCCCGGAAGGGGAAGGGGCGGGCCTCGCGGTTCATTTGGGGTAGGGGCCCCAAAGAGGCCTCAAAGCGAGGGGGCGCCCCTTTCAAAGGGTCAGGACGGCGTTTGAACGGCTTAGGTGGGGGTGGGGGGCCTGACCCATGGACCCTTGTACGGGCGTGTACGGGCATGCACGCCCCTGTCCGCTCTTCCTTGCACGGGGGATGTGCGGCCATGCACGGGGCATGTACGGGGACGCACGCTCGCCCCTGCACGGCGGCGCACGCCAGGGGTGTCAAGGGGCGGTTGAGGGGGCCTCGAGGGGGGAAGGGGGGACGTATATGGCAACACTTTGGGGGCTTCGGGGTGCGAGCCCGTGCATGTATGGGCGTGTACAGGGGTCTACGCCTTTGTGCGGGGGTGCACGCTGGTGCCCGGTCAGGCCGGTCTTAGCTACAAGCTCTTTCCCTGCAAGGGCCCGTGTAGCTAAGAAGGGGGGATGAACCGAAAACCCCAGGAGGATAAGGGAATCCTCCCGGGGCAAAAAGGGTGTCTACCTAGCTATCCGATGACCGGGGTCCGGTAGACCGGCTCCCCGGTGGAGGGGTCGCGGTAGACGGCGACCCTCCTTCCCCGCCCTAACTCGTCAAGGAGATGCTTGGCCTTTCGGAGAGCGGCGATAGCGTTCAGGGACGCCATCAGGCCAGGAACGAAGGGCTTGAGGTCCTCAACGTAGCGGCGCACTTCCCCAGTGCGCCAGTCCTCCTTCTCCAGGGCCTCCATCAGAAGGCCCAGGGAGAGGACGGCGTTCACTACGTCCTTAGAGGCCTCCCCTATCTCCCAGCCCACGGGCGTCTTCACCGCCACCACCTCAGGCTCCTCTCCCTCCCGGTCCACCAGGGCGGTGATGGACCGGACCCTCTCCTTGAACTCCTTCTCCCTGGCGGGGAGGGACTCCACCAGGGTCTTGAGGCTCCTCAAGGTACCGTCCCAACCCATGACCCGGAGGTCTTCCTTCAGGTCCTCGGGGATGAGGTCCCGCTCAAAGTGGGGGTTGTCCTCGTACTCCAGGGCCTCCTCCAACACGGAAGGCCCCTCTTCGTACTCGGCCATGGAGATGAAGCTCTCCACCCACCTCAGAGCGTCCTCGACCCGGGTGTCCCTGTAGGCCCAGTACTTCTCCTCCCTGGGGGTGAGGTCGTACACCTCCACGGTGTACCTCACCCCTTCCGGGGATTCCCAGGTCATGGGCTTGGGCTTGGGCTTGCTCCGCTCCTCCTTGCGCTTAGAGTCGTACTTGACCCTAAGCGTGGAGGGCTTCTCCTCCCCCAGGCGCTCCCGGAGTTTGGCGAGGGCGGTGCGGACGGCGGCCACGAAGGCAGGCTCCACGTCCTTGGTCTGAACCAGGGTGTAGCCGTGCCGGGCCGCCTCCTCGAGAAGCTTCCTCACCCCTTCGTCCTCCTTCCAGAGCTCCCTGAGGGCCTCGAGGCCCTCTCCCGCCGTCTGGACCTCCACCTGGGTCGCCTGCCGCAAAGCTAGCACGCTGACCTTGACCATGATTGACCTCCAACCTCATACTACCGCCCGATCGTTCATCTAGCAACACCAAAAGAAAGTACCCCAGGAGGATAAGGGAATCCCCCTAGGGCAAAGGGTGCCTCTGGGCCTAAGCCGCCGCTGCCTTGGACATGGCCTGTTTGAGGGCTACGGCAAGGCTCTCCAACTCCTCCTCCTCAAGGGTCTCCCCCGCCATGAAGCGGTCCAGCATCTCCACCTCCTTGGCCCCAAGCTTCTCCCGGAGGCGGTGCTTGAGAAGCGCCTCCTCCAAGGCCAAAAAGGCGGCATCGCTTTCCCGCTCCTTCTCGTGGGGGTCGTACCCCGCGAACTCCCGGAAGGCAGTGCCTTCCTCGGTGGTGTCGTCGAGGCTGAGGATTTCCTCCGCCTCGGCCAGGGCCAAAGCCTCCTCCACCACCGCAAGGGGCACCCCCAACCTCTCGGCGATCTCCTCGGGCGTAGGCTCACGCCCAAGGTCCGCCTTGAGGTCCTCCGCCGCCCGCCTTACGCGGGCGGTGAGTCGGGAGTTCACGTACCCCAACCCCCGGGTGCGGTAGAAGTACTCCCGGACAGCCCGGTCCACTTCCACCATCACCCAGAAGGTCAGGTTTTTGGAGGCGAGATTCGGGAGCTTCCGCCTGCCCTCCCTCCAGGCCTTCAGGGTTGCGAGGACATGCGCGGCCACCTCCTGGGCGAGGTCCAGGGCCTCGTCCCCGAGGAGGTGGAAGCGGCTGAAGGCCTCCTTCAAGGCCAGGGCGTAGTAGTGCCGCCCCAGCGCCTCGAAGTCCCCCGCCGCGAACGCCCGCATGACTCCTTCCCTGTCCAAAAGCCTGACTGTGCCTGCCATGAGCCTGACGCTGTCGGTTGCCATTTTTGACCTCCACCCCCATGCTATTACCAGGCCTGCTAAAAGGCAAGATTGGGTTGCCTTGGTTGACCAAAGAGGGGGTGGGGTGCTAACATGAGGAGGCCGATGGGCCTTCGCCTGAGACTGACCTGTCGGTAAGATTGACCTCCACCGAGTAGGCCCCTGGCGGGACGCTGGGGGCCGAAAGGTTTTACTCCCTCTTGCGCCGCCGGAGCTCGCGGCGTAGCTCCTCTATCTCCCGCCGCATCCGCCGGGTCTCCCAGTAGGTGCCCCATTCGGGGTCCCAAGGGGTCCAGAGGCCCCCAGGTATGGCCCGGAGGAGGACCGCGGCCAGGGCGATAAGCGCCAGTAAGAGGCCCATCTGAAGGAGAAACCGCCCCACGTCGGGGTTGGTGCGGAAGAACTCCACCGCCAGGGTCGCGGCCACCACCCCCCAGAAGAAGCGGCTCCGAAGGGCCAGTCCCAAGCCCCTCAGGGCCAGCCGCCGGTTTTGCTCGCGAATAGGGCTCATAGCCTCACCTCCACTCTACCCCGAGGGGCCCTCGGGGAAGGGTACCCGTCCCACGAGAAGCCCCCCGCACGCCAAAGGAAAGCACCCCAGGAGGATAAGGGAATCCCCCTAGGGCGTGGGTGGAAGGTGGAAAGCCTATCCCTCCCAGACCGGCTCAAAGCCGGCCCAGGTGGAGGCGGCCATGATCTGGGACGGCGTCGCGCCCCAGACCCTTAGCGCCGGCTTGGGCCACCCGTGGTCCTCCTCAGCGAGGGCCCTGCCGAAGGTGGCCTTTTCCAGCGCCTTCATCCACAACTTGGCCTCCTCCTCCGTCTTGAAGAGCAGTACCTTCTCCATGGCAGTTTTAGGCTACCATACCCCGCCTATCAAGGCAACTTCTTACGGCTATGCTATGATGCTCCCATGTTGGAAGCCGTGTTCCGCGAGTACGCCCGTCCCAAGGGGCTGGACGTGGACTACCTGGTGGACCTGGCGGGCTTCTTCCAGGCCGTGGCCAAGAACCACGGGGAGGAGGACCTGATCCGCATGACCATAGGCGAGGACCAGCAGGGCCCCTACCTGGACGTGGACCTCAGGGACGCTCCCCAGACCCACGCCTGGCTCAGCGCCTTCAAGGCCGCCGCCGAAGCGGGAGGCAGCCTCCGTGTCAGGAACACCGAGGAGGGGGCCGAGGCGGTCGTCCTTCCCCCTTCCAAAACCGAGGCCTGACCTGGTATTATCAGGGCGGAAAGCCTCAGTACCTTTCCATGGCACCCCGGGGTGAAAGCCAAGCCCCGGGGAAAAACATTCCACCTTCTTAGCTACAAGCCCGAGCCAACACCTCCGGCTTGTAGCTAAGACCGCCCCATCAACCACCCCGCCACCATCAACATCCCCCCCAGGGGCACCACCAGGTAGGAGGCCGTCAGGGCCGTCATCACCCGCTTCACCCCTTCCCTCACCTCCGGGGGCAAGGCCTCGAGGCCCCTCCGGTTGGCGTCCAACTCCAGGGGCAGGCTCAGAAGCACAAAGCCGTAGCCCCCGAAGACCATGAGGGCGGAAAGCTCGGTCGGCCCCAGGAGGAAGCCCAGGACCAGGAGGCCAAAGCCCAGGGTCAGGGCCCCCTGGGTGTTCCGCACCAGCTCCTCCCTGGCCCGCCACTGCAGGGCGTGCCCCACCTCGTGGGCGGCCACGGCCAGGTGGTAGAGGCTCCGCCCCCGCATCACCGCCTCCGTGAGGCGCACCTCCTGCTCCCCAAAGCGCACCCCGTTGCGCCAGCCCACCCTCACCCTGAAGCCGGTCAGGTACCGCCTCAGGGCCTCCTCGGCGAAGGCGCCGGCCTCGAGGGGGGCCTCCACCTTTCTGTAGCGCCAGTAGACCAGGGCCCGGTGCAGGAAGTGCCCCGCCACCAGGAAGAGCCCAAGGAGCGCGAGGTCCTTGCCGCTCATCGCCACCCCAGGGCCGTGGCCGCCATGTTCCTGAGGAGCATGGCCGCTCCGTATAGGAAGCTCGGCAGGTCCATCCCCCGGAAGCGGCCCCCCTCCCGCCACGGGAGCCGCGCCACCCACCAGGCTCCCACGGGCAAAAGAAGGCCCGTGGGCCCGTAAACCCCGAGCCCGGCCAGGGCCAGGCCGCCAAGCGCAAGGCCCTGGTGCCGCCGCTTTCGGGCCACCTCCGCCAACACCACTCCCAAGGGGGCCAGCCAGAGGAAGCGGAAGAGAAGCCCTCCCGCCGCGAAGCCCAGGACCGCCAGGACCCTGGACCACCGCCCCCGCCGCCATAGCTCCAAGACGCCCTGCCCTATCCAGAGGGCCAGGAGGGGCGGGCCTCCCGGCATCCCGGCCGTGAGCCACCCCAGGCCGGAGAAGAAGGCCACCCGCCAGTCGGGCCTGCGCCAGAACAGGCCCCCCGTGAAAATCCCGCCGTAGGGGCCTTCCAGCACCCCGGCCAGGACCCCTATGGCCTCAGGCGGAAGGGGTTTCCTTGAGGCGGTAGACGCCATCGGCTTTCTCCACCAGGCCTAAGCCTTCCAGGCGCTTCAGCCGGTAGAGCACGGTGGAAGGGGAAACCCCAAGCTCCCTGGCCAGGATCGAGGGGCCCTTAGGGCCCGCCCTCAAGGCCTGGAAAAGCCTCTGGTCCCTCTCGTCCAGGGCCTCTTTGGGGCCCCCTTCCCCCAAATGAACCGCGAGGCCCCCCACCTCCGCTTCTACGGCCTCGCCCGCCGGCCCGCTCTCGCCGTTCAGGACCCTGTGTGGCAGGGCCTCTTCCCTGGGGGCAGGGGCCGCTTTGGGGGCGTGTACCTCTGCCCCCTCCTTGGCCTCCGCCCCCGCCCGGTAGGCCAGGCCCAGGGCCATGGAGGTCAGGTTCCCCCAGAAGACCACCCCCGCTCCGATGAGGCTCCCAAAGAGGGCCCACCGGGACTCCAGGACCACGCTGGCGAAGGAAAGGTAGAAGGTGGCCAGCTCCACGGCGAAGGCGATAAAGGGGCTGGCCCTGACCCCTGGGGCGTCAAAGCGGCTGTAGTAGTGCCTCAGGTGGGCGTAGCTGGCCGCCAGGGCGATGGCGTAGACCACCACCCCCATCCCCGCCAGGAGGGGCTCCGCCTTGGAGGCCTCCCCCACCACCTTGCCCGTGATGAAGCCCACCACGGGCATAGCCGCCGCGGCGATCCCCGCTTGCGCTATCAGGTGCGCCGCCACAAGGTGTACCTCCGCCACAGGGCGGCCGCTCCCCGGACTGCCAAGACCAGGAGCAGGGTGAGGGCGCCGCCCGTGGCCAACCCCACCTTCATCCCCTGGTCAGCCCCTAGAGCCCAGGCGGCGTAGATGACCTTGGCGGGGACCTGGTGCTCCCCCACCTGGACCACGCCCTCCACGTCTCCGCGGAACATGCTCCGGGGGACCACGAAGACCACGTCCCCCGCCTGCAGGGCCACCGCGTCCCTGGGCACCTCGCTCATCCCTCACCCCCAAAGAGCCCGAAAAGCCCTTTGCCCTTAGCCCTGGCTCCCACTATCCGCCGGAACTGCTCGGTGATGCGCTTGGCCCACTCCTCCAGGGCCTTCATCCTCAGGTCGTACTCGGCGCGGATCATGGCCGTCTCCGCCTGCAGGCGGTCCTCCAGGTGGGCGGTCATCTCCGCCTTGGCCTGGCGGATCAGGTCCTCGGCCCGGCGCCCGCCCCCGCCCTTCTCCAGCCCCTCGAGGGCGCCCCTAAGCTCCCGCACCGCCCCCTGGACCTCAAGGAGCCCCGCCTTGAGGCCCCCTTGGGAGGTGGCCAGGTCCTGCAGCCGGTCCTCCAGCCGGGCCAGCTTGCGGGCCAGCTCCTCCACCTGGGCGGTGAGGCGCCCCAACTGGATCAGGGCCGCCTCGTACCCCGTGCCCCACCCGGCCTCCTCCACCTCGGGCAGGGAGCCTATCAGGGCCTGGGCCCTCTCCCCGTAGGCCCGCACCCTTTCCTCCAAGGCCTTGACCTCCTCGAAGGCCGCCCTCCGCCCCCGCTCCTGCCGGTAGAAGGCCAGGGCCTGCCTCAGCCTCTCCTGGTAGAGGAGGGGGTCCTCCTCCGGGTTCTCGCCGAAGACCAGGCGGTAGGCCTCCCGCCACCTCTGCTCGTCCCTCTTGGCGGCTCGGACCCGGGGGTCCTCTCCCCCTGTAGCCTCCGGGCTGGTGTCCGTGGCCTCCGGCCCGGCGTCCGTGGAGGAATCTGGCGGTTCACTCGGAGGGGGAGGAGCCGCTTCGCCAGCCCCTTGGGCTTCCTCCCCCTGACTCCCCACCCCGAGGAGGGTCAGGGCAGCCCGGTAGTTCTCGGCCAGGCGTTGCGCTACCAGCTCCGAGGCCACGGCCAGAAGGGGCTCCTCCAGCGGGGTCACGTAGGACCGCCCCGTGAGCCCCCGGTACGCCTCCCGGGCCCGGCGGCTCACCCCCCCTTCCCGGGCCTTGCGCACGATCTCCTCGGCCACCTCGGGGTAGACGGCCGCGAGCTTCTCCTGAACCCGCTCCCAAACCTGCTCCAAGGCCTGCATCTAGACCTCCAAAAGCGCGTAGAAGGCCACGAGGGCGGGAAAGTAGGTGTAGAAGAAGCCGTACCCCTCCTCTTCCCTGCGGAAGAAGGCGTCCGCCACGAGGACCAGGGCCATGTGTCCCAAGGCGGCGTAGGGGCCGCCCAGGTGCCAGACGGTGGCCGTGGCCAGCCCCAAGACCCATCCCCCGTGGTACACCCCCACCCGCCCGGCGAAGACCCGGCGCAAAAGGGGGGTGAGGAGCAGGAAGAAGGGGACGAGTCCCTGGCCCACCAGCTCCTTGAGGAACCAGGCCCCTAGGCCCCCAACGGCCAGGAGGCCCAGGAGGCTCAGGACCTCCCGGGTGTTCACCTTCCCCGCCATCACGGCACCACCACCTTCCTCTCCTCCTCCACGAGGTCCACAACCCCTTGGCGAACGCCCCCGGTCTGCACCACCCGGAAGAGGACGAACCTCCCCGTGGGCACGGAGAGG
>Ga0308415_1000281_pt1 | contig 22358 bp, 24 predicted proteins | sample HotsprSampleOS55_FD_203465 | JGI IMG/M metagenome (GOLD analysis project Ga0308415, IMG submission 203465) | Hot spring phototrophic mat microbial communities from Octopus Spring, Yellowstone National Park, Wyoming, United States - 20090730_OS55 ... | reverse complement strand
GTGAAGGCCCGGCTCGAGCGGGCCCTCGCCGCCCGCCGGCTCGTCCTCAAGGTCGGGAGTTCCCTGCTCGTGCGGCCCGACGGGACGGTCCGCCGGAGTTGGCTCGAGGCGCTCGCGCACGACATCCGCGCCGCCCGCGACCGCGGCCAGGAGGTGACGGTCGTGACCTCGGGGGCGATCGCCCTCGGCTGGCGGGTTCTGGGTCTGCCGCGCCGGCCGGTCCGGCTCGACGAGAAGCAGGCCGCGGCCGCGGCCGGGCAGATCCGCCTCGCTCGCGCTTGGCAGGCGGCGCTCGAAGGCGTCGGGCTCGAGGCCGCCCAAGTGCTCTTGACCCTCGCGGACACGGAGGATCGCCGCCGCTACCTCAACGGCCGAGCGACCATGAACACGCTGTTGCGGCTCGGTGCGGTTCCGGTCGTCAACGAAAACGACACGGTCGCCACGAGCGAGATCCGCTTCGGCGACAACGACCGGCTCTCGGCCCGGGTCGCGGTCATGATCTCGGCCGAGACGCTCGTGCTCTTGTCCGATGTCGACGGGCTCTACACCGCCGACCCGCGCCGCGACCCGAGGGCTGCCCACGTTCCGCTCGTCGAGGCGATCACGCCCGAAATCGAGGCGATGGCCGGCGGTGCGGGGACCGGCGCCGGAACGGGCGGGATGGTGAGCAAACTCGCCGCCGCGCAGATCGCGACGCGTGCGGGTTGCACGGTCGTCCTCACGGCCGGAGCGGTCGAGCGGCCGCTCACGGCGCTCGTCGAAGGCGCGCGCTGCACGCTCTTCATCGCCGCGACGACCCCGCGGCGGGCGCGCAAGGAGTGGATCGCCGCGGCCCTGGCGCCGACCGGCACGCTCTGGCTCGATGCCGGCGCCGTCGCCGCCCTCGAACGCGGCTCCTCGCTCCTGCCGGCCGGGGTCACCCGGATCGAGGGTCGTTTCGAAAAGGGCGACGCGGTCTTGGTCCGCGCCCCTGATGGGCGAGCCGTGGCCAAAGGCCTGGTCGCCTACGACGCGGCCGACGCCGAACGGCTCGTGGGCGCCAGGACCGAAGAGATCGAAGCCCGGCTCGGCTGGCGCGGGCGCGACGAGCTCGTCCATCGGGACGATCTCGTGCTGCTCTGAGCCGAGGCGCGCACCGCCGGTTCATCTTGCCGGTCGGACCGACCGGTCCTAGTTCGGACACCATGCGGAGCGGTGATCACCGAGGCGCGCCGGCCGGATCGGAGAGCGCGAGCGAAGCGGGAGCGAGGGTGGCGGTGGTGGGCGGCGGTCCGGCCGGGCTCGCCGCCGCGCTGGCCCTCGTCCAGGCGGGCTGCCCCGTGACGCTCCTCGATGCGCGACCCTTCCCGGCGTCGAGTGCGGGCTTTCCGGAGGAAGCGCGGACGGTGGCCTTGCTCGGCCCGGCGCTCGAGCTCCTCGACCGGTTGGGTGTGGGGGCGGAGCTGTCGGGCGAGAGCGCGCCCTTGCGCGCGCTCCGTCTCGTGAGCCTCGCCGCCGACGAGGCGGAGCCCGAGGCCGATGTGACTTTCGAGGCGGCCGAGATCGGTCTTCGCGAGTTCGGCCGCAACCTGCGGATCGGCCGGCTACGCGCGGCACTGATCGGAGCCTTGCGCCGCAGAGGTGCGGAACTTCTGGGCGATACGCCGCTCGAAACCGTCCTGCGCGAGCGCGACGGGCTCCTCCTGGTTCACGCCCGTGGCGTGCTACCGGTAGCGATGGTGGTGGCCGCCGACGGCCGGCGCTCCGTGGTCCGGCGTTCGCTGCGGATCTGGGCCGACGAGCGCCCTTCCGGCCGGACCGCGATCGCCACGAGCTTCTCTCATGCGCGGCCGCATCGTGGGGTATCGATCGAGCTGCATCGGCCGGGCGGTGCCTTCACCATGGTGCCGCTGCCCGGCGCTCGTTCGAGCCTCGTTTGGATCGAGCCGGACGCCTCGGCCCGGCGGTTGATGCGCCTTCCCGATGCGGCCTTCCGCGACGAGGTCGAGCGACGGGTGCGGCGTTGGCTCGGCGAGGTGGGCGAGGTCGGCCCGCGCGAGGCCTGGCCGCTCGCGCCCATGGTCGCGCGCCGCCTCGTGGCCCCGCGTGCGGCGCTTCTGGGCGAGGCTGCGCACGCGCTCTCGCCGGTCGGCGCCCAGGGTCTCAACACCTCGCTTCGCGACGTGGCGGTGCTCGCCGAGCTCGTCGATCGGGCGCGGGACCGCGGCGAGGCTCCCTGGTCGGCCGAAGTGCTGCTCGCTTACGAGCGCGCCCGGCTCGCCGACATCCGCGCCCGCTTCTTGCTGACCGAGGGGCTCGCGGCGGCGGTCGCCACCGACCTCACGCCGGTGCGCTTCGCGCGCACCCTGGGGCTTCGGCTCCTGGGCGAACTTCCGCCGCTCAAGGCAGCGGTCATGCACGGGCTCATGCGACCCATGGCCCTGCCCTTGCCGCTGCCGCTCGGCTGAGCCGGCGCTTGGCGGCCGACCACCCGCGGTGCTAGGCGGCGCGGCGGGTGGAGGAGAACACCACATGGCGAGCCCGATCGACGAGGATCTCGAAAAGGGAATGCGCGAGCTCGGCAGGGCCGCGCGCGAGGCGCAGCGGCTACTCGCCACGGCGCCGCGAGCGGCCAAGGACGCGGCGCTGCGGCACGCCGCGGCAGAACTCCGGATCCGTCGCCACCACATCCTCGGGGTCAACGGCGAGGATCTGGCCGAGGCCGGGGCGCGCGGGCTAGGCAAAGCGATGCTCGACCGGCTGATGCTCGACGAGAAGCGGATCGAGGCGATCGCCCGGGGCCTCGAAGAGATCGCCGAGTTGCCCGACCCGGTCGGCGTCGAGCTCGCCCGCTGGACCCGGCCCAACGGGCTCGACATCGCCCGCGTGCGGGTGCCGCTCGGTGTCGTCGGGATCGTCTACGAGAGCCGGCCGAACGTCACCGCCGACGCGGGCGGACTCTGCCTCAAGGCCGGCAACGCCGCGATCCTCAGGGGTGGCAGCGAGAGCTTCCGGTCGAGCCGCGCGATCCTCGACTGCCTCCATGCCGGGCTCGAGGCGGCGGGGCTGCCCAAGGCGGCGATCCAGGCGGTGCCCACGACCGACCGCGCCGCGGTCGGCCATCTCTTGCGGATGAACGAGTTCGTCGACGTGATCGTGCCGCGCGGCGGCAAGTCGCTGATCGAGCGGGTCTACGCCGAGAGCCGCATTCCTGTGCTCGCGCATCTCGAAGGCAATTGCCACACCTACCTCCACGAGAGTGCGAACCTCGACATGGCCGTGGCCGTGACGCTCAACGCCAAGCTCCGGCGGACCGGGATCTGCGGGGCGACCGAGACGCTCCTGTGCGACCGGGCCGCGGCCGGACGGCTCCTACCGCCGGTGCTCGACGCCTTGATCCTGCGCGGCTGCGAGATCCGTGGCTGTCCCGAGACCTGCGCGCTCGAGCCGCGCGCCGTGCCGGCGAGCGAGCAGGATTGGTACACCGAATATCTCGATGCGATCTTGGCCGTGAAGGTGGTGGGCGGACTCGAGGAAGCGATCGCCCACATCGAGCGCTACGGCTCCCACCACACGGATGCGATCGTCGCCGAGGACCGGGTGGCGGCCGAGACGTTTCTCGCCCGGGTCGACAGCGCGATCGTGATGCACAACGCCAGCACCCAGTTCGCCGACGGCGGCGAGTTCGGGATGGGGGCCGAGATCGGCATCGCCACGGGCCGGTTGCACGCCCGCGGCCCGGTCGGCGTCGAGCAGCTCACGACCTTCAAATACGTGGTGCGCGGCACGGGCCAGTGTCGGCCGGGGTGAGCTTCGCGGGGCCCGAACCACCGCCCGACCCGACCGGCGGGCTCAGGCGGCGAGTTCGGCTGCTCGTACCGCTCGACGAGCCGGAGGGCACGACCCCGGACGGGCGGCCGCTCCGGGTGGGTCTCTTGGGGGGCTCCTTCAATCCGGCCCACGAGGGGCATCTCTACGCCAGTCTCGAGGCGCTGAAACGCCTCGGGCTCGACTCCGTCTGGTGGCTCGTGAGTCCGCAGAACCCGTTGAAGCCGGTGGCCGGCATGGCGCCGTTCGCCGAGCGCTTCGCTTCGGCACGAGCCTTGGCTCGCCATCCGAGGATCCGCGTGCTCGACCTCGAGCGGCGGTTCGGCACGGTCTACACGGTCGATCTTTTGCGCCGACTCGTCCGCTGGCGGGGCTATCGCTTCGTGCTGCTCCTGGGCGCCGACAATCTCGCCCAGCTCCCGCGCTGGCGGCACTGGGTGGAGATCGTGCGGCGGGTGGCGGTTGCCGTGGTCGCTCGCGAACCCTATTGTCGTGCTGCCTTGGCCGGGAAAGCGGCGCGGCGGTTCGCGGCGGCCCGGGTCGAGGCGGCGCGAGCGCGGGAGCTGCCCGACCTGCCGCCGCCGGCCTGGACGTTCCTCGTGATCCGACCGCACCCGGCCTCGAGCACGGCGATTCGCGCGGGCCGCTTGCCGCTGCCGGCCCCGGGCGGGGAGTGGGGGCGATCGACGACATCGAACCGGCCGACGAACGACGAAGCCCGTCGCAACCGCTGAAGATTTTGCCGACCGATCAGCTTTTGGATCTCGTGCGACGCTCGCTCGAGGACGACAAAGCGATCGAGCCGGTGGTCATCCCGCTCGAAGGCAAGACCGACATCGCCGACTGGATGGTGGTGGCGACCGGGACCTCGAGCCGGCACATCACCTCGATGGCGGAGAAGCTGCTCGACCGGATGAAGCAGGGCGGCCACGGCTGGGCTTCCGTCGAGGGGCTCGGTGACCCGCAGGCGAATTGGGTGCTGATCGACGCGGGTGACGTGATCGTCCACTTGTTCCGCGCCGAGGCCCGGGCCCTCTACGACATCGAGAAGCTCTGGTCGCTCCTGCCGCCGACGCGCGTCGCCGCCGCCGGCCCGTGAGGCCGGCCGATCGTGCGCTGCCTCTTGCTCGCCGTCGGCCGTTGCCGCGATCCGGCGCTCGTCGCGTTGATCGAACGCTATCGCGGACGGCTGCCCTGGCCGGTCGAGATCCGCGAGATCGAGGCCAAGACGGCGGAGCCGGCGCGGCGGCGGGCCGAGGAGGGCAGGGCGATCCTCGCCGCGGTCGCTCCCGACGTACCGCTCGTCGCCCTCGACGAGCGCGGGACGCCGCTCTCGAGCCGCGCCTTCGCGGAACGGCTCGGCCGCTGGCAGGAGGAGGGGCGGCGCACCGTCGCTTTCGCGATCGGTGGGGTGGAAGGGCTCGAGCCGGCGGTGCGCGAGCGGGCCGATCTCGTCCTCGCCCTGGGCCGGCTCACCCTCCCACACGAGCTCGCCCGCCTCGTGCTCGTCGAGCAGCTCTACCGCGCGTACAGCATTCTCGTGGGTCACCCTTACCACCGGGAATGAGGCGGGCGATGCGCAGGCGGCTTGGCGGTCGATCGTGTCGCCCCTAGAAGCGCGCCGCCGCCCGGGCGAGGCGGTGTTCAGGGGGAGAGAGCGATGCGCGACTTCCACCTGCTCGGCCACTCGGCGGCCTACGGTGTCCAGGGGATGGCCGCGACCTCGACGCCGCTCGCGACGCTCGCGGCCCTGGACGTGCTGCGCGCGGGCGGCAACGCGGTCGACGCGGCGCTGGCGGCGGTCGCGGTGCAATGCGTGGTCGAGCCGGCCATGACCGGGATCGGCGGCGATTGCTTCGCGCTTGTCGCCCCGGCCTCGGGTGGGGTCGTGGCGGTCAACGGCTCGGGCCGGGCGCCGGCGGCGGCGACCGTCGAGCGGTTCCGGGCCGCGGGCCTGCGCGAGATCGAGGCGGGCAGCCCGCATGCCGTGACCGTACCCGGCGCGCTCCGCGCCTGGCAGCTGCTGGCCGAACGGTTCGGCACCCGGCCGCTCGGTGAACTCCTGAAGCCGGCGATCCGCCTCGCCGCGGAAGGCTTCCCGGTCACCGCGCGGGTAGCCTTCGACTGGCGGCGGGCGGTCCCCACGCTCGGGCGCAGCCAGGGGGCCCGGGATTTCTACCTTCCCGGCGGCCGGCCGCCCGCGGAAGGGCGGGTGATGCGTTTCCCGGTCCTCGCCCGCACCCTCGAGACGATCGCCGAGAAGGGCGTGGGCGCGTTCTACGAAGGCGAGCTCGCGGTCAAGATGGTGGCCACGCTCCGGGCCTCGGGCGGGTTGCACGAGGAGGCCGACTTCGCCGCGCAGACGGCCGAGATGGTCGAGCCGATCCACACGCTCTACCGTGACGTCCACGTCTACGAATGCCCGCCCAACGGGCAGGGTGTGGTGACCTTGCAGATTTTGAACCTGCTCGAGGGCTTTCCTCTGGGCTCGTTCGAGCTTTTGGGCGCCGAGCGGCTCCATCTGTTCGCGGAAGCGAGCAAGCTCGCCTTCCGCGACCGCGACGCGCTGCTGGCCGACCCGGCCGCCGTCCCGGTCCCGATCGAGCGCTGGCTCGACAAGGCCTATGCCGCGCGGCTGCGGGAGCGGATCGACCCCGAGCGCGCGCTCCGCGAGCTGCCGCCACCGCTGCTCGAGCCACACAAGGATACGACCTACCTCACGGTGGTCGACCGGGACCTCAACGCCGTTTCGTTGATCAATTCACTGTTCGAACCGTTCGGTTCGGGGATCTGTTGCCCGGAAACCGGCGTTCTGTTCCACAACCGCGGCAAATCCTTCCGCCTCGACCCGGCGCACCCGAATGCGATCGGCCCGGGCAAGCGGCCGATGCACACGATCATCCCGGCGATGGCCTTCAAGGGCGGCGAGGCCTGGCTCGCCTTCGGCGTCATGGGCGGGCATTTCCAGCCGATGGGCCAAGCCCAGCTGCTCTCGGCGATCGTCGACCACGGGCTCGACCCGCAGGCGGCGGTCGAGCTGCCGCGCGTGTCGGCCTACCCCTTCGACATGGAGGTCGAGCGGCGGGTACCGGCCGCGGCGCGTGCCGGGCTGCAGGCCAGGGGGCACGCGATTTTGGAGCCCGAAGCCCCGCTGGGCGGTGCCCAGGCGATCCTGATCGACCGCAAGCGCGGCGTCCTCGTGGGCGCGAGCGATCCGCGCAAGGACGGGTTGGCGCTCGGCTTTTGAGGTCGTCTGCGCAGCGGATCGGCCCGTCGCGCGTTGACCGGAGGGCCGGCGCTGCCTACTCGGAGAGCGGGTCCGGTCGGGGAACGCCTCGGCCGCCTCGTGTCCAAGGAGCGCCCGAGCGCGGCCGATGAACCTCGCCTTGATCGCCCTGTTGCCCTTCTTGGGAGCGGTCCTGCCGCCGCTGCTGATCCGCTCGGGGCGGAACGTCTGCGCGCTCGCGACCGGCGCCGTCACCACCCTGGCCTTGGCGCTCCTGCTCGTCCAGGCCCCCGCCGTCTTGCGCGGCGAGGTCGTGCGGGCGGGCGTCGCTTGGCTGCCGCAGGCCGGCCTCGAGGCGAGCTTCTTCCTCGACGGCTTCGGCTTCTTCTTCGCCTTCCTGATCTTGGCCATCGGGCTGCTGATCATCGCTTACGCGCGCTTCTATCTTTCGCGCGACGATCCGATGGGTCGCTTCTACGCCTTCCTGCTCCTCTTCCAGGGGGCGATGGTCGGCATCGTCCTGTCGGACAACGTGCTCCTCCTCGTCGTTTTCTGGGAGCTCACGAGCCTCTCCTCGTTCCTGCTGATCGGCTATTGGCGGCATCTGCCGGAAGGCCGGCAAGGTGCCCGGATGGCGCTCGTGGTCACCGGTGCCGGTGGCCTCGCGCTCTTGGCCGGCTTGTTGCTCCTGGCCGAGGTCGCGGGCTCGTACGAGCTCACGACGATCCTGGGACGGGGCGAGGCGATCCGCGGCTCGGCCCTCTACCTGCCGATCCTTCTCCTCGTGCTCCTCGGCGCCTTCACCAAGTCCGCCCAGTTCCCCTTCCATTTCTGGCTGCCGCACGCGATGGCAGCCCCCACCCCGGTTTCGGCCTATCTGCACTCGGCGACCATGGTGAAGGCCGGGCTCTTCTTGCTCGGCCGGCTCTGGCCCGTCCTCTCCGGGACCGAGGCCTGGTTCCTGATCGTCGCCGGCACCGGCCTTCTGACCATGCTGATCGCCGCCTGGATCGCGATCTTCAAGGACGACCTCAAGGCCCTCTTGGCTTTCTCGACGGTGAGCCACCTCGGCCTCGTGACGATGCTCTTGGGGCTCGGCACGGGCACGGCTGCGCTCGCCGCGGTCTTCCACGTGCTCAACCACGCGAGCTTCAAAGCCGCACTCTTCATGACCGCCGGCATCGTCGACCACGAGGCCCACACCCGCGACGCCCGCCGGCTCGGCGGCCTGTTCCAGCTCATGCCGATCACCGGCACGCTCGCGATCCTCGCCTCCCTCTCGATGGCCGGCATCCCGCCCTTGAACGGTTTCCTGTCGAAGGAGCTGATGCTCAAGGAGGCCCTGCACACCGAATGGTGGGGCACGGGCCGGCTCTTCGCCGTGCTCGCGGTGGCCGCGGCCACCTGCTCGGTCGCCTATTCCTTCCGCTACGTGACCCACGTCTTCCTCGGGCCCGTCCGCGACGACTACCCGCACCGCCCGCACGATCCGCCGGCCGGCATGTGGCTGCCCGTGGCCGTCCTTGTCGCGGCCGTCGTCGTGATCGGGATCTTGGCGGAGCCGGTCGCTGGGCCGCTCGTGCGTCTCGCCGCCGGCGCGGTGACCGCCGGGGCGGCACCCGAAGTCACCCTGAAGCTCTGGCACGGGGTGACGCCGGCGCTCGTGGCGAGCGGGATCGCGCTTCTGGCCGGCCTCGTCCTGCTCGCCGCCTTCGCCCCGCTCGTGACGCTGCGCGGGGCGCTGTGGCGACCCGAGGCGAAGCGGATGTTCGAGGCCACGGTGGACGCGATCGCGATCGGCGCACGCGCTGCGAGCGAGGCGATCCACGACGAGCGGCTGCAGCGCATGGTGGCCTGGTCGCTCCTCGCCATCCTGGCCGTGGGGCTCGTCACGGGCTGGGGCGGCATCGGCCCGGGTGCGCGGCCCGGGCTCGCCATGGCACCGCTCGCCCTGTTGTTGTGGGCCGGGGCGATCGCCGCCGCGCTTGCGGTCGCGGCCTTCCACCACCAGCGGCTCCTCGCCTTGATCGTCACGAGCGTGGTGGGTTTGATCGTCTCTTTGACTTTCGTCTGGTTCTCCGCCCCCGACCTCGCGCTCACCCAGCTTTCGGTCGAGATCGTCACGACCGTGCTCCTGCTCTTGGCGCTCAACTATCTGCCGCCCGAGAGCCCGCGCGAGAGCGGGGCCGCCCGCCGCGGCCGCGACGCGGCGATCGCGGCCATGGCCGGGCTCGGCGTGACCGGGCTCCTCTGGGCGATCTTGACCTCCGACTTCGCGCTGCCCTCGATCTCGGCCTATCACCTGGCCGAATCGAAGCCCGGCGGCGGCGGCACCAACGTCGTCAACGTGATCCTGGTCGATTTCCGCGGCTACGACACCTTGGGCGAGATCATCGTGCTCGGTATCGCCGCACTCGCCATCTTCGCGGTACTCGACAGCACCTTCCGGGGGGCCGCCGTGGAGCGGCAGCGGACCTGGTCGCACGGACCCGAGGCGGCCGACCGGCATCCGATGATGCTGGTCGTCGCCACCCGCATCATGCTGCCCTTGGCGCTCATGGTCGGGGTCTACATCTTCCTGCGCGGCCACAACCAGCCGGGCGGCGGCTTCATCGCCGGCCTCGTGGTCGGCGTGGCCTTGATCGTCCAGTACATGGCCTCGGGCTGGGCCTGGGCGCGGGCGCGCACCCGGATCGACTATCACGCCCTCGTGGGCTTCGGCGTCTTCGTAGCGACCGCGACGGGTGTCGGGAGCTGGCTCTTCGACCGGCCGTTCCTCACGAGCAGCTACGGCTACCTCCACCTGCCGCTCGTGGGCGAGGTCGAGCTCGCCACCGCCATGGTCTTCGATCTCGGCGTCTTCGCGACGGTCGTGGGCGTGGTCATGCTCGTGCTGGCCAACATGGCGCGCGTGGCGGCCCGCGCCGAGCCGCAGCCCGGCGCGCCCACGGCCATGGATTCGGTCCCCGAGCCCCTGCCAGCGAGCGAGGCGCCGCCGCCGAGCCCGCACGCTCCCGCTGCCGCGCGCGCGGTTCAGGAGGCCTGAGATGGAGCTCCTGGTCGCGAGCGGGGTGGGCGTGCTGACCGCGGTTGGTGTCTATCTCTGCCTGCGCGGGCGGACCTTCCCCGTGGTGCTGGGCCTCTCCTTGCTCTCCTATGCCGTCAACGTCTTCCTGTTCGCGACCGGCCGGCTCGTCGTGGGCCGGCCGCCGATCGTCGACCCCGCCGCCCCCGGCTACACCGATCCCTTGCCGCAGGCCTTGGTCTTGACGGCGATCGTCATCTCCTTCGGCATGACGGCCCTCGTCGTCGTGCTCGCACTCAGGGGCTTCCTCGAGGCCGGCAGCGACCATGTCGACGGCCGCGAGCCCGGCGCGGAGGGCCGCCGGTGAACCACTGGATCGTCGCACCCGTGGTGCTTCCGGCGCTCGTGGCCGCGTTCATCGTGCTCGCGGCGCGTTTCGATCTCCTGTTGCAGCGCACCTTCTCGATCGTCGCGACCGCCGCGCTCGCCGCGATCGCCCTCGGGCTCCTGCTGCTCGCCGCCGACGGGACGCCGCGCGCCTATCTGCTCGGCAACTGGCCCGCACCCTTCGGCATCGTGCTCGTGCTCGACCGGCTCTCGGCGCTCATGCTCGTCTTGACCCAGCTCCTCGCGCTTGCGGTCGTGCTCTACGCCGCCTCGGGCTGGGACCGGCAGGGCCGGCATTTCCACGCCCTCTTCCAGTTCCAGCTCATGGGCGTGAACGGCGCCTTCCTCACGGGCGACATCTTCAACCTCTTCGTCTTCTTCGAGGTCCTGCTGATCGCCTCCTACGGCCTCTTCCTGCACGGCGCGGGGGCCGCGCGGCTCGTCACCGGCTTCAAATACGTGACGGTCAATCTGCTGGCCTCCACCCTCTTCCTGTTCGCGGTCGGCACGATCTACGCCGTCACCGGCACCCTCAACATGGCCGATCTCGCGGTCAAGGCGAGCCAGGTCGGACCGGAGCAAGTGGGCCTCTTGCGCACGGGCGTGGCGCTTTTGCTGGTCGTCTTCGCGGTCAAGGCGGCGCTCGTGCCGCTGCATCTCTGGCTGCCCGGGACCTACGGCGTCGCCTGCGCCCCGGTCGCGGCCCTCTTCGCGATCATGACCAAGGTCGGCGCGTACGCGATCCTGCGGGTCCACCTCGTGGTCTTCGGTGCCGAAGCATCGCCCGCGGCCGGTCTCGTCGAGCCCTGGGTGGTCCCGGCCGCGGTCGCGACCATCCTGCTCGGCACGCTCGGCTTGTTGGCCGCCCGCAGCCTGCAGCGCCTCGCCGCCTTCTCGGTGATCGCGTCCATGGGCACGCTCCTCCTCGCCCTCGCCATGCCGGGCCCCACAGCGACCGCGGCCACCCTCTACTACCTCCTGCACAGCACGCTCGCCGCCGCGGCACTCTTCCTGTTGGCCGATCTCGTGGCGGAACGGCGCGGCCCGGTGCGCGACACGATCGTGGCCGCCCCCGCTTTCCCGCAGCTCGACCTTTTGGCCGGCTTCTTCCTCGTGGCGGCGATCGCCACCGCCGGCCTGCCGCCGTTCTCGGGCTTTTTGGGCAAGCTCTGGATCCTCGACACGCTGCGCGCCCACCCCGCCTGGCCCTGGCTCTGGGCCACGATCCTCGGGACGAGCCTTTTGAGCCTGTTGGCCTTCGCCCGGGCCGGCAGCCTCCTTTTCTGGAAGGCGGTCGCGATCGCACCCGCATCTTCGGGCGATCCGCCGCTGCGGGCCCGTTCGGTCCTGCCGCTGGTCGCGACCGGGGCGATCGTGGCCCTTCCGGTCCTGCTCGCCACTTTCGCCGGGCCGATCGCTCGGGGCCTCGAGGCGACCGCCGCCCAGCTGCACGAGCGGACCGGCTATGTCGAGGCGGTGCTCGGGCCACGGCCGCTCGCCCACGCCGCGCAGGATTGAGACCGTGCTCGCCCGCCTCCTGCCGCACCCGCTGCTCACCCTCGTCTTGACGGTCGTCTGGGTGCTGCTCGCCAACGAGCCGAGCGCCGGCAGCGTCCTCTTCGGCCTCTTCCTCGGGGTCGTCCTGCCGCTCTTGACCCGGCCTTTCTGGCCCGAGCGGCCGGGGATCCGCGCCCCCGCGACGGTGATCGAATACGGGCTCCTCGTGCTCTGGGACATCTGTGTGGCGAACGTCCAGGTCGCCTACCTGATCCTGTTCAAAAAGCCCGAGGAGCTGCATTCGCGCTTCCTCGTGGTGCCGCTCGACACGCGTGTGCCCGAAGCGATCGTGACCTTGGCCGGGACGATCACCATGACCCCGGGCACGGTGAGCTGCGACGTCTCGGCGGACGGCCGGGCGCTGTTGGTCCACGCGCTCGACGCACCCGACCCCGAGGAGGCCGTGGCGACGATCAAGCGCCGCTACGAGCGGCGGCTTTTGGAGATCTTCGGATGATCGCCTTCGCCCTCGCCGTCGGCTTCGCCGCGGTCGGCCTCGGCACGATCTTCTGCCTAGTCCGGCTCTGGCTCGGGCCGGATGCGGTCGACCGGGCGTTGGCTCTCGACACGCTCGTGACCAACGCCGTGGCCTTGATCATGCTTCTGGGGATCGCCCAAGCGACGCAGATCCACTTCGAGGCGGCACTCCTGATCGCGATGCTCGGCTTCGTGGGCACGGTCGCCTTCTGCAAATTCATGCTCCGGGGCGACGTGATCGAATGAGCGGCGGACTTCTCGGCTTCCTGGGCGAGGCGCTGGTGGCGCTCCTGCTGCTCGCCGGCTCCTTCTTCATGCTCGTGGGCTCGTTCGGCCTCTTGCGTCTGCCGAGCTTCGTGCAGCGTCTGCACGGGCCGACCAAGGCCACGACGCTCGGCGTGGGCGGGATCTTGATCGCCTCGATGCTCTTCTTCCTGTTCACGACCGGGCGCGTCTCGGTCCACGAGTTGTTGATCACGCTCTTCCTCTTCCTCACGGCGCCGGTCACGGCCTACATGCTGGCGAAAGCCCATCTCCACCGCGGCCGCCTCGAGAAGGAGCTGCCGCCGACCGGCCGGCCGGTGGGCTGGGCGACCTTCGATCCGGCCGCGAGCGACCCCGACCCGGACAGTGGCTTGCGGCCGACCGACGACCGCTGAACGGGAAAACGCACCCCGGCGACCCGCTGCGCGGTTTCGAAACGTAACAATTCAGTCGCGAATCGCCGCCAAGATGCTCGCGGGGGACGATGGCGTCGCCGCCGCTACGGTGAGCGCACGCCGCACGCCAGGAGGGACGAGATCGATCGCATCCACGAGCTCGATTGGGAGCCCGAGGAGCACGGCGACGAGCGGCCGAGCAACTTTTCGGACAACCGTACCTTCGCCGAGGTCGTCGAGGCGCGGCTCGGCCGCCGCGGCCTCTTGAAGGGGGTGCTCGGTACGGCGATCGCCGGCCTCTTCTCGAGCACCTCGCTCGCCACCCTCGGCCGCGAGGCGGCCGCCGCGGCCGGTCCCGTGATCGGCTTCACCCCGGTCCCGGTCTCGACCGCCGATACGGTCGTCGTGCCGCCCGGCTACAAGGTCCAGGTGTTGATCCCCTGGGGCACGCCGATCGACGGCAAGGCGCCGGCCTTCTCGCTCGACAACAGCGGTGCCGACCAGGCGAGATAAGTCGGCATGCACCACGACGGGATGCACTTCTTCCCGATCGCCGGCAGCTCGACCGACGGTCTCCTGGTCGTCAACCACGAGTACATCGAACCGCGCTACATACACGAAAGCGCGGTCGGCAAGCCGCTCGGCGCGGACGACGTGCAGATCGGTGCCGACGGCCTGCGCGACCCGGACGAGGTCCTCAAGGAGATCAACGCCCACGGTGTCTCCGTCGTGCGGGTCGCGCGCGGCGACGACCGGCAGTGGAAGGTCGTCGCGGATCCGCGCAATCGGCGCATCACCGCCGCGACGCCCATGGAGATCGGCGGTCCGGTCCGCGGCTCGGACTTCGTCAAGACCAAGTACAGCCCGGACGGCACGCGGACCCGCGGCACGATCAACAATTGCGCCCACGGTGTCACGCCCTGGAACACCTACCTCACCTGTGAGGAGAACTGGGCCGGCTATTTCGTCAACCGCGACAAGGTCGACCAGAAGCCCGACCAGCCGCGCGAGCACGCCCGCTACGGGGTGCCGACCGAAAAGTCGCGCTACGGCTGGGATCTCGCGCGCGGCGGCGCCGACGAGTTCGCCCGCTTCGACGCCTCGAGCAAGGGCGCCTCGCCGATCGAGGACTACCGCAACGAGCCCAACACGTTCGGCTGGGTGGTCGAGATCGACCCGTTCCGGCCGAACGCCCTGCCGGTCAAGCGCACCGCCCTCAGCCGCTTCGCCCGCTAGGGCGTCATCTTCGCCCCGGCCGTCCCGGGCAAGGCCGTGGTCTGCTACTCGGGCGACGATGCCCGCTTCGAGTACATCTACAAGTTCGTGAGCGCCAAGCCTTACGACCCGGCCACGGCCTCGGGCGCGCTGTTGGACGAGGGCACGCTCTACGTCGCCAAGTTCAACGACGACGGCACCGGCGAGTGGCTGCCGCTCGTGTTCGGCCAGGGCCCGTTGACCCGGGCCAACGGCTTCACGAGCCAGGCCGACGTACTCGTCAACACGCGGCTCGCCGCCGACAGGCTCGGTGCCACCAAGATGGACCGGCCGGAGTGGGGCGCGGTCGATCCGGGCAAGGGCCTCGTCTACTTCACCCTCACCAACAACAGCCGGCGCAGGCCCGAGCAGGTCGACGCCGCCAACCCGCGGCCCGCGAGCGAGTTCGGCCACATCATCCGCTGGCGCGAGGCGGGTGACGACCACGCGGCGACCCGCTTCACTTGGGACATCTTCGTCCTCGCGGGCGATACCAAGGACAGCAAGGACAAGGCCGGCAAGCCGCTCGCCGAAAGCGCGATCTTCGCCTGCCCGGACGGCCTCTGGTTCGATGCCGATCGGCGGCTCTGGATCCAGACCGACATGAGCGAGGAGAACATGTACAAGGGCAAGCTCGCGCCCTTCGGCTCGAACCAGATGCTCTGCGCGAACCCGGACACGGGCGAGATCCGTCGCTTCCTCGTGGGCCCGCCGGGTCAGGAGATCACCGGTGTGATCACCACGCCGGACCGGAAGACCATGTTCGTCAACGTCCAGCATCCGGGCGCGCACACCTCGAAGGAGGATTTCGCGGCCGGCAAGCTCGCCCGCCACTGGCCGGACGGGAAGGGCTATCCGCGTTCGGCCACGCTCGTGATCACCCGCGAGGACGGCGGGATCATCGGCACTTGAGCCGACCGGCGGTCCATGTTCGGGGCCCGCTTCGGCGGGCCCTTTTTTTGCAGGATCCGACGCCCGGGCCGGAATGGCGAAGGTCGGCTCCGACAACGAGAAGGAGCCGAGCTGCCTGTGCGGGCGACGTCGACGGCCGGCCAGCGAGCGGCTAGAGGGCACGCCGTCAACCAACGTCGGAGCCGAACCCGTGCCGCAACCCGATCGCGTCCACGCCCTCGAAGGAGTCCCGGTGCCGACCCGCCAGGAGGTCTCCGAGGCGACCGGCCGCTACTGGGACAAATGCGTCGAAAAACTCGGCCTCGTCCCCAACGTTCTCGTCGCCTACAGCTTCGACGACAAGAAGCTCCAAGGCTTCACCACGATGTACAACGAGCTCATGCTCGGCGAGTCGGGCTTGTCCAAGCTCGAGCGCGAGATGATCGCGGTGGTCGTCTCCTCGATCAACCGCTGCTATTATTGCTTGGTCGCGCACGGCGCCGCGGTCCGCGAGCTGTCCGGAGACCCGGAGCTCGGAGAGATGCTCGTCATGAATTACCGGGTGGCCGAGCTCCCGCCGCGCCAGCGCGCCATGCTCGACTTCGCTGCCAAGGTCAGCGAAGCTTCGTATCGGATCGAGGAAGCGGACCGCGAAGCACTCCGGGCCGTGGGCTTTTCCGACCGCGACATCTGGGACATCGCGGCGGTCGCGGCGTTCTTCAACATGACGAACCGCATGGCCTCGGCGATCGGGATGATGCCGAACCGCGCTTACCATGCGATGGCGCGGACGCCGCGCCCGGAGCCGGCCGGCTGAGCGAGCTCAGCCGGCGAAGATCGCGAGGACCAAGGCGGCGCACACGACAAGCGTGAGCGGCCAGCGCAGCGCGGGGTACCAGGCCGGGGCCTCGCCGCTGCGCACCGCACCCAGATCGTAGGCGAGGAGGGAGGCGAAGCTCGCGGCGAGCAGGACGAAGCCCGGCCGACCGGCGAGCAGTAGGGCGAGCCAGGCGAGGAGCGCCGGCACGACGCTCGCCCCGTAGCGCAGGAAGGAGGGTCGCGCGGCAGCCATGCCGAGGCCCCAATGCACCCCGCCCATGAAGGAAAGAATGACCGCCCCGTAGCCCAGCAGCGCGCCGCGTGCCCAGGCCCCGGTCTCGCCGGGCGCGAAGCTCCAGAGCGCACCCGCGAGGAACGGGATCAGGCCGGCCACGCCCAGCAGGGCGGCGGGCTCGGGGACCCCCGAGCGGCGGAAGTGGGCGAGCATGGGACGGTGCTCCGCGGCGCGCCACGATCGGCCTCGCCCTTGCCGCGCCGCAACTCTCGGGTCAACCTCGCCTCGAGGTGCAGGTGGAGGCCACGATGCGGCGACGGACGCTGCTCGGCGCGCTCGCCGGGACGCTGGCGACGCCGGCCGGGGCGAACGACGAGCTACCTGTCGACGTCGAGCTCGTGCTCGCCGTCGACGTCTCGGGCAGCGTCGACGACGTCGAGGCGAGGCAGCAACGCGAGGGCTACGTCGCGGCGTTCCGCGACCCGCTCGTCCACAGGGCGATCGAGCAGGGCGCCCATCAGCGGATCGCCGTGACCTATGTCGAATGGGCGAGCGCCAACTTCCAGCAAACGGTCGTCGGCTGGACCCTGCTCGACGGGCCGGCGGCCTGCGAGCGGTTCGCGGCGATGCTCGCCGAGGCGCCGATCGGCCGCGGCCGTTGGACCTCGATCTCCGGGGCGATCGACTATGCGGTGCCGCTGTTCGACGACAACGGCTTCGCCGGCGAACGGCGGGTCATCGACATCTCCGGCGACGGGACCAACAACAACGGCCGCCCGGTCGAGGACGCCCGCTGGGACGCGCTCGAGCGGGGCATCGTCATCAACGGGCTGCCGATCTTGAACGACCGGCCGCAGCCCTTCGGCATGCCCACGCCACGGCAGTTGGCGCTCGACGACTATTACGAGCGCTGGGTGATCGGCGGGCCGGGCTCGTTCATGGTCGTGGCGACCGACTTCGACGATTTCCGCCGCGCCGTGCTCGCCAAGCTCGTGCGCGAGATCGCCGGGACCGACGGCCCGACCCGCCTCGCCCGCGCCGGACGGTGAGCCGGCGGCCGAGTCTCGTCGCTCATGCCGACTGGTCGGCCTCGCCCGCGGCACGGGCGGTCGTCCTCGCCGAACCGCGCAGGAGCGGCGGGTGGTGGCTGCGCCTCGAGGCGCCCGAGCGGATCGGCGAGCTTCTCGCCGCCCCCGGCGCCCTGGTGGGCTTCGATGCGCCCGCGGGCCTGCCGCGGGCCTACGCCGCGGCCCGCGGGATCGGCTCGTTCCGCGGCTTCCTCGCGTCCCTGCCGCCCGACGATCCGTTCTGGGCTCCGGTCGCCCCGCCGGAACTCCCGAGCCTCGCCCGCCCCTTCTACCCCGCCCGTCCGGGCGGGGCGCGCCGTGCCGCGCTCGAGGAGGGACTCGGGCTCGGCCCGTTCGCCACCCATCTCCGGTCGTGCGACCGGGCGAGCCGGGCCCAGTGCCTGTTCTGGACGCTCGGGCCGAAGCAGTGCGGCCGGGCGGCGCTCGCCATCTGGCGCGAGCTCCTCCGGCCGCGGCTCGAGCACGTCGCCCTCTGGCCGTTCGACGGACCGCTCGAGCGACTCTCGGGCGGGCCTCGCGCGGTCGTCGCCGAGACCTACCCCGGCCTCGCCTACCGGCTCTTGCGGCTGCCCCGCTTCGCCAAGGGCCGGCCGAGCGAGCGGGCGCGGCTCTTCGAGCCCCTGTGCGGCTTGGCCCGGGGGCTCGACGCGCGCTTCGACCACGAGCTCGAAGCGGAGGCCCGCGCGGGCTTCCCCACGACGCGCGACCACGGCTTCGACGCGCTCGTGGGCGTGTTGCTCCTCTTGGCGATCGTCGAGGGGCGTCGGCCGGCCGGCGATCCGGTCCCGCCCGAGGCCCTGCCGGTCGAGGGCTGGATGCTCGGGCTCGAGGCGGCGAGCGGCTAGGCTCGATCCGCCCGGTCGCGGTGGCGGTGCCACAGCCAGCGGCCGATCGCGAGCACGGCGGCACGCGGCACGAGCGCGGCGACCCCGACCGCGCCGGTGAGCACGAGCAGGGCGAGAGGGTCCAGCCGCGCGCCCCGCGCGAGCGCGTCCTGCAGCAGGAAGCCGACGGCGGCGAACCCGACGGCCGCACCGAGCACCGTGACGAGCGCGGCGAGCCGCCGGGTCCGCTCGCGGATCCGCCAATCCGTGCGCACGCGACGCTCGACCACGAGGCGCTCCCGGCCGGCCCGAACCCCAGCCGCAACAGCTTACCCCGGGTGCAGCTCGCGAGACAGCAGGAACGATCTCCGGAGGCGCCGGCGCCTCGGGCCGGAACGGCTCACCAAGTACCCGTGTTGGGCATCGACACCCAGGGCTCCTGCGGCGGCTTGGGCGCGCCTTTCTGCAAAAGCTCGATCGAGATCCCGTCGGGCGTCTTGATGAACGCCATGTTGCCGTCACGCGGCGGCCGATTGATGGTGATCCCGGCATCCATGAGCTTCTTGCAAAGCGCGTAGATGTCGTCGACCTCGTAGGCCAGATGACCGAAATTGCGGCCGCCGGTATAGACCTCGGGATCCCAGTTGTAGGTGAGCTCCAAAAGAGGTGATTTCCGGTTCTCCGGGCCCGTGAGCTGATCCTCGTCGGCCGCGAGAAAGACCAAGGTGTAACGACCTTGCTCGTTGACGACGCGACGGACCTCGCGCATCCCGAGCTTGTTGCAGAAGAAGTCGAGTGACTTGTCGAGGTCGCTCACGCGGATCATCGTATGCAGGTAGCGCATCGGCTGGCCGTTCCCTTTCTTCCGGTGCCAGGGATACCGGCCGTGTACTGCGCCCCGAAGCTTCGGGCCAGCTCGGCCGTGCATGGCGGCGCGGCGCGATCGTCGGAGTCGGGGCGAGCGGTCGATCGCCGGGAAGCTCGACCCCGAGCGCTCAGCGACGGCGCTCGCGCAGTCGACGCAAGCCCTCCTCGGGGTCGACCTCGAAGCCGAAATAGATGCGCCAGCCCGGGCCCTCGGCCGGGGCCACTCCGGCGATCCGCTGCTCGATCTGCTCGCTCGTGACGCGTGGGCCAGGGCCCGGCGGGGCTTCGGCTCGGTACGTGAAGGTCTGCTTGTCGATCACGGCACCGCTCGGATCGACCACCGCCACGAACCAGGGCAGCTCGAGCGGGCCGTCCCGTCCCACCCCACCGCGCGGTCCGGGCACGATCGCCAGATCGAGCGTGTAGCGCAGCTGGACGCCGTCGGCATCGTAGCGACAGCCGCCGCCGATCCCGGTGAGCGTCGCCCGCCAGGCGAAGTCGGCCGGACCCGGGCCGGTCCGCCGCTCGAGCGTCTGGGCGCCGTCGAGGATCGCCGGCCGCGGGCAGGGCGGCGGTGTGGTCGGCTGGCGCGCGCAGCCGGCGGTGGCCGCGACCGCCGCGAGCAGCGCGAGCCGCGCGAGAGGGGGAAGCGCGCTCACAGGCTCTGGTGGGTGCCGTCGCAGAGGGGCGGCCTTTGGGTGTGCTTGCAACCGCAGAAAAAGGCCGGACCGCTCGTCTGCGCCACGTGTTTCATCGGCGCGAAGCCCGTGCCCTTGTGCGAGCCGTCGCAAAAGGGCTGCTTGGCGCTGCGCCCACAGACGCACCACCAATAGGTTTCGCCCGCGACGACGTCGACCTTGAACGGCGCCTTCTGCGCGATCACCCGATCACTCATCGCGACCTCGCCCGCTGGACCGCCGCCGGCCGGGTTGCGGTTAGCAACCGGCCTCGCCCGCGGCAAGGGCGGTCCGCCCACTTCTTGCACCGCGCACCTCGTGCGGTGCATGAATGACCTCCACCTGCACGAGCCGATCCGATGCGAGCCGGGGTGAAGCCCGCCGATCCCACGACCGCCGAAATCCGGCCGCGCCCGGGCGACCGGCTGGCCGCGCTCGACCTCGGCACGAACAACTGCCGCTTGCTCGTCTGCGAGGTCGGCACGGACGAGCTCCGGGTCGTCGACAGCTTCTCGCGGATCGTCCGCTTGGGGGAGGGGCTCACGCGCCACGACCGTCTCTCCGAGGCGGCGATGGCTCGCACCCTCGCCGCCCTCAAGGTCTGCGCGAAGATCATCGCCCGGCACCGCTGCGTGGCGGTGCGCTGCGTGGCGACCGAGGCCTGTCGGCGGGCGGTCAACGGCCCCGACTTCTTGCGCCGGGTGCGGCGGGTGACCGGCCTCGATCTCGAGCTGATCGAGCGCGAGGAGGAAGCGCGGCTTGCCATGCTCGGCTGCCTGCCACTCGCCGATCCGGACGCCGATCGGCTCCTCGTCGTCGACATCGGAGGCGGCTCCACCGACCTCCTCTGGCTCGACCGGCGTGCTGCACCGAACGGAGAAGAGCCGGGCGAGGCTTTCTCGCTACCGCTCGGTGTCGTCACACTCGCCGAGACCTTCGGCCGCGAGGTGACCCCCGAGTCCTATGCGCGCATGGTGGAGCACGTGGAGGACCAGCTGCGGCGGCTCGACCCACCGGGCGCGGCCGAGGGGAACGGCTCGGTCGAGATGCTCGGGACCTCGGGTACCGTGACGACACTCGCGGCACTGCATATCGGGCTGCGCCGCTACGATCGACGCAAGGTCGACGGGCTCGTCCTGCCGTTCGCCGCGATCCGGGCGGTGGCGGCCCAGCTCCGCGCGCTCGACAACGCCACCCGTGCCGCGCACCCCTGTATCGGCCAGGGCCGGGCCGACCTCGTCGTCGCGGGTTGCGCGATCCTCGATGCGGTGCACCGTATCTGGCCGGTCGAGCGGCTCACCGTGGCCGATCGCGGGCTTCGGGAAGGCATCCTCGCCAAGCTCATGGGAGCCAAGCTCGCGGACGCCCTGCGCCCGAGGGTAGCGGCGTGAGCGGCTCGCGCCCCGGTCGCGCGCGGGTCCGCGCCAAAGGCGGGCGGACCGCGGCCCAGCTCCGCTGGCTGCAACGCCAGCTCGAGGATCCGTTCGTGGCCGAGGCGAAAAAGCGCGGCTTCCGCGCCCGCTCGGTCTTCAAGCTCGCGGAGATCGACGAAAAGCACGGGCTCTTGCGGCGCGGCATGGCGGTGCTCGACCTCGGCGCTGCACCCGGGAGCTGGACACAGTACGCCGTGCAGAAGGGCTGCCGGGTGGTGGCCTGTGACCTGCTCGAGATGGCACCGGTGCCGGGGGCCGCGTTCGTCCGGGGCGACTTCACCGACCCCGCGGTCCAGGAGCGGCTGCGGGAGCTCTTGGGCGGGCCGGCAGACGTCGTGCTCTCCGACGTGGCGCCGAATACCACGGGTCTGCGCAACGTCGACCGGCTCAAGGTCGAGGCGGCCGTCGAAGCGGTCCTCGATCTTTTGGGCCGGGTGCTGCGGCCGGGTGGTGCCTGCCTCGTCAAGCTCCTCAAGGGTGCGGAGCGGGCGATCCTGCCCATTGTCCGGCAGCGCTTCGCCGGCTACCGGTTCCTCCGGCCCAAGGCGACGCGCGCGGAATCCTCCGAGCTCTACCTGCTCGCTACCGGCTTCCGGCCGGAGCCGCCGAGTGCCTAGCTCGGATCTCGCTCTCAAATGGTCTCGGTGTTGCCGCAGATCGAAAGAGATTGCCCGCTGATGTTGCGGCCGGCCTCCGAGCACAAATAAAGGGCCATCGCCGCCATGTCCTCGGGCTCGACCATCCGCCGCAGCGACACCTTGTCGAGATAGCTCTTGCGGACCTCCTCGACCGACACGCCGAGCGCTTCGGCCCGCGCTCGGAACACCCGCTCGATCCGCTCGCCCTTGACCACTCCGGGGAGGATCGCGTTGACCCGGATACCCTCGGGGCCGAGCTCCTTGGCGAGGCTCTGGGTGAAGCCGACCACTGCCCATTTGGAGGCGGCGTAGGGTGTGCGGTAGGCGTATCCCAGCCGTCCGGCAACCGACGAAAGGTTGATGATCACCCCCTCCTGCGCCTTTCGGAGGAGGGGAACCGCCAACCTCGTGCAGAGGAACATTCCGGTGATGTTCACGTCCAAAGTGCGCCGCCAATCGGCCGGGGAGATCTCCGCGATCCCGGCCGTGGGTCC
>Ga0308415_1000280_pt1 | contig 22362 bp, 15 predicted proteins | sample HotsprSampleOS55_FD_203465 | JGI IMG/M metagenome (GOLD analysis project Ga0308415, IMG submission 203465) | Hot spring phototrophic mat microbial communities from Octopus Spring, Yellowstone National Park, Wyoming, United States - 20090730_OS55 ... | reverse complement strand
GTGAGCGGCCAGCGCTGCCAGGGTTTGGGTCTTGCCGCTGCCGGGCACGGCTGCGATCGCCAGCTTCCCGCCGCGATAGCCGGCGACGATCTCATGCTGCTGCGCTCTTAACCTCATCGCTCGCCCACCCGCGCGGCGTTCGCGTTCGCCCCGCCGACCCCCATTCGCTCGAGCGCGCCGGCCAGCATGCTATCGTCCTCCTCGCCCGAAGCATTCAGGGCGCTGGCGAAAAGGTAGATGCGCGCATCACAGCGGAAAGCCAGGCCGCCGACGACCCGCGCAAGCAGATCGCGGCTGGCGCGCTGTTCGTCGGCGTCGGTCCAGCCATCGCCCGTCCAGCCGGCCCGCGAGAGGACATACGGATGGGTGAGCGGCTGATGAAAGCGCTGGTGCCAGCTTGGGCTGCGGATGTCCAGCCAAAATTGGTAGCGCGAGCGATAACCGCCGGTCAGATAGGTGTGGGCCGGCGCCAGCAGCACGTGGCCGGCGGGCACCTCCGGCAGCCGCTCAGGCGCATACTCGGCGGCCAGCAGGCGCTGGGTCAGCGCCTCGACGTAGGCCAGGTCCAGCGCGTCTTCGTGCGCCCCCGGCGCGCGGAGGCCGGCGAGCTGGAAGGCGCGGCGGAAGGCGCGCGCCGACGCCACGAGCTTGGCGCAGACCGCGGCTGCCTCGGCGTCCGCGGCCAAGACGAAGCCGGGCTGGCTGAGCACCTCGGCGCCCAGCCGCTCCCAGAATACGTCCAGCGGCAGCGCAGCCTGGGCAGCCTCGGCCAGCCAGGCGCGCAGCGCAGCGTAGCGGGCTTGGAGGGAAGGGTCAATCGGCATGCCCGCGCCTTCGCGCTGGCCGGCTTCGACCAGGCGCTGGGCGCGCAGCACGTCCAGGCCGGCGATCACGCCCGCCAGCGCGCGCGCCATGTCTTGGGGCGTGACCCGGCCGTCCAAATCCGCGCGCGCCAGGCGAGCGAGGGTGAGCAGGGCGCGCACGAGCGGTTGATCGATCAGCGGGCGCGAAGGCCGCAGCGTATGGAGGCCGATCTGGTGCGCGCCCAGCCGCTCGGCCAGCTCAAATTGTAGTATGTCCTCCACCATCGGCGCGACGACCGCGATCGCGCTGGCCGGCGTGCCCTGCGCCACCAGGGCGGCGATGCGCTCGGCCACCGCCTGGACCATGTTCACCCAGTAGCGCGGGCAGGCGAATTCCGCCGTCTGCGGGTGAGGGAGGCAGGCCGGCCGCCGACGCTCGATGATCGCCTCCATCAGCGCGCGGGCGAAGTGGGCAGGCGAGGGCGGCGCGCCGTCCGCCAGGCGTGCATCTGGGACGTGCTCCACTTGGTCGCAGGCCGCGCGCAGTGCGCGAGCCGATTCCGGCTCAGCGCCCAAGTTCAATCGGTATCCGCCTGGGTCATCTTCCACCAACCAGGCGTCCTCCGCCGTCTCCAGCAGCAGGCCGAGGAAGTCATGGATCACCGGCGCGCCTTCCTCGATGTTGTCGGCCAGGACGTGCCGGTAGTGCGCGGCGACATACTCGCGGTAGAAGTCTGCCGAGAGCAGGTGGGCGCGGAACAGCTCGACGCCGAGCGAGAAGTCCACCAGGCCATGGGCCAAACAGAATCGGCGGAAGTCCAGCGCAACCGCTTGGGCGGCTTGGTAGGCGCGCCGGCGGCTGGCCTCACCGCGCCAGGCCGCGCTCAGCCGCTCGGCCAGCGCCTCCAGTGGAAAGCCGGTGAGCGCGGCGCGGTTCATGTTGTCGAGGATTTGCACCAGCAGCCGCGCGCGCGTCATGCGCAAATCGCTGAATTGGTCGAGGTAGGGCGCGATGAGCTGGTCGAGGAGGTACTGGGCCAACTCGACGTTCACCCAGATCGGCTCACGCGCCGACGCGGGGAAGCCGGCGCGAGGCGCGATGCGGGGGAAGAAGAGCGCCACGTGGCGCTGGATCAGGCCGGAGAAGGTCTCGATGTGGGGGAGGAGCCGGCGTTTGGTCGCGCCCAGCGCGAGCTGAAAGCGCCGCGCGCCGGACTCTTGGGGCACGAGCACCAGGATGCGGTCGGGGCGCACACCCGCGTCGAGCAAGGCGGCAAACTGTTGCACCAGGCGCGCCGTCTTGCCGGTGCCGGGGTGCCCTACGAGGTAATACCTGCCCATGCGCAGCCGACCGCGCCGGCTGTCTCATTTGTTCGAGATGTGGGTGATCTTGAACTTCATCACACCCTGGGGGGCCTGCACGGTGACGACGTCGTTGACCTTGTGGCCGAGCAGCGCGCGCCCAACCGGGGATTCATGGCTGATCCGGCCATTCTGTGGATCAGCTTCCGCGGAGCCGACGATCAAATACTGCTCCTTATCGCCCGTTTCCATATCAACGATGGTCACGCGGCTGCCCAGACGCACCTCGTTGGCCGGGCCTTTGTTCTCGATCACCACTGCGTTGGCCAAGATCGCCTCCAATTCTAGGATGCGCCCCTCGACGAACGCTTGCTCGTTCTTGGCGTCCTCATACTCCGGGTTCTCCTCGACCTCGCCCTCGGCCATTGCATTATGCAAGCGCTCGGCGACTTCGGCTCGTCGTACCGTCTTTAGGTACTCCAATTCTTCTTCCAGCTTTTTCAAGCCTTCAGGAGTCAGATACTGTTGTTCAACCATGATGCTTAACCTGCCTTCTCTTAAGAGAGTTTACATAATGATGCGCTGGCCTCGTTTGGCAGCCACGAAGCCCTCGCACCATCGTGGGCCTACATCTTGCCGGCCCGACATAAGAACCAAAATAGAGGCGCTTGATAAACGCCTCTGGCCGACCAGCAGCGCGGGGAGTATAGCATATGCCTTCGCTCAGGCCTTTCATCGGGTGCGTTCACTATGGGGGCAACATAGCGCGCCTTCTAGGCAGCGGCCAAAGGATGCTGTGCCTTCTAATTTCGCGTTCTCCGTGTCTCCGCGTGAGATCAGCCCTGCCCTCCACCGCGAATGCACCTCCTCCATAGGTGCATTCACCAAACATAGGTGCATTCACCAAAAGGGGCCGCTGCTTGCGGGTTGATAACCGGCAAAAGTTGATTCACGGAGGGTGGGCGATGGCAATGCCGTCGCCCACCCAGGATCCTGCCCCTAACCGTGAACCACCTTCCTCCACCGGCGCGACTGCCTATAATCACGGTGCACAAATTCGGCGCACTGCCCACCATGTCCATCCTCGAACCGCTCGCCATCGAGTGCACCAGCCACAGCGAAGCGCAGACTCAGCGCTTGGGCATGCGCCTGGGGACAGTCCTGCCGCGCCACGCCATCGTCGCCCTCCAAGGGCCTCTGGGGGCCGGCAAGACCAGCTTCGCGCGCGGCATCGGCATAGGCTGGGGCGCCGATCAAATCCTCCGCAGCCCGACGTTCACCTTCATCCAGGCGCATCACCGTTCACAGGACAACGCCGTGCTCTATCATATTGACCTTTATCGCGTTGAAAGCGACGCCGATCTGCTCACCCTCGGCCTGGAAGACGCCCTATCCGACGAGGATGGCATCGCCATCATCGAATGGCCAGAGCGCATCGCCGACCTCATCCCGCCCGACGCGATCTACGTCCGCTTTGCGATCACCGACGAGACCCATCGTCAGCTCAAGATCGCGACGCAGGACACACATACCTGGCAGGTGCTGCTCAAGTTTCGCAAGCTGGCCTTCGGAGTGTGAACATGGGCGATGTATTGCTCGCGCTGGACACGTGCACCCGCCGCGCCAGCATTGCGCTGCGCGACCAGACCACCCTGCGGGCAGAGATGACCTGGGAGGCACAGCGCCACGAGACCGCGACCGTTGCTGCGCGCGTGCGCGACCTTATGCAAGCCTGCCGCATCGCGCCTCAGGACCTGGGCTGCGTAGCCGTCGCAATCGGGCCAGGGTCATTCACCGGCGTGCGCTGTGGCCTGGCGATTGGCAAGGGGATCGCCGTGGCACGTGGCCTGCCGATGGTCAGCGTCACCGCCTTCGACGTGCTCGCCCACGCCCAGCCCCCACAGCCTATGCCGATGCTAGCGGTGCTGGAGATCGGCCGCAACCGGGTGGCCACATGCCCCTACGAATGGCATGGGGATGCCTGGGGCGTGGCCGGCGAGTGGCACACCTGGCGATGGGATGAGCTGATCCAGGGCCTCGCGCCACCGCTCTACGTGTGCGGCGATCTATCCGCAGAGTTCATCGCCGCGTGTGCGCAGCGCGTCACGATCGCGCCGGCTGCATACAACATGCGCCGCGCGGGGTTTCTGGCAGAATTAGGCTTTGCTCGTTGGCAACACAACGAGGTAGATACTCCGATGACCCTGACGGCGGTTTACCTATAAGTAAGTGCGCACGATGAGCAGCCCAACCGAGCGCGTGAGCAAGGCTCGCCTGTCTGCTCGTGTCCGCATCGCCCCGATGACGCTGGATGACATCCCGGCGGTCATGGCCATCGAGCGCGCTTCCTTCCCCAGGCCCTGGCCGGAGCGCGCCTACCGATATGAGTTAACGGAGAACCCCAACGCTTACTTCATCGTGGCGCATCTGCCTATTACAGACGCCGCATCCCCACCTTCGCCCTGGCGCAAGCTGGCTGCCCGGCTGGGCCTCTTGACGCCCGCGCCCAATGGTCCGCCGTTGGTCGTCGGCTTTGCCGGCATGTGGGTACAGGTGGGCGAAGCGCACATCGCCACCATCGCAACGCATCCCGATTGGCGAGGGCGCGGCATCGGCCAGCGCATCCTCCTGGCATTGCTGCGCGAGGCGCAGCGCCGCCAAGCGCAGACCGTGACGCTGGAGGTGCGTGTCAGCAACTTGCCCGCCCAGCGCCTCTACCAGAAGTATGGCTTTCGAGAGGTAGGCCGGCGCAAAGCCTACTACCAGGACAACCGCGAAGACGCCCTGCTGATGACGATCACCGACTTCGCCCTGCCTGACTACCAGGCCCGCCTGGACGCCCTGGCCGCTGCGCTGGCCGAGCCGGCAGCGTAGCGCGTGCCTGCGCCGCGCTGCTCACCTCTCGCGCACGGCTGCTCGGATCGTCCCAAGCGCTCACACGTCTCGTCCCGCCGTGATGGCCGCATACCAGCTTGGATGTTCTTCTCGCAGGCGCGCCCACTCCGCGCGCGTGTATACGAACAGGTCGATCCCAACCGGAAAGCCGACCGGCAACAGCGCAGCCGCCCGCTCGTGCGCCGGCTTGTCCGACGCGCCGACGATCAAGCACAGATCTACGTCGCTGCCTGGCCGTGGCTGCCCGGTGACCCATGAGCCAAACCAGATCGCGCGCTCGATCTCCGGATGCTTCTCTCGCAAGGCAGCGACGTAATTTGCGACGGCCCGCTCGACCTGCGCGCGGTCAACCGATTTGATCACGACAGAAGGTGAGGATGGCTTCGGCATACTCGATAGCGCGTTCTGCCTCCAAGCGAGTGTAGAAGTCGGTCGGCGCGCCGGAGTCGAAGCCGTTTGGATAGCGCGTAAGGATGTAGTGCTTATCCAGCGCGCGGGCATAGTCTATCAGCTCAGCCGGTGGCTGAACATCAGCAGGCAAGTTGCCGAGCAGCACGGTGAGCGTATGTCCCCACGCATCCATCCCGCGCCGCTGGAAGAGCGCCTTGATGGCTTTCTCGGCCGCCTGCTGTGCAGCGAAGCAACTCCATTCGTGGTCGCCGGCCTGGAGCGCATTCCGCGCATGGCGCAGGTCGGCCTGCGCCTGCCTCAGCCAGTCCAGGTAGCGATTGCTCATCGCGCCGATTCGCCCGCGCGAGCGAACTTCAACACGGCCGCCGCCAGCTTATACGGATCGTGCCGCCAGGGGTGCTCATCGTCGGCCAAGTCAGCCTGCGCCACCTCCACGCTGCTGCCGTCCACGAACGGCTCAGCCATCACCGCCTCTACCCCCTCCGGCTGCGCGTAGATCCGATTGTTGGCCAGCACTACATCCACAATCCCTGGCCCGATATGCTGCTCTAACGCCCGCACGTGGTCGCTCATCGTGAAGTGGTCGGTCTCGCCGCGCTCGGTGGCCACGTTGCAGACGTATACGCAGCGCGCGCGCGTCTCGCGCAGCGCCTGGGTGATCCCCGGCACAAGCAAGTTGGGCAATACGCTGGTGAACAGGCTGCCCGGCCCAAGCACGACCAGGTCGGCTTCGAGGATTGCCTTCACCGCTTCTGGATAGGCCAGCGGGTCGCTCGGTTCCAGCCACACCCGCTCGATCGGCCAGCCGCGCTTGCCGATGGACGACTCACCGCGCGCCGGCGGGGGCGGCCCGCCGGCCATCACCTCGGCGGGCGCCTTGTACTCCGCGCAGAGCGTCACATCGGTCAATGTGCTGGGCACGATCCGCCCCTGGCTGGCCACCACGCGGCTGGACTCCAGGATCGCGCGCTCAAAGCTGCCGGTCAACTCGGCCATGGCAATGATGAACAGGTTGCCGAATGAATGGCCGCTCAGCCCGTCCCCGCTGGCGAAGCGGTATTGCATGAGCTGCGAGACCAGCGATTCGTCGTCGGCCAGCGCCGAGATGCACATGCGAAAGTCGCCGGGGGGAAGCACGCCAAACTCGCGGCGCAGCCGGCCGGAGCTGCCCCCATCGTCGGCCACGGTGACGATCGCGGTGATGTTGCTGGTGTGCGCCTTCAAGCCGCGCAGCAACGCCGCCAGCCCATGTCCACCGCCGATCGCCACGACCCTTGGCCCGTGCGAGGTGATGTGTTGCTGGAGCAGCTTCTTGACGATCGGTTGGGTGTCGTGGCCGCGCACCGACTCGACCAGCGTGCGGTTGAGCCGGTATAGGCCCAACAGGAACGCACCCAGCCCCAACGTGCCGAGCAGCAGGGCCCGCCCCCAGCGCGGGATGAACTGGAGCGTCAAATAATAGAAAATAGCCGGCAGCGGGGCTTCGCGGTAGATCTCGACCAGGACAAACCCAATCCCCAACCCCAGCATGGTCACGCCGACGAGCATCAGCAGAAACCAGCGCTTGACGCGCAAGCCGGGGATGAACCACAATAACGTGGGACGCTTCAGCAGTGTGTGCTTCATCTGAGGCAGCTTCGATTGTACCTAGCCCGTGTTGCGTAGGCCGGCGCTCACCCCGTTGATCGTCAGCTCGATCGTTCGCCTGAGCGCGGCTTCCTCGGCGTTATCCCCTGTGCGCTGGCACGCGCGCAGCCGGCGGATCATCTCCACCTGGATGTAATTGAGCGGGTCCACGTATGGATTGCGCAGGCGGATTGACTTCTGGAGCACCGGCTCGTTATCCAGTAAGTTGGCTTGGCCGGTGATCGTCAGGATGGCATCGCAGGTGCGCCGAAACTCCGCCTCTATCGTTGCGAAGATCCGTTCGCGGATCGCGTCATCCTCCACCAGCGTGGCGTAGCACCGGGCGATCCCCAGATCGGCCTTGGCCAGGCTCTGCTGGGCGTTGTCGAGCGTGGTTTGGAAGAACGGCCAGCCGCGGTACATCTGGCGCAACAGATCGCGGGCAGCGTCGCCGCGCTCAAGCATGGCCTGGAGCGCGCTGCCCAACCCATACCACCCAGGCAGCACAAAGCGGCTTTGCATCCAGGAGAACACCCAAGGGATCGCCCGCAGGTCATGTACGGTGCGCGTCTGCCTGCGATAGGCCGGCCGCGAACCCACCTTCATCTTGCTGATCTCGGCGATAGGCGTGGCCTGTGCCCAGAAGGTCAGGAAGTCGGGGTCTTCATACACCAGCGCGCGATAGGCAGCAAATCCCCGCTCGGCGATCGCCTCCATCGTCGCCACCCATTCAGGGGGGATGGGATCGGGGTGCTCGGCGTAGTAAATCGCCAACAGCGCGCCGTAGGTCACCTGTTCCAGATGCCGGCGCGCCAGCTCGGGGTCCTGATAGCGCGAGGAGATCACCTCTCCCTGCTCGGTGATTCGGATGCGGCCATCGAGCAGGCCAATTGGCTGAGCCAGGATCGCGCGCGCCGCCGGCCCACCGCCGCGCGCGATCGTGCCGCCGCGCCCGTGAAAGAGCGTAAAGCGAATGCGGTGCGCACGGCAGGTCTCGGCGATCGCCGCCTGTGCTTTGTATAGCTCCCAGTTCGCTGTGATGTAGCCGCAGTCCTTATTGCTGTCGGAATAGCCGAGCATGATCGTCTGCTCGTCGCCCTGGTCGCGCAGGAAGTCACGATAGGTCGGGTGGGCGAACATCGCGCTCAACACGCGCGCAGCCTGGCGCAGGTCTTCGCGCGTCTCGAAGAGTGGGACGATCGGCAAGGCCACACGGCACCACCTCATCAAGAGCAAAGTCTCCAACACGTCGGATAGGCCGTTGGTCATGCTGATGATATAGACGCCGATCGACTCGCGCCCGTAACGAGCGATTGCCTCGCGGGCCACCATCAGCGGTTCGGTCACGATGAGCACGTCGTTGCTCGGCATCCCGATTCGATCTAGGGTGCTCTCGCCTGGGCGCGCCAGTTGCTCAGTGAGCAAGGCGACCTTTTGCGCTTCGTCGAGCTGGGGGTAGTTGGGGCAGATCCCGCTGCGCGCGAACACTTCAGCCACGGCTGCCTCGTGCCAGGCCGAATGTTGTCGCAGGTCCAGGCGCGCCCAATGCGCGCCAAACGTCGCCACTTGGTGCTGGAGGTCGCGCAGCTCGCCTTCGGCCAGCATCGCCCCGCGCCCGCGCCGCAGGCTCTCGCTCACCACGTCGAGCGCGGCGCTCATCTCCTGCGCCGAGAGCGTGCGCGGCAGCGCCAGCGGCAGGCTGATCGTCGGCGAGAGCCTGAGCGAGGGTCGGTTAAGGGTGAGCGGATACAGGGGATAGGTCTTGGCCTGTTGAATCGCGGCCTGAGCGCGCTCGGCCAAGCCAGCCATCACGGCGCGGTATGGCTCGTTGAGGTAGCGTTGAGCGATGCCCTGCGTCTCGGGCCAGCGCTCAAGCTGGGCGACCAGCGCCGCCAACTCCGGCGTGATCGCGTCGCGGTTCGTTGAGATGCTTAACGCACGCGACAACGCGCGCAGCGCTTCATAAGCCTTGGTCAGCGCACACTCGCGATGCAGGCGCAGCGTTTCGGCGGTGACTTGGGCGGTGACGTTGGGGTTGCCGTCGCGGTCGCCGCCGATCCATGACCCAAACGTCAGCCAGCGCCGTGGGACGCGCACGCCAGGGTAGTGCTTATCCAGCGCCGCTTGGAAGTCGTCGTAAAGCTGTGGGATGACCTGCCACAGGGTGGCCGTGAAGTACCACAGGCCGGTCTTCACCTCGTCGGTCACCGCCGGCTGCGCGGCCCGCGAACGGTCGGTCAGCCAGAGCGTGGCGATCTCGCGGCGGATCGCTTCACTGAGCGCTTTGCCGTCGGCGCGCTGCCCCGCTTCCCCTTTGAGCAGATCACTGAGCCGGCGCAGTTTGGTCAGCACCGTGCGCCGTTTGGACTCGGTGGGGTGAGCGGTGAAGACCAGCTCAATAGAAAGCTTGTCCAACATGGCTTGCAGCGCTTCGCTCGTCACCCCGCGCGACTTTAGCGCGATCAGCGCTGCTTCGATGGATTCGCGGATCGGTTCGGCGCGCCGGCCAGCAGCTCGCTCGGCGCGGTAGTGCCGCAGTTTGGCCGTGCGGTGATGCTCTTCGCACAGGTTCACCAATTCAAAATACGTCGTGAACGCCATCGCCATCTCATAGGCTTCGTCCACGCTCAGCCCGGCGATCACCTGGCGTAACTGCTCGGCAGCATCTGGCTCGCCAGCCCGGCTGCGCTTGGCCAGCAAGCGGATGTGCTCCTCCAGCGCGAGCGTCTCCGGCCCTTCCAGCGCCGTGATCATCTCGCCCAGTAGCCGGCCCATGAAGTTCACTTGCTCAGCCAGTGCATCGCTGCTGGCCATCTCCGCTCTCTGCTTCGTCCCGTCGCCAAGCATGCCCCGCAAATATACTTCGCGCCTCTCATGCACCCGTGGCGAAGCGCAAGTCTCCTCGCAATGACTCGCAACGATCGGTCCGCGAGCGATTGATTCGCGCACCCCTCAAGCAGCGCGCGAATCATATAGTGGTAAAATCGACATAAACACCATCAACACGACCGACCTGCCCTTCTCATCAGGCGCGGACGTTAAGACGTCCGTGCTCACTTTCGTTTAAGGACCGGTGAACGACAATTTATGGAAGTTGGACTCAGAAGCCTAAAAGCGCTGCGCATCAGCCTAGCCTCTCCTGAGCAAATCCGATCATGGTCATACGGAGAGGTCACCAAGCCCGAGACGATTAACTACCGCCGCCTGCGTCCGGAGAAAGACGGCCTGTTTGACGAGGCGATCTTCGGCCCGACGCGCGACTATCAGTGCTACTGCGGCAAATACAAATCCGCCCGCTATAAGGGCATCATCTGCGAAAAGTGCGGCGTGGAAGTCACCAAGGCCAGCGTGCGGCGCGAGCGGATGGGACACATCACCCTGGCGGCGCCGGTGGCGCACGTCTGGTATACCCGGCGCGTGCCTAGCTTCCTCGGCACGCTGCTGGACATCAGCCGGCGCAACATGGATCGCGTCTTGTACTTCGCCCAATACGTCGTCACATACGTGGACGAGGAAGCGCGCCAGCGCGCCCTGCGCCGCTTGCAAGAGGACCACGAGCGGCGCATCGCCGAGTTGGAATCCAAGATGCGCGCCCAGGAAAGCAGCGCCAGCGGCCGGCTGCTCAAGCAGTTGGTCAAGCTACAGCAGACGCTGGACGAGATCAACCAGCGATACGACGACCTGCTCCAGGAGGAGACCGAGGCGCTGATGAAGGTCGCGCGCCGCGTCCAGCGCGAGATCGAGGCCAAGACCAACAAGACGATCCGAACGCCGATCGTCTTCGAGCTGGCCGAAAGCAAATTGCTCCAGCCCACCAGCACCGTCGTCGTCCAGGAGGGCGAAACGGTTGACCGCATCCACCTCACCGCGCTCAGCCGGATCGTCAAGGAGCACCTGGACACCCTCGAGAACCGCATCAACGAAGAGCGCGAGCGCGAGACGAGCAAGATCAAGGGCGAGATCGCCATCTTGCAAGGCAAGGTGGACGACGAAGCGCGCCAGCTCAGCGAGCGCCTGGCGGAGGAGATTCAACAGCTCACCGCCCGCTACGCCGCCGACAAAGAGGACCTGGAGAACCTAGCCGTCTGTCAGTTCATGCCCGAGAGCCGCGTCCGCGACCTCAAGATGAAGTTCGGCCAGGTCTTTAAGGCCGACATGGGCGCCGAGGCGTTCTACGAGATCTTGCGCCGCATGGACCTGGACCAGATGGCCAAGGAGCTTTGGCGCGAGGTGCGCCATTCGCTCAGCAAGGTCAAGAAGAAGAAGGCGATCAAGCGGCTGCGCATCGTCGAGGCGCTGCGCAAGAGCGGCAACCGGCCGGAGTGGATGATCCTCACCGTCCTGCCGGTTATCCCGCCCGACCTGCGCCCGATGGTCCAGCTCGACGGCGGGCGCTTCGCCACATCCGACCTGAACGACCTGTATCGGCGCGTGATCAACCGCAATAACCGGCTGAAGCGGCTGCTCGAACTCGGCGCGCCCGACGTGATCGTGCGCAACGAGAAGCGCATGCTCCAGGAGGCGGTGGACTCGCTGATCGACAACAGCCAGCGCGGCAAGGCGCTCAGCCGGCGCGGCCGGCGCGAGCTGAAGTCGCTCAGCGACATGCTCAAGGGCAAGAAGGGCCGCTTCCGCCGCAACCTGCTGGGCAAGCGCGTGGATTACTCCGGCCGCTCGGTGATCGTCGTCGGGCCGACGCTGAAGCTTCATCAGTGCGGCTTGCCCAAGACGATGGCCCTGGAGCTGTTCAAGCCCTTCGTCATCCAGAAACTGGTGGAGCTGAACTACGCCAACAACCTGAAGGGCGCCAAGCGCCTGATCGAGCGCGAGCGGCCAGAGGTATGGGAAGTGCTAGAAGAGGTGATCAAGACGCGCCCAGTCTTGCTCAATCGCGCCCCCACCCTACACCGCCTGGGCATTCAGGCCTTTGAACCGGTGCTGGTTGAGGGGAAGGCGATCCAGCTCCACCCGCTGGTGTGCCAGGCTTTCAACGCCGACTTTGACGGCGACCAAATGGCCGTGCATGTGCCGCTGAGCGGCATGGCGGTTGAGGAAGCGCGCAAGCTGATGCTGAGCACCAATAACCTGCTCAAGCCTAGCGACGGCGAGCCGATCGTCGGCCCGACCAAAGATATGGTGCTCGGCGTGTATTACCTCACGCTCTGGGATCCACAACCGCACAAAGGGGATGGCCGCGCGTTCTACAGCATTGACGAGGTGGAGATGGCCTACGAACTGGGCCAGGTCCACATCCACGCCAAGATCAAGCTGTTGACCGACACATACTTCGACGACGACCACAAGCGCTACGCGGACAACAAGCCGCGCCGCTGGCTGATCGAGACCACCGTAGGCCGCGCGCTCTTCAACCGCATCGTGCCCGCCGAGATGCGCTTCGTCAACCGCGTGCTCGACAAAGGCGAAGTGCAGCGCTTGGTGAATCAGACCTACCAAGTGCTCGGAGGTGACCGGCAAGCCGAGGTCGTGGCCTTCGTGGACGACATCAAGGACATCGGCTTCAAATACGCCACGCGCTCCGGCGTCAGCATCGCCGTGAGCGACATCGTGGTGCCGGCTGAGAAGGCCGAGATCCTGGCCGCCGCCGACGCCAGAGTACAAGAGGTGGATCGCCAATATCGGCGCGGCTTGTTCACCGAGGAAGAGCGGGAGGCGCGGACCATCGAGATATGGACCGAGGCCAAGGACGCCATCGCCAACGCGGTCAAGAAGTCCATGGACCCGGTGGGCAACCTCAGCTTGATGGCGACCTCCGGCGCGACGAAGGGCGGCTTTATCCCCATCACGCAGCTCGCCGGCATGCGCGGCATGATGGCCGACCCATCCGGCCGCATCATCGCGCTGCCGATCCGCTCCAACTTCCGCGAGGGGCTGGACAACCTGGAGTTCTTCATCAGCACGCACGGCCAGCGCAAGGGGTTGGCGGATACCGCGATGCGCACGGCCGACGCCGGCTATCTCACCCGCCGCCTGGTGGACGTGGCGCAGGACGTCATCATCAACGCCCACGACTGCGGCACGCAGGCCGGCATCTGGATCCGCGCAAGCGACGACGTGGGCGGCCAGAAGATGCGCGAGCGCATCCTAGGGCGCATGGCCGCTGCCGACGTCGTTCATCCGAAGACCGGCGATGTGCTCTGCAAGCGCAACGAGATGATCGACGAGCGGGTCGTCGCGGCGATCGAAGCAGCCGGCATCACCGAGGTCTACGTCCGCTCGCCGCTGACCTGTGAGCTGGAGCACGGCATCTGCCAGATGTGCTATGGGCGAGACCTCGGTCGCGGCAAGCTGGTGGCCGTCGGCGCCGCCGTCGGCATCATCGCCTCGCAATCAATCGGCGAGCCGGGCACTCAGCTCACGCTGCGCACCTTCCACACCGGCGGTGTGGCCACCGGCAGCGACATCACGCAGGGCTTGCCGCGCGTGGAGGAGCTGCTGGAGGCGCGCAAGAAGCCCAAGGCTGAAGCAATCGTCGCCGACATCGCCGGCCGCGTGCACATTGATCGCTCCGAGCGCGACCGCCGGCGCGTGGTGATCACCAACACCCAGATACAACGCGACGTGTATCACGTGCCCGGCAACTGGTCGGTGAAGGTGCAAGACGGCGACGAGATCAAGGACAAGGCGCTGATCGCCTCCCGCGGCGATCAGGAGATGCGCGCCGAGCACGGCGGGCGCGTGGTGCGCGACGGCATGACGATCACCGTGGTCTACGAGAAGAAAGACGAGGTGGAGTATGAGCTGCCGCCTACGGCGCGCCTGTTGGTCAGCGAAGGCCAGGAAGTACAAGCCGGCGACCCGATCACCGAAGGGACGAAGAACCCGCACATGATCCTGAAGGTGCTGGGGCGCGAGGCGTGCCAGTTGTATCTGCTGAGCGAGGTGCAGAAGGTTTACCGCTCACAGGGCGTGAACATCAACGACAAGCACTTCGAGATCATCATCCGCAAGATGACCAACCGCGTGCAGATCACCTCGCCCGGCGACAGCGACTACCTGCCCGGCGACCTGATCAACCGCCTGGAGCTCGCGCGGGTCAACGAACGGTTGGTGGCCGAGGGCAAGAAGCCGGCCGTCGGCGTGCCGGTCTTGCTCGGCATCTCCAAGGCTGCGCTGGCCACCGAGTCATTCCTCTCGGCGGCTTCCTTCCAGCACACCATCCGCGTGCTGGCTGCTGCTGCGATTGAGGGCCGGCGCGATGCGCTGCTTGGCTTGAAGGAGAACGTCATCATCGGCAAGCTCATCCCTGCCGGCACCGGCTTCGACCCGAACGTCGTCCAGGAATACGAGGGCGTCCCGCTGCTCAAGGCCGAGCCGAGCAAGCCGTCGCTGATCCAGCAGGCCGAGATGGCGCTGCTCGGCATTGGTGAGGAAGAGCCGGGCGCGACCGAAGAAGGCCCAATCTCGTTGGAGGAGTTCCTCTCCGGCAACAAGGAAGAGGATCAACGGACGTAAACAAGGCAAAGCGCCGGGTATTTCTTCAAAGGGACAACCTGCTGGGTTGTCCCTTTTGTTTTGCCGCCGGCGCAGGCAACCGAAGGCTAAAGGATGACTTTGCCGAACAGCGACTCGGCCAGCGCAACCGCCAACTGCGCCGTGCGGTTGCGCTCGTCCAACACCGGGTTCACCTCCACGATATCCAGCGAGCGGGCTTTGCCGCTGTCGTGGAGGATTTCCATCAACAGGTGCGCCTCGCGGTAGGTCAACCCGCCAGCGACGGGCGTGCCCACGCCGGGCGCTTCGGCGGGGTCGAGCACGTCCATATCCAGGCTAACGTGGATGCGCCGACAGCCGGCCAGGCAAGCCAGCGCCTCGCGGGCGACGGCGGCCATCCCGCGCTCGTCCACGTCGCGCATGGTGAAGGCGCGCACGCCGTGCGCACGCAGCGCCACCTTCTCCGGCGGGTCCAGATCGCGCACGCCCAGGAGCACAGCGTGATCCGGCCTGAGCTTGGCCCCAGGTCGGCCGACGTTGACCAGCTCCGGCGCGCCCAGCCCCATCAGCGCGGCCAGCGCCATGCCGTGCACGTTGCCGCTTGGGGTGGTCTCGGGTGTGTTGAAGTCGCCATGCGCGTCAATCCAGAGCACGCCCAGGTCACCCTCTTCGGCAGCGACGGCTGCGACGCTGCCGACGCTCAGCGAATGGTCGCCGCCGAGAAAGATGATGCGCGCATTGCGCAGGTCGAGCGCAGCGGCCCGGTCATACAGCGCTTGGCAGGCGCGGGCGATGCTGCCCAGGTGACGGGCGCGCGCGGATTCGGGCGGGACGTGCTCCGGCAAGGGCACCGGCACATCGCCCAGGTCATTCACCTGATAGCCCAGCGCCTCTAGCGCCTGGCGCAAGCCGGCGTAGCGAATGACGCTCGGCCCCATATCTACTCCGCGCCGCTGCTGGCCTAGGTCCATCGGCACGCCGATGATGTGGATGCGTCGTGGCTCATCCATCGGCCTAATTTTGCCCCAGCCAGCCATCCGACACGACGGGTGTTCGCGGTCATGCGCCCTACGCAATACGCGCTATGCATCACCCCCCACCCCGGCGACTGATTTACACTTCACCACAGCGGATGCACATCTCGGAGCTAGACTACGACCTGCCGCCGGAGTTGATCGCCCAACAGCCGGTTGAGCCGCGCGACGCCTCGCGCCTGTTGGTGTGCGACCGCGCGACGCGCACCCACGCCCACCGTCGCTTTTACGAGCTGCCGGAGTTCCTGCGCCCCGGCGATCTGCTGGTCGCCAACGACACGAGCGTGATCAACGCCCGCCTGCGCGGGCGCAAGCCCAGCGGCGGCAAGGCCGAGCTGCTGTTGCTGCGCAAGTTGGATGAACAGACGTGGGAGGCACTGGTCGGCGGGCGCAACGTGACCCAGATCGTGTTTGACCTGCCGGAGGGTAGCCTCTCCGCCGAGGTGGTCGGCCAGGCCGGCGAGGCAACCTTCGTCGTGCGCTTCAGCGCACCGGTCGAGCCATATCTGGATGCCTTGGGCGAGGTGCCGCTGCCGCCGTACATCCACGAGCGCCTGCGCGACCCGAGCCGCTACCAGACGGTTTATGCGCGGGTGGCCGGCTCAGCCGCCGCGCCAACCGCCGGCCTGCACTTCACGCCCCAATTGCTCGAGCGCATCCAGGCGATGGGCGTCGGCGTGGCGTTCGTCACGCTGCACGTTGGGCTGGACACGTTTAAGCCGATCACCGAGGAGGAAGTGGAAGCACATGCCATCCACAGCGAGTGGTGTCAGCTCTCGCCGGCGACCGCCGAGGCGATCAACGCCGCGCGCGCAGGCGGCGGGCGGGTGATCGCCGTCGGCACTACCTCAGCGCGCGTCCTGGAGACCGCTGCCGGCCAAGCCGACGACGGGCAGGTGCGCCCCTTTGAAGGCTTTACCTCGCTCTACATCACGCCCGGCTACCGCTGGCGAGCAGTAGATGCGCTGATCACCAACTTTCACCTGCCGCGCAGCACGCTGCTGGCGATGATCGGCGCGTTCATGGGGCTAGACTTCATGCGCGAGAGCTATGCCCTGGCCATCCGTGAGCGCTATCGCTTCTACTCGTTCGGCGACGCGATGTTGATCCTCTGAGACGGCGCACAGCCGACCGCGCCGGCAACCGCGTGGGCATTGCCTCGTGGCCAGACGGCGCAACGCGAGAAGGGGGTGGGTAGCCGGCGAGCCAGGCGGCGCGCTGGGCGAGAGCCGTCTCTTGATCGCGCCAAAGAGGAAGCTGCGCTTCCTATTTCGCTGCGTCCTCCGCGCCTCTGCGCGAGATTGCTCTTTCTGCGCCCTCCGCGTCTCCGCGTGAGATTGCTTCTTCTGCGCCCTCCGCGCCTCCGCGTGAGATCACGCCGGACGTGAAGGCACCCCAAGCCGCTGCCCGATTTCGTACAATCCCCCTCATGGAGTCCATCGCCCACCACACCGCCCAGGAGATTGAGCAGCGCTTCACCTCCGGCGTTTACCCCAAGCGCGACCTGACCATCGTGCGCGGCAAGGACGCCGTTGTGTGGGACGACCAGGGCCGCGCCTACATAGACTGCGTCGGCGGCCAAGGGGTGAGCACGCTCGGCCATGCCAACAGGGCCGTGGCCGAGGCGATCGCCGAACAAGCCCTGCGCCTGATCTCCTGTCCGGAGATCTTCTACAACGACACGCGCGCGGAGTTCGAGGCGCTGCTGGTTTCCCTGCTGCCGGAGGGCATGCAGCGGGTGTATCTGTGCAACAGCGGGGCCGAGGCCGTCGAGGCCGCGCTCAAGTTCGCCCGCCTCAGCACCGGCCGGCCAAACATCGTGGCCGCCGTGCGCGGCTTTCACGGCCGCACCTTCGGCGCGCTCAGCGCCACCTTCGAGCCAAAGTACCGCGACCCCTTTCAGCCGCTGGTGCCGGGCTTCACCCACGTGCCCTATAACAACGTCGAGGCGCTGGCCGGCGCGGTAAACGAGCGCACCGCTGCGATCCTGCTGGAGGCAGTACAGGGCGAAGGCGGCGTCCATCCCGCGACGCCGGACTACTTGCGCGCCGCGCGCCAGATCGCCGACCAACACGGCGCCTTGCTCATCGTGGACGAGGTGCAGACCGGCTTCGCCCGCACCGGTCGCTGGTTCGCCATCGAGCACAGCGGGGTCGTGCCCGACCTGATGCCGATGGGCAAGGCCATCGCCGGCGGCGTGCCGATGGGCGCGGTGGGCATCCGCGAGACGGTCAGAAACCTGGCGCCCGGCGTCCACGGCAGCACCTTCGGCGGCAACCCGCTGGCCTGCGCCGCCGGCCTCGCCAGCATCCGCGAGATGCAGCGGCTGGACCTGCCGCGCCAGGCCGCCGAGAAAGGCGCTTACTTCAAGGCCCGCCTGGAAGCGATCGGCGCGCCGGTCATCCGCGAGGTGCGCGGCCTGGGCCTGCTGATCGGCGTCGAGCTGCGGACGAAGGTGGCGCCCTACCTGCGCGCGCTCCAGGCCGAGGGCGTGCTGGCCCTGCCCGCCGGCCTGAACGTGCTGCGCTTCCTGCCGCCGGCGGTGATCACGCGCGAACAGATTGACTTCGTGGTGGAGAAAGTCGGCAAGGTGCTCTCGGCATGACCACCTATCCGTTCGCCGAAGCTGTCCCGCCGAGCTGGGAGGGCGCACAACCTTCCTCCACCGGTGAGCCGATCTTCGTCCGCCGCTGGCAGCCGGCCGGCGAGGCGCGCGGCGCGGTGGTGATCGCGCACGGCCTGTTCGAGCATAGCGGGCGCTATTTGCACGTCGCCGGCCGGCTGGTCAACAAGGGTTACCAGGTATGGGCGCTGGATCATTACGGGCACGGCCGTTCGGCGGGGCCGCGTGGGGCGCTTCGACACGACGATCAATATCTGGATGACCTCGGCCTGATCATCGCCCAGGCAACTCAGGCCGACGGCCAAAAGCCGGCCTTGCTGGGCCACAGCATGGGCGGGGCGATCGCCGCGCGCTACGCCGTGCGCCACCCGCAGGCGCTGGCCGGCCTGGCGCTCTCCGCGCCGGCGCTGGGCGTGCACGCCTCGCCGCTGGTGGTCTTCTTCGGCCGGCTGGCCAGCCACCTGTTCCCCTCGGCGACCATGCCCAGCAGCCTGCGCGGGCCGGCCACCCATAACCCGGCGTGGGAGGCCTGGAAGCAGGCCGATCCGCTTCAGCACAGTCGGCTCACCCTGCGCCTGGCGCGCTTCATCGTGGAGGCCGGCGCGGAGGCGCGGGCCAAGGCCGGCAACCTGCGCATCCCCGTGCTGCTGTTGCTGGCTGGTGAAGATACCTACGTGGACAACCGCGGGGCGCACGACTTCTTCGCTCGCCTGCCGGCGGGGGTCGGCGCGCTGCGCGAATACGCCGGCTTCTACCACGAGCTGTTCAACGAGGTCGAGCGCGACCGCCCGCTAGCCGACCTGGAGGCGTGGCTGGCCGCGCTGTGGAGGTAGCGGGCGTTGATCGAGCTTCTAGAAGCGTGCCTGCGCATCCCATCCCCCAGCGGCCAGGAGCGGGCGGTGGCCGAGTTCCTGTGCGCGGAGATGGCGCGGCGCGGCTTCGCGCGCGCCTTCATAGACGAAGCCGGCAACGCTGTGGGCATCGTCGGCCACGGCCCGCGCCAGATCGTCCTGCTGGGACACATGGACACGGTGGGCGGCGAGGTGCCCGTGCGCTATGAGGACGGCAAGCTCTACGGGCGCGGCAGCGTGGACGCCAAAGGCCCGCTCTGCGCCTTCATCCTGGCCGCCGAGTCGGTCGCGCCGGCCCTCTCGGGTGATTGGCAGATCGTCGTCATCGGCGCCGTGGAGGAAGAATGCGCCACCTCGCGCGGGGCGCGCTTCGTCGCCGGCCAGTATCGCCCAGCGATGTGCGTGATCGGCGAGCCAAGCGGCAGCGACGGGATCACGCTGGGTTACAAGGGCCGGCTGCTGATCCACGCCCGCGCCGAACACGAGGCGCGCCACACGGCTATCCCCGCGCCGAACGCCGCCGAGCAGGTGGTGGCGCTGTGGAATCACGTGCGCGCGTTGGCCGATCGCTGGAACGCCGACCGCCCGAAGGCGTTTGATCAACTCCTGCCCTCGCTGCGCAGGATCCAATCCGGCGAAGACGGCCTGCGCGAATGGTGCGAGGCGACGATCGGCGTCCGCCTGCCGCTTGATTATGGGCCGGAGGCGATGCAGGCCGAGCTTGCGCGCTGGGGCGCCGACCGGCCGGAGGTTGCATTGCACTTCAGCGGAGCCGAGCTGGCTTGGCGCGCGCCCAAGGACACGCCGCTGGTTCGTGCCTTGGTGGACGCCATCCGCGCCCACGGCGGGCAACCGAAGTTCAAATACAAGACCGGCACGGCCGATTTCAACGTGGTCGGGCCGGCGTGGGGCTGTCCGATCGTCGCTTATGGGCCGGGGGACTCGGCGCTCGACCACACGCCACACGAGCACGTGGCGATTGACGAGTTCGCGCGCGGGGTGAGCATATTGACCGCGGCCTTGCGCGCGCTGACTGGCTGAGGGATGCGATGGCTGCCGTTCACGGCCGCGCCGATCTCAGGCGGAGGACACAGGGTATTGCGTATTGCGTATGGAGCTAGTGAGTACAAACGCGGCTCTCATAGTTCTGACAAGCACACTTGCCGAACACACCGCATCACTGAACTTTCGTCTAATCGCGAAGGTTTCACGCTTCCAGCGCTGACCAGACAAGGCTGACTAGCATGGACGGAATCATTGGACACGGCATGCCGCGCTCTAGCGCTTAGGATGACATTCGGTAATTGCAAGTGCGTCGCCACCGCTAATTTGAGCACTCCCCGGGTGCATTCACCAATAGGGGCAAGATGTCACTCCCCCTGTGACGCAGGAGCGTGATAGAATAAAAGTAAAGAAGCGACGGTATACGCCCAAGACACCTGCTTCTCCTAGTTGCGCAATCAGTTTTGGCCGCTTGACAGCTCTTACTCTATTGGCTGAGTGTCTGACGGTATCGCTCCTGGCCGATGGGTAAAACAATCCTATGACCTCACCGATGCCGAACGGGAACGTGCCACCCTCATCCGCGGAGTTCGTCATTTATGTTAGAACCTAAGCAGGCTCAAACGCTGAGCGAGGCGTATGCGGTTTTGGACCCTCTGCGCTTCCTCAGCGGGGAATGGCTGAAGAAATTCTACGTAGATCGGCCCGAGGAATGCAGCATCGCTGGTCTCCACGATGCACTGCTGCTAGATCCCAGCGATGACGACAAAACCCTTTTCACTGGGACTCGCGGCAGCGGAAAGACCACTGAGCTGCATCGCCTGGAAGAGACCTTGCGTCAGGATCATCTGATCGTCTTTATGGATGTGGCGGACCTGCTGAACCTGGGGGACATCCGGTACACGGACCTGCTGGTCCTCCTAGGTCTAGAGGTGTTCAAGGCAGCCCACCAGGCCGGCTTCGGCGCGGACGAGAAAATGTTGACTCAACTCCGCTTCTGGTATGAGGAGCACATCCTGGAGCAAGACAAGGGCGCCTTGAGCGCAGAAGTCAAGGCTGAGTTGGATGTGGCAGTCGCTCGGATCAGCGGACAGGTCAAGGCCGATGCGCCCAGGCGGCAACGGATTCGGGCGGAAACCCAGTCCCATCTATCCGACCTGCTAGAGCGCCTTAACTACCTCCTGCAGGAACTGCGCAAAAAGGCAGGACGGCGCATACTGGTTATCGTGGATGGGCTAGACAAAGTGTACGACCTGAACCAGGTGCGGGACCTGTTCCTACAGGGGGCAAATGCATTGCTCGAGCCGGCTTGTCGCGTCATCTACACTGTGCCTTTTGCCCTCTCTTACACCAACGACTTCCGACAGGTGAGCCTGACCTTTACGCGCTTTTGCGAGTTGCCCAACGTGAAAACCCACCAGGCCGATGGACAGATTTACGCCCCTGGGGTTGACATGCTGCGGGCGATCCTGGATCGACGCATGGATCCGGCGCTACTGACCTCAGAGGCCGTAGACCGGCTGATCGAGCATTCCGGGGGCTTAATCAGGGAGCTGATCTCCCTCGCGCGCAGCAGTCTGATCTCGGCGCGGCGGCTGCGTGGTGACCGAGGGCCTATCCAGCCCGAGGACGTGGAGCGCGCGATCCAGCAAGTGCAAAACGCCTATTCGGCCTGCCTCACAAAGGAACATTACCATGAGCTGGCGCGCATCCTGGATGGCGAACAGTTCGTGAACAGCGATGTGGCAAAGGAGCTGATCCACAACCTTAGCCTGCTGGCCTATGATGGCGGGCAAGCTTGGCGGGGCGTGCACCCCATCGTGCGCCCGCTGGTGGAGAGATGGAAGCGTGGGCAAAGCGTCTGAGCAGATCGGGACAGATTGGGAGCTCCTGGAAGAAGTCCTCTCCCTCACTCAAGAAGCTGCCTTTTTCTTCGTCCTCTGCGACGAAGGAATGTTTCGGGAGCGGCAGATGCAGCGCCTTCGAGAAGCCGTAGAGGCCAAAGGCCGCTCAGTTCAAGTCGTCCGCTTTGACCCGGAATCCCCGCATCTCTTCTCCAAGCTCGATTCTCTACCGATTGATTCCTCACCGGTGGTATTCGTGGACGTGCGGGGGATCGAGCTGGCCCGTGAAAGTTATGCTGAAATGGTAGGGCCGCGCCAACCAGCGCTCAACGCCCGCCGGGCTCTGCAATCCCTCAACTTGCAGCGCGAGCAGCTCGCTGCGCTTAAGACCCCAATCTTGTTCTGGGTCTCTGCCCAAGCCATGGGCCAGATTGCTCAACGGGCTGCCGACCTGTTCGCCACTAGGAGTGGCATTTTTGACCTGCGCGGATTCGAGTCGTTCCCGCGTCTGGAGGTCAG
>Ga0308415_1000278_pt1 | contig 22411 bp, 17 predicted proteins | sample HotsprSampleOS55_FD_203465 | JGI IMG/M metagenome (GOLD analysis project Ga0308415, IMG submission 203465) | Hot spring phototrophic mat microbial communities from Octopus Spring, Yellowstone National Park, Wyoming, United States - 20090730_OS55 ... | reverse complement strand
CGCTCGGTGAGGCGTTCAAGTTTGGCGAGGTGATTGCAACCCTGCGCAATCATATCGGGTCGTTTCTGATGATTCTGGTCGTAGGCATCCTTGCAGGTCTGGTGGCCGGTCTGGGTGTGATCGCCTGTGGTGTCGGCACTCTCTTTACCGGGTTTTATGCACAGTGCGTGATCGGACACGTGATCGGTCAGGCGATGCAGCGCATCTTCCCGCCCCAGCAACCGGTCTATGCCGCGCCCGGCTACTACGGTCCGCCGCCGGGATACGGTCCCCCGCCGTCATACTGATGAAGCCTGCACGTTTGCGCAACGCATTCAACTGGCGTGAAGCGCTCTACCCTGCCAATCTGCTGACGCTTGCGCGTTTGCTGATGTTGCCGGCTGCGCTGCATGCGATGCAACGCCCGGAACAACGCTGGCGCGCGCTGGGTATCCTCGGCGCGGCAATGTTCACCGACGCCGTTGATGGCGCGATTGCGCGCCGTCGGCACGAGGTGTCGCCACTGGGGAAACTGCTCGACCCGGTCGCCGATAAGGTTATGATCGATGCAACCGCGGTGACCCTCTCGCGGGTGCGCGGTTTTCCCTGGTGGGCGACGGCGCTCATTCTGGGGCGCGATGTTGCGATCATCCTGGGCGGCTTGTTGATCTACCGTCGGCGACGGATCATTGCGACGGCGCATCCTTCCGGGAAGGCGACGACGCTGGCGCTGACGCTGGCAATGTTACTCTACATCGCTGATGGTCCGCGCAGCGGGCGCCCTGCACTGTATGCGGCAATGGCACCCTTTGCAGTCTCAGCGCTGGTTTACCTGCGCCAGTTGATCCAGGCGACCAGTGAGGCGTCTGATTGATCTCATGAGTTGAACTCCAGTACGGGGGAAGAAGTGCCACTCGCTCTAATTGTCCATGGCGGCGCCTGGGACATTCCCGACGACGAGGTGGCGCCGCACCTGGCAGGATGCCATCGCGCGCTGGCTGCCGGATGGGAAGCGCTGATGAACGGTCGCAGCGCGCTTGATGCTGTTGAGATTGCAGTGCGTATCATGGAGGACGATCCAACGTTCAACGCTGGCGTCGGTTCGGTGCTCAACCGTGATGGTCTGGTTGAGCTCGATGCCGCAATCATGGACGGCGCGACGTTACGATCAGGCGCAGTCGCGGCAGTGCGCGGCATTCGCAACCCGATCTCACTGGCGCGTCGCGTCCTCGAAAGCGAAGCGATGCTGCTGGTTGGTCGAGGCGCCGAACGCTTCGCCGATACGGCGGGCATTGAACGTTGCGCCGACGAGGATATGATCGTGCCGCGTGAGCGCGCCCGTTGGGAAGAACTGTGCCGTCTGGCTGCGTACCGCACGCCAGACGCCTTTCAGCGCCCGCCGGGTGAGGTTGCAGGTCTGCGCGGCATCGTAGCGGGCGGTGATTATGCGCCTGACCAACCTGGTTGGCGTATCCAGCATCCCGGCGACACTGTCGGCGCTGTAGCGCTCGACCGCTCCGGGAACCTGGCTGCCGCCGTCTCGACCGGCGGTACGCCGTTCAAACTACCGGGTCGCGTCGGTGATACGCCGTTGATCGGTGCCGGTCTATACGCCGATGTGCAGACTGGCGGATGCGCATCGACTGGATGGGGCGAGTCAATCATGAAGGTATTACTGGCAAAGACCGCCACCGATTTCCTCGGTGCCGGGTATGCGCCCGTTGAAGCGGCGCGTGCTGCAATCGAACGGCTTGAACAACGTGTCCATGGATTGGGGGGCGTCATCCTGATCGACACGCGCGGTCGGGTAGGATATGCGTTCAATACGCCGCGGATGGCGTATGCGTATCGTGTCGAAGGTGGAGCAGAAGTCGCAGGAGTATGAACGATGAGCAGTGATCTGGAAACCCGATTCACGGCTGCAGCAGAGGCAGCGACGCGCCTGCCGAAGCGTCCCGACAACGAAACGATGCTGCAACTCTACGCACTCTACAAACAGGCGACCGTCGGCGATGTCAGCGGATCGCGTCCGGGAGGACTGGATTTCGTCGGGCAGGCGAAGTACGACGCATGGGCAAAACTCAAAGGGGTTGCGAAGGATGCCGCAATGCAGCGGTATATCGACCTAGTCGAACGGTTGAAGGCGGGGCGGTAGGGCAACGGAGAGAAAGGTCGAGACGGGGTATCACCCCGTCTCGACGTATTTTTCCGATCTGGACACGTGGTTGCAACACCACACGACAATGCGCTTGAACGTGATTGAGAAACCCGTCGGACGAAAGGGATGTGCTGTTATTCCAAAAAGCGTTGGGTTGTGGAACGCTCGATTGCCTGGGCGGGACGCAATCGTTTGGCGAGTAAAGAATACAACCGCAATCCAGAATCGAGTAGAGCCTTTCTTTATCCTGGTTCTATCGCAATGCTCCTGAATCGGCTCTATCCGAGATGTTCGTTTTTGCTCACGATCTTAGGCGCTTTTTATGGAACATATACTGGTAGCTCTCGAACTAAAAATTCTCCAGCGCAATTTTTGATAACAGTATAAGCAAACTGCGACTCTGGAGGATGATCGGTGGCACTTGCACCGCAACAAGGACCACGCACAAACAAGCTGCCGTCCTGGTTCATGAACTCAACGGTGAAATGGTATTCTGCCACTGAAATTACTTTTTCATCCACGATGCGTTTGACCCGTAAACATTGCAAACCATTGATTTCGCAGCCATTGGCCAGCAAAGCTCCATAATCCTGTGGATCTAATGATGGGTTCCAACCTTGAAGAACCTGATAGTCTCCTCCGTATAGTTCGGCGGCTTCTTCATACTTGTGCTGATGGAGAAGTTCGAAGAAAGTTGTAAGTGCATTACGAGCCTTTTCCAAACCTTCAGATGCTGTTTCAGTCTGATCAGTGGGAGTAAAGGTAGGGATTATTTCTGAGGTCGGTTTGGGAGGCGATACCTGATCAGGAACAGCGTTAGCATTACCGAAAAAGAGTAAATCTTCAGCCAGGGCATATACCCAACCGGACTGATGATCGCCTAAATCAACCAGCCACCAATCAACATGCTTTCCAATCACGAGGTGTTTCTTTTGGGATTCGAGTACACAGATTACATTAAACTCGAATCCTGGACCATTGCGAACATACACCGGGGCATCTTCTACATTTATGAGATACGGCTCAGCAGTGGGTTCAGGTGTGAGCGTTAGAGAGATTTGTTGTGTCGGCAGGGAAGAAGTAGTGGTAGTGGTTGCCCCAACCGTTAGATACGGCTCAGCAGTGGGTTCAGGTGTGAACGTTGGAGAAGTTTGTTGTGTCGGCAGGGAAGAAGTAGTGGTGATTGCCGTCCCAACCGTAGATGGACCTGAAGTACACGCGGATAATGCTATTATTCCGATGAGGAGACTAAACAAAATATATTTTTTCATCATCGAAAATTCTCCCCTCCAGGACGCCTTATACGGATTCCGTATAATCCGCCCCTGAGGTTGCGTTTGCGGAGATTATCCTGTTCCTGTATCGTAACTCGTGGCGACTACTATGCTACTTTATACGAACAGCGTCCCGATGTAACGTAACACCAGAATAGCCATCTGTCAAGGAGGATCTGATGGAATGATGGAACAAAAACCCAGGAAACTGTCAGACCAGGTCCGGGATGCGCTGCGCCTCAAACACTATTCCATCCGCACCGAGAATGCTTACGTGGACTGTGTCCGACGCTCCATCCAGTTCTACCACAAATGCCACCCCGCCGACATCGGCGCAGCCGGGATTGAATCCTTCCACACTCGCCTGGCTGTGCATAAGAACATCGCTGCCTCTCCCCGGAATCAGAACCTCTCCGTCCCTCTGGGAGAAGTCGCAACCGCGCCTGGCTCGCCCTTGGGGAAATGCTGCCAGTTGCGGCCCTGCTTCTGCAGAACCTCGGCGCCCAGACGACCAGGTTGGACGCGGTACGGCGCCGGATTTTCGGGGTAGTACTCCAGGCGATTGCGCTCGAAGATCTGGGTGGCGTAGACCTTACCGTCGTCGGGGCTGGTCATCAGATCGGTCGGGGAGAGGGGATACCCGAAGATCGGCAGACCGCCATTCCCGCTCCAGAAGTCGTGGAAGGGGGGCGACCCAGTTCTGCGTTTCGCGAAAGAAGACAGCGATGGTTCGTTCTTGCCGGGAAGGGGCGGCGGCTGCGCTGCTGGCACCGGGGACGAGCAGAAGAAGAGCGCCGGTGACATCCACCCCTTCCCGGCGCACCTGCGCTCTTTACCGTTCCCCTGCCAGCATCATCTCGCGTCGTTTCTGCTCACGCTGACGCTCGTTGAGGGTCAGCAACCGCTTGCGCAGTCGGATGCTCTTTGGCGTCACTTCGACCAACTCGTCGTCACTGATATACTCAATGGCATCGTCGAGGCTCAGGATGCGCGGCGTTTCCAGCCGGATCCCTTCTTCCGCCGTCGAAGAACGGATGTTGGTCAGATGCTTACGACGACAGACATTCACCTCCAGGTCACGCTCGCGGATGTGTTGTCCGACGATCATACCCTCGTAGACCTCGGTGCCAGGCGTGATAAAGAGCGTGCCGCGTTCCTGCACCTGGTTGAGGGCGTAAGCCGTAGCGACGCCGCTTTCGGAAGCGATCAGCGAGCCATTGGTGCGGGTGACGATCTCGCCCGCCAGCGGTTCATAACCGATGAACAGCGAGTTCATCACCCCCTCGCCGCGCGTCGCCGTCAGAAACGTCTGGCGAAAACCGAGCAGGCCGCGGGTAGGAACGTGGAAGATCATGTGGACCGATCCGCCATCACGGATGCTCATATCGCGCATCTGTCCGCGCCGCTGTCCCATCAACTCGATAACTGCGCCCTGATACTGTTCGGCGACTTCCAGTTCGACCTGTTCAATCGGTTCGTACTTAACGCCATCGATCTCTTTGAAGATCACTTCGGGGCGCGACACCTGAAACTCGTACCCCTCACGGCGCATCTTCTCGATCAGGATGGTGAGGTGCAATTCACCGCGTCCGCTGACTGTGAAAGCGTCGGGCGAGGCAGTATCGGCAACGCGCAACGCCACATCACGTTCGAGTTCCTGATAGAGACGTTCGCGCAGTTTCCGCGACGTCACGTGTGTCCCTTCACGTCCGGCAAAGGGGCTGGTATTCACGCTGAAGGTCATCCGCACCGTTGGCTCTTCGACGACGATTGGCGGCAGCGGTTCCGGATAATGGGCATCGCTGATAGTATCCCCAATACTGGCGTCGCCAATCCCGGCGATAGCGATAATGTCGCCCGCCGTAACTTCTTCGACCTCACGCCGCTCCAGCCCATTGAAGACAAAGAGTTGACTAATCTTTGCCGTGGTGATGCTGCCATCGCGCGCAATCCGCGCTGCCATCTGCCCTTTGCGCAACACACCACGCCGCAGGCGTCCGATCAGAATCTTTCCCCTGTAATCGTCGTACACTGTATTGGTCACTAACAGTTGCGCCGGTCCGTCTGGATCGACCTCTGGTGCAGGTATCTGGTCGAGGATAGCGTCGAACAGCGGCTCAAGCGAGTCGTGGATTTTGAGCGGTGATCGACCGGCGACCCCTTTGAGCGCATTCGTGTAAATGGTTGCAAACTCCGCCTGCTCATCAGTGGCGCCAAGTTCAACGAACAGGTCGAACGTTTCGTTGACGACGTGGTTGGGGCGGGCGTTGGGACGGTCAATCTTGTTGACGACGACAATCGCGCGATGCCCCGCCTGCAATGCTTTGCGCAGCACGAACCGCGTTTGCGGCATAGGACCATCAACAGCATCGACCAGCAGCAGCACGCCGTCGACCATATTCATCACACGTTCAACTTCCCCGCCGAAGTCGGCGTGTCCCGGCGTATCGACAATATTGATCTTGACGCCGCGATAGGTGACGGCAGTATTCTTCGCCATAATTGTGATGCCGCGTTCGCGCTCCAGATCATTCGAATCCAGCACGCGCTCAGCAACCTGCTGATTATCGCGGAAAATGCGACCCTGACGCAGCATCCCATCGACCAGCGTGGTCTTGCCATGGTCCACGTGGGCAATAATCGCAATGTTCCGAATATCGTTCCGTCGGATCATCTCGTTCACCCGTAAAATGCCCCGACCGCAACGGTCGGGGCGAAAATCCTGAAGCAACAGATGCGCCTGATTCAAGCTTATAGCATCAGTGTACCATAGAACCAGACAGGCGTCCAGGAATATGAAATGTCTTGCGCAGCTCTTTACGGTGCGTTATACTCCGCCTGCACTCCGCGCCTGTCATTCTCTGCGAACGCATTCCGGGCGTGGTATACTCATGCTGCATTGCATCATGGCGTTGCGGTGGGAAGACGGGTATGGATGCGCCGCTCAAGATTGCGTTATTCGGCTCGTTAACCGTGCAGATCGGTGATCGCACGCTACCCGACTCCGTCTGGCGTTCCCGGCAGGAGCAGCGTCTGCTTGCCATTCTTGCTGCAACCCGAGGACGTGTTATTGCTTCCGGGCGATTGTGCGAATGGCTGTGGCCCGATTCGGACAGCGCCAGCGCGTCAGTGAACCTGCGGAGCGCAATCAGCAATCTGCGTCGTGTGCTGGAACCAGAGGCTGACCGCGCCTCACGCCGGTACATTCTGACCCGCTCGGGCGGGTATGCCTGGAACAGAGAGAGCGGCGCCTGGATCGATGTTGATGAGTTTCTGACGCTGACCGAGCCACTCGCTGGTGGTCAGGCGACTGGTTCGATGCAGCAGGGTGAGGCGGACCTGGAGCGGGCGATTGCGCTTTATCGCGGCGATTTTCTCGAAGATGAGCAGGAACTGGCGTGGATAGCGATGGAGCGCGAGCGATTGCGCGCACGCTACCTCGACGCACTCCGTCGTGTAGCGGAGATCAAACTTGACCGTGGCGATCCGATGGCTGCGGCAGCGCTTGCCAGTCGTGGCATTGCCATTGCGCCGCTCGCTGAACCGCTCTGGCGCATCCTGATGCTGGCGCAGGCGCGGTCAGGCGACACGGCTGGCGCACTTCAAAGTTACGAGCGCTATCGTCATCTGCTGGACCACGAGTTGGGCGCTGCACCGTCCCCTCAGACACAGGCGCTGCATACGGCGATCCTGCGCGGCGATCCTGGTTCCTATGCGTCTGCTATGGTCTTCCCATTGCGTGAAAACCGTCATGATCGACAGCGGATCGAACTGCGCAGTCCACATGTTGGACAACGGTTATCGGGATCGGCAGCAACACCGATTGTCGGGCGTCAGGAGGAACTGGCGTTACTGCGCAGCTGGCTCGCCGATCTTGATCGGCGCAGCGGCGGTATTGTCACCATCGTTGGTGAAGCAGGGATCGGGAAGACGCGCCTGATAGCAGAAACGCTGCGCACTGCCGCTGAGCGGGGTGCATTTACGCTTGAACTGCGCGCTACGCCGCTGGATCAGGGGTTGCCCTTTGCTGCAGTCGGCGAGATGCTGCGCCCACTGCTGCGTAATGTACCGGATCATCGTCTTCGTCAACTGCCGCAGTTTGCACTGGCGCAGATCGCCGATCTTTTTCCGGTGTTGCGAGAACGGCTGCCGGATCTGCCTGAACTGCCAGATGTGCCACCTGAGGAACGGCGTAACCGACAGATTGACGGTTTGTGTGAACTGGCGCTTGCGCTAGCGCGCACACTCCCGCTAGTCGTTGCACTCGATGATGCGCAGTGGGCGGATGATGCGACGCTGGCGACAGTGGGGCGTCTTGCCCGTCAGGCGTCACGCCGGGCGTTGTTGCTCATCCTGGCATACCGTGCCGATGAACTGAGCGACAATCCGGCGCTCCACAATCTGTTGCGCACCTTGGGACGCGATATGATCCTGCGCCCGCTGGTGCTGGATCGCCTCGATGCATCGGCGGTCGCCGAACTTCTCGCCGGACTTGCCGGAGTCGAGACCGGGCGAGTCGCGCATCTGGCGCCCCAGCTGGTTGCCAGCACCGGTGGCAATCCTCTGGCATTGATGGTGACAGTCCAGGCATTACTGGAGAGTCGCGGGGTGACGTCGCTTGCTACGCTGCTGCCCGACCTTGAAGCAGGTATGCCGTTTCCCGACCCGACCGAAGCGCCGCAGATGCGTGAACTGGTGCGGGCGCGCTTTGATCGATTGCCGCCGCATGCGCGCGATCTGGCGGAACATTTGGCGCTGATCAGTCGTCCAGTGTCACTCGACCTGATCGAACATCTGGGGGGCGCGGATGCGCTCGAAGCCGCGCAGATCCTGATTGAACGTCAGATACTCGTCGAGAGCGACGACACACACCTTGCGTTCAACCATGACCTGGTACGCTCGATCATTGCGGCCACCCTCTCTGCCCCACAGCGTCGGCGGTTGCACCATCGGATCGGTGCTGCGATGGCAGCGCTTGAAGGGAATCGACCGGATCGTGCTGCTGAGATCACCTATCATTTTCGCCAGGCCGGGCGTTCTGCTGATCGCGATGTACTGCGCTATGCGATTGATGCTGGCGATTATGCGCGACGTGCGTTCGGGTACCGTCAAGCGCTGCAACACTATGATGCCGCTATCGAAGCAGGCGAGCGTCTCGGCGCTGAAGCACCGGTCGAGATGATGCAACGCGCCTTTGCCGGACGGTTGCTGACGTGCGAGACCCTGCTTGATTGGGAGGGATTGGAGGAAACATCGATGCGCTACGAGCAGTGGGCGGAACGCCGCGGACTTACGCCGCCAGCGCTCGTCGCGCCACGTCGATTAGTGCTGTTGCGCGCACTGATGGGTGATCTGGCTGGAGCGGCAGCGATCAGCGCTGCTCATGCAGCGCGCGGACAGACGTCGGATCGCGCACCGTCGATTACCGATATGCTCCGACGCACGGCGTTGATCCTGCAACCCGACGCCTATCCTGAGGGTATTCGACGCTCGCACGCTTCCCGGCACGACCGTCAGGAGGAGGGCGGTTATCCGCGCAATGGACAAACTGTTTCACGTGAAACAGGTGACCGACGAAACCGCTGCACTGATCCGCTGCCCGTCGATAACGCGCATACCATGTGGCAGGCATGGCCGTCATTTACGATTGCAGATCCTGTTCCAGGCAATCCGGCGGAAGAGTTGCCCAAACTGCTCGGTCCTGATGAAGCGGCAGCAGCATTGTTCCAGATCGGATGGGCAGCGTTGATGCAGGGATTGCTACGCGACGCACGTCCTTGTCTGACACAATCATATACGCTGGCAGTTGAGACCGGTCAGGCGCCAGCTGCCGTCGTCTCAGCATTGCAACTGGCGCACCTGAACGCACTTGCTGGCAAGCCTGACGAAACAACCATCTGGCTGGAGCGCAGCCTGGAAACTGCCGCGCGAGCATCCGAAGCGGCATGGGCCTCGATCTGGCCCCGCATTCATCAGGGCTTCCTCTGGCTGATCAATGATCGCCTGGCGCAGGCAGAACAGCGCTTCATTGAAATGGCAGCGCGTCTCGCTGGCGTAGCAGCGTTTCAGTCACACCGTGCCAGCGTCGCCGTGGGGATGGGCATGGTGGCGCTGGCGCGCGGCGACCTAACCAGCGCCAGTACGTACTTTCATGAGGCACTGCGGGCGCCGCATCAACTGTACGGTTTTATCTATGTCAGCGCACACCATGGTATAGCACGCCTCGCAGCGCTGCACAACGACCTGCCGGGGGCGCGGGCGATGCTGCTGCACACCCTCCACTACACGGTGCAACGGGCACTCCTGCCGGAGTATGTCCGCACCGTCATTGAAGTTGCCCGCATCGAACGCGACTTCGGCGATCCCGTACCAGTACTGGCACATCTGCGCAGCGCTGCTCGTCTTGCGCGTAGTGCCGGACTTGCGCCGCTCGCTGCAGCGGCATCTGCTCTGTCTACCCGTCTGGAGGAGAGTTATCGTGTTCCCTGAGACCATTACCCGTCACGAAGCGCCTGGCGGTGTCCGCATCTATCGCCTGCCGATTCGTGTTTTTCCGACCATGACAGCAAACGTGTATGTGGTCATTGCTGGCGATTATGCAGCGCTTGTCGATACCGGCAGCGGATTGGGCGACAGTGATGCCGATCTGCGCGCTGCATTTGCTGCACTGCGTTCAGAATGGAATGAACGTCTGACCTGGACCGATCTGCGGCGGGTGATTATTACCCATGCTCATATCGACCACTATGGCGGTTTGACGGCGCTGCGCAGCCTGACCGACGCCCCGATTGCCGTTCATGAACTCGACCGGCGTGTCCTGACGCATCACGAGGAGCGGTTTGTCCTGGCACGCCGCGCTCTTGCCGCATTCCTTCGCCGGGCTGGCGTGTCACCTGCAAAGCAGACAATTCTGCTGCAACTGTATAGCTGGAGCAAGAATCTGTTCCGTTCGGTCGATGTCGCCACAACGTTCCGTGAGGGGGATGTGATCGATGATCTCTTCCGCGTCTATCATACTCCCGGTCACTGTCCGGGACAGGTCTGCCTTCAGATTGGCGATGTGCTCCTTAGCGCCGACCATGTCCTGCCGCAGACGTCGGTCTTCCTGCCGCCAGAGAGTATTACCCTCTCTACCGGTCTTGACCACTACCTCAGGGCATTGCGTATGATTGACGCGCTGCCCGACATTCGCCTGGCGCTTGGCGGGCATGGTGCGCCAATGGATCAAATCCACGACTGGATTATGCGCATTATCGATGCGCAGGACCAGCGGCTCCATCAGGTGCGCGCCTTGTGCCGCGAACCGCACACGATCGCAGAACTCACTGCTGCGCTCTACCCTGGCGTCAACGGGTATGAGGAACTACTGGCATTGCAGAAAGCCGGGGCGTATGTCGAATATCTCGATATGCGCGGTGAACTGACCATCGCCAATCTGTCTGATGTTGACCTCGATGAAGGGGTTGCGCCACGCTACTGGAGGGGGTAACATAACGTTCCAACGTTCAATGTTCCAACGTTCCAACGTTCATACCGGACAGATCAGGTTGAAAGGGCAGGCGTCGCACTGTGGACCAAACGATGGTTCCCAGCGTTGCTCACGCATCGCTTCAAGCAGGCGATCAATCTTTGCTGTATGGTTTGACAGCACCCGCTCGGAGTGTGTGACCCGCACCGTCTCACCTGTTCCGGTAAAGGCAATCGCAAGTTCATCAGGGGGATGACCCACTTCCTGACGCGCCAGCGCATACAGGATCATACGTTCCGAGAGATGATCATCGCCACGCGGCGCGCCGGGTCGCACCCATACCCATCGCGTCACCCCGTCCTGCGTCTCCTCACGATCAATCCGCACTTCGATCACACCAGCCGGTCGCCGCACCATCACGCGCCGGTCTACCCGCTCAGGCGCAATCCGTCCGCTCCGCAGGTCATTCCACACCACCTGAACGTGCTGCAACGCCTCGGCGGCGTAGTCTCCGGCATAGAGCACTGTGTCGAGTTCATACCGTTGCAACTGACCGTATACCAGCGATCGCACTGCATCGTCATTGGCGGGAAGAACACCCGCACGCGCCTGTTCCGTCAGCGTCTTGACGCATTCGCGGATTGCCTGATGCATACGTAAAAACGGCGAAAGATCGTCGTACAACTGATATACGTACTGATACAGAAAGCGCCGTTTGCAACCGTCGAGATCGATACTCGAAGCCGGTAACGGCATCCGTGGCGCTGGCGTGTCGTGCAGCCGCATCGCAGGCGCTGGATTCGGACAGGTTGCCGCGCCGACGACCGATCGAACAGTCCAGGGCGCGCCATTCCCGTGACCATCGCCGGGTAACAGTGAAGAACGTTCCGCCGGTCTCTCGCCATTGCCCCGCGTCAGTGCGCGACTGAGCACCAACCGGTCACGTGCGCGAGTCATCGCCACATAGAGAAGGTAGCGCTCCTCCCGGTCTTCAGGCTCAACCGAACCGCGAATAAGACCGGCAGGCAATGACAATCCACGCTGATGGCCCCGCGCCGGGAAGCGCCCCTCCTGCAATCCCGGTACATACACAATTGGAAACTCCAGCCCCTTCGCAGCGTGGACGGTCATAACCCGCACGGCATCCGCCTGCCCGCCGATCAACGGTCGTGGTTGTACACCGGCAGCGCGCAATGCGCGAATGTAGGCGATAAAGTGTGGCGCACTGCACTCCTCCGGCGTCGCATGACGCACAAAGTTGCGCGCAATCGTAATCAACTGACCGAGTGTGGCGAGTTCCCGTTGTGCAGCATACTCACCCTGCGCAGCACGGTTCAACCGTTGCCGCATCGTCTGACTCTGCTCGAAAAGATAGGTCGTCAGCGCGTGCCAGACATCCCCTTCTCTCTCTAGCGTTTCGACGATAGTCTGAACCCGTGCAAGCGTCTGCCGGGCAGTTTCACTCAACTGCGCAAGAACCGCCGGATCGCGCGCGGCGCGTGGAAGCGCCTGTTGCGTCTGTCGCGCCAGGTGGACAAGCAGGTTGAGGTTGTCAGGATCAAGACGGTGATCAGGCATCGTCAAAGCTCGCAGCAGACCGGCGCTGTTCGTCGATCCGATCTGGGCACAGATTGCCAGGACATCCTTGACCTCTGACGCCTCGAATACGTTGCCCGGATGATCGACCGGGATCCCGTGCGTTTCAAGCACAGCAGCAATTGCGCTTGCCTGCTCGTGGGTGCGGCAAAGCACTGCGTGGTCGCGGAAACGCCAGCGGCGAATGACCAGGGGTGGACGACGCAGTGCACGTCGCATCTTCCGGCAGTGCAGCATCCACGATTGTACGGTACAGCGCGGCAATCTCCTGCCTCGACCGGATCGCACCCGGCGCAGAATGTCGTGCGCAATTGCTGCATACTCATCCTGGCTACGCGGTGCAACCAGTTCGATAACCGCGTGACCACCGCCGGTGCGTTGCGCTTGCAGCAACGGACGGGTTGCAGCGCGAGGATCGCTGGCCATCACTGCGGCGCTGGCATCGAGGATCGGTTGCAATGAGCGGTAGTTGCGCGTCAGATGGCGAACCTGCGCCGTCGGGTAATGGTGCAGGAACTCATCGAGATTGGCTGCCGATGCACCACGAAAGCGATAGATGCTCTGCCAGGCATCGCCAACCGCCCACACCCGTCCGCGTCCACCATCGAGCAGGCGGATCAACTCGCCTGAAGCGTAGTTGATATCCTGAAATTCATCGACCAGAAGGTAGTGGTAACGCCGACGGAGATCGGCAGCGATTGCCGGATCGTGCAGCGCCCTCACCGGCAATACGATCAGATCGCCATAGTCCAGCGCGCCTGCCTCGCGCAGGATCGCTTCGTAGCGCGGGTAGATCTGTGCCAGTTCGCGTAACGCGGTTGCCTGCCGCACTACGCGTTCGCGCGCCTCTGTCGCTTTGCGGGAAACACCGGGATGATCCTGCTCCGCCTGTCTGATCAGGCGCTCCGCTTCCTGCTCTGCCGCACGCGCGAACTCTTCCGGCGACCACAGTTCATCCTTGATCCGGCTGATCGCCTGAATAATCGTCACCAGATGACGGGTCGGTTCGCGCAGATCCTTGAAATACGCCAGGCGCAGATCGTCCAGGCGCTTCGAGAGCAGAAGAAAGAGATCGGCAGTATCGAGAAGCCGCACATCTGCCGGCAACCCCAGTCGCGCCCCGTAGATGCGCAGGATATTCAGCCCCCATGAGTGAAACGTATTGATCTCGACACGTCCGGCAAGGCGTGGCGCTGCCTGGCGCAGTGCAGCAATGATCCGCTCGCGCATCTCCTCCGCGGCCCTGTTCGAGAATGTCAGCGCCAGGATCGATGCCGGATCAACCCCCTGACGCACCAGTGACACATACTTCGCCACAATGCTGCGCGTCTTCCCGGTACCCGGTCCAGCCGCAAGCAGCAGCGGCAGCGGCGCATCGACTGCCGCTTGTTGCTCCGGGTCCAGCGTGAACGACGTATGTCGGGTAACGGTCGATTCGTCGGATGGGGTCAGCGGATCGAGACAGCAGACATTCACCAATTGCGCGCGGATAGCATCGGTTGAGACAGCAAACCGCGCTGCAAGCGACTCAAAGCTCCAGTCCGCCTGCTGAACCGCCTGCCAGAGTTCCTCCGCCGGCACGAGCAGTTCGAGTGCAAACAGGTTCGCCTCCTGTTCGCGTCGCTCGCGCCTGTTGTACGAACGAACCGCTGTCTCATCGTCGGCGCCGGCGGCACACTCATCGAGCGTTTCGTCGGTATCGCGGAACGGACCGGCATCCAACCCTTCGAGGCACACATGACCAATCTCGTGGGCTATCACGAAGCGCTGACGGGTCGGTGAAAGATCACGCTGCACCCGGATGACGTCGTATTCCGGCTCGACCTTTCCCTGAATGCCGGCAGCGAGCACATCCCGGACGACTGTCAATCCCCAGATTTCCTCTACAAGGGTATCGAGCGGCAGCGGATGGTTGAGATCATTACTGCCGACGCGCTCACAGTAGGAGCGGCGCACATCACGAGCCGCAGCACGGATCTGTTGTCGGCGAACGCTCATAGCACATCAGCCCATGCGGCGCGCTCTTCCTCAGTTGGCGCACTGTCGGCAAATGCCTGTGCAAAACTGACTGTCGGCTCTTCCGGCTCGATGATGCCATCATCAGCGTGCAACCGGGCTGAAGCGCTGACCGGCGGCGGCGCAAGCAGCGCTGCCCGAATTGTAGCGACCGGTGTGTGCAACGCACCGGCAAGACGCTCGATCAACCGCTCTGGAATAGTGGTTGCGCTCACTTTGCCACGCTCCAGACGCGCCAGCAAACCTGCCGGCAGCCTCAGTTGTCGCGCCAGACGCCCGACAGTCAACTGTCGCTCCCGGCGGAGATCGGTCAGGTTTCGCGTCGGTTCGCCGCGGAGTTCACGCTCCCAGGCAGCGTGCGCCAGTGCCAGCGCGCGATCGGTAAGCGATTCCTCTGTTGCCGTCGGTGCCACCGGCTCGTCCAGTTCACCGAGCGTCAGATTGAATTCGAGAAACGCGCGCAACTCCTCGCGCACTTCTGGCGGTTCCTGTGCCACAAACTCATCGAGACTGATGATCTGGCCAGACTCAAGCAGCTCCTCGTAGCGCAGAGCCGCCTCGACGAAATACGAACGGTCTTTCATGATGAATCTCCAGTTGTGAGCGCCTGACGTAGTCGCCTGACCGCGCGATTGTAGGTATGTGAAACATTAGCGGGCGACATACCAAGCATTTGTGCAATATCGGTCCCGCGCACTCCTCTCAGGCGATAGGTGATGACGATCCGTTCAATCACAGGAAGCGCTGCGATTGCTGCGTGCAACTGTTGGTGTAACTGATTTTCGTGATACTCTTCGGCGAGACGTTCCAGTGTGGTATCTTCAATTACCTCGTGGAGCGGCGGTCCATCGTCGCCAATCGGTGCATCCAGGCTCTCGATAGAAGATAAGGTGTGCTGCTGCCGATGTTTTCTTTCGTAAAGGATGCGGTTCACAGTTGTTGAAATATATGCGCCGAACTTGCGCTCCATACTGCCGAAGCCTGGACTGCGAAGATCGCGGTGGAGTTGCTCGATAACTGCGAGCAAAACGTCACCGAATGCATCCTCGGTCAATCCATACTGCCGTAACCGACCAATGAGCCAGTTGCGCATCGCAAGAATGATGGCATTGATGTCCGCCTGGAGCTCAGGCGTCAGCGCGCCGCCTGTCGTCAACACCGCGCGGATGCGCGCAACGCGCTCCTGACACTCCTGCACCACCTCATACCACGAACGTTCCTGTGCCATGGCATCAACCGCCTTTGTCGGACCGCCAAAGCCTCAACTGCATATTACCCCTCTCGGCGCCTGTCGGTTCTTGGTTCTCTAACACACGCTGCTGCGATTGTCAACCGCTGAAGATGAAAAAACAGGCGTACCTCTGTCTTATCGTGTTCATAAAAGCGCGATATGCTGAGCGCAACATGTGGTGCAGACGCTGCGTATCTCAAGACAAAGCGAGCGCCGCATCTAGACAGGAGGAGGCAGCCATGATCGCCAAGAGCAATCACGCACGCGTGCGACAGGCGCAACGCAACCTGACGGACGACGAAGTAGCTTTCATCATGCGACATGGGCGTCGCATTCGCAGCGGCGGTGCGCTGCACATTTTCCTGGGGCGGCGGGACATCCCAGACGACCGGGCAATATTTCAAAAATATCATCATCTAGAGGGTGCTACTCTCGTTATTAACGACAGGGGTTACGCCCCAGTCCTCATTACCGTCTACCGAAACCGACGTGCCCTGCGCGACATTCGCCGCAAACAGAAGTATGATCGGAAGGTGTCGGCAGAAATGTTCGGTTAAGGATCGAAGGCATGAACAGGACACTCTCCTGCAGACTGCCGGTCTGCAGGAGAGGTCAGGCAATTTATCAAACGTTTCTTGAGAGTCTGCCAGACAGCGAAGATCTCAGAAAAGGCGCAGTCGTGACCGGTTGCACATATAGCGCATCAGCGACCGACGCCTGCAAACGCTCTGCGATGGTGCCGCAGCGCAGGGTAACTGTCTGGGGTAACACACGCCGCCTGGAAGCAAAGGCGTCCTGCCTTCGTCGCATCTACAAGGGCAAGATGCCCTCACCTCCAGGAGAAATGTGAACACTTACCGGCGCAAGAAATACTTGACATCACGCCTATACTCACAGTACACTGATGCAGTGCGGCTGCACATTTTGTAATGACACACGCGATCCAGCATGACAACCGTACAAGGCGTGCAGCATCCTGTGACTGCATCAGAGTGTTCTGCATCGTCCTCCGCCGATTTCCTTCGCCGACTGCGTCGTCTGGTGCTCGACGAAGCCGACAGCCAGCGCCAGCAGATTGTGCAAACCTGGTCGAAACCCATTTCCGAGCGCGTAGCGCAGGGAGATGCTATCGAAGGGGTGCAGGTTATTTCCGTCACACCGGAAGGGATCGTCGAACTTGCCTGCCACCGCAACGTCTCGCGCTTCCGCGAAGGTGATATCCTGCTGCTGAACCGCGGTAATCCTTTTGAAGAACCTCGCGCCCTCTGTACACTTGAAATCGATGACGAAACACGCCTCCTGGTTTCAATTGACGATCCCAGCGTCAATTGGGGACGAATTCTGCACCAGCGTACTGGATGGGTGCTGGATTACGGCTATATCGACTTCAGTCAGTACATCCTCGACGCCCTCGATCAGACTGCTGGGACAACAATCGGTCAGCAGCGCATTCTGCCCCTTCTCATGGGCCAGGTGAACCCGACGCTCGACTATGCCCGCTATGAGCGTGCATATGAGCGCGCAGAGCAGTGGGGATTGAACGCGGCGCAGTGTGAGGCGCTGGCAAATGCTTATGCCACCAACCTGACCTGGCTGATCCAGGGACCTCCCGGTACAGGAAAGACGCTCGTGCTTGCGCGTCTTGTGCAACTGCTCGTCGAGGATGGCGAACGTGTGTTCGTAACCGCCTTCACACACCGGGCGATCAACAACGCGCTGGAAAAGCTGGCTGAACTGGATCGTCTCGGTGATGCGGCGCCGGTGTCGTTCTGCAAAATCGGGCGTCAGGCAAGCGCCAGCGAAGGTGCAGATGTTCGGAACTACGAGACGTTCGATGGGTCGCCGCTTGCTGAGTTGAGCGGCGGGTACGCAATTGGCGCCACGCCGTTTGCAACGCGCACGCAGCGTCTCAACGGCGTCGAGTTCGACACGGTGATCTTCGATGAAGCAAGTCAGATCACTATGCCTCTCGCCATTATGGGAATGCTGGTCGCAAAACGGTATATTTTCATCGGCGATCACAAACAGTTGCCGCCGGTTCTGACCGCGCGGCATAAGGAGGCATGGCTCCGCGCCTCGGTGTTCGGCGCTCTTGTTGGGCGACGGTTCGACACGATGCTTGACGAAACCTATCGGATGAACGCCGAACTAACCGAATGGCCCGGTCGGCAGTACTATGGCGGTCAACTTCGCTGTGCTTCGGAGGAGATCGCCCGACGTCGGATTATCTATCCGCGACCTCCAGCGCGCTTCAACACCATTCTCGACCCAGAAGCGCCGAAAGTTTTCGTCGATCTGCAGCATCGCAATGCAACAACGAGCAGCACAAAGGAAGCAAACCTGATCTGCGATCTGATTGCTGAGATGCTGGCATGTGGCATCGAACCCAGTGAAATTGGCGTTGTCACACCATATCGGGCACAGGGGCGTCTCATTCGCAATCTGCTGCGATTGGTCGTTTCCGACAGCGACAAACGGCAGGCGATTGTTGTTGATACCGTCGAGCGAATGCAGGGGCAGGAGCGTGATGTCATCTTCCTGTCGCTGACAACCTCGAATCCGGCATTTGCCGCCGGGATCGCCGATTTCTTCCTGCAACCGGAACGGTTGAACGTTGCTATCACTCGCGCTCGGGTGAAACTCATTATTGTGGGAAGCAGCTATCTTCTTGCCGTGACGCCGGAACATCTCGAGTATCAGGAGTTGATTGAGCAATTGCGAGGTTTGATTGCATCGTGTGCGTATCGTGTCGCCCCTCACGTGCGGTAGTATGTAGTGCGGGAACAATGTGCGTTTGTGGTGCAGGTGCAACCTATGGCTGCCATGTTTCCTGAAAAACCTGCAGGTGCGCTGCCTCCGGAAACCGGGAAGGTCTTTCGATTATTGAAACGCTCGTTGCCGGACGACGATTACGCCGTCTGGCAGCGGCTCGTCATCAGCGGTGCGCCTGAACCCGATTTTCTGGTGCGCCACCGCTCCGGGCGATTTCTGATCATCAAAGTTTCGACAGCGACGCCGCAGGATGCGCAACATGCTCTGCAAGGTCAGTTGTTCGCCAGCGGCATCGTGTTCGGCGGTGCAGAGCAGGAAGCATTCCGACAGTTCTGGTCTGCGCTCAGCGCACGCGAGGGTGCGCCATCTCCTGAACAGGTTCCTGGTGTGGTTCTCTTTCCGAATATCTCCTCTGGCGATCTGCGCCAGGCGCTTCCGTCGGGCGTCTGGGCAGCCGGGCGCGAGGATCTGAGTCCTGAGCGGTTTCCCGCCTGGATCGAAGCGCATCTCGGCGCCCCCCTGACGCACGATCAGATCAATGTCCTGCGCGCAGCCTTCTCGCCTGAGGTGGTCATCCCCGCAACGATGACCGTCCGTCAGCGTCGTGACACATCCGCCGGGTTGACCGACTATCTCCTCAGCCCGACGCAGGAATGGGCGCTCAAAGTTGATCTGGAACTTTCGGAAGAAGCCGATAATGCGAGCCGTGACATGGGGGTGCGGCAGGTCAGCGGTGTGGCTGGCAGCGGCAAATCGCTGCTGGTCGTGTATCGCGCCCGTCTGTTGCGGCAGTATTTTCCACAGAAGCGCATTCTCGTGTTGACATTCAATCGTCCGCTAATCCGCGACCTCGAAGCGCGCTACCTGCGGCTCACGAACGGCGATACCGGCGTCGAGTGGCGAACCTTTCACCAGTGGTGCTGGCAACATAAGCCGTCGGATGAGCGATGGAGCGTGATCCACGAAAGCGAGCGCGCATCGATCATTGCCGATGTATGGCGTCAGCACCTGGCAGATACGTCGATATCCGAACGGATGTTGCAGGAAGAGATCGATTGGTTCAAGGATCGGTTATTGAGCACGCGTCGGGAATATCTTGCCGCCAATCGGTCAGGGCGAGGTTTCGGTTTGAATGAAGCCATGCGCAACCGGATGTTTGACGCTATGCTGGCGTACAATGATCAGATAAAAGATCGAGGTCGCCTGGATTGGGGCGATGTTCCGCGCCGTGTCTGGCGCGCGCTGGTTGAAGATCGCATATCCTTTCAACCATACGATTTCATTCTGATCGATGAAGCACAGTTCTTTGCACCGATCTGGTTTGAGATCATTAAGCTGATCCTTAAGCCCGCCGGTCATCTGTTCCTCGTCGCCGACCCAACCCAGGGCTTTCTGCGGCGCGGGCAGTCGTGGAAGGAGGCTGGATTGGAGGTGCGCGGACGTTCCCTGCGCCTCCACCGATCATACCGCACGTCTCCCGCCATTCTCGACTTTGCTTCCCGCATGTATCAGATGCGTTTGCCTGATGATGAAGAAGCGATCATCGCACGCGCCGCGCCTCAAGCGCACGATGAACCGCCGCAGGTCGTCGTGCTCGACAGTGAGCAGGACGAAGTGACCCGTGTTGTTCAGGAGATTCGCGCGCTACACGAACGAGGCGTACCGTTGGAGCATATGCTGGTGATCCACCCCGACTGGCAGGGCGTTGATCGGATGCTGGAACGCCTGCGACGGGAGTTTGGGAGCGCCGCGATTGCCGATCCAAAGAAAGTCCCGCCAGGGAAACATCTGCGGGTATGCACGATGAACGCCGCCACCGGTCTCGAAAGCCCGATCGTCTTTGTGATGGGCGTACACCGCCTGTATCAGGCAGAACAGAACCCGCTCCTGTCCGAAGAGGAACGCGCCGAGCTGATTCGCAACAATACGCGCCAGTTGTATATGGCATTCACCCGTGCCGCTCAGCGCCTGGCTATTACCTGTGTCGGTGAACTGCCGCCGTTCTTCCCTCTCCCCGCACCTTCATCCGTGCGCGAACGAGAGCGTATGCACGCATCATAGCGTCTGTCCAAAACCGGGAGATCGCTTCGCTTTTCTCGCAATAGCGCCTGATGGTCCGGTGTTTTGACAGGCGCTAAAGGCAATGCTTTTCAAACAGGGGTGTACAGGCTACCGTCGCTTCTAGGCGAAGTCAGGATGTGACTTGAGAGGGTACCGTTGTGCTGGAGCGAACCTTCTTGAACAGACTTCGATAAACAGGGAAACCAGCCAGAAGGCCGTCGAGGTCCGCCTTTGTGAGCGCTCTGCGTTCTATCCGCGAGTGATGCTTCAGAGCGAACATCACTTACGGGTAAAACCTCGACGGCCCGACACGGTAACCCTTAACGTCTAACCCCTAACCTCAGGCTTCACCGGGCAGGTGTTGATACGCAGCACCGAGTAGAGCGGGCAGATACCGATTGCCGCTGTAGCGAGCAGCACAAGCCCTACCGCGCCAGCAACGATCTGCCAGACGCCGCTCAGCATAGTGAACCCGACGATGAGCGCCAGCACGCCAAAAACTGCGCGAATACCGCGATCCAGCAGACCTTCATTCTTCGTGAACATGCACGCTCTCCTTCCGTGTCGTCCTGATAAACCTGATCGTATCACTCTTGAAATGCACCACTCCACGAAAGGTTACACACCCTGCCTGCCTGTCTGGTGCGTTTGTGACGTTCGACAACACTATCTTGACAACAGAAGCAGCGTTGCATCATACTGATATCCCGAATTGCCCATTGATGCGCGTCCGTGCAGCATCGAGCAATTTCGATAAAGGCGCATATCTTCGGTTCTGCCTCTCCATTGAGTGATGTATCCAGACAGAATCAGGATATGGCGCTGGAACCGAACCATAACGATGATGCCCGGAAGCGTCGGGACGCTCAACATTGTGCAGCGGAGATAGTAGGCAGAAGGATATGCGCCAGCTTCTCGTTCCATCAACCAATCCTATCGAACGCCAGCAGGCGTCGGCGCTCCAGATGATCCTGATCGCAATTAGCGTCGCAGCGCTGGTTGCGTTCTTCGTCTTTCTCGCCGTGCTCGGCGTTAATCCAACCAGCGGAGTTCCTGCCGGTAGCGCCGTGCTGGTCATGCTGACCAGTCTGGCAGGGGTGGCAGCGCTGCGTCGCGGCTACTTTCGCCTCGCAGTCCTGATTCCATCCGCCGGTTTAATCGTGGCAGTGTTCTTCGTGACGGTCATCTACGGCTATCCGGCGGCGACGCCTTTCTTACCGGCGATGTTCGTGCCGGTCATTCTGACCGGTTTGCTGATCGAAACGTGCCCGTTGCTTCTGATCGCGGCAGCGAGCGCTCTGATCGCAGTGGCGATCTTCCTGATCAATCCGGTGATCGCCCCGTTCACAACAATGGTTCGACCGCCGCCCGATCTGACCATCGTTGCAGTTGCTCTGTTTTTGCTCGTCCTCTTTGTGATGACAACCATTATTGCGCTGTTTGGTCCGGTATTGCGCCAATCGCTGATGGCAGCACTGGCGCGTGAGCGAGAACTCGAACATTTGCGCGATTCGCTCGAAGCAACGGTCAACGAACGCACTGCCGGGCTTCAGGAAGCGCTGCGCACGGTTGAGCAGCGCGAGGCGCAGTTACAGCAGGTGCTTGCCGATCTCCAGGCAAGTCAGGCGACGATTCGTGAGTTGAGCGCGCCGGTTTTGCCGGTGCTGCCAGGGGTGCTGATTGCACCCCTGGTGGGCGCGATCGATGAATCGCGCGCGACCGTGTTTGTTACTAATGTGTTGCGCGCGGTCGAGCGCGAGCGGGCGCAGCAAGTGATCTTCGATGTGACCGGCGTCCCATTGATCGACACGCAGGTAGCCCGCATGATCCTCCAGGCAGCGGATGCGGTGCGTTTG
>Ga0308415_1000274_pt1 | contig 22492 bp, 20 predicted proteins | sample HotsprSampleOS55_FD_203465 | JGI IMG/M metagenome (GOLD analysis project Ga0308415, IMG submission 203465) | Hot spring phototrophic mat microbial communities from Octopus Spring, Yellowstone National Park, Wyoming, United States - 20090730_OS55 ... | reverse complement strand
CGCCGTCGCGGTCGCACCAGCGCAGCCAGGTGTCCTCGCAGCCCTGATACTCCCCGCGCCACAGCGTCACGCCCAGGCCGATGTCGTCGAACCATGTCTCATCCGTGCGCACCAGCCGGCCACCTTCTAACGCATAGACGCGCAGCGGCTCGCCCCCTGTCTGCTGTCCTGGGTCATACACCACGTAGTGCGCCACTTTTATCCGCCCGTAGATGCCCAGCTTGCCGTCCGGTTCTTCCTCCCCGCCCTCGGTGTTGGAGACGATCTCAACCACCACCTCCGGCGGCTTGCCGTATTCCCAGATGAAATACGACCGACTCGTCTTCTTCCACAGGTCGGCCGGCGGGGTCACGTCCAGGCTGAGGAACATGTCGGGGACGACCGGCGGCTGATGGAAGGCGTAGAACACGCCGATATTGCCATCGGCGATGAAGCGACGGCCAAACCTGGGATGTTGCCAGGAGGCGTAGAGCGAATCAATGAGCAGGCGGGCCTGTTTGGCGGAGAAGAGGTTGTCCACTGGCCGGTCGTCCTCCGTGACGAGGGTCTGCATGAAGCGCTCGTAGGCGTCGAGGTAGGCCTGGCTGAGGCGGGGGAGGCCGTCCGGGCCGACGACGACTTCGGGTTCTGACGCGGCGATAGCAGGCAAACCCATGCCTGGGATTTTAGCAACTGAACTGATATGAGCGGAGTGCGTCACCCACAGGGGCCACTACCGATGGGCTGCCAACCGGTAGTGGGCGACGGCACTGCCGTCGCCCACCTTTAATAAAAACTCGCTTTCGCCGGTTGTCAGCCCGCGGCAGTTGCCCCATCGGCAAACGCACCCCCTGTGAAGAGGGCTTACAGGTAAGTTCTACAATAACCGCTCGGCGAAAGGCATGGTTATCCCAGCAAGGGAGCGACTGGCTGTGTGGGGCGCCGGCCTGATTGCGGGCGCACTTGCCCTCATCTGGATCGCACATCCGGCCCAGGCCAACGGGGTGGTCGGCGACGGCACGCCGGCCAGTTGCACCGAATCCGCCCTGCGCGCGGCGCTGACCCACGGCGGCGTGGTGACCTTTCGCTGCGGCAGCCAACCGGTGACGATCACGCTCACCAGTGAGCTGCGCCCGACCCGTGACGTTGAGATAGACGGCGGCGGCCCAGAACAGGGCGGGCGCATCATCCTAGATGGCGGCCATCGAACGCGCTTAATTTGGCTACAGAATATCACCTTGACCTTGCGCAACCTCACCCTCGTGCGCGGGCGGAGCGACAAGGGCGGCGCAGTGCGCGCGGTCGGCTACAGCGCCCGCGTCGTCGTTGACAACAGCATCTTCCGCGACAACGATGGCACCGCCGGCCCAAACGAAGCCGGAGGCGGCGCCATCTCCATGCACTACGGACAATTGCACGTAGAGGACAGCCTATTTGAGGACAACCGCGGCATCAACGGCGGGGCCATCTATAACCTGCGCTGTCCGGTCACCATCCTGCGATCCGTCTTTCGTCGGAATAGCAGCGCGTATGGCGGCGTCGTCGCCAACTTCGGCTTCGGCGGGGCGGTTTATAACGACGGCGCGGGGCGGCCCGGGGTGGGTGGGCGCGTGGTGATCCACGATAGCCTCTTCATCAGCAACACGGCGCGCAACTTCGGCGGCGCTGTTTACACCTATCTGTATTACCCAGATAGCTCGGAGATCGCGCGCAGCCTGTTCTCCGGCAACGTCGTGTTGCTGAGCAACGGCCGGCGCGCCAGCGGCGGCGGGTTGATGCACCACAACGGGCCGCTCTCGCTGCGCGATAGCACGTTTATCAATAATCTCTCGCAGGACGCGGGGGGCGCCGTCCTCGTCGCCCAGACGACGATCACACCGGGTTGGAACTACGCCCACCTGACCAACCTGACCGTCGTCGGCAACCGAGCTGACGCGCCGGACGACAGCCTGGGCAGCGGCGGCGGCCTGTTCTTCAACGGCGGACAGGTGACGGTCACCAACGTCACCCTCGCCGACAACTACGCCGACCGGTTCGGCGGCGCGATCTACAACACCACCGCCAACGCCGCCGACGTCTTGTTGCGCAACGTGATCATTGGGCGCAACCGACTGGGCCGCGCCCACAGCTCGGCGCAGTGCGCCGGCGCGCTGCGCGGCGCGCCCAACCTGCAAAGCCCTGGAGATGGTGCGCCTTGCGTCAGCGGCATTACGCTGGCCGACCCGGGGTTGGATGCCGCGGTTGGGTATCACGGCGGCGCGCTGCCGACTTTGGCGCTGCGCCCCACCAGCCCGGCGATAGATGCCGGCGCCGACTGTCCGCCATTCGATCAACGCGGCATCCCTCGCGTCGGGCAGTGTGACCTGGGCGCGTTCGAATACCTGCCGCCCCGCGCATTCATCCCAACAACATCCCGCAATACCCCTTGATCTCAGGACCATGAACTGGATGCACTTCAACGAACCCCGATCTGTGTATGCCCTAGTCGCTCAGCCCGAAGGGGCATGCCTGGCCGCCACCGAAGCCGGCCTGTGGCGATTCACCGCTCAGGCAGGCCGATGGCAGCCCACAGCGCCACAGATCGCCCAAGTGGGGCTGACCGCAGTCGCAGCGGACGGCGATCTTTGGCTGGTCGGGTCAAACGGCGACATCGCCCGTTCAACCGATGCCGGCCAGACGTGGCAACTTGCCCATCTGCCGGCCAAAGCGCGCGTGCTCGGCTTGGCCATCTCGCCGACCTTTGCGCGCGACGGCGTCGCCCTGGCCGCCACAGCCGAGGACGGCGTGTTGCGCAGCGCTGACCACGGGGTCACGTGGCACGCCTGGAACTATGGATTGCTGGACTTGGCCATCAACGCGATTGCCTGCTCGCCGAACTTCGGCGAGGACGAAGTCTGCTTCGCAGCCAGCGACTACGCCGTGTTCATGAGCGTCAACGGCGGCCGCGCCTGGCAGGCGTTGCCCTTGCCCATCGAGGTCGGCCCGTTTGCTGCCCTGGACATCACGCCTGAGGGTCAGCTATACGTGGGCACAGAAGGCCATGGGCTTTGGACAGCCACGCCGCCGTACAGAGAGTGGCGGCAGGTCGCTGACCTCCCCGCCGCTGAGGTCAACTTCATCCAGGCCGGCTGGGCAGCGACGACGGAAGGGGTGTTCGCAGCGCGCGGAGGGACATGGCACGAGATGTTAGATCGCGCCGATGTCTTGTGCCTCGCGGTGTTGGACGATGGAACGGTCGTCGCGGCGACGGCCGATGGCGGCCTCTGGCACGCGCAAAACAACAAGCCCTGAGGGGGATGCCCTCAGGGCTTGCGTATTGACGTGCTTAGTCGCCGTAGCCTGCGCAGCTCCCGTAGTCCTTGTAGGCGTCAACGGCCTTCTCCGTCGTTTTGGCTTGCTCGACGGTCTTGGACGCATCCTGTGCCTTGGTCGCGTCCTTCGCTGGGATGGGTTGCTTGGCTGGCGCTTGGGCGGCGTCGTCCGCCGTGCTGAGCGCCGGCAGCGTCGTGCGGTCCTCAGTTGCGGCAGGAAGCACGACTTCCTGGGCTGGAGAAACGCTCAACAGTTGCACAGTCAGGCCGTTTGGCCCTGTCACGATCTGGCGGCTGCTCACAGCGCATGCCGTGAGCACAAACCCGGCGCCGATGCCGGCGGCGATCACCCTCATCATTCGCTTGCTCTTCATGGTCTGTCCTCCCTCGGTCATCGAAAAGATAGCTGAATTGTATGCGTTGTCCGAGGTTTGTCAACCCTTTGTGCTAGAAAGACACAAAGGGGGTCAATCTAGGTAATAGGTCATGTGCTGGAGGTGGAGGGCGGGGTCTATGTTCTCCACGCGCACGTGATCGGGGAGCGCCAGGTTGAGCGGCGCGTAATTCAAGATCGCCGAGATGCCCGCCGATACGGCCAGCTCGGCCACGGCCTGGGCGGCCTCGGCCGGCACGGCGAGCATCGCCAAGCGCACGCCGTGCGCGCGCACGAACTCCGGCAGGGTGCGCACGTCGTGCACGCGGAGGCCGGCGATGCAGGTGCCGATCTTGGCCGGGTCATTATCGAACAGCGCGCACACTCGAAACCCATGGTCGGCAAAGCCGGGATAGGCTGCCACCGCGCTGCCGATGCGCCCTGCCCCGATGATCACGATTGGCCACTCGCGATCCAGGTGGAGGATCTGGCGCAGCCGCGCTTGCAGATCATCCACCGCGTAACCCATGCCCTGCTTGCCGAACTCGCCGAAGTACGAGAGGTCTTTGCGAATCTGGGCCGGGCTCATGCCCAGCCACTGCGCCATCTCCTTCGAGGATGCGAAGGTCTTGCCGCTCTTCCGCATTGCTGCCAGCGCGCGCAAGTAGAGCGGCAAACGCGCGACGACGATATCAGGCACAGGCTTCGCAGGCATGCCGTACAAACAGAGATGCTAGCACAGCGCGATGATTCGGATGGCGCATTCACAGCGACGGGCAGAGCCTTGGGCGGCGACGGCAGTGCCGCGGGCTAGAATTGTCCCGTCATGGAGCTGCCATCGGGGAGTATCGAGGTCATTTGCGGCTGTATGTTCAGCGGCAAGACCGAGGAGCTGATCCGGCGCGTGCGCCGCGCCCTCATCGCCAAACAAAAGGTGCAGGTCTTCAAACCGGTCATTGACGACCGCTATGCGCATGACCAGGTCAGATCGCACAACGGGCTGGGCATCGAGGCCACGCCTGTGGCCTGCGCCCGGGACATCCTGCGGCTCACCGAGCCAGACACAGCAGTCGTCGCCATTGACGAAGCCCAATTCTTCGATCACGACCTGCCCCGCGTCGTGAACCAACTGGCCGACGCCGGCAAGCGCGTGATCTGCGCGGGCCTGGACCTGGACTTTCGCGGTGAGCCGTTTGGGCCGATGCCGACCCTGCTGGCGATCGCCGAGCGGGTGGATAAACTCACGGCGGTGTGCGTGATCAGCGGCGAGCCAGCCACGCGCACACAGCGCATCATCAACGGACAGCCGGCCTCCTACGACGATCCCATCATCCTCGTCGGCGCTGCCGAGACCTACGAGGCGCGTGCGCGCAGATACCACGTCGTGCCCGGTAAACCTGGATCATGACCGAACTCACTGCCAAGCTCAAGCGCGTCCTGTTCACCGAGGCGCAGATTCAAGCGCGGGTGGCCGAACTAGGCGCTCAGATCTCGCGCGATTACGCCGGCAGAGACCTGCTCTTGGTGTGCATCCTGCGCGGCGGGGTCGTCTTCTTGGCCGACCTGATGCGCCATATCACTATCCCCTGCTATTTGGACTTTATGGCGGTGACCTCGTATGGGGTTGGCGCCCGCGAGTCGAACCGCTCACCGCGCATTCTGATGGACTTGCGCGAGGACATCGCCGGCCGCAATGTCCTCCTGGTGGAGGACATCGTGGACAGCGGCTACACCTTTGATCACCTCCTGCAGTTGCTGCGCACGCGCGAGCCGGCCTCGCTCAAGGTGTGTGCGCTGCTCAATAAGCCGAGCCGCCGCGAGGTACAAGTGCCGATTGACTATGTTGGCTTCAATATCCCCGATGAATACGTGTGCGGCTATGGGATAGACGCCGACGAGCTATATCGCAATCTGCCTTATATCGCTGCCGTGTGATCTACAGGCGCTGACGCCCCTCCAACGCCCGGCTCAGCGTCACCTCATCGGCATATTCCAGGTCGCCTCCCGCCGGCAGACCGCGGGCCAGGCGCGTGACGCTCACGCCCAAGCCGGCCAGCTTGCGCTGGATGAACGCAGCGGTCATCTCCCCTTCCACGGTGGGGTTGGTCGCCAGGATCACTTCCCGGATCGGCTGACCTCGCTCCGCAGCGCGGCGCACGCGGTCCACCAATGCGTCGATCCGCAGGTCGTCAGGCCCGATCCCGTTGATCGGCGAGAGCACGCCGTGCAGCACGTGATAGACCCCGCGATAGGCGCGCGCCCGCTCGATGGCCGCCACGTCCATTGGCTCCTCGACCACACAGATCAGGTCGTGCTCGCGCGCTGAATCGGCGCAGATGGGGCAAGGGTCGCTCTCGGTGATGTTAAAGCAGACCGAACACAGGCGCGTGTTGGCCTTTAGATCCCGGAGCGCCTCGGCCAGCGTGAGCGCGGTCTCGGCCGGCGCGCGCCACAGATAGAATGCCAGCCGCGAGGCCGTCTTTGGACCGATGCCGGGCAGTTGGGTCAGTGCTTCTATCAGCCGGCTGAGGGAGGGAGGCAGGCTGTTGGAGGCAGCCATGCGAGGCGACGGCTAGAACAGACCGGGCAGTTGAAAGTCGCCCGTGACCTCTTGCATGCGCCGCGCCGAGTGCTCTTGCGAAGCGAGGATCGCTTCGTTAATCGCAGCCACCAGCGCGTCCTCCAGCATAGACACGTCGTTCGGGTCAATCAGCGCGGGATCTATCTTGATGCTCTGCACCCGCTGATGGCCGCTGATGACGATGGTGATCGCCCCGCCGGCTGCCGTGACGTTAATGAGCTCGTTCTCCAAAGCCGCTTGCGTCGCCGCCATGTCTTGTTGGATCTTCTTGATCCGCTCCAGCAAATCGGGCTGCAGGCCCATGGGCTGAGCGCTCCGCGGCACAAAGTCACTTCGTCTGCCTTTCGCCATCTGTTCGCTCCTCGTCTCGCTATGACTGTCGTAGCGTCCCCCCCATGCGCTGGGCTGCCTGTATCACCGGGTCTTCCTCTGGGTTGCCCGCGGATGGGTCGCGCTGTAGCGAGACATGAATATCATACTGCCCGTTGAACATCCGGTTGAGCACGCCGATCACGCTGTTTCTGTTCTTCGGGTCCTTCAAGCGCGTCAGCGGGATGTCGTGCTCGGCGTGCAGATGGATCAGGTTGCCTGAGACGGCATGCGGCTTGCACGACCGCAACAGGGCGGCGGCTGGCTTGTTGATCGCGTTGACCTCGCGGATCACCTCTTGCCAGTGCGCTTTAAGCACCTCAAACGTCAAACCGCCCGAAGCGGACAGTTCCACAGGCGCAGGTGCGCTTCGCCGGTGCGCCGCCGGTGCGGGCTTGGGCGTCTGCTTGCCGCCGGCTGTTTCCGTGGTTGCTGGTTGCGGCGTGGCTGCCGGCGCTTCCGTCGGGCGTTGCTCATTCAACACGCAGTCGAGATAAGCCATCTCCAGGGCCAGTTGAGGGTCAGTGGTTGTGCGCATCTCGTTGGCTGCCGCGCTGAACGCGCGGATGGCGCGCGCCAGTTGTCCGATGGTGATCTGCTCGGCCTGGGCGGCCAGCGCGATCCGTTCGGCTTCCCGCTCGCTGTCGTTCGTTCCCTCCTTGTCGCTGGTCATCTTGACCTGCAGCAGCGCGCGCAGGTGATCAATGACTTGGCGCGCGACTTGGCGCGGGTCGGCGCCCTGGTCGAGCGCGCGCTGGATGGCATCCAGGCCGGTGGCCAGGGCGCAGTTCGCCAGACCGTTGACCAGGTCGCGCACGATGGCCTCATCGGTTGCTCCCAGCGCTTCGCGCACGTCGGCAGCCGTGATGCGCATCGAGCTGGACGAGGCGAGCTGGTCGAGCAAGCTCACCGCGTCGCGCAACGAGCCGGTCGCGTGCCGCGCGATCAGCCGCAGGGCTTGATCATCGGCCTCGATGCCTTCAGCTTCGCAGAGCTGTCGCAGCCTTCCGACGATCTTCTCGATGGGCACGCGCCGGAAGTAGAAACGCTGGCAGCGCGAGAGCACCGTGGCCGGTATCTTCTGTGGGTCGGTGGTGGCCAGGATAAAGATCACGTGCGGTGGGGGTTCTTCGAGGGTCTTGAGCAGCGCGTTGAAGGCCGCCGTGGAGAGCATGTGCACCTCGTCAATGATGTACACCTTGTAGCGCAACGCGCTGGGTTGAAAGTTCACCCGATCGCGGATTTCGCGGATGTCGTCCACGCTGGTGTGCGAGGCGGCGTCGATCTCGATGACGTCAAGGGCGCGGCCCTCGCTGATCGCTTCGGCGATCTGGATGGCTTGAGGCGAGCGTGGGTCCAAGCCGGCTAAATTGACCTCCTTGGCGAAGATGCGCGCGCTGGTCGTCTTGCCGCAGCCGCGCGCGCCGACGAACAAATAGGCGTGGCCCACTCGGCCCGTGGCGATCTGATTCCTCAAGGTCGTCGTGATGTGCTCCTGGCCCACCACCTCATCGAACGTCTTGGGCCGCCACTTGCGGTATAGCGCTTCTGGCACGCCGCGGATTCTATAGCAACGGGTCGCGCCGATGTTGGTTGATCAGCCGCTGGGCCAGGGCCAGCGCTTCTTCGCGGGTGGCGATCTGGCCGGTCATCTGCGCCTCGCGCACTGCCTCTAGCACGTCGCCCAACACACGGCCCTGGTGTGCGCCGATTGCCAACAGGTCAAACCCATTGATCAAGGTGGGCGGCGCGACCGATGACTCGTAGCGGGTGTAGTATTCGTTCAGCAACAGACGCGCGACCTCGGCCATGGGCGCGCATTCATCGGGCGACCGTTCGTCCAGACAGTCAGCAACGGCAAGGGCCACCAATTCGGGCGGGCAATCGCCGGCTGCGCTGAAGAAGCGGTAGATCGCGCGCGGCGCCGGCGGATAGAACTCAAAGGCCATGCGCGACACGGCCGAATGATGGCGGACGATCGTCTCGATGCGCAGCACCTCGGCGTTGCTAAGCCGCAACGCGCGCGCCCGTTGGCCCGCCCAAGCTGCGCCGGCAAACTCATAGCCGGAGAAGTGAACCCGTCCTTCCGCGTCCACCGTGCGCATGGCTGGCTTGCTACAGTCATGGAGCAGCGCAGCCAGACGACACGTCGCGGCGCGCGGTCGGCCATCGGCAAGTGGTCTGGAGAAGTGTTCGGCGAGCTTCTCGGCGTATGGCAGCTCGTAGTCTGCGCCTGCCAGAACCACCCGCAGGTCGTCCAACAGGTCATCCAACGCCGCCATCACCCGCCATGTGTGCTGTAGGAGGCTCGTTTGGGGGTCGCGCCCCAGCGGGCAAGTGCGCATGGGTTCTATCTCCGGCACGAGCGGCCCCAGCAAACCAAAGCCATCCAGCATCTCGGTCGCCCGCGCGGCGTTGTCCAGGGCTAGGATAGCCATCAGCTCATCGCGCAATCGCTCGACGCTGGGGCGGGTCAGGAGGGCGCTCCCTGCGCGCACCAAGTCGGCGGTCTCCGGCGCGAGGCGCATGTTCAGCGCGCTGGCCAGGCGGATAGCCCGTAAGGCACGCACGGGATCGTCCACGATGGCCTGAGGGGTGACCGCGCGCACGATGCCGGCTTGCAGGTCGGCCAACCCGCCCACCTCGTCCAGCAGCGTGCCCTCTTGGAGTGAGACAGCGAGGGTGTTGATGGTGAAGTCGCGGGCTAGGGCGTCGCTGCGCCAATCCGGGCCACGGCAGACAGCGAAATCCATGACCAAGGAAGGGCGGTTGGACCGCGTTGGCAGGAGCACGCGCGCGGTGCCGCGCGCAGCATCCAGGACGTAGAAGTCGCCTTTGAGCGCATTGGCCACAGACCGCCCCAGGCTGATGGCGTTCCCCTGCACCGCAAAGTCCAGGTCGTGGGGCATCGCGCGGCCAAGCAGCGCGTCGCGCACTGCGCCGCCGACCAGGATGGTCGGCGCGCGCGCCAGGGTGCGCACGGCTTCGACCTCCGGTTGGCAGAGCAATTGGCTAAGGGCGGCGCGATTCATCTGCGAAGACCGCATACCCCAACGACTGCGCTACGGCTTGTCCCTGTGGGCCGAGCGCCCAGACGACGAAGTTGCGCAGCTCCCCTTGAGGTTCAGAGAACGCGATGAGATACAGCGGGCGGGTCAGCGGATAGTCGCCGCTGAGAAAGTGTGATGCTTCGGGCGTCACTCCCTCGATGGCCAGCGCTCGCACCTTTGGCCCTTCCTGAGCCAAAGCGTTGGGCGCGACCAAGCTGGCCAGCGGCGCATAGCCAATCGCGCCTGGCCGCAGGGCCACGAAGTTCAGCATGGTCTCGCTGGAGGGCATCATCAGCGCATCAAGGGTCAACCGTTGTGCCCCCATCACCGTCCGGTCGAAGAGCGCGCGTGCGCCGTTTCCCTCCTCGCGCACAGCGACCTCAATGTCGCCGGATGCGGCCTGGCCGTAATCCGCCCAGCGGTTGCGCACGCCGGCGAAGATGTCTTGCAAGTCGCGCAGCGTCAGGTTCGCAATGGGGTTGGTTGGGTGGACGATGACCACTACGCCGTCGAGCGCCAGGTCGGCCAACCACCAGCGCAAGCCGGCCGGCGCAGGCGGCACTAGCGAAGTGGCGCCCAGCATGACCTGACCGGTGCGCAGGCGCTCGGCGAATAGCGCAGGAGAGGTCACCTCGATCGTGAAGTGCGCGTTGGGATTGGCCTGTTGGCTATATTCCCTCGCCAGCGCGCGCAATAGCACCTCGGTGGCGTCGTCGGCCAGCAAGCGGTAGTGCTCAACAGCGGGTGGGAAGAGGGGCGCCTGTGCTTCTGTTGTGGCGCGCGCGCACGCAGTGAGCGCCAGGCCCAGCACCATCAGCCGGCTGAGCAAGCCTGCAGAGCCATCTCTCCCTGGCATGTATCACCACCGACGCAAGGCTGGCAGTGCGTATGCGGCGCGCCGCCGCGTGCTCACGTCATCTGAGTATTTGGATTCTAGCAATAAACGCTTGCGCTGAGTGCGTAAGGCAGAACCCTGAACGGACGGCGGCAATGCGTCACCCACCTGCTGGTGGATCGACCTCGCCGGTCATCAACCCATGAGCGGTTTGTCCCCTCTTCCTAAAGCGCAAGGCCGGCGGAGTGCGCCGGCCTCGCATCGCTATGGGATGAGGCGCCGGATTGAGGTTACTTGACGATGAACTTGCCGCGCATCAAGGTGGAGTGGCCGGGGAAGGTGCATACAAACTCGTATGTTCCACGCGGCGGCGCGTCGAAGGTCACCGAGACGGTCTCGCCCTCTTTGGCCAGCGCGGTGTAGGCGAGCACGCGATTGTCGTTTGGCTTGAGGTAATTGTTTGCTTCGCCGGCAGCGATGCCATCAGCGGCCACCGCGTCTGCTGTGTTGGGCCGCACCAGCACCCAGTTATGGTATACCCCGGAGCCGGGCGAGGCATTGTTCTTCATCACCAACGTCACTTTGGCGCCGGCAGGTACTTCCAGGGTGTCCTTGTCATACTCCAGTGCATCGCCTTTGGATGCGATTTCTAACGTCACAGGCTCTCCACTGGGTGCCGGCGTGGGGGTGGGAGACTCACCACCGCCGCAGGCGACGATCACTGTGCTGCCAGCGAGCAAGACGCCAGCGAGCACCATGCGCTTGAAGAACATTCGGCGTGAGAAGATGCTCTGCATACGAAACTCCTAGAGGTCCGAACCCGTTTCCAGAACGTGAGTATATCATCCTCTCAGTCATCCAACGGGCCAGTGACAGTTTGCACTAGAATGGATAGGACAAATGGCAGGCACGATTACTGCGCTGAAAGCGCAGCCTGGCCGTGCGCGCGTCAATGTTTACTTGGACGGCAAATTCGCCTTTGGGCTGGCCTTGATCCACGCATTATGGTTAAGGGTCGGCCAGACATTAAGTGACGATGAAATTGCCGCGTTGCGCTCAGCGGATAGCGAAGAGCAGGCATGTGCGCGCGCGTTGGCACTGCTCGCCTATCGGCCACGCAGTGTACACGAGGTGCGCACGCGCCTACAGCGAGCTGGCGCCGATGAGCAGACCATTGCGCGCGTTGTGTCGCGCTTACAGGCAGTTGGTCTGCTCAGCGATGCGGAGTTCAGCCAAGCCTGGGTGGAAAGCAGGCTGCGCGCCCGCCCGCGCAGCAAACGCACCATCGCCTGGGAGCTGCGCCGCAAGGGCATCGCCGAAGATCAGATCGCCGCTGCCCTGGCTGCTGTTGATGACGAGGATACCGCCCGTCGCGTGGCGCAGAAGCAATGGTTGCGCCTTCAGCGTCTCCCGCCTGCTGAACGCAAACGAAAGCTGTATGCTGCGTTAGTTCGACAAGGATTCGATCACGACACAATTGTACAAACCATTGAATGGGCTGAGTCCTCGGCGCAGGCAGACGGCGCAGCCGATACCCTGAGCGCCTCTCCGCCCTCATAGCTACGGGGACAGCGACCATCTGCCTCGCCCGGACCGCCAGCTCAGCCAGAGGAGACGCCATGAATACGTTAGGGATCATAGTCATTGAGGCTGTCATCGCCCTCGTCGTGGCAGCGGTCGTCGGCTGGATCGGCTATCGTCTAGGGCGACAGCGAGCGAAGGACGAGGGTGCATACCTGCGCGTGGAAGCCGAGAAGACGCTGAGCGAGGCGCAGGCCAAAGCGCGCCAGATGCTGATGGAGGCCAAGGACGAGGTCATCAAGCTGCGCGACGAGCTGGATCAGGAGCTGCGCGCGCGCCGTCAGGAGATACAGCGGGAAGAAGATCGCCTCAAGAAGCGCCGCGAGGAGCTGGATAACCAGCGCGAGCGACTGGAGCAGCGCGAGAAGAAGCTGAACCAGCGTCAGGCAGCCCTAGACAAGCGCGAGGCCGAGCTGGAGCGCACATATAAAGAGCGCGTGGTTCAACTGGAGGCCAAGCTGGAAGAGGTGGCCGGCATGACCCGCGAGGACGCACGTAACACGTTGCTGGAGATCGTCCGCAACGAAGCGCGCAACGACATGGCCCGCGTCATCCGCGAAGTGGAAGCGGAAGCGCAGGAGATGGCCGAACAGCGCGCGCGTAAGCTGGTGATTGAGACCATGCAGCGGGTGGCTACCGACGTGGTGGCCGAGCGCGCCATCACCACCATCGAGCTGCCCAACGAGGAGATCAAAGGGCGGATCATCGGGCGCAATGGACGCAACGTGCAGGCCTTCGAGCAGGCCGCCGGCGTGGACATCATCGTGGACGATACGCCGGAAACGGTCACCATCTCCTGCTTTGATCCAGTCCGCCGCGAGATCGCTCGGCGCGCCCTGGAAGCGCTGCTGCGCGACGGCCGCATTCATCCCACGCGGATCGAGAAATCGCTGGAGGACGCTCGGCGCGACGTAGAGCGCATCATGGCCGAGGAGGGCGAGCGCGCCGCCATCGAAGCCGGCGTGCCCGGGCTGCCCCCGGAGATCATCCGCACGCTGGGCCGCCTGAAGTACCGCACCAGCTACGGCCAGAATCAGCTTTACCATGCCGTGGAAACCGCCAAGCTGGCCGGTCTGTTGGCCTCGGAGCTCAAGGCCGACGTCAAAGTGTGCAAGATGGCCGGCCTGCTCCATGACATCGGCAAAGCCCTGGACCGCGAGAGCGAAGGGACGCACGTCCAGCTTGGCGTGGACCTGTTGCGCCGTTTCAACATTAATCCAAAAGTGATCCACTGCGTCGAGGCGCATCACCATGACGTGCCACAGGAGACCCTAGAGGCGATCATCGTGGAGATCGCCGACGCGATCAGCGGCTCTCGCCCGGGCGCTCGCCGTGAGACGCTGGAGACCTACGTCAAGCGCGTGCGTCAGCTTGAAGAGACCGCCAAGTCCTTCAAGGGCGTGGGCGAAGCGTATGCGATCCAGGCCGGCCGTGAGCTGCGCGTCATCGTCAAGCCGGAGCTCATTGACGACATGGCCTGCATTCAGCTCAGCCGCGACATCGCCAAACGCATCGAAGAGACGATGGAGTATCCTGGCCAGATCAAGGTCACCGTGGTGCGAGAGACGCGCGCCGTTGAATATGCGAAGTAGAATGAGAGGCCGCAATGCGTCAGCAAGCATACGCAGCTCGTCTGTGAGGTGATGTTATGTCAGGTCATAGCAAGTGGGCAACGATCAAACGTGCGAAGGCCGCGAACGACGCCAAGCGCGGTGCGCTGTTCACCCGACTGGGACGCGAGATCATGGTCGCTGCGCGGGAAGGAGGACCCAACCCCGAGGCCAATTTTCGCTTGCGCCTGGCCATTGACCGCGCGCGCGCAGCCAACATGCCAAAGGAGAACATCGAACGCGCCATTGCCCGCGCCACCGGTCAGGGTGGTGAAGCCGAAGCCTTTGAGGAGATCATCTACGAGGTGTATCTGCCTCATAAAGTGCCGGCCATGATCCAGGTCCTGACCGACAATCGCAACCGGACCGTGGCCGAGGTTCGCCGCGTGATCACGCGCGCCGGCGGGCAGATGGACGGCGCAGCCGTCGCCTGGCAGTTCCAGCGCAAGGGCGTGATCGTCGTTGAGCGTAAAACTGGCTTGGATCCGGACGCTGTGTTTGAAACGGCGCTGGAAGCCGGCGCCGACGATATTGACATCGGCGATGAAGCCATCGAGATCACCACGTCGGTGGAGAGCTTCCGTGCCGTCCGCGATGCCCTGATGCAAAAGGGCTACGAGTTGGCCAGCGCCGAGATCGCCCTGGTGCCAACGACCTATACCCAGCTCGACCGCGAGAAGGCCGAACAGGTGCTGAACGTGATCGATGCCTTGGAAGAACTTGACGACGTTCAGCAGGTGTATCACAACTTGCAAATCCCTGCCGAGGTCACGGCCTGATCGGTGGTCGCGATCGGCATAGACCCTGGTGTGGCGCTGACTGGCTTTGGCCTGTTGCGTGAGGAGGCCAACGGCCAAATCACTGTGCTGGCACATGGCGTGATCGAGACACCCAAAACACAGCCCCTGGCGCGCCGCCTGCAGTCGCTCCAGCAACAGCTTCAGGCGCTCGTTGCGACCTGGCAGCCCCAGGAAGCCGCCGTGGAGGAGGTCTTCTTCGCCACGAACGCGAAGACCGCGCTGAGCGTGGGACAAGCGCGCGGCGTGGTGCTGCTCACGCTATGCAACGCCGGCATCGCCATCCACGAATACACGCCGCTCCAAGTCAAGCAGGCGATCGCCGGCTACGGCCAGGCCGACAAACGCCAAATGCAGACCATGATTAAGGCGCTGCTTGGCCTGGCCGAGCTGCCGCGCCCCGATGACGCTGCCGACGCGCTGGCGGTTGCCCTGACCCACTTGCACAGCCGGCGCTGGGCGCAGTTGAGCGCCTAGCGCGCACCTAGCCCGCTGATGATTGCGCGCCTGCGCGGGATGGTCCTCGCCATCACCCCCCCGACCGCTGTTGTGGACGTGCAGGGGGTGGGCTTTCGCGTCGCGTGTTCACAGGCCGCGCTCGATGCCCTCGTCGTTGGCCATCCCTGCGACCTGCATACCCGCTTGATCGTGCGCGAGGATGAACTGGCGCTCTACGGCTTTGCCGACGAGGACGAAGCTGCGCTGTTTGGGCTGCTCCTCGGCGTGCCGGGCGTTGGCGCGCGCACGGCACTGGCGCTGCTCTCGCGGCTGGCGGCGCCCGTCCTGCGCCAAGCCATCTCCGCCCAGCAGGTTGAGGTGCTTTCGCGCGTGCCGGGCGTGGGCAAAAAGACAGCCGAGAAGATCATCTTCGCGCTCAGAGACAAGCTCGTTGCTCCTGAGGGCGTGTCCGCCGGCGCGCTGTCCTCGGCGGCCGACGCCGAAGTGATCGCTGCGCTGACGGCGCTGGGCTACAGCCTGGCCGAGGCCCAGCGCGCCCTGGCCGCGCTGCCGCGTGGCGAACCCTTGGACTTGGAGGAGAAGATTCGCCGTGCGCTGGCCTACTTTGGCTGATGGCGATGACCCAACGCCCGCGCTCGGCCCTTCCCGCGCTCTTCTTGAGCCTGGCGTTGCTCTTGGCGCTCGCCCTCCGCTTCTACCGCATCGAGGCCCAATCGCTATGGTATGACGAGGGCAACAGCGCCCGCCTGGTCGAACGGCCTGTGCGCCTGATTATCGAAGGCGCAGCCGGCGACATTCACCCCCCGCTTTACTACCTGCTCCTCAAGCTTTGGCGGGCTGCGTTCGGCGAAGGCGAAGCGGCGCTGCGCGCACTCTCCGCCGTGTGCAGCGCGCTCACCGTCCTGTTTGCTTACCTGATCGGCCGCACGTTCAGCCAGCGGACGGGTGGGCTGGCCGCTTTTCTGCTGGCCAGCATGCCATTTGCCATCTACTATGCGCAAGAGGCGCGCATGTATGCGTTGCTGGCGCTCTGCGCTGCCATCAGCACATGGGCCATCCTCGCTTGGTGCGATCGACCGGAACGGGCGAACCTCGCGGCAAGCGTATATGTGTTGGCCACCGCAGCCGGTCTGTGGACGCATTACGCCTATCCTTTTGTGATGTTCGCACAGGGCGTGGCTTTCGCCGCCTGGTTGGTGAGCAGACGAGCGCTCGTCGCGCTGGCGCGCTACGCCGCCTTCACCATCGCCGCGCTGGGGCTATACCTCCCCTGGCTGCCGATCGCGCTGCGCCAAGCGGCCAATTGGGGCGTGGAACGCGCGTCCCATGCGCTGAGCGATGCGGTGGTCGAGATTTATCGCACCCTGGTCGTGGGGACAACACTGCCCACTGCCGAGGCCGGCTTGCCGATGGCGCTGTTCGGCACAGCGCTTGGGGTAGGGCTCATTGTGCCCGATCGCGCATCCCTTCACCCGCGGGCGCTGATGGCGGCGCTGCTTGCGTTGCCCGCAGCGCTGCTGTTGGTGCTGGGCCTCTACCGCGAGGCCTACCTGAAGTTTCTGTTGGTGAGCGCCCTGCCGCTGTGCGTGCTGGTTGCGCGCGGCTGCGACATCACGGCAACTTGGGCGGTGCAGCGGCTGCGCCGCCCCAGATGGGCCGCGCCGATCGCCGCCGGCTTGGTTGTGCTCCTCCTGGCGAGCGTGACGCCCTCGCTGAATAACCTGTACCACAACCCGACCTACGCCCGCGATGACTATCGGGGCATCCAGCGCCTAATTGCCGCCGACCGCCGGCCCGATGACGCGGTGCTCTTCCTCGCCCCTAACCAGTGGGAAGTGTTCACCTACTATCAGCGCGACGACCGCAACTTATATCCATTGACCTATCGGCCGGCGTCGTACCAGGTGGTTGACCGGCAGATGCGGGCGATCGCTGCGACACACAGCCGGCTGTTTGCGCTCTACTTCGGCGAACGCGACGCTGACCCAGAGGGATGGTATGAGACCTGGATGAGCGAGCAGCTCTACAAAGCCCACGAGCGCTGGGTGGGGAACGTCCGGCTGGCTGTTTACGACAGCGGACGCGACAGCGCCGCCTGGACGGCCATCCAGGGCGCGACCTTTGGCCCTGCCATCGTCCTGCGCCAGGTGCGCGGGCGCTTCGGCTTGCTTCGGCAGGGGGATGTGTTGCCGGTTGAACTCATCTGGGAGGCGACGGCGCCACCGATGGCGCGCTATAAGGTCTTCATCCACATCGGCCCAGCCGATGGACCACCGATCGCCCAGCACGACAGCGAGCCGGTGGCGGGCTATCGCCCGACGGATGGCTGGACCACCGGGGAGCGCATCCACGACCGGCGCGGGGCCTGGATCGCGCCGGGGACGCCGGCGGGCGATTACGGCGTGTTCGTCGGCCTCTATGACCCGCACACCGGCGCGCGGCTGATGGCCTCGCGCGATGGCCAAACGCTGGGCGACCGCCTGCTGATCGGCACGGTGCGCGTGCGCTGATTACAATCGAGCCCGTCATGGCTGACTTTGACCTGCTCAGAACGCTCGCGCAGCCTGCCCAGACCAAGATCGTCCTCCTGGTCATGGACGGGCTGGGCGGCTTGCCGCGCGCAGAGGATGACCGCACTGAACTGGAGGCTGCCCATACGCCGCACATGGATCGCCTGGCCCGTGAGGGCTGCCTGGGGCAGCACTATCCGGTCGGCATCGGGATAACCAGCGGCAGCGGGCCCGGACACCTGGGCCTGTTCGGCTACGACCCGCTCAAATACGAGATCGGCCGCGGCGTGTTGGAGGCGGTCGGCATTGGCTTCCACGTCACCCCACGCGACGTGTGCGCCAGGGGCAACTTTTGTACCTTGGACGACCAGGGAAGAATCATCGACCGGCGCGCCGGCCGCATCTCCACCGAGGAGTGCGCGCGTCTGGTGCACAAATTGAACAACGCGCACATCAAGCTAGACGCCGACGTGGAGGTATTCGTCGAGCCGGTGCAAGACTACCGTTTCGTCGTCGTCATGCGCGGCGACGGCCTGGCTGGTCAGATCGAGGACACCGACCCCCAACGCGTCGGCGCGCAACCGCTGCCGGCGCGCGCGCGCGACGCCGCTTCTGAGCACACAGCAGCCCTCTTCAACCGCTGGATCGCCCAGGCGCTTGAGGTCATCCGCGATGAGCATCCCGCTAATGGCCTGACCCTGCGCGGCTTCGCCAAAGAGCCAGGGCTGCCGAAGTTCCAGGATGTCTATGGCCTGCGGGCTGCCGCGATCGCTGTTTATCCGATGTACCGCGGCGTGGCTGCTCTGGTGGGCATGGCGCGCATTGATCACCAGGCCCGCACCGTGCAAGAACAGTTCGAGGTCGCCGCTCGCATCTGGCCCGATTACGACTTCTTCTTCATCCACGTGAAATACACCGATAGCCGGGGAGAGGATGGCAACTTCGCCGCCAAGCAGGCCGTTATCGAAGAGGTGGACGCTGCGTTGCCGGCCTTGCTCGCGCTGAAACCGGACGTGTTGATCATCACCGGCGACCACAGCACGCCCAGCCAACTGCGCAGCCATTCTTGGCATCCTGTGCCGCTATTGCTTTGGGCGCCAGCCACCGCCCGCCGCGATGGCAGCACGCACTTCGGCGAGCGCGCTTGCGCGCGCGGTGGCCTGGGCACCTTTCACGCCCGCGACATCATGCCTCTGGCGCTGGCGCACGCCCAGCGGCTACAGAAGTTCGGCGCGTGAAGCGAACGGGCCTGCGCGTAGCCTCCCGCAAGGCTTCGCCAGCACCACGACTGGGCGCATGCGCTTGGCGCGACCAAGGATGCGCATCACAGGAACTGTCAGCGCCCTGCCTCGCGCTGGGAGACAGCGCGGACTCGCGCCGGACTGAAGCGCTGAGGCGGGGCGTTTGGTGGCTGCGCGGGGGCGTAGCACCGCCCGCCTTGGATGGGCGACGCGGGTGTCGCCCACTGTGGATGTGGGCATGAGCGGTTTCGTAGAGCTTTGTTTGGGTGGGATTTAGAGGCTTCGCTATGCTCAGCATGACAGAAAGGCGGGGTGTGTAGTGACCCTGCGGGGCTGGTGCGCGCTGTGAAGATCGGTGCATCTGGCGTGCATTAGGGATTTTGCCGGAACTACTTCTAGGATGAGTTCTAGTCGCTGCTTTGAGATAGGGCGCAGCAAGGAGGCTGCGCCCTATGTGTTTGACACCGCTCAGGTGTGCTGCTCTGAGTGGCGCGGGCTGGTTATCACGACCAAAAAAAGCGCATAGAGAATCGGCTTGCCGAAGCGCTCGAAGCCGAACAGCGCCGCGTCGCCGGTGATCTGTGAGGTGGTGTTCAGGTCGCGCGTCGCCAACGCCCAGTTCACGATGGTCACCGTGAACAGCACGTAACCCAGGTAGAGGAAGACGCGGCTGACGCGCGGCAGCCCGGGCGTGTCAAGGTTGGCCCAGCTCCCGATCGTCAACACGTCCCAGGCCAGACAAAACGCCACGAAGCCGATGCCGGCAAATCCCAGGAAAGGCGCAAAGCGGTCGTCGAGGAACTCGGTCTGGCGCAAAAGGCCGCTGATCAACACGACCAACAGCAAGCCGGCGGCGCGCTCCGGCGTGAGCGCGCGACGGATGAGCCAAAATGCGGCGACGCCGGCGAAGACCAGCGTCCACCAAAAGTCCGCATAAACCGACCCGACCCAGACCAGCCGACCCAGGACCTGGCCCGTTTCGGTCAGCTCCAGCCAGAGTGCCGTCAGACCAAAGGCGGTTAAATACAAGGCCAACGCATATTGATTTCGTCGCGCCTGCCAGACGCCGGCCAGCACGGCTAGGGCGTAGAAAATCAGCCGCCACAGGTCAGTGAACTGGTTGTTCAATAGGTCAGCCAGGGCGATCACCGAGCCGACCCAGTCCAACCCGCCCAAAGGAAACGGCAGGCTGATGAGGGCAGAGCTGACCGTTAAGGCGACAAAGATGACTAGCTGGATCAGGCTATAGCCGACGACCAGCGGCACGGCGACGGATTCGGCCTTGCTCAGCAGGTCTTGTGGAGTGGGCGATTCGGTGTTGGCCGGCAGCAGCCGCCGCGTCAGCCCCCACGCCGCGCCCACGCAGGCGAGCGTGCCCAGCGCGCCCAGGAATGCCCAGAGTTCTCGTTCAGGATCGCGCGCGATGCGCGTGACGCCGGCCTCCAGCACGTTCCCCAGGCGCAACACCAACACGCCCCCCAACACGCCGTAGAGCGCCACCGTCGGCAGGTGCGCGCGCGCCGTGCGCGCGCACCAATCCGCCGCAGTGTAGGCGAAGTTGGCCACCCCCAGGCCGGCCAGCAGCAGAAACGGCACCGCAAAGGCGAAGAGCGAGAATACATGGCCATTTATCCCAGCGACCAGCAGCGGCAAGCCGGTCGTGCGCCACAACGCGATGCCCTGCACCTGGGGGATCAGAAACGCAGCCGACACCAGGGTGAGCAAGACGAGAAACTCAAACCCGACCTGTGCGGCGCGCTGCCAGCGGATGAGGAAGAACGCGACCACCCCCAGCACAGAGGCGTAGCTCAACAGAGGATCGCCGAGCCTGGCGCTCTCGCCGACCCAGCTCACGCTGACCATGACGAACAGCGTCAGCACGGCCAGCCGCAGCGCCCAGTGGCTGTGCAAGGCGCCGGTGAGCGCGAAGCTCCAGGCCATAGACAACAAGAACAGCGCCGACGGCAGCAGCGGCAAGGGGATCAATGTGCCGCGCCCCGGCTGGCTGTTGGAGCGCGGGATAAGCTCAGACGTGGCACGCCACAGGTCGCTGAAGAGGACCATGGCGATCATCAGCGCGGTCAGCGTGAAGCCGAGGACGATCAGGCCGCGCGTCACGCGCGACAGGCCGCGCAGGTCAATTAGCCCGGCCTTGATATCGGCCCACACGAAGTCGCGCGCTGCCTCCAGCGCGATCGCGCCGGCCGTCCTCGGCAACCGCGCCAGCGCGCCGGATAGCTGCGAAACGCCTCTCATGGCCCCAGCCTCCAAAGCACGGTGCGCGCATTGATCGCCCAGATTGCTCCCCCGCCGACCTCCGGGCCGTAGATGAAGTCGTAGCGCCCGCCGGTCTCAGCCGGCGCAAGGTGCTCGCTCGTCGCCCAGCGCATCAAGCGTTGGCCCTCCAGGTTCGACAAGTGAATCTGTCCGTCGTTATCGGTCACCAAGATGTATTGATCGTTGACGATCACGGGCGCGCCGGAATATCGGCGCGCGGCGCTGTACCAGAGCCGGCGGCCATCAGCGAGCGAGAGCGCAGTGATCCTGCCCGGATGGCTCAACACGACAACAAGGCCCGCGCCGACGGCGGGCGGATGGCGCACCGCCCCGCCGACGTCGTGCTGCCACAGCTCCGCGCCGGTTCGCGCGTCCAGGGCCAACACGCGGCCAGTGCTCACGGCGACCAGCGCCACTTCGCCGATGACCACAATATCGGCCTCCACCGGCCCCTCGGCGTCGAAGTCCCACAGCAGCTCGCCGTCCTCGATGGCGTAGGCCAGCACCTGGCCATCGTCCGTGCCGATGATGATGTGCTGGTCGCCCACTCTGGCCGGCGAGGAGACCACCGCCGCGCCGGCTTCGGCGCGCCAGCGCAGCGCGCCCGTGTCGGCATCCAGCGCATAAACCCGGCCATCCTCGCTGCCGAAGATCACCAGGTCGTTGACCACCAGCGGCCGGGTGGCGACGTTATCGCCGGTTAAGAATGACCAGAGGAAGAGGCCGCGCCCATCCAAGGCGTAGAGGCGCTTGTCGCTCGCGCCGAAGTACATGCGCCCACGTTGGGGATCGAAAGCCGGCTGTCCGAAGATGGTGCCGCCGGTCCGAAAGCGCCAGGCCAATTGGCCGCGGGCGTCCCCATCCGCGCGAAAGGCCAGCAGGTCGCTGTTGTAGGCCGCAGCCAAAATCAACGGTGGGTCGAGCGGCAGCCAGGCTGGTCGGATCGTGCTCTCGAACTCTGCGCCGCTGAGGTTGGCCTTGGCTATCACCGAGAGTCGCCATCGGTCGGGACTAGTCAACGTCGCCTTGTCCTGTGCGGCGTCCATCAGCGGCGGCGGGGGCAGCGAAGCCGCTGAGGTCAACGGCACGCTGCGCCGAACCAGCGCGCCGGATGGGTCAAATATCGCGGATTCCATCGTGCCCACGCCGGCGCACAGCCACTCGACGGTCGTCCTATCCACAAGGGAGGTGGCGCGCAGCACGTAGCGCGTCCGTATCTGTAGGCAGTCGTCGAACCGCCCCAGGGCGTTCTCGCGCGACCCGTGCGCCACCACTTCGCCCTCATAACGGTAGTCGAATTGTCCATTGGCCTTGCCCTCGCTGGACCACCGGCTGCCCGGCGCCAGATCGCGCGGATAAAGCCGTAAGAAGGGTTCAAAGACCAGCATTGCATCGCTGCGTTCGTCGTATAAGCCGACCAGGTGCTGGCCGGCATCGTCGCGCGCGTAGAAGACCTCTGTAGGTTCCACCCGCCCGTCTCGTCCCAGCAGCCTGCGGCGCACAACGATGAGCCGCACTG
>Ga0308415_1000273_pt1 | contig 22497 bp, 20 predicted proteins | sample HotsprSampleOS55_FD_203465 | JGI IMG/M metagenome (GOLD analysis project Ga0308415, IMG submission 203465) | Hot spring phototrophic mat microbial communities from Octopus Spring, Yellowstone National Park, Wyoming, United States - 20090730_OS55 ... | reverse complement strand
TCCACGTAGTAGTGTCCCTGTGCCGGCCCGGTGATGCCGTAGGCCCAGTTCAACCCCGTGTTGAACCACTGCGGGCTGTTGGGGGCGGCCATCTGTTTGGCCAGCATGTAGCACAGCTCGTCGTAGAACGCCCGTGCGTCCTCTTCGCTGTCGAAGTAGCCATACTTCCATCCCCAATACGTCCAGCAGCCGGCCAGGCGATGAAAAACTTGTTGGCTGTGGCGCTCGCCGTGGTTGGTATCGGCGCCGGGTGCCGGGACGCTGCGCTGTAACCACGCCGGCACGCCGCGCTCCTTGACGCGCACGGTGGCGCTGGGCACGCCGGCCTTGCGGAAGTACTTTTGCGCTAAGATGTCGGTGGCCACCTGCGAGAAGTTCTCCGGCACCTCGATGTCGTGCATCTCGAACACGGTTGAGCCATCGGGATTGCGAATGACCGAGCCACGTTTCACAAAGCGGATATTGGCGAAAGGGCTTTCACCGGCTTTGGTAAATCTTCGTGTTATCTTCATAGTTTATTAGCTCCTTCTAATGCTGCAGCGATGTTTTAACGCTCGCTCAGCAAGCGCTCGATTTCGTGCTTGACGCTCTCTAAGTCCTTTAGATTGAGATAAACGATAGCATAACGAATGTAAGCAACTTCATCCAGCTCGCGCAGACCCTGAAGCACCAAGTCGCCGATCTCGCGCGCAGCGACCTCGCTCTTGTTCATCGCCAGCACGCGCGACTCGACCTGGCTGACCAGGCGCTCAATGTCCTCGGCCGCGACCGGCCGCTTCGCACAGGCGATCCGGATGCCCTCCAGGATCTTGTCTCGGTTGAACGACTCGCGCCGACCGCTGCGTTTGACCACCAGCGGCGTGGAATCCACCACGCGCTCGATGGTGTTGAAGCGTCGCCCACACGCGCGACAGACCCGCCGTCGGCGGATGTTGCCCCCCGGATCACGCACGGTGTCAATCACGTGCGTGTCGTGTGAGCCACAGGTCGGGCACTTCATAGGTTGGACGATACAGCCATGTCGCGTCCAGAACGTTTGTTCGGGACTGGGCATGGCCGCACAAGGGCGGGGATTGTAAAGTTGAACCGAGATCAAGTCAATGACCTGCCAAAAATTTAAGAAAAGACCGCCCCGACGCCAGCGGCAACCTCGGCGCATCACCCTGTTGCTGCTGGCGCCTGTCGCCGCGCTAGCGGCGTCGCAGGAACGAAGGCAGTTCTAGGTTGTTGTGATCAATAGACACGGGCCGCGGCTGCTCCGCTGGCTCGCCTTCGCTGGCCAATGGCTTCATCGTGGTCGTGCGGATTGCGCTGCTGATGCGCGAGGCGCGGCGCGACAAGCCGCCTGAATGGTCAAAGCCAGTGGCGATCACCGTGATGCGAATCTGATCCTTCATGTTCTCGTCTATCACCGCGCCGAAGATCACGTTGCAATCTGGATGGGCGGCTGCCTTGATGATCGTCGCTGCCTCGTTCACCTCGAACATGCTGAGGTCGGTCCCGCCGGTGATGTTGAAGAGGATCCCACGTGCGCCGTCAATCGTGACGTCCAGCAGGTTCGAGGTGATCGCCTGCTCGGCCGCCACCCGCGCGCGGCTCTCCCCGCTGGCGACGCCCACCGCCATCAATGCTGCTCCCCCCTCCGACATGATGGTGCGCACGTCGGCGAAGTCCAAGTTGATCAGTCCGGGCACGGTGATCACCTCGCTGATGCCCTGAATCCCCTGGCGCAGGACGTCATCGGCCGTGCGGAGCGCTTGGGACAAGGTCGCCTTCTGGCCGACGATCTCCAGCAGCCGGTCGTTGGGGATCACGATCAGCGTGTCTACGTGTTCCTTCAGCCGCTCGATGGCCGCCTCTGCGGTGCGCATCCGCGGCGTGCCCTCGAACGAGAAGGGGCGGGTGACCACCCCGATCGTCAGCGCGCCGAGTTCGCGGGCGATCCGCGCGATCACAGGTGCGGCGCCGCTGCCCGTGCCGCCGCCCATGCCGGCGGTGATGAACACCATGTCCGCGCCCTTGAGCACCTCGTATAGCTCGTCGGCCGATTCCTCGGCGGCTTTCTCGCCGATCTCGGCATTGCCGCCTGCGCCCAGGCCGCGGGTGATCTTCTCGCCAATCCGGATGCGGACGGGCGCTTTGCTCAGCATCAGGGCCTGCTGGTCGGTGTTGACGGCGATGAAGTCCACGCCGGCCAGGCCTTCGTCAATCATCCGATTGACGGCGTTTTGTCCGCCGCCACCCACACCAACGACCTTAATTTGCGCTGGCGATTCAGCTTGAATTCCTCTTTGTGATCCTCCGGTTTGATTGTTCATCTTTTTGCTCCTCCTTGGCATAGATTAACCCCCTCACTTGTTCCACCATCGGCCCACAGATTGTAAGCCGCTTATCCACAGTGTCAAGTGAGTTGTCCACAAAGTATCCACATGCGCCGCCTCATTTGTGCTTAGGTAGGCAACAGGTTCTTCAACCATCTTGAGAACGTCAGGCGCGGGCTGGGTCGGCGGCGCTTGGCCGGCCTGGTCATCGCCCCTTGCAATCCCCAGTGCAACATCCCGACGGCCGTGGCGTAGGCTGGTGAGCGGATGGCGTCCACCAAGCCGTAGAGCTGGACGGGGCGCGCCAGGCGCACCGAGCGTCGCGTTATCTGGCGCGCGGAGTCTTTGAGGCCCGGCAGCAGCGAGCCGCCGCCCGTGATCACCAGCCCAGCCGGCAGGAGGCCGTCGTATCCGCTGCGGTGAATCTCCTGCTCAATGAGGCTGAACAGCTCGTCGGCGCGCGCGCGCAGGATCTCGGCGGCCTCGCGGCGATAGACGCGCACCAACGGCTCGTCGCCAAAGCCAGCGATGTTGCAGAGCTGGTCGGCGGGGATTTCGTCGGGGTTGACGTGGCCATAGTGCACCTTCAGGTATTCAGCGGCATCGGGCGGTAGGCACAACACCTGGGCCAGGTCATTCGTGAAATGCCATCCGCCGACCTCGATGACCTTGGTGTGCCAGACCGCCCCGTCAATGAACAATGCCAGGCCGGTCACGCCGCCGCCGATGTCCACCAGCGCGACGCCCATCTCGCGCTCGTTGGGCGTCAGCACGGCTTCTGCAGAGGCCAACGAGGCCAACACAAACTCGCTTACCTCGACGCCGGCCAGATGCGCACACTTGAGCAGGTTTTGGACCGTCGTGGTCGCGCAGGTGACGATGTGCGCTTGCACCTCCAACCGATAGCCCAACATGCCGATCGGGTTGCGCACGCTGTCTTGGTCGTCCACGCGAAAGCGCCGCGGGATAACATGCACGATCTCGCGATTGCTGGGCAGGTTGATCATCTGGGCCGATTCCAGGCCGCGCTGAATATCCTCTTGTGAGACGCCGCGCTCGCTGCGGCCGATCGGCGCGCTGCCGTGGCTGTTTTGCGAGGCGATGTGAGCGCCGTTCACGGACATCAGCACGTGGGTAGCCTTGACGCCGGAGGTGGTTTGCGCGCCGGCCAGCGCCTCTTGAAGCGAGGTCGCTGCCTCGGCCATGCTGGCGATTTGACCCCGCCGAATGCCGCGCGCAGGCGCGATGCCCACGCCCGTGACGATGAAGCCGGCTTCGTTGTCAGCGGCTTCTCCCACCAGCGCCACCACCTTCGTGCTGCCTACGTCTACGACTGTGATCGTCTTTGTGTCCGCCATGTCCGCCTAATCCGCTGTCTCGTAATACGGCGCTTCTGGAAAGCGCACGTCTAGCGCCTTGATGCGCCTGCCCTGAGTCATGAGTTGCGCTTGGAGCGCGCGGGCGAGGCCCAGCTTCTGTTGCATTGCGCCGTCATAAGGCGCGTCGCCCAGTCGCACCCGCCAGCGCTGCGGGGTCACCCACATCAGCCCAAACCGAGGCGAATACACGTAGCGTGTGACCTCGGGTTGGAGGGCGGCCAGCTCGCGCAGCGCGCGCAGCAGTCGCGGGTCGAGCTGCGCGCCAGGGAGCGGTGGCCGGCCTTCCTCAACTTGGATGACGAGGCGGGCCGACAGGCTCTCGTGGGCGACCTGGACGTATCCTGCTTCGTCGTTCCAGACGTTGCCGTATTGGCTTTGCCAGAGCGCCAGGGGTTGCGCCGGTCGGACGGTGATCGCGCACGTGGCGCGCCCTTCCCAGCGGCAGACCACTGTGGCCGCCTCCACGCCGGCCAGCGCATCCACGGCCCGCGCAGCCGCGTCGAGGTCGGCGAAGTGAAAGTGCGCGCCTTGCAGGTTGCTGGCGGCGATGATCGCCTCGGCGGGGATGCCCTCGTTGCCCTGCACAGCGACGCCTTCGATCCGCCAGTCCGGGCCGCTATACCAGCGCAGCGCTGCGATCAGGCCGAGCAGCGACAGGCCGAAGATCAGGCCGCGCTTGCCGATCCTCCTGCCGCGAGCGTGCGACGGCGAGGTGGCTTCGAAGCGCGTCCGCGGCTGCCGGCGGTCGCGCCTAGGGCGGTAGCGCATCCCCATCTCGTCAACCATGCCGATGTGCCTCCAACGCCAGGCTGATCAAGCGGTCGAGCAGGGCCTCGTAGGCCAGGCCGCTCGCCGCCCACAGCTTGGGGTACATGCTGATGTCGGTGAAGCCAGGGATCGTGTTGATCTCATTGATGAACACCTCACCGCTCTCGGCGTCCATCAAGAAGTCCACGCGGGCCATGCCGCGGGCCTCGGTCACTTCTGCTGCGCGCAGCGCCAGGGCGCGGATGTGCTCGGCCACCTCGGTTGCGATCGGCGCTGGGATGTGCAGTTTGGAGGCCGACGCGCCTTTGTCCAGGTACTTGGCCGCGTAGTCATAGAACTCGCGGCTGGGCACGACCTCGCCGACGACGGAGGCTTGCAACTCGTCGTTGCCCAGCACGCTCACCTCCAGCTCCCTGGCGTGCGGCACGGCCCGCTCGACGAGCACCTTGCGATCCCACGTGAACGCCTCGGCCATGGCGGCGCTGAACTCGGAGATGGTTTTCACCTTGCTGATCCCCACGCTGCTGCCCATGTTGGCCGGCTTGACGAAGCACGGCAGACCCAGCTCGTCCATCACGCCGGCCGTCACGTCTTCGGGCTGCGTCACCCACTCGCGGTGACGAACGACGCGATAGGCCACCACGGGCAGGTGATGCGCGCGCATGACGTCCTTAAAAATCGCCTTGTCCATGCCCACGGCCGAGCCGACCACGCCGGCGCCGACGAACGGCACGCCCAGCAGCGTGAGCAGCCCCTGCACCGTGCCATCCTCACCCATCGGCCCATGTAACACCGGGAAGACCACGTCGAATTGGCGCAGCGATTCCAGCGGCAGGCTCCACTCCCCCTGCCGGCTGATCAACACCGGCGTGAGGTCGTACTTTTGCCGGTCCAGGTGCGCCATCACCGATTCAGCAGACATCAGGCTCACCTCGTGCTCGCCGGATTGGCCGCCGTAGAGCACAGCGACCTTGAGCTTGCCTTGCGCCATCAGGTCATCCCTCCTGCTCTCAGTCGTCCGTCTGGCGCTTCGGCGGGCCATTCGCCCAGCAACTCGATCTCCAGCTCCAGATCCACGCCGAACCGCTTGAGCACTTCAGTGTGGGCGAGGTCGATCAACGCTTTCACGTCGCTGGCGCTGGCGTCGCCCGATACGTTGACGAAGAAGTTGGCGTGTTTCTCGCTGATCATCGCGCCGCCGATGCGCTTGCCCTTCAGGCCGCAGGCTTCGATCAGCCGGCCGGCGTAGTCCCCTGGCGGGTTCTTGAACATGCTGCCGATGGAAGCGCCGGCGGGTTGGGTGGCCCTGCGCTTGGCGATGAACTCGCTGGCGCGGCGCTCCAGGTTAGGCCGGTAATCCAGCTTCAGGTCGAACGTGGCGCTCAGCACGAGCGGCCGGTCAGCCGGCGCATAGCGTTTGAGCGCGCTGGTGCGGTAGCCAAATTGAAGCTGGCGCGGCGTCCAATACTCCGGCGCGCAGCCACGGCGCATCACGCGGGCGAGGTTCAGGTTGGCGGCGATGTCCATCCCGTGGGCGCCGGCGTTGCCCACCACCGCGCCGCCCACCGTGCCCGGCACGTTGATCGCCCATTCAAAGCCGGCCAGGCCGCGCTCGATGCAATCGCGCGCCAGCGTGGCGAGCATCACGCCGGCATTGGCCTCTACGCGCGCTTTCACCCCGCGCACCTCGAACTTCACCTCCTTGGCGCGGTTGAGGATGACCAGCCCGCGCACGCCGGCGTCGCTGACCAGGACGTTTGCCCCGCCGCCGAGCACCAGATAAGGCAGCCCCATCTCGTCGGCCCGCTGCGCCACCGCGACCAGCTCTTCCACGCTCTGCACCTCGATCAGCAGGTCGGCTGGGCCGCCGATCCGCGCGGTGGTGTGCTTGGCCAGCGGTTCGTTGCGCCTGGCGCGCGCTTGGAGTTCTCGGATGTCCATCGTCTCGATCACGTTCGGTTCAGCATCTCCAATAGCCGCTCGCCAACCAGGTTGCCATCGCCGGCGCTGAGCGTGATGATCACATCGCCGCCCTTGACCTGCGAGAGCAACATCCCCAGCGCATCGCCGAACGAGGCCGCGTTGCGCACGTTGCGATGGCGGATCTTGCGGGCGATCTCGATCGGGTTGAGCGCGTTGGCGGAGAAGCCCAGGTCTTCCTTGCGCTCGCGGGCTGCATACACCGGCAGGACGATCACCTGATCGGCCTCGTCGAACGCTGTGGCGAACTGGTCGAGCAGCGCCGCGGTGCGGCTGTAGGTGTGTGGCTGCCAAATTGCCCAGATGTTCCCCAGCGGGTAGCGCTGCCGCGCGCCGCGCAAGGTGGCCTTGATCTCGGTGGGGTGGTGGGCGTAGTCGTCGAAGACGCGCACGCCGCGCGCTTCGCCGCGCAGCTCGAAGCGCCGCCCTGCGCCTTGGTAATCGCCCAGCGAGCGCACCCCCTCGCTCGCCGGCACGCCACAGGCATCGGCCACAGCCAGCGCGGCCAGCGCGTTGAGCACGTTGTGCTCGCCGGGCACCCGCAGCGAGGCGTTGCCGCTCACCTCGCCGTTGACGCCGAAGCCGTGAAAGCTGAAATCCGTCCCGCCGAGCGCGTTGGCGCGCAGGTTCGACGCCCGCCATAGCCCGCGATTCAGGCCGTAGTCGGCGAGGAACGGGCGCGCCTGATCTGCGGGCAGCCCGGCCCGGCGCAGCACTTCGGCGCAGCCGGCGTCGTCGGCGCACGTGACCACCAAGCCGTCCTCGGGCACGCTGCGCACGAACATGGCGAACGCCTCGAACATCGCGTCGAGGTCGGCGTAGGTGTCCGGATGGTCATATTCCACGTTGGTGATCACGGCGACCCTGGGCCGGAAGTGCAGGAAGGTGCGGTCGTATTCGTCGGCTTCAACCAAAAAGAGTTCGCCTCCCCCCCAGCGCGCGTTGACGCCCAGCGGTTTGGGGGTGGCGCCGATGACGAAGCTGGGGTCGAGGCCGGCGTTGACGAAGATCGTCGCCAGCATGGCCGTCGTGGTGCTCTTGCCGTGCGTGCCGGCCACGGCGATCACCGTCTTGCCCTCGCCCAGCGCCGCGATCAAGTCGCCCCGATGCCAGACCGGGATGCCGCGCTCCTTGGCCGCCAGCAGTTCAGGTTCATCCTTCGGGATGGCCGAGGAGGGCACGAGGATGTCCACCTCTGCCAGGTGCGCGGGGTCATGGCCGAGCGCGACCGGGATGCCCTCGGCCTGCAGCGCGCGCAGCGTGGGCGAATCGGCGCGGTCGTCGCCGCTGACGTGCGCGCCGCGTGCACGGAGCAGGCGGGCCAGCGCGCTCATGCCGGCGCCGCCAATGCCCATCAGGTGAAATCGCTTCTCTAGCCAGCTCATACCAATACGACAATCACGAATAAGAAGATCCCGATGAGGACAATGAGCAGCAGCGACCCGCTGAAGACCACAGGCGCCGCGCTCTTGATGAAGAAGAACTCTCCCCAACCCTGGGGCGGGGCAGCGAAGAGGTTGCTGTATTGTGCATCGGTCAGCACGCCTGCCTGGAAGGCCCAATAGGCGAGCGTGCTGAATAACAGGTAGCCGTTGAACGCGCCCACGATGAACGAAAGCAGCCCGCGCTCGAAGCGCGCTGCTTCAGAAAAGCGCCCCCGCGCAACGATTGGGCTGAGGTAGCCGAAGCCGGTGATGATGAGGAACGGCAGGCTTCGCCAAAAGAAGCGCCAAATGGATGCTTCTTGTTCCCACAGCGGCTTGAGCAGGTCGGTGACCTGCGGCACCGAGTAAATAAAGAAGGCGAATATCATGCTGAAAGTCACGATCACGTCGCGCACCCAGCCGCGCGATGTGCCGATGAAGCCCCAGACGATGATGTAGAACAGGAAGAACACCTCAGCGTTGATCATGGCCACGGCTTACTTCGAGCAGGAGCGCGGCGATGCGCGCTGCGCCATCGCGATGTCCTAACCGTTGCGACGCCTGCCGCATCGCTTCCAGGCGGGCGGGGTGATTCAGCAAGTCGTTCACGCAGCGGCGCAGCCCTGCCCGCTCATCCAGAAGTTGGTCGTCGCGCAGCACGACCGCCGCGCCGCGCCGCGCCAGGTAGTCGGCGTTGACTTGCTGGTAGCGCCAAGCGTATGGATAGGGCACGAGGATGGCGGGCAGGCCGAGATAGGGCAGCTCTCCCAGGACGCTGGCCCCGGCTCGGCACACCGCCAAGTCCGCCGCCGCCATCGCCAGCGCCATCTCATCATGCAGGTAATCGAAAGCCAGGTAGCGCCGGCGCAAGGCCTCGCTCAGGCCGGCGCGCGCTGCGCTGACCTCCGCCCAGTCCGCCTTGCCGGTGACGTGGATCACCGTGGCGGCGGCCAACAGATCGGGCAGCGCTGTCAACACAGCGCGGTTGATGCTGCGCGCCCCCTTGCTGCCGCCGTAGATCAGCACCACGCGCTCGGCCTCGGAAAGCCCAAAGTGCCGGCGCGCCGATGCGCGCGAGACGTTTGCGAATGCCTCGCGCACGGGGTAGCCGGTCATCACCATCTTCCGCCTGGGGATGAACGCTGCCGAGTCTTCGGCGGTGACGGCCACGCGGGTGGCCAGATGCGCCATCAGCCGCAGCGCGTAGCCCGGCTCAATGTCCGGCAGATAAGCCACGCTGGGCACGCGCCGCAACCAGGCCGCGAGCGCCACCGGCACGCCGATGAAGCCGCCGGTCATGAACACCACGTGCGGCTTGAACGCGCGGAGGATGCGCAGCGCTTGTCCGCTGCCGCGCAGCGTGCGCCACGCGCCGCGCAGCGCGCGCCGCGCGCCGACGCCGTGCATCGCGCCGGCGCAGATCGCCTGAAAGGGTACCCCTGCGCGCGTCACCAGCTCACGTTCCATGCCATCGGCCTCGCCTATGAACAATGCCTGAATCTCCTCTGGAGCGCTGCCAGGTCGTCCGCTTAAAGAAGGCGCTTTCGCCATCAGCGCTCGCAACACGGTAAGCGCGGGCAAAACGTGTCCGGCTGTTCCGCCGGCGGAGAGCAGGATGCGCACGGATGGGTTTCCCTCCTTTCACTTCTGTGGTGCTTTCCTCTATCGAATCGCGCTCAGGAGGCAGCAGTTGGCTGCCTCGTCCAATGCTCACGACCACCCCGCTGGCCGTCAGCAAGGCAAATAACGACGATCCGCCTGCGCTCAAGAACGGCACCGGCATGCCAGTGAACGGGATGATCGCCAGCGTCGCCAATAGGTTCAACAACAACTGCGCGATCACCCATGTGACGATGCCGACGGCGATGAACGCGCCAAAGGCAGTATCGGCGTGCTGAGCGATGCGCAGGCCGCGCCAGAGGAACACGATGAACAGCGCCAGCACGCAGATCAACCCGACCAGCCCAAGTTCTTCCCCCAGCACGGCCAACACGCTGTCGGTGTGTGGGGTGGGGAGGTAGCCGAACTTTTGGCCGCTCGCCCCGATGCCGTTGCCGAACAGCCCGCCGCTGCCCAGCGTGATCAGCGACTGGCGGATGTGGTAGCTCATCTCGGCAGGCGTCTGCCAAATCTTTAAGAACTCGTTGAGGCGCGTGGTGGCATACGGGAGCGCGACCACCAACAAGGCGAAGGCCCCGGCGGCGATCAACACGACCAGCCCAAGCTGCTGCCAGCTCGCGCCGGCCATGAAGAACATCGCCAGCGCGGTGATCGTGATCACGGCGGCGGTGCTCAGGTCGGGCTGGATGACGATCAAAAAGCAGACGCTGCCGATGATCACGCCGAAGGGCAACAGGCCGTTTAATATGCTGCGCACCTGGTCGCGGCGCGAGGCCAGCCAGGCCGCCGCATAGATGATCACGCCCAGCTTGACCAGCTCGCTGGGCTGGACCGAGCCATTGAACAGCGTGCGCCGCGCCCCGAAGACCTCGTCGCCGAAGAGGATCACGCCGACCAGCGCGATCAAGCAACCAAGCATGATCACAACCGCGAGGCGGCGAAACAGGCCGTAGTCCAGCCGACAAAACACGGCGAAGGCGAGCAGCCCCAGGCCAGCGGAGCTCACATGCCTGCCGAAGATGGCCAGCGGGCTGCCTTCGCTCACCTGTGACCAGAAGAACGTGGTGCTATAGGCCATCACCAGGCCAAGCGCCGTCAGCAACAGCACGGCCATCACCAGCACCCAGTCTGTCAATCGCTCCTGGTGGCCGCGCCAGGCTGCGCGCCTCGCTGATCTAGCGGTCATGTGCCCCTCCCTGAGCTGCAGTGAGGATCTCGTTGACCCATTCGCGGAAGCGATCGCCGCGTTCCGCGAAGTCCTTGAAGGCGTCGTAGCTCGTGCCGCCCGGCGAAAGCAAGACCACGTCTCCAGGCTGCGCAAGGCAGTGTGCCTCGCGCACCGCCGTGCGCAGGTCAGGCACGATCACCCATTGGGCGGGTGCGCTGCTGCCGGCGCCGCGCTGGTGGGTTAAATGTTCGGCCACCAGCGGCCCCATCTCACCGAACAAGACGATGGCTTTGCATCGCTCGAGCATCACGCGCGCGGCTTCTTCCCAGGGCAGATGCTTGTCGCGCCCGCCGCACAGCAGGATGACCGGCTGATCAAAGCATTTCAGCGCGGCGACCAGTCTCTCCGGCGCGGTGGCGATCGAGTCGTCGTACCAGCGCACGCTGTCGTGTTCTGCGATCAACTGCAAGCGGTGGGGCACCCCACGGAAGGTGGTGGCGACCCTGCGCATAGCATCCACCGAGGCGCCGGCTATGGCGCAGATCGCGGCTGCCGCCAGGATGTTGGCGATGTTGTGGTCGCCCATCAAGAGCACCTCGCGCCGATGGCAAATCACAGCGCCCTCCGCGGTGTGTAATTCGGGCGACAACGCGCGGGAGAGCCGCACCCGCAGGTTGCCGGCTTCGTCCACCCACGCGCCGTCCTCGGCGGGGCGCCCGCGCGTGCTGAACCACAGGGTGCTCGCTCCCTCGCCGCCCAACGCAGCAGTAATTGAGTTATCTGCTGAGAGCACGCGCCAGTCGTCTGGCGATTGAAAGTCCAGGATGCGCCGCTTGGCCGCGATGTATGCCTCCAGCGTGCCGTGGCGGTCCAGGTGGTTTGGGGTGATGTTGGTGATGCAGGCGATGTGCGGGCTGCGATTCATCAGCTCAAGTTGAAACGAGGAAAGCTCCATCACCACGCGGTCGCCGGGCTGAATGCGATCGAGGTCGCTGATCAGCGGATTGCCGATGTTGCCGCCGACCCAGACCGCGCGCCCCGGGTCGTCTGCTTTGAGCATCTCCCCGACGAGGGTGGTGGTGGTGGTCTTGCCGGCTGAGCCGGTGATGCCGATCACCGGCGCCGGGCAGGCGTCCAGGAAGAGTCCGGCGTCGTTGCTCAGCGGGATGCCGCGCCGGCGCGCCTCTTGCACGATCGGCAGGTCGGTCGGCACGCCGCCGCTCAGGCAGAGCAAGTCGCATTCATCCAACAGGCTGAGCGGATGTTCGCCCAGGACGAAGCGCACGGGTAGGCCGGCCAGCGGTTGCAAGTCAAGCTCATGCGCGGGTTTCAGGTCGCTCAACGTCACCTGCGCGCCGTGGGCGACGAGGTAACGGGCCAGCGCCGTGCCCTGCCGTGCGCCTCCTAAGATCACTACCTGTCGGGTTGACCAGTCCATCGCCGAGCTTTCCTCCATTACTGTGGTGCTGCTGGGTTGCCGAACGTCGCCAAGCCGATGCCTAGCATGCCGAAGAACAGCGCGATCACAAAGAAGCGCTGCACGATCTGCGGTTCGCTCCAGCCAAGCAAGACGAAGTGGTTGTGCAATGGCGCCATCTTGAAGAACCGTCGCCCTTCGCCATACTTGCGCTTGGTGTATTTAAAGTAGGCGACCTGGATGATGACGCTGATCACCTCGGCGACCGGGATGATGGCGATGATCGGCAGCAGCAGCCATTGGCCGGTCATCAGCGCCACCACGCCCAGCACAGCGCCCAGCGCCTCGCTGCCCAGGTCGCCCATCATCATCTGGGCTGGGTGCACGTTAAACCAGAGGAAGCCCAACATCGCCCCGACCAGCACCATGCACAGCATGGTCAGGAAGACTTGGCCCTGTAGGTAGGCGATCACCCCATACGCGACGAACGCCACGCCGCTGATCAGCGCCCCCAGGCCGTCCAGGCCGTCGGTGAAGTTCACCGCGTTGGCGCTGCCGTGGATGATGAACACGGCGATCGGCAGCCAAAAGATGCCCAGGTCTATGGGCTGAGCCAGGCCGGGGACGGCCATCTTGCTCATGCCGAACAAGGGCCGATCAGGTATCAGCACGATGCCATTGCTGGTGATCTCAAAGGCCGGCGCGGCATGTAGGATGACCGCGGCGATGACGGCGATGATGAGTTGGAAGAACGCTTTGCTCCACCCGCGCATGCCCTCACCGCGCCGCACGCCGCGCACGCCCATGTAGTCGTCAACCGCGCCCAGCACGGCGAACGCGATCATCACAAAGAGCGGCACGGCCAGCGAGCGCCCCACCAGCACCACGCCGGCGAAGTTGGGGTTCACCCGCACGCCGATCCGCGAGTAGAGATACATGCCCAGGATCAACAACAGGGTCGTGCCGATGAACAGGATGCCGCCCATGGTGGGGGTGCCCTGTTTCACCATGTGGCTGGCTGGTCCGTCAATCCGTATCTGCTTGCCGATCCGCCAGCGCTTGAGCAAGTGGATCAGCGGCTGGCCGGCGAGCATAGCGATCACAAAGGCCACGCCCCCCATCAGTAGACAAACCCCCATCTCGGGCAGTGTTGGCGTTTGCATCGTCCTACATCTCCGAGTTGGGCCTGGCTCGTCACTCACTGTTCGCCAGACCGGCGACGATCTCCTCCATTTGCATCCCGCGCGAGCCTTTCACCAGGATCACGCACCGCTCGCGCACGATTTGCCGCAACACAGCCAGCGCTTCCTCGTTGGTCATGACGTGAAAGACCCGCTCGCGGGGTGCGCCGCACTCAACCGCTGCGCGGCAGATCCAGGCGGCCCGTTCGCCGACGCCGATCACATACTGGGCCACGATGCCGGCGCGACAACCGACCTCGTCGTGACCTTTCTGTTCCAGCTCGCCCAGCTCCAGCATGTCGCCGAGGACGGCGATGCGCGGGCCTTCGTTGATCTCGGCCAGCAAGTTCAGCGCGGCCAGCGTGGACTCTGGGCTGGCGTTGTAGGTGTCGTCCAGCACTAACGAGTTAAACGGCCCTTTCGTCACCACCAAGCGGAGCTGTGTTGCGGGGGTGCGCAAGCTTTCGATGATTTCATCAATGTCCATGCCCATCACCAGGCCGACGGCTGCCGCGCGCAGCGCCGTTTGCACGCTGTGCCGGCCAAGCAGCGGCAGCTTGGCCAGCCACCTGCCACGCCCATAGCGCAGGGTGAACACGATGCCATCCAGGCCGAAGCTCTCGATGTCCTCTGCCCAAAGATCAGCCTGTGGACTCAAGCCGTAGGTAAAGGGACGCGCGCGCGTGATGGCAGCCATCGCGCGCACGCGCTCATCGTCGTAGTTCAAGATCGCCACCCCGCCTTCTTCCTCCGGCGGCAGCGCAGCCGGCAGTTCTGATTTGGCCTTTGCGATGTTCTCGATGCTGCCCAGGCGAGAGAGATGCACCGGCGCGACGATGGTCACCACGCCGATGCGCGGCTTGGCCCACTGACAATAGGCAGCGATTTCTCCCAGCGCGTGCATGCCCATCTCGATCACGGCGCATTGGTGGTTCGGGCGCAGGCGGAGCAAGGTGAGCGGGACGCCGATCTCGTTGTTGTAGTTGCCCTCGCTCTTCAACACGTCGTAGCGCGCGCTCAGCACGTGCGCGATCACCTCTTTGGTGGTCGTCTTGCCCACGCTGCCGGTCACGCCGATCACGGGCAGCGTGAAGCGCGACCGCCAAAAGGCGGAGAGGCGCTGTAGGGCGGCCAGCGTATCGTCTACGCGGATGAGGAGCGGCGTTATCCACCCTTCTGGCGGTGCTTCGATGGGTGCGCGCGCGTCCAGCCAGCCAGCCGTGACGCCCTCCAGGCGCGAGAGGCGATCGTGGTGGACGAGCGCGGCGAGCGCCCCGCGCCCCAAGGCGTGGCTGACGTAGTCGTGGCCGTCGGTGTGCTCACCAGGCAAAGCCACGAACAAGTCATTTCGCAGCGCCTGGCGCGAGTCAATCACCACACTGCGGACAGCGTAGCGCGCGAGTGATTCCACGCGCTGGCCACTGACTCCTTCGACAACATCGGCAAGTGTCAACATAGCAATTGAATCAAGGATTGCGCAGGTTATCCGGCGGAATCCCTAGCGCGCGGCTAGCATACTCCGCCACGTCGCGGAAGACGGGCACGACCGTATGCGCTGCCCAGCGCGAGGTGCGCGGTTGGTCCAACTTCACCAGGATGGTGATCTGCGGGCGATCGGCAGGTAGAAAGCCAACATAGGTGACGATGGTGGTGTCTTGCTTCTTGCCGTTCAGATACCAATCTGCGGTGCCGGTCTTGCCGGCCACAGCGTAGCCGCGCGGGAGCGCGCCTGGCACCGCTCGGCGCGTCGCAGCGGTCATAAGCTGGCGCAGCGCGCGCGCCGTCTCTTTTGAGATCACCTGCGCCACCGGAACGGGCTGCTTGCGGATGACCTCCCCATCCGCTGTGCGCCATTGCTGGACGAGATATGGCTGCATCAACAAGCCGTCGTTGGCGATGACGTTCAGGGCGTTGATTACCTGATAGGGCGTCGCCGAAAGCCCCTGGCCATAGCTATTGGTTGCCAGGTCGGCGCGCGACCAGGCCGGGTCAATCGGTGTGCGCATCACCCCTATCGCTTCGCCGCTCAGGTCTATGCCCACAGAATGGCCAAACCCAAATCGCCGGAAATAGCGATAGAACGTCTCTGCGCCCAGGTCAAGTGCGATCTGCGCGGTGGGCACATTGAGCGAATAGGATAGGATGTCCTCGAGCGTGACGCGGCCACGGGCGCCCCCCTCGGCGTTGCGGATCAACTTATTGCCAACGATCAGGCGACCGGTGTCGGTCAGGATCGTTTGTGTGGTCACCAGGCCGGCATCGAGGGCTGCCGCGATCGTCAACGGCTTGAGGACGGAGCCAGGCTCGTAGGCGTCATTCACGGCTGGGTCGCGCAGCAGGTGTTGGTCGGAGCTGTTGGCCAATTCCAGCGCGCGGTTTGGGTCGTAGCCTGGCCACGACGCCGAGGCGAGGATCGCGCCGCTGGCGGTCTCCATGATGATGATGACGCCTTGCGCAGCGCCGGTGTCTTGGATGGCGCGGGCCAGGCGTTGCTCAGCGTAGCGCTGTAGCTGTAGATCGAGCGTCAGCACCAGGTCAGCCCCTTGCTGAGTTGGGGTGATGGTGAGCAGATCAAGCCGGCTGCGCTCTCGGCGCAGGCCGACCGAAGACCTGAGCTGCTCATCGTAGTATGCCTCGATGCCGCCGTAGGCGGCGTCCACTAAATTGATGAAGCCGATGGTGGGGCCGGCGGTCGCCCCTTGTGGATACCAGCGCGCCCAGGTCTTGGTGAGCACTAGGCCATCTCGTCCCGCCAAGGTCTCGGTGAGCTGTCTGGCAGCTTGCGGAGAGACGTTGTAAGCGATGAGGGTGCTGAGCGTTGGGGTGAGCGCGCGCTGATCGGCCAGGATGCTCTCGAGCCGCCAGCGCACTTGTTCAGCCGGCTGGCCCAACAACTGGGAAAGCGCCTCTGCGACGGCCGTCGTGTCGGTGATGGCGTGCGGGTTCACGCGCACGATATAGGCGGGCTGGCTGATCGCCAGCAAATGCCCGGCCCGGTCGAAGATCGCCCCGCGCGGACTCAACACCAATTTGGTTTGCACTTGCTGTTGCCTGGCAGCAGCGGCATACTTTGGCCCTTCCAGTATCTGCACCTGAAACGCACGCACTACGGCCAGCGCCAACGCCAGCGCAATGCAGGCCACCAACGCGATCATTCGCTTTGTGGAGATCATGGTCAGCGTCGCGCCTCCTCGACCTCATCGGAGCTAACTATCAGATACTCGACGCTCTCGGCAGGCTGAAAGCCCAATCGCCTGGCGCGGTTCTCCATTACAGGCTGCGCGGTCACCATGCTGATCTGGGCCCAGGTTCGGTTGGTCTCGCTCACCAATTCGATGAGTTGTTGTTCAAGCGCATCCATCTGTTGGTTGAGCAGTGCCGTGCGCGTCGTTAACGAGAGCCACACGATGATGAGCGCGATCAACAGGGCGCTGCTCAGCAGCGCCATCAAGCCGGCTTGGCGGTCGCTGAGCTGAATGGCCGCCAGCGCGCGCAGCCAGGAAATCAGTCTTCGGGCTGCTTTCATCAGATTGTCACCTCCAGTCGCTCGGCGACCCGCAGCCGGGCGCTGCGCGCGCGCGGGTTGCGCGCGATCTCAGCTTCGCTTGGGCGGATCGGCGTCTTCGTCAGCAGGCGCAGGTGCGCCGGTTCATGCTCAGCCTGGCCGAAACCGGCCTGTGCGCGCGAGGCGCGCCGAAAAATCTCTTTGACGATCCGGTCTTCGGCGGAGTGGAACGCGATCACGGCGATGCGTCCGCCTGGTTTCAGCAGGTCAATCAGGGCCGGCAGCGCGCTCTGTAAGCGCACCAGCTCGTCGTTCACAGCGATGCGCAGGGCTTGAAAGACCTGGGTGGCGGGGTGGATGCGCTTTGAGCGCGCGCGCACCACCGATGTCACTACGTCGCGCAACTGGCTGGTCGTTGTGATCGGCCGAGCGCGCCAGATCGCCTCGGCCACTTGACGCGCGTTGGGCACGTCGCCATAGTTGCGCAGCACCTCGCTCAAGCGCTGCACGTCCATCTGCTCGATGAGTTGCCAGGCCGGCAGCCCTTGGCTGCGGTCGAAGCGCATATCGAGCGGCCCTTCGTGCATGAACGAGAAGCCGCGCTCGGGGGCGGCGAGCTGATCGGACGAGAGGCCGAGGTCTATCAAGATGCCATCGAAGGCGATCATGCCCAGTGCGCGCGCCAGCTCGGCCACCTCGTCCAGCCAAGCCTGCCGCAAGATCAAGCGGTCATCGGGCAGCCGCGCGCGCACGCCGGCGATGGCTTCGGGATCGGCATCGCAGCCCAACACCACACCGTCGGGTGCGCTGGCGCGCAGCAGCGCGGCGGCATGGCCACCGCCGCCCACCGTGCAATCCAGGTAGCGCCCGCTAGCCTGCGGGCGGAGCGCCTGTAGCACCTCCTCAAGCAAGACCGGCACATGCGCGCTGCCGATGGTGCTTTCGTTCATCGCATTTAGATGCCCAGCCCTGCCCATATCTCCTTCTGCGCGGCGTGAGATTGGATTTCTTGGCGTGCGCGTTGCCACTCCTCTGGGTTCCACACTTCGATGAACTTGCCGACGCCGACGACGACTGCTTCGTTGGTCAGGCCGGCGTATTCACGCAGTGGCTGTGGGATGAGCACGCGGTTCTGCTTGTCCGGCGTGACATCGTGCGCGTTGCTGAAGAGCATGCGGCGCAAGGTGGTGGCCTCTCGGCTCGTCATCGGCAGGCTGGTGACGCGGTCGAAGAGTAGTTTGAACTCGTCCAGGGGGTAGACCTGCAGGCAGCGATCTAAGCCGGGGGTGAGCACGACACCGTCGGCGAGGCGCGTGCGGAACTTTGCCGGCAGGGTCAACCGGCTCTTCTCGTCAATCGTGTGTACGAACTCACCTAAAAACATGTCACCCTGCCTCTCCCACTTTCAACCACTTTCCCCCACTTGCCCCCATGTTACCCGAAATCAGAAAAATTGCAACTGGTTATCCACAACTTGGGACAACTTAGCGCGGTTGGGGAAAAGCAAAAGGCCCTCGGCGCTCAAGACGCCGAGGGCCATGTGCAATCACACAGTTGCAAGGTGCGCTATTCCCCCACCATCTCCATGCTCAAAGCCCACAGCCGCTCCTGGGCTTGTTGATCATAAGAAAGTGGTGATGAAGATTTTGGTTTGCAACGATAGAAATACTTCCCGCTGACGCCGGCGACCTCAGGCGATGATGCTAAATACACGCTGGTCTTTGCGCCCTCCTCTGGGCTGATCGCAAAGCGCCCAAAGAGCTGAAAGACCAATTGCCAGAGCAGGCCAGAGTTGTTCTTGCCGAAGTTCGTCGCCACGGCGCCAGGATGGAGGGCGTTTACCGTGATGTTGGTCCCCTGGAGGCGGCGCGCCAACGCGTAGGCATGCATCACGTTGGCCAGCTTGGATTGGCTATAGGCGGCGAACCCGCGGTAGGGGCGGCGCGCGAATTGCACATCGTCAAAGTAGATCCTGCCCATCAGGTGCGCATCCGAAGAGACGTTGATCACGCGCGCTGCCGGCGCTGCTTTGAGCGCGTCGAGGAGGAGATTGGTCAGGAGAAAGTAGCTCAGGTGGTTCAGCGCCCAGGTCATCTCGATGCCGTCAGGGCTGACTTGGCGCGAGGTGAAGACCGCGCCGGCGTTGTTCAACAGCACGTCAATGCGTGGGTAACGATCGAGCAACCGCTGCGCCACGGCGCGCACTTGGCCGAGCGCGGAGAGATCGGCCGGCATGGCTTCCACAGCCGGGTTGTTGGTGCGTTGGCGAATCTCGGCCACCACTTCATCGCACTTGGCTGGGTTGCGGCTGATTATGATCACAGTTGCGCCCATCTCGGCCAGCCGTCGGGCGCTCACCCGACCGATGCCGGCGGTTGCGCCCGTCACCACGCACACCTTGCCTTGCATGTGCGCCCCATTCATCACGTTATCGTTCATCGTTCATCACTGCTCCGTCATGCTCAAACTGTGCTCTGCCAAGAGCGTGGTTGACATCCTAGAGCAAATCCCTGAAGCGTGGATGATTGCGGACGGCGCGCAGCGCTTCTTCATCCGTCTCACAGCGGAGATACGTCTGCATCATTTGACGGGCAAGATCCAGCTCGCGGCGCTCGTAGTACAACATCATCAAGCCGTATGCGGCGCGGGGATGATCGGGCTTCAGCGCGTGCGCGCGGTCGAAGGCGTTCAGCGCGTTGCCCCAGTCGCCCACTTCGTAGAGGGCAAATCCCATCTCCGTCAAGAGTTCGGCGCTCTCGCCTTCGGCGCGCAGGCGCCGGAACAACAGGCTCACGCGCTGGGCCGGCGTCATGCGCGATGGGTCGAGCATCCGCCAATCTGCGTCCCGCGCTTGAGGCGCGGCATACGAGCTGAGCGACTCCGCGAGCGCATTTGCGTTTGCCGGCGTCTCCGTTGGCGTTGGTTGAGCAGCTAACGATTCTCCCTTGCGAATCCGCAGATCGGCGTAGTTCACCGCTGTGAAGATCACCCGCAGTGGTGCCACCAGTAGCGTCGTCACTGTGCTGATAGCCGCCGACGACATACCGACCGTCGCCAGTGCTGCTTGAAGATCGGCGAGGTTGTTTGTCCCTAGGGATGCAAACGTCTGCGGGAAGAGGATGACCGCAAGCAACGCGCTGAGCGCGATTGTCGGCAGGATGGTCAGCGCGAACTCGAGGAGCGCGAACAGCAGGTAACGGCCAAACATGCGCCAGCGATGGCCGCGCACCAGCTCCACGCTGCGGCTCAGGCCGGCGGTGCTGCTGAGATTCTCATAGGTAATCGCCGGCGCGCGCAGGCTCCACTGAATGGCCAGGGTGATGGCCAGTGCTGACAAAATGATAAACAGCAGCCCACCTACCAATAAGAGGACGATGAAGGCGGCAGGGGGCACTTGTTCAAAGATGTTCGCCCCAAACACCGCATACACAGGGATAGCCAGGAAGGGGAGCGCTACGCCAGCAGCGATCAGGCCGGCGAGGGCCAGAGGCAGCGCGATCCCGATCTGCGCGAGCAGATTGGCCAGCCAAAGCGCCGGCCAACGCCCGCGCGTCCGCCCATACGCAGCGCGCAGGCCCAGCCGCTCGCCTGAAAGTTGCGCAAGCGCGCTGAACGCCAATGCGCCCTCCGCCCACGGCCAGAAGGCACCCACGATCAGCCCCAGCAGCGGGGCAAGAGCGGAGAATAGCGTGGTCATCGCAGTCGCATCCGGCGCAGGTGAGTTCGGGGCGGGCGACATCAAGCCCAGGAAGGCTGCGCCGGCCACGCCGGACCCGTTGAGCAACAACGAAGGAAGTAGCACGACTGCGAGCACGGCGACCGCATGTGGGAGGCGTCGCAAATACAGCCTCAGTGCCAGGCTGAACACCTCACCGGTGGAACGCGGGCGCGGCTCGATTGACGTAAGCACCATAGCGGCGAGTATAATGTCCTCAAATTTGAGGATTCAGAGGCGCAGCATGGGAGCATCTGCGCCTCTTTATAATAAGTGGTAGTGGAGGTTGATAGGCTTATGGAAGGCGTCCTCTCGACACAAGCATCTGCTGCGCAAGGTCAATCGCGCGAATCGCTCACGCGGGCGCTTGGCGTCGCCGCTGCCGTCATGCTGGCGGTCGCCCTGGTGATGGTCTTCGTGATCGCCCCGCCCGGCGACGTGCGGTCGGGCGGCGAGGCCCAGCGCATCTTCTACTTTCATCTCTCGTCGGCCTGGATCGGTTTCGGCGCCTGGTTGGTGACGGCTTTCTGCGGCGTGCGCTATTTGCAGACGCGCGATTTGCAATGGGATCGCCGCGCGCACGCCTCGGCGGAGATCGGCGTGCTGTTCATCACCATGACGCTGCTGAGCGGCATGCTGTGGGGCCGGCCCACGTGGAATGCCTGGTGGACGTGGGACTTCAAGCTCACGCTGAGCGCGCTGCAGTTTCTCATGTACTTGGCCTATCTCATGCTGCGGGGTGGCCTGGAGAACGTGAACCAGCGCGCGCGCTTCGCCTCGGTCTATGGCATCGTGGGCGCGCTGACCGTGCCGCTTAACTTTCTGGTCAGCCGCGTGCTACAGAGCATCCATCCAGCCGTGTTCGGCCCTAGCGTGAACGCGGCGCAGCAGGGCGGTTTCGGCGTGTCCGCAGATCGCATGGTGATCCTCGTCTTTTGTCTGGCGACGTTTACGATGATCTACCTCTTCTTCTTCCGCTCGCGCGTGGCCCTGCTGGAGCGTGAGGATGCGCTGGCCGCTCGCAAGGCGGCGCTGCTCGATGCCTGATGAGTTTGCTCGAAGATAGGAATGCCGTCTATCTCTTCACAGCCTACGGGGTGATCTTGGGCACGATGACCGTTTACCTGGTCACGCTCTGGCTGCGCCGGCGCAACCTGGATCGCGACGACGCGATCTTGCGCCAGATCGAGGAAGAATCACAACAGGATAAGCACTAACATAGGGGCTACCAGCGCTTATCCTCTCATCCTGTCCTGAGCGAAGCGAAGGGGCTACCTTGACTGAGGGGCCGGCGCGGCCCTGGTCAACGAAGTGAGGGCGCAGCAGCGCTGCGCCCTCCACACATGACACAAGTAGATGGGCGTTTGGTGGCTTCGTTGGGCTTTGATCGGGCGGGATTTTAGATGCTTCGCTTGCGCTCAGCATGACAGCCAGGCGTGGGGTTGATGGCCTTGCGAGGCTTTGGTCGGGTGAGCGCTTAGATGCTTTGCTTGCGCTCAGCATGACAGCCAGGCGTGGGGTTGATGGCCTCGCAAGGCTTTGGTCGGGTGGGCGCTTAGATACTTCGCTTGCGCTGAGCGTGGCGATGTGCGCATTTGGTGAGCGTTAAATTAAGCAATCCTTCTCAGACCCTGTTATCATCCGGTTGTATGGCCGAGCAAATAACCGTCCGTGCGCCGTCGGCTGTCGCCCTCAGCCCGGCTCAGCGCTGGCACACCTTCGTACAAGGGCTGCTCTTCGTCGCCGGCTTCTCCACTTTTGTCGTCGGCTTGTTTGGCTTCGTCGGCACGCTGCTGGGCGACGTGTTCTACGACGTGCGCGAAGCAGTTCGCGTGGTAGGTGGGGCGGTCTTGATCGCCTTCGGGCTGTTTAAGCTGCGCTTGCTCAATCTGCCTTTTCTCTACAGCGACACGCGCAAGGACCTCAGCAGCATCGGCCAGGGCCTGGGCAGCGCGCGGTCCTACGTGGCCGGCATGGCCTTCGCTGCCGGCTGGACGCCGTGCATCGGCCCCTTCCTGG
>Ga0308415_1000269_pt1 | contig 22671 bp, 22 predicted proteins | sample HotsprSampleOS55_FD_203465 | JGI IMG/M metagenome (GOLD analysis project Ga0308415, IMG submission 203465) | Hot spring phototrophic mat microbial communities from Octopus Spring, Yellowstone National Park, Wyoming, United States - 20090730_OS55 ... | reverse complement strand
ACGAACGACTGGGCCGCCGTCTGACACCCCGCCTCCGGCGCCCGCCTACCGTGTGCAGGCGCCCCGGCCTGAGCAGGTCTCCGGCGGCTCGTCCGCCGGAATGCGGGCGCGGCACAGCTCCGACGGGATGCACGCCTGGTCGGTCACCGGCCCCCAGTACTTCGCCAGCGCCTCTTCCGGCGTCTCCGGGCCGTAGCTGAACAGCACCCGGTCCAGGTCGCCGATGGTCACCGTGGCCAGCCCGTCGACCGGCACGCCATTGGCAATGAACGACCACCGTTCGGTGCCGCTGTTGCACAGCCTGTCGCCCGAGGGGAGCTGCAGGCAGGTCCGGTCCGGGGTCACCCCCGGGAAGGATGGGTCCGTCAGGGTGAGTCCGAGGCTCCGGAAGAACTCGTCCCACGTCACGAGCGTCGAATGCACTGCACCACCGTGACGCGCGGCGCGTGGATATGCACGTGCTCGCTCAGTTCCCTGCCTTCCGCATCCGACAGGAACTGCGGCTGCCCGAAATCGAACCGCTGGCCGCGTATCACCAGCGCGAAGTCCGCGTGCTCGTGCGTCGGCGCCCGCGGGCCTGCGGCTGTCCACGGTGCGTCGGCCCGCCGCTCCGTGTCCTCCCCGCTGCCGTCCCAGCGCTAGGCCAGCAGCCCGCCGAGCACCGCCGCCGCCGCTGCCAGTACCACAGCCGCCCCCGCCCATATCCGTGCGCTCCCGGGCACGCCGTTCGCGAACCATCGCATACCGCCATCCCTCCCCGCGGGCGCCAGTCACGCCCCTCGGCATGGCCGGGACTGCGCCCGCGCCCCGCCGCCCCCTAGGGCGCCTTCGTCGGCGTTGGCGCCGGGCTCGCAGCGCCCGTCGGCGAAGCCGCCGGCGTTGCGGTCGACCCCGCCTGCGCCGTCGCCGTCGCCAGCTGCGCCTGCACCTGCTGGAAGAGGCTCCGCCACGCGTCCATATCGGCCGGAGTCCCCGCACCGAGTGGCTGCCCGTTCACGAGGAAGCCGGGCGTCCCCCGGATGCCGAACGAGCTCGCCGTCCGCTGCTGCTGCGTGACCTCGTCCAGGTGCTGCGAGCTGTCGAAACACTGGTTGAACTTCGCCGTGTCCAGCCCCAGCTCGGCCGCGTACTTCTTCAGGTTCTCGTCCGAGAACCGCCCGACGTTCAGCTTCTCATCGTCGGCCTGGCCGGCCTCCGCCTGCACGAGGAACAGCTTGTTGTGGTACTGCCAGAACTTGTTCTGGTCGGCCGCGCACATGCCTGCCAGGGCGGCCCGCACCGACTCCGGCCCGAGGATCGGCAGGTTCTGGTACTCCAGCTGCACGATGCCCGGCTTCACAAACTCCTCGATGATGTCGATCTCCTGCTCGCCCGTGAACTTCAGGCAGAACGGGCACTGGAAATCGGCATAGACCGTCAGCTTCACCGGCGCATTGTCCTTCCCGAGCTTCATCCCGTTCGCAAGGTCGGTCGGCAGGTCGTTCGCCTTCGCCTTCAGCCGGCTCGCAATCGTGTCGCTCGAACCCCCGCCCGAGGTGACCAGCACCGCCACGAGGATCGCCCCGAGCACGACGATGACCGCCGCGACGATCAGCACGAACGGCCGCGTGAAAATCTCGCTCCCGCCGCCCCCCGTCCGGCGCGGCGGCGGTGTCGAAGCGCGCGGGGCGCGCGGTGGCCGCGTCCCCTGCGTCCGGCTCATTTCGCGGCGTGCCTGGCGATTCGACATGGGGCTCTTCCTGTTCGAAAAGGTGGACTCACACGGCGGCCGACGGGCAGGCGCCTGCCCGCCGGCTCAGGCCCGAGATTACCACCCGGCCCGCTACGGGATACGGAAGCCCCGTTTACGCTGCTCCCCGCTCCCTGCTCCCGGCTCCCCGCTCCCTGCTCCCCGTCACCGTTCGCCGAGGCCGCTGCCCCGCAGGCGCGGGTCGAGCTCGTCGCGGAGCGCATCGCCCAGCAGGTTGAAGGCGAGCACCGTCAGGCTCAGCGCCAGCCCGGGGAAGACCGCCAGCCACCACGCCGTATTGAAGTAGGCGCGCGCCTGCGGCCCCAGGTCGTTCCCCCACGACGGCTCGCCCAGCGGCAGCCCAACGCCCAGGAACGTCAGCGCCGATTCCGCGAGGATCGCCGCCGGCAGCGTTGTGCTCGCCACCACGATCACCAGCGGCCCGATGTTCGGCAGGATGTGCCGGAACATCACCCGCGCTTCCGAACAGCCGATCACCCGCGCCGCCTCGACGTACATCCGCTGCCGCTCAACCAGCACGCCGCCGCGGATGATCCGCATGATTACCGGCGTAAAGATGATGCTGATCGCAATGATGACCGACCGCAGGCCCGGCCCCAGCCACGTGGCCACCACCAGCCCAAACAGGATCGCCGGGAACGACAGCAGCACCTCCGCCAGCCGGCTGATCAGCGTGTCGACGAATCTCCCGAGGTAGCCGGCCAGCAGCCCCAGCACCGTCCCGCCGACCACGCTGATCAGCACCGTGGCAATGCCCACCATCAGCGACGGGCGCGCTCCATACACCACCCGCGAGTACAGGTCCTGCCCGTTCCGGTTCGTCCCAAACCAGTGGTCTGCGCTCGGCCCGACGAGAATGTCCGAGCCGAACTCCTTCGGGTCCGTCGTCCGCATGAACGGCGCATCGGCGAAGACCGCCATCAGCACCAGCCCCGCGATCACGAACGCCGAGACCGTCCCCAGCGGCTGCCGCCGTGCGAACCGCCGGACCTTCCCGAGGCCGAAGTCGATCCGCCGCTGCCCGGGGACTGCCAGCACGCCAGCCTGTGCTTCCGTCGCCATCGTTGCCTTCCTCCCGCGCCGTTACACCCGCAGCCGCGGGTCGGCCCACGCGTACAGCACGTCGACAATCAGCGTCACCGTCAGGAACGAGGCAGCGATCGTCACGGTCGTCGCCTGGATCGTCTGGTGGTCCCGGTCAGCGACCGCTTTCGCTGCCATCGACCCCATCCCCGGGATACCGAACAGCTGCTCGATGACAATCGAACCGCCGAGGATCAGCCCGAACTGCAGGCCGATGACGGTGAGCAGCGTCAGCACAGCGTTCCGGAACACGTGCACCCAGACAACGCTCTGCTCCTTCAGCCCCTTCGCCCGAGCCGTCCGCACGTAATCGGCGTAGAGCGCCTCAATCATGCTCGAGCGGACGATCCGCGCCACGTACGCCGAAGCGCCGATCGCCAGCACCAGCGCCGGCAGGACGAGCAGCGCGAAATGTGTCACCGGGTCTTCTGTCAGCCCGCGCCACTGCTTCACCGGCGTCCAGCCCCACCAGTAGGCCGGCAGGTAGATCACCAGCGTCCCGAGCCAGAAATTCGGCACCGAAAGCCCCAGGATCGAAAAGAACCGCGCCGTGTAGTCGCTCACGGAGTGCGCCCGGACCGCCGAAAGCGCCCCGATCGGCACCCCAATCGCCAGCGTGAAGAAAATGGTCACCAGCCCGAGCTGCAGCGTCGTGAAGAACCGGTCGCGCAGCTCCGGGGTGATCTCCCGGCGCGTCGCCGTCGAGAGCCCGAAGTCGCCGCGGAGCGCATTCCCCAGCCAGATCAGGTACTGCTCCGGCTTCGACTTATCCAGGCCCAGCTCCTTCTTGACGACCGCGATGCACTCTTCGCAGGCCGACCCCGAAGCGCCGAGCCGAATTGTCGCCGCATCGGCCGGCAGCGCCCGGATCAGCGCGAACGAAAGGATCGAGACGCCCAGCAATGTCACCGGAAAGAGCGCCAGCCGCCGCAGGATGTACGTCCGCATCGCATGCTTCTCCCATCGCGAAAGGGGGAAGGCCGGAACGGGGCGGTCCCGCCTTCCCCCCGCGGTGTCAGGCGTCCAGCCAGATGTCGTGGACGCGGAACAGCCCCGTGCCCGCGTTCGCGTACATGAAGTCCTTCTCCGGGTAGTTCTTCACCCGGTCGCGGAAGGCCGCATACGCGAACTCCGGCACCGGCAGCGGGACCGCCGGCCCGTACTCCTGGTGGATGACCCGCACGAGCTCCTGGACCTTCTGCTTGCGCGCCTCCTGGTTCAGCTCCTGCGCCTGCGCGTTCCAGAGCTGCTGCATCCGCCCCGCGAACGCCGCCGTGTCCGACTTCGGCGAATCCGGCCGCAGGTTCCCGAAGATCGCGCCGTAGCCCACCGGCACGTAGTGCGCCAGCGCGTTGTAGTCCGGGATCGTCTGGAGCGAAAGCTCCCACGCGATGAACAGGTCCCACGGCTTCGGCGCCTTCTCGGCGAAGCCGGCCACCGCCCGCGCCACGTAGGTCGCAGGGTCGACCACCTCCACCTCCACCTTCACGCCGAGGTTCTGCTCCAGCTGCTTCGCGACGAACTCCGTGGCCGTCGCGAAGATCGGGATCGCCCGCTGCGTCACCATCTTGATCGTCGGGAACGTCTGCGACCCGCTCGCCTCCTGCCACAGCTTCTTCGCATCCCCCGGGTTGAACGCCTGGAGCTTCTTCAGCTCCTCCTGCGAAAGGCCGTACCCCTCCTTCGCAAACTCCGAGGCCGTCGGCCCGCCGTACAGCCCTTCGCCCAGGTACAGGTTCTTGATGAACGCATCCCGGTCGATCGCCAGCCAGATCGCCTGGCGCAGCCGCTTGTCCGTCCACTTGAAATTGTCAAACTGCATGATCAGGTGGCCGTTCGCCGGGCCCTTCACCACCTTGATCCCCTTCTCCCGCCCCAGCTCGTCGGCCACCAGCCGGTCGATGTTCACGACCGTCAGCACGTCCAGCTCGCCGGCGATGAACTTCGCCTTGATCGTCGCCGGGTCCGGGATGATCGACTCCTCCCAGGCGTCGATGTACGGCCCTTCCTTCACGTACGTCGGCGAGGGCGGGTCGTGCTGGAAGTAGTTCGGATTCCGCTCGTAGCGCGTCCCCGTCGGCTCGCGCTTCACCATCCGGTACGGCCCGCTCCCGGCGTTCATCACCTTCATCAGGTCGCCGCCGTTCGCCTCCACCACCTCCTTTGCCACCACCGCAAAGGCGCTCGACCCCAGGGAGATCACGTTCGAGGCGAACGGGTTCTTCTGCTTGATGACGACCGTATACTTGTCCGGGGTCTCGATCTTGTCGATCCAGCCCCACTGGATCTGGTTCACCTGCGACCCCTTCGTCAGGGCCACCGGGAAGCGCGTGTACGAGTAGGCGATGTCCTCCGCCGTCAGCTCCCGGCCGTTCGCGACGTCCGCCTGGAACTTCACCCCCTGGCGGATCTTCACCCGCAGCGTCAGCGGGTCCACCTGCTCGTGTTCGAGCGCAAGGTCGTAGCACACCGTCTTGGTGGACGGCTGGTAGGTCCAGAGGTGCGAGTACGCCTTCGCCGGGTGGATCGGGTTCGTCACGATGATGTGCGGGTCGAGCCCGGTGTCCGGCGAGGCCTTGGCGATACGCATCGTCCCGCCGCGCTTACCGGCCGGCGCCGCCGTCGGGCTGCCCGCCGGCTGCGTGGCGCCCCCTTGCGGCGCCGTGGCCGTCGCCTTGCCCCCCTTGTCGTCATCGCCGCCGCCGCAGCCGACGCTCAGGCCGGCCGCGCCGAGGGCCGCCATCCCGGTCCCTGCCAGGAAGGCGCGCCGCCGGATGCGTGCGCGCCAGTAGCGGCTCCAGTAGGTGGATTCCATCGCAGTCCCTCCCCTGTTGGTCGCCCGGCAAACGCTTCGGTCCAAAACTTTGGCCATCTGGCCAATCGCCGGGTCACGGGTAGTATAGGTGCGGCCGCGTCCATTGCAAGCATCGACGCCGCCGATACCACCCCTTCCCGAACCGCCCCGCCCGCGCTACACTTTCCGCCGCTGGACGACCGGCCAAATCCTTGCGGTGGTAGCCAAATGCCGAGCCTCGCCGAAATCAACCCCCTCGCACCCGAAACCGCCGAGTGCCCCTTCCCCTTCTACGAGGCCATGCGCCGCGAATGCCCCGTCTACCAGGTCCCCGGCGCAGGCTTCTTCATCGTCTCCCGCTTTGAGGACATCCTCCACGTCCTCCGCCACCCCGAAATCTTCTCCTCCAAGTCCGGCCCCGGCCTCCGGCCCGTCCCCGACGAGGAGATCCTCGCCATCATGCGCCAGGGCTGGATGCCCGTGAACACCCTCCTCACCCAGGACCCGCCCGCCCACTCCCGCTACCGGGCGCTCGTCAACAAGGCCTTCTCCGCCCGGCGCGTCGCCAGCCTCGAACCCTCCGTCACCGCAATCGCCAACGACCTCATCGACCGCTTCATCAACGACGGCGAGGTCGAGCTCGTCCGCCAGTTCGCCGTCCCGCTCCCCCTCACCGTCATCGCCGATGCCCTCGGTGTCGACCGCGCCGATATGGACCGCTTCAAGCGCTGGTCCGACGACTCCGTCGCACCCCTCGGCGGCTTCCTCACCCGCGAACGCGAGATCGAGTGCGCGAAGTCCATCGTCGAGTTCCAGCACTACTTCGCCGAGCGGCTCGAAGAGCGGCGCACCAACCCGCGCGACGATATCCTTACCGACCTCCTCAACGCCCACATCGGCCTCGAGGGCGACGAATCCCGCCCCCTCGATATGGCCGAGATGCTCAGCATCCTCCAGCAGATCCTCGTCGCCGGGAACGAAACCACCACCAACCTCATCGCCTCCGGCATGATGCTCCTCATCCATCATCCGGAGGTCATGGAGCGGCTCCGCGCGCAGCCCGACCTCATCCCCAACTTCGTCGAAGAAGCCCTCCGCCTCGAATCGCCGGTCCAGGGCCTCTTCCGCCAGGCCGTCGTCGATACCGAAATCGGCGGCACGCCCATCCCCGCCGGCACCCGCATCCTCCTCTCCTACGCCTCGGCCAACCGCGACGAAGCCGAGTTCCCCCACGCCGACCAGATCGACCTCGAGCGCGAGGCACCCGAAGGCCACCTCGCCTTCGGCCGCGGCATCCACTACTGCCTCGGCGCCGCCCTCGCCCGCCTCGAAGCGCGCGTCGCCTTCACCCTCCTCCTCAGCCGGCTCAAGAACATCCGCGCCGCCGAGGGCAAGAACGACTACACCCACGTCCCCAGCGTGATCCTCCGTGGCCTCAAGGCCCTCTACCTCGAATTCGAACCCGCCTGAGGAGACCGCCCGCCGCATGCAGCTCCGCGATACCCCCGAACAGGCCGCCTGGCGCGAGGAGGTCCGCGCCTTCATCCGCGAGAACCTCCCCGCCGAAATCCGCGGCGTCACCGGCTTCTTCTACGACCCCCGCACCAACCCCGCCTTCGGCCAGTGGCGCGATGCTCTCGTCCGTCGCGGCTGGATCGCCCCCGCCTGGCCGAAGGAGTACGGCGGCGCCGGCATGACCGTCGTCGAACAGTTCATCCTCAACCAGGAGTTCGCCGAGGCCGGCGCCCCCCAGCCCGGTGGCCTCGGCGTGATGATGCTCGGCCCCACCCTCATCACCCACGGCACCGAAGAGCAGAAGCGCGAACACCTCCCCCGCATCCTCAGCGGCGAGGTCATCTGGTGCCAGGGCTACTCTGAACCCGGCGCCGGCTCCGACCTCGCCGGCCTCCAGACCCGCGCCGTCCGCGACGGCGACGACTTCATCATCAACGGCCAGAAAATCTGGACCTCCTTCGCCCATTTCGCCGACTGGTGCTTCCTCCTCGCCCGCACCGACCCCGACGCCCCCAAGCACCGCGGGATCACCTACTTCCTCGTCGATATGAAGTCGCCGGGGATCACCGTCCGCCCCCTGGTCAACATGGCCGGCGGCCACGACTTCAACGAGGTCTTCTTCGAAGACGTCCGCGTCCCCGCGCGCAACGTCGTCGGCGAGGTCAACCGCGGCTGGTACGTCGGCGCCACCACCCTCGACTTCGAGCGCTCCTCCATCGGCACCGCCGTCGGCCAGCGGAAGAGCATCGAACGGTACACTGCCTGGCTCCGCGACCACCGCGACCAGCTCCCGCCCTCCACCGTCGCGGCCATACGCCTCGCCTGGGCCGACCGCGCCGTCGAGGTGCAGGTCCTCACCCTCCTCGCCTACCGCATCATCAGCATGCAGGCGGCCGGCAAGATTCCTAACGCCGAAGCCTCGATCGCCAAGCTTTTCACCTCCGAAACCGGCCAGCGGATCGCCCACACCGCCCTCCGCATGCTCGGCACCGCCGGCTGCCTCATGGACCGCTCCGCGCCGTTCAAAGGCGAAGCCGCCCGCGCCTACCTCAACGCCGTCTCGCTCACCATCGCCGGCGGCACCAGCGAAATCCAGCGGAACATCATCGCTCAGCGCGGCCTCGGCCTCCCGCGCGACTGATTCCGGCCTCTCCGCGGGCAGGGCGCTCCCTCCCGCCCTGCCCGCCTCACAGCAGCGGGTACTCGCCCTTTGCCCAGCGGATGCCCCGCCGCAGCAGCTCCACGTACTCCGGCACCTCCCACGAGCCCGGCTCGAACCGCGGGTACTCTGGGAACTGGAACCGCCCCGCCGCGCTCCCAAACGCCTGCCCGCCCGGCGCCACCAGCATGTCGTACCGCCGGCGCCGGTGCCCCGGCGTCAGGTAGAGCACCGCTCCCTCGCCGAACGGGTGCAGGTACAGCACCGGCCACTCCCGCTCCTCCGGCCACGACGATTCCGCGAAGCCCGGCGCCTCGCCCCCGAACCGCGTCGCCAGCAGCGGCCGGACCTCCCCGTGGTACTCGCACAGGTAGAGCTCCTCCCCATCGCCGGTCTCCCAGCGCCCCAGCCCCTCGACCAGCGGGTGCTCCGCCACCGGCCACACAGGGTACCGCCCGGTCGGCGGGTGCGCGATGAACTGGCTCCCCAGCGTCTCCATGTACCGCGGGAGGATCCGCGGGCTGTGCACGCCGTCCGGCTCCATCTCGAACACCGCGTTCGTCCCGTGCAGGGCGAACCACCGCCCGCCCCGCTCGACGAACCGCGCAAGGTTCTCCACCTCGGCCTCGCTCGGGCGCAGGTCGCACGTGTACGTCACCAGGAACCGGCAGCCCGCGATTCCCTCGATGTCCCGGAAATCGCGCCCGACCAGCACCCGCACGTCCTCGTGCTCCGCCAGCAGTTCCAGCAGCCGCAGCCGCGGATAGTCGAAGTCGTGCCAGTTGCCCCCGCACACCAGGTAGCCGTCAATCCGGCCCATCGCGCACCCCTCCTTCGCGCGCCGGCGCCCCGGGCTAGAAGTTCACCCGCTTCGTGAACCCGCCGTCGACGACCAGGTTCACCCCGGTAATCCACGAGGCCGCCGGGCTCGCCAGGAACGCTACCGCCCGCGCCACCTCCTCCGGCGTGCCCATCCGCCCCATCGGCTGCTGTTTCAGCGTCGCCTCGTAGAACTGCGGCATCGCCTGCCTGATCATCGCCCACGGTCCGCCCTCGAAGTAAATCGGCCCCGGCGAGACCACGTTCACCCGGATCCCCTTCGGCGCATAGGCCTGCGAGAGCGCATTCGCGTAGTTGATGAGCGCCGCCTTCATCGCCCCGTAGCCGTTCGGCTGCCCGAACGTCTCCACGGCCGCCGTCGTGCTGATGAACACCACCGCCGGCGCCTCCGACTTCTCCAGGAACGGCCGCGCCGCCTCGAACCCGCGGACCGCCCCGAGCATGTCAACCTCGAAGTTCTGCACGAATCCCTGCTCGCCCGGCGCGGCGCCCCCGCTCGTGTTGCTCACGAAGATGTCGATCCCGCCGAGCTGCTCGCCGGCGCGCGCGATCCAGGCGATGTACTCGTCCCGCTTGCCCACGTCGACCGGCTCCGCCGCGACGGTCACGCCATGGCGCCGCAGCGCCTCCGCGGCAGCGTTCAGCCCGTCCGGCGTCCGCGCGCAGATGCCGAGGTGCACGCCCTCAGCCGCCAGCGTCTCCGCGATCGCCCGGCCGATGCCGCGGCTCGCGCCCGTAATCAGCGCACGCTTCCCGTGCAGTCCAAGGTCCATCTCATCGAACTCCTTCCCGGGATTCGCTCCCGAACGATACCGATTGGTTCACGCCAGGGTGACCGTCCCCGTATCCCCGTCGACCGTCACCACCTGGCCGTCGCGGATGACCCGCGTCGCGTCCTTCGCCCCGACGACCGCCGGGATGCCGTACTCCCGCGCCACAATCGCCGCGTGGCTCAGCATCCCCCCGGTCTCCACTACCAGCGCAGCGGCCGGCACGAACAGCGGCGCCATCGGCGCATCGAACACCGGCAGCACCAGCACCTCGCCGGGCTGCACCTCCGTCTCCAGCGCCGCATCCACGCTCGCGATCACGCGGGCTGGGCCCGTCGCCTTCCCGGGGCTGACGCCCTGCCCGTGCAGCGCCGCCGCGCCCGGCCCGGCCGCCTCGCCGACGGGCACCAGCTGCGTCGGCAGCTCGAACACGCCCTCCGGCAGCCGGTAGCCCTCCAGCCGGCGGTACTCCTCCTGCCGCTCGCGCACTGCTGCTTTCGCTGCGGCCGGCTCGAGCGTTTCGAACTGGCGCACCTCCGCCAGCCGCAGGAAGAACACGTCCTCCGTCTGCTCCAGCGCGCCCCGCTGCACCAGCCGCCGGCCAATCTCCAGAAGCGGCGGCCGGAACGCCCGGCAGGCCCGCGCCCAGTTCGCCTTCGTCCCTTCGCGGCCGCGGTTGAGCCGCTGCGCCATCACCAGCGTCTCCCGGAACTGTCGCCGCACGCGGTTCGGCAGCAGGCTCTCCACCCGCGCCTCGAGCCGCTCCCGCGCCGCAGCCGCCCGCGCCTCCTTCCGGTGCGGGTCCGCCGCAGCCGGCGCCGCCATGTCAGCCCGCAGCGCGCCGAGCAGGAACCCCGGCGCCTCGTCCCACGTCGGCGTCGACGGGTCGGTCTCCCGCTGCCCGCGGTACCCGTACTCCCGGATCAGCTCCCGGTACCGCGTCGCGAACGCCTCCCACGCCGGCGAAACGGGCGCCGCCAGCCGCGCCAGCAGCGCCTCCGTCGGCAGCTCCGCGAACGCCGCCGCAATCACCGCGCTCTGCCGCCCGGCCCGCGCAAGGTCCCACGTCGCCTTTCCCGGCTTCGCGCTCTCCACATCGCGGAGCGCGCTCGTCAGCGTCGTGACCCACGTCGGCGGGTGCTTCGGCACGTGCTGGTCCAGCATGGCGCCCAGGATCCCCGTGTACTCCGCGCCCCCGACCGACACGATCACGTGCGAGACGAACAGCCCGGCGACAACCTCGATGTTCTCGTCGATCGCGCGCAGCAGGTCATCGGCCCCCAGCCGCGGATACTCCCGCGCCCACGCCTGCCGGTACGCCTTCGTCGAAATCTCCGCGCCGCGCGCGATCTCCCGCTCGGCGTTCCGCCAGCGCGCCATGATCCGCCGGCGCGCCGCCTTCGCCCGCTCGATGTCCTGCGCCTGGGCGGCCGTCAGCCCCTCACCTTCGACGAACTGCTGGAGCATGTCCGTCCCGCCGCCCACCTGGTACGTCGACGTAATCGCCATCGACCACGCCACCCCGAGCGTCCACCGGCCGCCGACCACCCCGAGCACGTTCATCGCCGGTGGCGGCGCCGTCGGCACCAGGTCGAGCACGCCCAGCTCCTCCGCCATCCGCGTCGTGAACCGGTAGTCCCACTGGTTGATCAGGTCCGCCGTGAGGGGCTTGATCACCCCCGGCAGCACCTCCTCAACGTTCCCGGTCGTCACCAGCCGGTAGCGCGGGTTCGGCTCCGCATCCCACGAGCAGAGTTTCTCCGTCATCCGTCCGCCCTCCTCAGTACTGCGCCGTCCCGCAATCGACCGAGATGCACGCGCCCGTGATCCCGGCCCCGGCCTCGCTCGCCAGCAGCAGCGCCACGGCGGCCACCTGCTCGACCGTGTTGATCTCCCCGGTCGCCGTCTTCGCCTTGAAGATCTTCTCCACCATCTCGTCGAGCCCCGAAAGCCCCATCGCCTTCGCGGTCGCATCGCCCGACTCCCGCACCGCGTCGGTGATGATGAGCCCCGGGCAGATCGCGTTGCAGGTGATCCCCAGCCGCCCGACCTCGAGCGCCGTCGTCTTCGTCAGCCCGTTCACGCCGTGCTTCGCCGCCACGTACCCCGCCATCCCGGCGGCCCCCTGCTTCCCCTCGACCGACGAGATGTTGATGATTCGGCCCGAGCCGCGCGGGATCATCTGCTGGAGCGCCCACTTCGTCCCGTAGAACACCCCGCCCAGGTTCCAGCGGATATCGTTCTCCCACGCGTCGTCATCGAGCTGGGCGATCGGCGCCGGCCGCGTAATCCCGCCGGCGTTGTTCACCATGATGTCCAGCCGCCCCCACCGCTCGACCGCCGTGTCGACCAGCCGCTTCACGTCGGCGCTGTTCCGGGCATCCCCCTGCACGAAAACCGCCCGGTCGCCCGCGCCCAGCTCGGCGAGCGCCTGCTCGCCCTTCGCCTGGTCCCGCCCGTTGAAGGCGACCAGCGCGCCTTCGCGCAGGAAGGCCTCGACCAGCCCCCTGCCGATGCCGCGGCTCCCCCCGGTGACCGCGGCCACCTTCCCTTCGAGCATCTGCATCTGCGTCCCTCCATCTGCCGTCGGGCGCGCTCAACCCGCGCCCTGCGCTGCTGCCGGACGCTTTTACCACATTGCCCGAAAGTTTGGAAGAGCGGCCAAGGAACTGGCCGCGGGAGGTTCCCGGCCGTCCCCTCCCTCAGCCGTCGAGGCTCGCGGCGACCGGCGTTGCAGCGCCCGTCACCGGGTCCACCCCCTCCGCCACGAGGTACCGCATCAGCATGTCGATCGTCTGGCGCTCCGTCTCCTCGAAGTCGAACGCCCCCGGCTCGAGCAGCCACTGGAGCGCCACCCCGGTCACCGCGCCGATGTGCCGCGCCGCCGCCGCGTCGGCATCAAGGTCGGCCCGGAACACCCCGGCCCGCTGGCCGGCCCGGATCGCCGCCGCCGTCGCCCGCCGGAATCCCTCCCACAGCGCCCGCACCTCGTCCCCCAGCCGCGGGTCCCGCTTCGCGCTCGCCGTGAACTGGACGAACACCTCATACGGCACCGGGTTCACCTTCGCCAGCTCGATCCCGATGCGCGTCACCGCCCGCATTGTCTCGACCGGGTTCTGCCCTTCTTCCTGCGCCTGCGCCACCGACTCGTTGAAGATCTCCTGGCAGCGCGCCAGCACCCCCGAGAGGAGGTCGGCCTTGTCCTTAAAGTGGTACGAAACCAGCCCGCGGCTCACCTCGGCACGCCGCGTCGCTTCGTCAATCGACGTCTCCGCCCAGCCCTTCTCGGCCATCACCGCCACAGCCGCATCGATAATCTGTCTGCGTCGAATTGCGTTGATGTCCAAGCGTGCCATTCCCGTATCCTCAACAGGGGCTCAGCCCCCCGGTTGTTCCGCTGTCTAACATTCAGGCTAACAGGCCGAAGCCCTGTACGCCCCTTCCGCTCCTCCCCCGGTTTCGCTACAGTTACGCGCGCAGTTGGACGGCCAGCCAAATTCCAGTCCGGTGATGCCAATGACCCCCTCGCCCGAGACCCTCCTCGACCTCCACCGCCGCATGCTCCGCATCCGCCTCTTCGAAGAGGAGGCCGGCAGGCTCTCCGAGGCCGGCCGCATCCCCGGCGCCCTCCACCTCTACGTCGGCGAGGAGGCCGTCGCTGCCGGCGTCGCCGCCCACCTCGGCCAGGGCGACCAGGTCACCTCCACCCACCGCGGCCACGGCCACCTCGTCGCCGTTGGCGGCGACTTCCGCCGCATGTTCGCCGAGCTCTTCGGCCGCGCCACCGGCTACTGCCGCGGCAAGGGAGGCTCCATGCACATCGCCGACATGGACCTCGGCATGCTCGGCGCCAACGGCATCGTCGGCGGCGGCCCGCCCATCGCCGTCGGCGCAGCCTTCTCCAACAAGTACCGCAAAACCCAGAACGTCACCGCCTGCTTCTTCGGCGACGGCGCCTCCAACGAGGGCAGCTTCCACGAAGCCGCCAACATGGCCGGCCTCTACCGCCTCCCCCTCATTTTCGTCTGCGAAAACAACGGCTTCGGCGAGTTCACCCGCCAGGACCGCCACCAGGCGATCCGCGACATCGCCGACCGCGCCGCCGGCTACGGCTTCCCCGGCGTCGTCGTCGACGGCATGGACGTCATTGCGGTCTACGAAGCCGCCGGCGAAGCCATCGCCCGCGCCCGCCGCGGCGAGGGCCCTACCCTCCTCGAGTGCAAAACCTACCGCTTCTACGACCACGTCGGCGTCCGCGGCATGGGCGTCGTCTACCGCTCCGACGACGAAGTCCGCGCCTGGCGCGAACGCGACCCCATCACCCTGCTCGAGCGCCGCCTCGCCGAACTCGGCATCCTCGATGCGCCCGGCGCCGCTGCCGTCCGCGACCAGATCCAGGCCGAGGTCCGCGAAGCCGTCGCCTTCGCCGAGGCGAGTCCCTTCCCCGACCCGGCGACCCTCACCGAAGACGTCTACGCCAGCTAGCCCCACGGAGCCAGAGCCATGACCACCGCAACCGCCCAGCGCCAGCTCCCCGTCGTGATGGCCATCAACGAGGCCCTCCGCCAGCTCATGCAGGAAGACCCCAACGTCTTCCTCGCCGGCGAGGACGTCGCCCTCTACGGCTCCGTCTTCGGCTTCAGCCGCGGCCTGCTCGATGAATTCGGCCCCGAGCGCGTCGTCGATACCCCCATCTCCGAAGCCGCCCTCGTCGGCCTGGGCGTCGGCGCCGCCGCCACCGGCCTCCGCCCCATCATCGACATCATGTTCATGGACTTCATGGGCGTCGCCATGGACCAGCTCGTCAACCAGGCCGCCAAGATGCGCTACATGTTCGGCGGCAAGGCCCGCCTCCCTCTCACCATCCACACCATGGCGGGCGCCGGCCTCAACCTCGCCGCCCAGCACTCCCAGAGCCTCGAAGCCTGGTTCTGCCACGTCCCCGGCCTCAAGGTCGTCATGGCCTCCGGCCCCTACGAGGCCAAGGGCCTCCTCATCGCCGCCGTCCACGACGACAGCCCCGTCATCGTCGTCAACAACAAGGCGCTCCTCGGCCTCGCCGGCCACGTCCCCGAGGAGATGTACGAGATCCCCCTCGGCCAGGCCGCCGTCGTCCGCCCGGGCACGAACTTCACCATCATCGCCACCGGTCGCATGGTCCAGGAGAGCCTCGCCGCCGCCGAAAAGCTCCTCGAGCACGGCATCGACGCCGAGGTCATCGACCCCCGCTCCCTCGTACCCCTCGATACCGCGACCCTCGTCGAATCCGTCCGCAAGACCCACCGCGCCCTCGTCGTCCACGAGGCCGTCCGCTTCGCCGGCTTCGGCGCCGAAATCGCCGCCCAGCTCCAGGAAGCCGCCTTCGACTACCTCGACGCCCCCATCGGCCGGGTCGGCGCGCCCTTCTCCCCGGTCCCCTTCAGCCCTGCCCTCGAAGCCCACTACGTCCCGAACGCCGACCGCATCGCCGGCGAAGTCCTCCGCCTCCTCGGACGCTCCGGTTGACCATGGAGCCCGGCATCCTCGGGGTCATCGCCAACCCGGCATCCGGCAAGGATATCCGCCGCCTCATCGCCCACGCCGCCGTCGTCAGCGACGCCGCCAAGCGCGGCATCCTCCGCCGCCTGCTCATCGGCGCTGCCGCCGCCGGCGCCCGCCGCGTCCACTACCTGCCCGGCCCGCACCGCCTCGTCGAAGATGCCCTCGACGGCCTCGACCTCCCCCTCGAAGCCGAGGCGCTCCCCGTCGACTTCACCGGTTCGGCGCTCGATACCCGCTCCGCCGCCCGCCTCCTCCGCGAGCGCGGAGCCGCTGCGGTCGTTGTCCTCGGCGGCGACGGTACCTGCCGGGCGGCCGCCGCCGCATGGCCGGATATTCCGCTGCTCCCGCTTTCCACCGGGACGAACAACGTCTTCCCCTTCGCCTGCGAGCCCACCGTCGCCGGCCTCGCTGCCGGGCTCGTCGCCGCCGGCCGCGTTCCGTTCGACCATGCCGCCAGCCGGCGCCCGCGCATCCACGTCGAGGTCGAGGGCGAACCGCCCGACATCGCGCTCGTCGATGCCGCCCTCGTGAACGACCGCTTCGCCGGCGCCCGCGCCGTCTGGAAGCCTGCTGAGCTCACGGCCGTCCTCCTCCTGCGCTCCGACCCTGCCGTCACCGGCCTCGCCGCCATCGGCGGGATGCTTGGCCTGCCTGTCCCGGAGGGCGGCGCCCTCGCCATCGACCTCGGCGAGCCGGGCCGCGTCGTCCGCGTCCCGCTCGCTCCCGGGCTCGTTGTTCCCGTCGCCGTGCGCGGCCACCGGCCGGTGCCCTTCGGCGAGCCCGTCGAGTGGTGCGGTCCCGGCATCCTCGCCCTCGACGGCGAGCGCGAGCGTCGCCTCCTCCCCGGCCAGCGCGCCCGCCTCGTCGCCTTCCCCGACGGCCCCCTCGTCCTCGAACCCGGCCGCATCCTCGCCCGCGCCGCCGAGGCCGGGCTCTTTATCGAAGTCCCCTGCGGAGCAGCCCATGCCGACTGACGTCCTCATCCCCAAGCTGGGCATGACGATGACCGAGGGCACCGTCGCCGAGTGGCTCGTGCCCGACGGCGCCCCCGTCCGCGCCGGCGACATCGTCTACCGCCTCGAGACCGAGAAAATCGAGTTCCAGGTCGAAGCCGAGTCCGACGGCATCCTCCGCCACCTCGTCCCCGCCGGCACCACCCTGCCGCCCGGCTCGGTGGTCGGGTACATCCTCGCCCCGGGCGAAGCGCCGCCCGCCGGCGCCCCCGCACCTGCCGCCCCCGCAGCCGCCGCTCCGCAGGGCGCCCCCGGCGCCCCGCCCCCGCCGCCCGAAGCCGGCCGCGTCCCGGCATCGCCGGCCGCCCGCCGCCTCGCCGCTGAACTCGGCGTGGCGCTCGAAACGGTCCTCGGCACCGGCCCCGGCGGCCGCATCACCGAAGAGGACGTGCGCCGCGCCCATGCCGCCGCAGCCCGCCCGGCCGCCCCTGCGGCCCCGCCTCCCGTCGCTCCCGCGGAATCGCCGCCCGCCACCCCGGTCGCCCGCGCGCTCGCCCGCGAACTCGGCATCGACCTCGCCGCCGTCCGCGGCACCGGCCCCGGCGGCCGCATCACGAAAGAAGACGTCGAGGCTGCCGCCGCAGCCCGCCCGGCCGCCTCGCCGCCTTCGGCGCCCCCGGTCTCGGCCCCTGCTGCTGCGGGGGCCGCCCCCGGCCAGCGCATCCCCCTCCGCGGCATGCGCAAGACCATCGCCGAGCGGATGCACCGCAGCCTCCAGGAGATGGCCCAGCTCACCCTCGGCATGCGCGTCCGCATGGACGATGCCCTTCGCCTCCGCGAGCAGCTCATCGCCGAGTGGCAGCCCGAGGGCATCCGCCCTTCTATCACCGACCTTATCATCCGCGCTGTCGCCCGGGCCCTCCGCCAGCACCCCGCCCTCAACGCCCGCGTCGAGCCGGACGCCATCGTCCTCGAGCCGGAGGTCCACATCGGCATGGCCGTCGCCCTCGACGCCGGCCTCGTCGTTCCCGTCATCCGCAACGCCGACACCCTCCACCTGCGCGACCTCGCCCGCGAAACCGCCCGCCTCGCCGAGGCTGCCCGCGCCGGCACCCTCGGCCTCGATGACTATGCCGGCCAGACCTTCTCCGTCACCTCCCTCGGCATGGCCGGCGTCGAATTCTTTACCCCCATCATCAACCCGCCCAACGTCGCCATCCTCGGTGTCGGGCAGGTCGTCGACGACATCCGCTGGGACGGCGACCGCCCCCTCCGCGCCCGCACCCTCACCCTCTCGCTCACCGTCGACCACCGCGCGGTCGACGGCGCCCCCGGCGCGGCCTTCCTCGGCACCGTCCGCGACCTCCTCGAAGCCCCCTACCGGCTCCTCCTGCCATGAGCACCGCGCGCCGCTTCGATGTCGCCGTCATCGGCGGGGGCGCCGCCGGCGTCGCCGCCGCCCTCGAAGCCGCCCGCCTCGGCGCCTCGGTCGCCCTGGTCGAGGCCGAGCGCCCCGGCGGCTCCTGCGTCCACTTCACCTGCATCCCCACCTCCGTCCTCCTCGATGCCGCGGAAGGCTTCGTCCGCGCCCGCGAACTCGCCGTCGCCGGGGTCCTTGCCGCCGGCGAGACCCTTCAGCTCGGCCGCGCCAACGACCGCGCCCGCGCCCTCGTCCGCTCCCTCGCCGCCGGGCTCGAAACCTCCCTGCGCCGCGCCCGCGTGGAGGTCGTCGCCGGCCACGCCAGCTTCCGCGAGCCCGGCCTGCTCACGGTCGCCGGTGCCGGGGAGCTCGCCGCCGACGCCGTCGTCATCGCCAGCGGGGCCCGCTGGGAGCCGCCCGCCATCCCCGGCCTCCCCGCCGACCGCCTCGTCACGCCCGATGTCGTCCAGTCCTGGCGCGAGCCGCCGCCCTCCTGCCTCGTCCTCGGCGGCGGGCCGTCAGACGGCGTCTTCGCCCTCGAGTACGCGACGCTGCTGGCCCTTGCCGGCTCCGCGGTCACCCTCGCTGCCCCCGGCCCCGCCGTCTTCGCCGGCTTCGACGACGACCTCCAGCCGCTCCTCGCCGACCTCCTCCAGCCGCTCGGCATCACCGTCGTCACCGGCGCCTCGCCCCTCCGCGCCGAAGGCGAAGCGGTCATCCTCGCAACCGCCGCCGGCGAGCGCCCGGTCGCAGCCGCCTGCGTGCTCGCCGCCGACCCGCGCGTTCCCTCGGCCCGCGGCCTCGCCCTCGACCACGCCGGGCTCGCCCCCGGTGTCGACGGCGCCATTCCGGTCGACGAGGGCTGCGCGACCGCCGTGCCCGGCATCTACGCCGCCGGCGATATCACCGGCCGGGGCATGCTCTCGTCAACGGCCGCCGTGCAGGGCCGGGTCGCCGGGGCGAATGCCGCCGGGGACCGCCGCCTTGCCCGTCTCTCGGCCGTCCCTATCCTCGTCCACACCGTCCCGCCCGTCGCCGCCGTCGGGCGCACGGCCTCCGACGCGCAGGAGGCCGGCATCCCCCTCGCGACCGCCACGCTCGGCTTCGAAGGCACCGCCGCGTCGGTCGCCCGCGGCGGCCACCCCGGCCTCCTCCGCCTCCACGCCGACCGGCGCACCGGCGAAATCATCGGGGTCCAGGCGGCGGGGCCCGGCGCGCACGAACTCGTCAGCGCCGCCGCCGCGCTCATGCAGGCCGAGGCGGCGGCCGACCAGGCCGCCGCCCTCGTCGCCTGGCACCCGTCGCCCCTGGAGCTCCTCGCCGAAGCGGCCCGCCGCCTGGGCGGCTGACCTTACGCCCGGAGCGCATACACCTCGTAGGTCACGCCGTTCGGCCCCGTGCTCCCGACGCCAATCGCCTGCACGGTGTTCAGCCAGGCGTACTTCTCCGCGCCCGTCTCAAACAGCGGCGTCGAGTACACCTTCATGCTGCCGTCGGCGTTCCGCATGCCTATCCCGTTGTAGGTGATCAGGATGTGCGCCCCATCATCTGTCTGCAGGGTCAGGCGCACGTCCAGCTTCATACTCCCGTCCGGCCGCAGCGTCACCCAGTCCCCGCCCGAATGCGGCACAATCGTGCCCTTCAGCTTCGGGCCTTCGAACGTCCCGCCCGGCACGCTCGCAATCAGCCGCGACCCCTGCGGGCCGCCCTGGATCATCGTCGGCGCCCCAACGTTCGCCGTCATCGTAAAGAGGAACTCAACCGGCAGACTCTCCAGCGGCATCTCGAACTACCTTCCTTTCCCTTCGATGTGCGTCCACGGCCGCGGAGTCGGGCGTACCCGTCCGCAGCGCGGCCGATCCTACCCGCCCGCTGCGGGCTGTGCGCTCTCGTGCATCACCACACTCACCTCCCCGGCGAGCGCGTCATCACGGATGAGCCGCACCACCGCGTCGGCGATCCGCTCCGGCTGGAGCAGCACCGCCCCCTCCAGCGACGGCTCCAGCCACTTCGCCGGCCGCGTCCCGTCGCCCGTCTTGGCGATGATCGGCGTATCGACCATCCCCGGCGCCACAGCGTTCACCCGCACGTTCTCCAGCTCCTTCAGGATCGCGCACGACTTCGTGAAGTGGATGACCGCCGCTTTCGAAGCCGCGTACACGGGGTCGAACGGCAGCGGCCCGAGCCCGGCGATGCTCGCCGTGTTCACCACTACGCCGCCCTCGCCGTGCTCCCGGAACGCCTCCACCGCCGCCCGCGTCCCCATGATCACGCCGGAGGTGTTCACCGCAATCACGCGGTGCACCTTCTCCAGCGGCGCATCCGGCCAGCCCGGCGTGTCGCCGGTCATGATCCCCGCATTGTTGTGCACAATGTCCAGCCGCCCGAAGACCCGCTTCGCCGCCCGGAACGTCTCCGCAATCCCCTCCGGCGTGCCCACGTCGCCCTGCACGAACGCCGCCTCCCCGCCCGCAGCCGTAATCCGCCGCACCGTCTCTTCCCCGCCCGCCGTGTCGATGTCGACCACGACAACCTTCGCGCCTTCCCGCGCCAGCCGCTCCGCGCACGCCCGGCCGATGCCCGACCCCGCGCCGGTGACCAGCGCAACCTTGCCCGCGATCTCCATGCAACCCTCCCGAAATCGAGTCGCCGGGAGTTTATCCTGCTGGACAAAGCTTTGGCCAATAGTCCAGTATTCCCGCATGCCGCAGTCCGTCATCCCCGGGCCCCTCGCCGGCCGCCTCGCGCCCATCCCCGCCCTCCGCGACGGCTTCGAACGGTTCCTCGCCGCCTGCTTCGATACCGCCGCCGTCCCGGCTGCCACGCTCGAACGCTGCCGGCGCCTTGTCGCCGCGCTCCACGGCGCCGACCCCGCAGATTGCGGTCCCGCCCTGGCCGAGCTCCCGTCCGCCGAGGCCGACGCCCTCGCCCGCGGCGAGGCACCCTCCGGCCTCCCCCGCGCGGATGCCCTCGCGCTCGATATCGCCCGCTACATCCCCTGGAGCCACCACGACCTCCCCGATGCACCCGTCCTCGCCTTCCGGGACGAGTGCGGCGATCGCGCGGCCGTCACCCTCCTCGCCGCCCTCGCCATGTTCGATGCCGTCTGCCGGATGACCCTCGTCGCCCGCCGCCTCGAAGGAGCCTGACCCGTGTCCACCGTCCCCCGCGTCCCCTCCGCCGTCCCCGGGCAGCCGCCCGCCTTCCACACCGTCCTCGCGCACGCGCCCGCCATCCAGCAGCGGTTCGCGGACCTCTACGGCGCGTTCTGGATGGACTCGGCCCTCTCCCAGCGCGACAAGGAGATCGCCCGCATCCGCAACGCCCGCGTCACCGCCTGCGGCTTCTGCCGCCAGGTCCGCTTCTCCCTCGCCCGCGAGGAAGGGCTCGACGAGGCCACGCTCGACCTTGTCACCGACGCCTACCTCGATGACCCGCTCAGCCCGCGCGAGAAGCGCATCCTCCAGTTCACCGACGCCATCATTGGCGACCCCTCCCGCGCTGACCCCGCCCTCGGCGCCGCCCTCCGCGACGAACTCGGCGACGCCGGCCTCGCTGAGCTGACCCTCGGGGTCGGCCTCTTCCTCGGCCTTGCCAAGGTGCTGATTACCCTCGGCCTCGAACCGGAGGAGATGCCCGTCACCGTCCTCCCGACGCCGGGTTCGTCAGCCTACCGGCCGCAGGCCGCCCCTGCCGGCTAACCCCGCAGGACCTTCGGTGGCGCACCCAGCCCGAAGAGCGTCCCCTTGCCCGTCACGGCGTCGAAGCTCTCCACCATCACTTCCAGCTCGTCGCCGGTGTCGAGCGTTACCACGCCCCGCCCGATCGCCGGCACCACCAGCGGCTCCGCCCGGAACGCACCGCCCCAGCCCTGCACCTTCCCGGGCGGCGTCGGCTTCGTGAACAGCTCGAGCCGCACCCGCCGCCGGTAGCCTGCCCGCAGCACCTCCAGCTCGGCCTCGCCCTCCCAGCGTCGCATCGTTCCCTCCTGCGATTTCCCCCGTCGATAGCCGGGAGAAACCGTTGCAATCGATCTCCGCGCACAGTATAGTCGCGGCACTGGCCAAGCAGCCAAAAATCTGGCAGGGACGATAGCCATGGCCGACGCACCAGCCGAGTCCGCACCCGCCCTCAACCGTCCGCCCCGCAAGAAGCGGCACCCCCTTTCCGGCGCCATCTACGAAGAGCTCCCCGGCAACCGCGTCCGCGTCACCAAGGGCGAGAGCTGGGGCATCTTCGATGGCTTCACCACCCGCCACATCGAAGGCCCCCTCACCTACGCCGACCCCCACATGATCATCTGGGTCGGCGGCAAGCCGGTCGAAGGCCTCGGCCACCGCGCCGAGCGCGCCCGCGGCATCGAAATCGTCCACGACTGACCCTTCCCACGGAGGCATCCACCATGGCACTCAAGACCGTCGGCGACCAGGGCCGCCTCACCGAAGCCGGCTACCGCTCCGCCGGCACTCTCTACCAGGAGCTCCTCGACCAGGATTCCCGCCCGGTCCCCGAAGTCCTCCGCCTCGAATCCCCCATCCAGCCCGGCGTCACCCGCGTCCCCGCCGAGCAGTACTACAGCAAAGCCATCCACGATCGCGAAGTCGAAAAGATCTGGAAGCGCGTCTGGCAGATGGCCTGCCGCGAGGAAGACATCCCCGAAGTCGGCGACTACATCGTCTACGACATCGCCCACCTCTCCTTCCTCGTCGTCCGCAGCGCGCCCGACCGCATCCAGGCCTTCCATAACGCCTGCCTCCACCGCGGCCGCCAGCTCCGCGAATTCGACGGCCGCGGCGCCCAGGAGTTCCGCTGCCCCTTCCACGGCTGGTGCTGGGAGATCGACGGC
>Ga0308415_1000265_pt1 | contig 22782 bp, 10 predicted proteins | sample HotsprSampleOS55_FD_203465 | JGI IMG/M metagenome (GOLD analysis project Ga0308415, IMG submission 203465) | Hot spring phototrophic mat microbial communities from Octopus Spring, Yellowstone National Park, Wyoming, United States - 20090730_OS55 ... | reverse complement strand
CCCCTAAAAACTTGAGGGGGATGGTTGGGGTGGAGGCCAAGTCCCGGGGGTACACCTGGGGCCGGCGCACTTCTTGGCTTATGCCCTCAGCAACCGAGGTTTTTGGAGCACATCGACTGTATTTGCCGTGTCGCATTGCGCAATTGCTACTAAATCGATCGATAACAGCAAGAAGTTTTTTGCGCCCTCCTCCATTGGTCGGGTTTTGGGCTTTGCATGTCCAAAGGCACCGCGGGTCCCGGGCCGCCCTCGGCAGTCGCAGGTACCCAAAGGCGTCGGCCGGGACCGGCGTTCCGACACTTGCGAGCTACGGAAGGGCTCTGCTGGACAGGACCGTCATGCGGCCTGCTTGGGCTGCGGCTATTTCGGTAAGACCACCGGGCCGAGAGGCAGGTCGGTTCGAGGATTCTCCGGTAAGGGCGAATCCGTTTTGCTGTGGGAGGGACCTTTGCGATTGCTGTGTCCGAAGCTGATGGTGCTCAACGTTCGAAAACCATCCAATGGGAGTGGGGCGGTCGTTGGGGGCCACCGGGCGGAGGAAAGCGGTATGGGTAGAGGAGGGGATGGGCCTCAGGGATTGAAGGCTACCGCGCCCAATCAGCTGCACTGAAGCGTGGTGGCTTCCTTAGGCTACGATGCATTTGGTCTACGCCCGGTTTTTTCAGGGGGAGGGGGATTGATGGTTCAGTAGCCGGGTTCGTTCCGTCGAGCGATTTGAACGCTCCGGAGACTGCAGGAAACGGGCCCTGACGGCCTTGCGGCGAGCCGAAGACCGACCAACGTGCGCCCGCGCGACCCTTTTGCGAGGCTTGGGTCACGTTTTCATCCCGGCCTTTGGCCTCGGACTCGCTGGCATGGATCAGGTCCGGCTCCCCGGCCGCCCGATGGGGTCGAAGGCTGCGATGATTCCGCCCGGGCAGGGCGCCGATGGTGTTGGGACAGTTGAGGCGGCGGTGGGGAGAACGGGGAGGTGCTTCCTGTTTTCGACTCTCGTTCCCGCTGGGCTTGCTAATCGCGAAAGTCCGTTCCAAGGGCAAGGGGTTTGCTCGCTGCGTCCTCGGGCGGGAGTAGAAGGCGAGCGAGTGCGGATGTTGGGCGTTTTGGCGGGGTTCTTCGGGCCCGTACGGACCCTGCGGACCTGGGCAGCGTTATTGGGGGACGAGGAGTTGGACAGGGCCGAACAACCCGGACCGCATCAAGGGCGTTTGGGGGGTGAACTTCCGGATGTTGGTGCGGGTTCGGCGCTGCTCCGGGGGCAACGCGGCATCGCCGATGAGGCGGTTTGGCCAGAAATTGACGACTTCGATCCGCAACTGGTTTTCTCCGGATCGAAGTGCCGATGTCACCCGAAGGCGAAACGGCGGTGTCCAGACGATGCCGCACGACTGGCCATTGACGTAGACTTCGGCCAGTTCGCGCAGGTCGCCCAGATCCAGCCAGACCTCGAGTGGCTGCTGGTCGGCGTGCGGGTGCCATTGAAATGTGGATTCATAGGTGGCCGTGCCCGAGTAATGGCGGATATCCGGATGTGGATGCTCGGTCCAACTGATCAGTTCTTGCCATTGGACTTCGGTCAGTTCCGACCAGGCGGGATCGAACCGGACTGTCCAAGGGCCGCCCAGGGTGGCCACGCTTCGCAGGCGGGGGAAATGGGACTGGCCGGTCGGTGGGTGCCGTTCGGCGGGCTGGCGGAAGATGACGAACCAGGAACCGCAAGGGGCGAATTCGAGGGGCAGGGTGGTACGGCCGTCATGGATTTGGTAATCGGTGGCCAGTCGGCGCTCGCCGGTGACGGCATCCCACAATTCGGGCACTTTGCCGGCCACTCGGAACGTGGCTCGGACACGGGTGGCGTTGGTGCCCCGATGGGCTACGAAGTAGATGTCCGCGGCATCGGTGCGGCGATGAATGTAATCGAGGTCAGCCGGGGCCGGCCCGTTCAAGGGCTGCCATTCGAAATCGGGGGGGATTCCGAGCATGTGCAGCAGTTGACGCGCACTGGGCCCGGTCAGAATTCGGCGCGGGACGGCTCCGGTGGGGGTAAGTTGCGGGGGCGGTGCGTCGGCCGGGCCCCACAGTTCTTCGACGAGGCGCTGGAACTCTCTATCCGTGTGCGGGTAGCCGGTCAGGGTGCCCGGGTTACGGGGGCGCTGGCCGAGGATGATGCCGCCGGCGTGGAGGAACGTTTGGAGGCGGCGCAGCACCGGCGGGGAGACGACGCCCAGGTCGCGCAAGACCAGCAGCCGGTAGCTCATGCCGTCGGGTAGCACGAACCGTCCCTCCCGCACTTGCATGCGTTCCAGGAGCACCTCGGCGGTGACGACGTCGTAGTCGTAGCCCGGCAGAATGCCGGCGGGATCGCTGCTTTTGAGCTGAGCGAAGTTGGGAACATGATCCCCGTAGTAAAAGGCCACGTCGGCCACGAACAACCCCTGCTGAAGCAGGAACTGGCAACGGTTGAGATAGGCGAAGAAGGGCTGGGACTTTTCCCACCAGGTGACCAGCGGATTCAGATGGGTCCCGGCGAAGTATTGCTGGCCGGGAATCCCCTCGCTTTCGGGTGAAGACACAAACGCATGCCAGACGAGCAGGTTGAGACCCTCGGTGCAGGCCTTGTCGAAGGTCGGTTTTAAGTTGTCCCAGAGGGTTTCCTGCCAATGCGGACCGATGGTGGTGAATCCCTCGGCCATGACCAGGCGCCGGCCGTAGGTGTGGGCGGCCGAGGCGGGTTGTTTGACGAAGAAGCGGTTGGCGTCTTCGACGCGATGGCGCCAAGACCAGGCCCAGAACTCGCTCATGGGCACGTCGTTGAAGCCGAGGCATTGCTGGGCATCGATGGGAACGGCATGTGGACCGCCGCTTTCCGGATGGATCAAGAGCCCGCGGCGGTGCGCTTTTTCGCGAAACGGCCGATAGTGATGGTCGATGGCCAGGTCTCCGAACGTGCGGCGGAAATCGTGGAGGAACCGGTTGCTTTCGTCGCGGCTGTTGACGATCCGGCCCGCCAGCACGGGCAGCCAGGGTTTCAGGTCGTAACCGCGGCGGCGCTGGAACTCCTGCGGCAGGGTCGGGGTCCAGTTGGCCACCTCGATTTCCCAACTGTCGGTGTGAAGGTATTTCAGCGTGCGACCGACATGGGGGCCGGCGTGATCGAGGAGTTTTTCCACCACGGCGTCCCAGTACCGGTGGAAGGCTCCGGCGTCGAAGGGATCGATGGCGTAGCCTTCCCAGCCCTCGCTGCAGGTCGACACGTAGCAATGGTCATTAAGGGTACAACCGAGGCGCAGGATTTCCCAATGGCCTGCGGGCACCTCCCAGTGCAGCCGCCCTTCGGGGTCGAGCCGGGAGGTCAGGTCCACCAGCTGCTCGGTGTGCAGGTCCGCTTCCTCCGGCATTTCGGGCCATTCCTCGAACACCGGCCGTGAGTCCGGGGCCGAGAAGGGTTCCAACGTCCGGTGTAGGGCCTTTTCCGCCCAATGGCGCAGGGGACGCGAGGTGCGGCCCAGGGCGGGCCATTCGCCGCGGGCGCCAGCCAGTTTCACTTCTGCGATCTGCACATTGCGTGCTGCTTCAGGGAACCGGGGATCGTGGGATCGGGGAAAGGTGATCCGATAAACCCGGGCCGTGACGGGGGTAAAGCTGAGGACAGTTTCCCGACCAGGGGAGACGCGGCTGCGGTGTACGGGGCGGAACTGCCCTTTGTGATCGGCAGCCAGCAATTCCAGCTCTGTCGGACCGTAGCGAGGCCGGGGCTTGAGGATCAGGCGCTGCACTTCCACGGGACGATCGAACTCCAGTTCGAGCCATTCGGGCCGGTCGGGGCGCGGTCTGTCTCCGAGCGCTTCGCCACCGGAGACCCAGAAGGTGGTGGGGTCGTCGTCTGCGGCGAGTGTTGGAGGGTGACTTGGCTGCGCGGAGCTGCTGCGTACGGTCCGGAGCACGGGCATTTGCGGGGGCGGGGGCCGGAGAGGATATGCCAAGACGTAGAGATCGCGGTAGTAACCGTCCCGGGCTTCGGGTCGGGGTAACGGGAACACTCCGTTGGTTGGCCCGGTGATCCGGGTGAAGGTCCAGACAACTTTTTTGGGTGCATCGTCGGGTGGGACCATGGGCCCGCCGAGGTTCCAGCCGCTCTGGATGTTGAGACTGATTTCGAGGCCCAGGCGGGCGGCTTCGTCCAGAGCGTGCCGGTAGAGCTGCAGCCACTCGGGCGAAAGGAAGGTGGGCCCCCGCGGGACGCGCGCGTTGCCGTCCTGGCTGGAACCGTCTGCGTCGCACAGGATAGCGCCGGCGAATCCCTTGGCCTTCATTTCTTCCAGGTCGCGTGTGATGGCTTCCCGGGTGACGTTGCTGTTGAGCCACCACCAGTAGGCGCGCAGCCGGGCTTCGGGGGGCGGGGTGTCGAAGCCTGTTTCCAGGCAGACACTGCTTTCGGCCCGGAGCGTCCAGAGGCCCAACAAGGCGAGCAACGGCAGCAGGGCCCCAATCAGGCTCATTCGAATCCCGGAACCGGTGGGAGCCACGGTACGGCGGAACGACAAGGCGCCGCGGAAGGGGCCGCTGGCTTCCTGCTGGGGGCGAAGGGATCCGGGGGTCAGGGCAGCCGGGTTGGATATGGCGCACGATTCAACGTTCCTCCACAAGTTCATACTGGATTCGGAAAAACCGTGGTTCGTGTTCGAGCGGGAAGGCCACCTGCCAAACTTCCAGCTCATGAGTTCGGTGTTCCAGACGAATCCACAGGGGCTCTATGGTTTGCCAAGATCTCAAATCGGAGGAGGCCTGAAAGTGTCGTCCAATTCCGGTCAAGGCCGACCGCTGGCGGAACTGCCAGATCACCTGGTTGGCCCATTGTTGTCCGGCCATGTAGCCGAGGCCGGACCGATCCGGCACGTTCGGATCCGTACCGGCGACAAATTCCAGCAGGTTCACCCACCCGTCGCCATCGGGATCGGCTCCTGGTGTGCGCGGGTCGGATGGTCTCCATGGGTCGTTGGGGGGGAAAGACCTCAGCGCCCAGTCTGCGTAGGTGCCCGGGCGCGCCCGTTCTCGGAAAACCAGCTCGGTGACCTGCACGTTGCGCGGGTTGTTGGTGTTACCCCGGTCGTAGGCTCCGAGAAAGAGCCAAAGCGCGTTGGTTGTTGTTTGCGGCAGGGGCCAGCGGATTTCCAAGGGACTGGTGGGCGGGACCGCGCCTTCGAAGAGGAGGTCCCCAGAGGCAGGCACGGCACCCGGGGTGGGGATCTCCGGGACGTTGATTAAAAGCCGTGCGTAACTGGGGCCATAACCACCATTGTCCGGCCGCGGAACCAACACCGCCTCGGCCAGCGCGACGGGCCGCGGCCAGGCCAACCAGATCCATTCTGCCCGGTTCGTGGGGCCGTACAGCGATACCCAAAAGGTGGCGGTGTTGCCGTCCAACGCCCGCTCGACGCTGTAAACTCCTTGGGTGGAAGAGGCTCGGAGCAGCGCAGGCGGCACGGGATAGGGCGGGTAGAACGGGGGCGGCGGCAAGGGCAGTTCCATCTGCTGAAGTCCGCCGTCGGAGGCTGGCCACCTGAGCACGGCCAGGCCGTTGGTTTGTGCCCATTCGATGGCCTCGGCCAGTGCGGGCAAAGCCGCAGCGGGTCGGGCGGGAAACCAGACAGCATAACGGGGTTGCAGAGGCTCCGAAGGGACGAACGCCAGCAGGTCTTCGGCGGCGCCGAGGATGTTGTAGTTGGTGGCGGCCTGGTATTCGAACCAGCCGCGTGGTCCGGCGACCAAGCCATACCAGTCGGCCACGCTGATCCACGCATTCGTACAGCGGAGCAGGACCCCGGATCGATTGGTAATCTGGGCCGAGCCGCTGCCCCAGTCCAGTCGGCGCCGCCCGCCGGTCAATGGATCGTTTTCAATGCCGCAGACGAAGCTGCGTGCGGGCTGAGCAAGGACGGTCCCGCTTGGGTACGGGATTTCGATCACAGCAAAACTTTCTCCGTCGCAGCGGGTGCGCACATGGGTCCAACCATTGACCCCGTTGGTCAGGGCCAGTTCGAGGTCAAATCCGCGTTCGAGGGAGCGCAGGGCCAGGAGTTGGGCGGCGGTGGGCGGGCCGAGGGTGCCCAGGCCCAGAATCCCGGGAAGCCGGGGTGTGGCAACAAAGGCATTGGTGGGGACATCCCGCGCGGCTGGTTCGATCACGGCCATAATGCGGCCTGCCTTGTAACTCAGGGAAAAGGACCCACGGCCGGAACGCAGGTGGATCACCTGCACATCCGGGTTGTAGAGAAACGCATCGCCAGGGGGGACCTCGACTCCGTGCGGATGATCGTTGAGTTGGGTGTGGAGCCAGGCGATCGCGGTACGCCGGGCTTCGACGGCTTCTCGGTAAAACCCGCCTCCGCTGGGGCCGACGAACTGGCCATCGCCGTTGACCATTTGTCGGTATCGGACCAGCAGGGCCACGCGTTCATGGGCCCAGCGGGCCAGGGGATCGTTGAAATGCGTCGCCAGCCAGGCCAGATAACTGTTGTGCTCGAAGTCGTGCAGTTCCCAGTCCAGGCCCGCCGGGTAGGCAAAGTCCCCCGAGTCCAAGAGCAGCGGCGCCAGAACGTGGGTCCAGACGGCCAGAACGTTGTGCTCGGCAAACGGTTGTAACTCGGCGGCGACCGCGGGGTTGGCCAGCTTGGCCATCAGGAGCGAGTCGCCTAAAGACATACCCCCGACCATCTGATAGGTCGGATGAAAAAATCCGTGGTTTTCGAGTGCGTAACTCGGATACAGTGTTACGGTGGTAATCCAGGCGGCCAGTGGATTTCCATTGGTGTGGGCGACGGTGTAAGTGTTGACGAGATAGCGCCGCGCGGCTTCGAGCCAATGCGAAGCGTTGGTGTGTCGGTTCATCCAAGCGGCCCCGAGCGACAGAATATTGCTATTCCAGCCATTCTCTTCGGATTTGGTGTCGTTCGCGTAACCACTGGCCGGGGGGATGTTGGCGCGGTAGGTCGCCTCATCGGCCACCACGCGTTGGACAGCCGCTACGGTCTGGGGCGGGAGTCGATCCTGGACCAAAAGGCAGGCCAGGCCCATCGAAGCAGCCCATTCTGCCGTTTGCCAGCCGCGGCCCCATTGGCGCCCGTCTCGGACCACGTAACTGGCGGTCAGGTGGGTATGCGCGGCGTAGCGAAGCGCAAGGTTCAGTTTGGTGAGCCGGTTGGTGTTTCGGGGATCTTGGGGCTGGGCATACACCAGGGTCGCATACGCTACCGCCACTCCGCACGAGCCGCGGATACCGCCGTTACCGCTGCTGTTGCCATCGCCCCAGTAGCCCGAGCTGGGGGGACGCCCGCTGTGGGTGGCTTCTCGCCACATGGTTTCCGCATAGCGTTCGAAATCCTCCAGCGCCTCCAGGTAGAGCGGATGGCCACCCAGGGGAGCGGCAAAAGCGAGGAAAAGCAGGCAGGCCCAAAGGCACCGCCCCCGGCGGGAGGTCGAGCCGGAGTGGGCCGGGGGCGGTGGATGCAACGGCATGGGAGCGACAGGCCGTTACAAATGACCGTGGACAACCTTAGCCAACCGACCCTCACACCAAGCAGTGGTGGGGGTCGGCTGCGATAAGGTCGAGATCCGATGGGGAAGTGCGTGCGTCAGGCTTAGGGTGCCGAAAGGCGGTTCGTGCGGTCCGCGTCTTGGCTGCGGGTGGGTGAGTGCGCCGGGCGGAAAAACAGCGTTCCCCAGCAAGAAAGAGCGAAGGGGTAGGGGAGACGATTGGAATTGCTGACATGCCTTAGGTGCAAGGGCCGCCGGGGAACCAGCCGAAGCCCGGCCATCGCAAGAGCGTTGACCGCTTGGAGGAAAGCGGGGGTGGGACGGGCTCGGCCCCGGCTGGGTTCCCTGGGCGGCTGCGATCATCGGGTCAGTGGAAGACTGCGGCAAAGCGTCAAGCTCTCCGCTGACGCACGAACCAAAGGGCCATCAGGCCGGTCAACAGCAAGGCTCCGGTGGCCGGCTCGGGAATGACCGTGAGGCTGAACGACTGGATGGCTCCACCTGGATTGTCGGTAGCATTGCGGTCCCGGCTGAAGCCGATGCCACCGATGGCGGTCTTGGCGGCATCCGGTACGTTAATGGTCTGCCGGGAGACCCCGTTAAGGAAGAATTCGGCCGTCCAGGTGGAGGCCGTCGTGTCCAGGACGATTTTGATCTCCACCGGCTGGGCGGGATCGACCAGATCGCCATTGAAGTTGCTGAGTACCCCGGTGGTGTTCGGTCCTGTGAACGCTTGTTGATCGTTGGCTGTCGGATTGTTTCGTGTAAGTGCCCAGAGATAGGCACCGTTGTTGGAATGCCGGACCTGGAAGTTGGTATCGGTCCAACTCAATCCTGCGGGTGGATTGGCCGGCATGAAGCCGAAGGCGATCCAGTTGGGCTGGTTGTTGAGGATGGTGGCGGTGGCCGTGTAGATCAGGCCGTCGAGCGGGGTGAAGGGGAGCCAGGCGGCCTGACCGTTGGCGGAGCCTGCGACCAAGGTTTGCACCACGCCGTTGTCGAGGAACACGCTCCCCGCCTGCCAGAGTGTACCGCTGGCGGTTTCGGGGGTCCCATGGAGGGGCCCGCCGGCACCGCTGAAGGCGTGATTGTAGATCACGAGCTGAGCCGGGGCCGTGACCAGCCCCGAGCCCAGGATTACGGTGAGGAGGATTCGTTTCATTTTCATGGTTCAGTGTTGGGTTGCCATCGTTAGGTTTTGGGAGTTGCCGACTGCATCAAGGCACATGCAATCGGAAATATTGCTGGGGCAGATTCGGCTGCATGGGCAGGGTGATGGTAAAGGAGCCGTCGGGGCCAAAACGTCCGGTGGCTACTGGTGTCCACTGAGGCAGCGGCAGGACCACGTTGGTGGTGGCCAGCACGGTGAAGGCTAAGTCCGGTGGCCCCTGAGAGCCGCTCAGAATCAGCTCCTGGCCGACGAGTCGGGCCGTGGCGATGGTGGGCCGGCGGATCTCCGTGGCCACCACACGCAAGGTCCCGTCCACGGCGAGGCGGGTCGTGTCCCAGGCAAGGCCGGGGCCGGGTGCGGCAGGTTCGATGGCTGCAGGGGTGCCGGCCAGGGTTTGGGCCTCGAGCAATTGGAGGGCATCGCCCGGGGCCAGTGGATCGCCCGAGAGGATGAGCCGCAGTGTGCCGCCAAGTTGACAGTGGTGCAGGCCGGCCAGTCGGTCATGGAAGAGCGCATCTCCGAGTTTGCGGACCCGGAACTCGAGGGTACCGAGATTGGTGAGCGAGCCCAGGAGCAGGAACCGCCCGTCGCCATGGAGCAGCCGGCCGGGCCGGAGCAGGAAGGCGCCGCCAGCACGGGTTCGGACGTCCAGCGCGGCGTTCGAACCGATCCAGAGAGAAGCTGTGTTGGGCAGATCGGCGTTGCCGATGAGGATCAGATGGCCGGCCTCGATGCGTGTGGGGCCGCTGTAGGGATTGGTGGCCGTGAGGGTCAGAGAGCCGCTGTCGGTGGCCCGGAGGGTCAACCCCACGGTTCGGGTGCCACCGGCCGTGCTGTCGGCAATCTGGCCGTCAAAGATCCAGGGCTGCAACGCTGCGACGGTCAGGATGGAATCCCGGTTGGTACTGCTGTTGGCGATGAGGCGCACTCCGGAGGTTTCGTTGCTCAGGCCGGAGACGGTTTGATCGAACCCGGCTAGATCGAAGATGCCGTTGCCCAGGCGCAAAAAGGCCGAGGGATTCAACGCGTCGTCATTACCCAGGGCCAAACGCCCGCCCGCGATCAAGGTGTAAAGGTAGGTGCTGGCCCGACCGTCACCGGCCACAGTCCACACGCCTCCGTCGGTTTTGGCCAGAGCGCCCTGGGGCAGGGTCACCACACTGCGCAGCAGCCCCTGGCCGTTACCGCGCATGGCAAACTGGTAGGTGAAATCGGGCCCGGTGACGGGTCCGGCCACTTCCAGCCAGGCGCCTGCTTCGGCGGCGACAAAAATGGCGCTATTGCCGGCCAGGCGCAGGTGGGCATGGACGGCATTGGAGCCGGCCTCGGCAAAGATGCTGGAGCGCCAGTCGAAAGTGCTGATCCCGTCGGTCCAGTTGGTGGAGGAGAGATGGACGGCGACGTTGGAGCCGACGACGGCCCCTCCGGTGAGTGCCAGTTGCGTGCCCAAGAGGGGGCCGAAGGGGCGCACGATCACATTGGTGACCTGACCTAGAGCGGCAGGGCCAAACACCAACACACCGCGGTCAATGATGACGTCGGCGCCGGGGGCCAGACCGTTTGTGCCCAAGAGACGGATGGTACCGGTGTTGCTGTTGACGAGGTCTCCCGGGCCCCATACGGAATTGGTAAGGGTCAGTGTGCCCGTGCGGTTGAACACCAAGGTGCCCCGATTGGTCACGGGTCCTTCGCCGAGTTGACCTCGGCCAAGGCCGGCGCCGAGTTGCAGGGTACCTTCCTCGATCACAGTGGGACCTCTCCAGTTTCCGTCAAGGTCCAAGGTCAATGTGCCGCTGCCGGCCTTGGTCAGAGTGAGTTTGTTAACCAAGGTACCGCTGCCGACGGTGGTGAGCTGGTACTCTGCATCTGTGTGGACGGTGATACGGCTCGGGTTGAGCATCCCCTCCAGATACACCACCGGGGTGTGTGCGCCCCTGGAATCGAACATCACCTGGTCGCCACCAGTAAAGGCCGTGTCGGCCACGCCATCGCCATTGGTATCCCAGTTCAGGTCCGAGGCGTTCCACGTCCAGCTTACACTGGGTGCCCAGGCAAGGTCCGAGGGCGTGCGGACGCGGACGCGCACCGCGTCGCTGTAAGCGGTCCCGGCAGCGTTGCTAACGCGCAGCCGGTAGGTGCCGTCGTCGCTCAAGGTCGCCGTGTCCACTTCGAACACGTCCCGAGTGGCGCCGGGGATGGGCTGGCCGTCCCGTTCCCACTGGTAGCTCAAGGGCACCTGTCCCGTGGCGGCAGCCGAAAGACGAAACGACTGACCCACGGCCAGCGTTTGTGGCTCGGGCTGGCTCACGACCAGAGGCGGTGCGGGCGCAAACATCATTCCGCGGGAAGGTCGTGCGATGCTGCTGATGCGGACCTCGTCGATCAGTCCCACGAAATTGTTTTGGGACGGGTTGCGTCCGATGTTACCCACGGCAAAGTCGGTGGCGGCCACCCGCAGGTCATTTTGCATGGTCCAGGTGCCGATGAGATTGGCCTCGGTGCGGTCCGGGTCCATGCGGGTCCAGTAAAACTTGAGGTTTTCGGGCGTGTTTTCGTTGCCGTCGTAGGTCACGGCCACGTGGTACCACTCTCCTTGGCGGATGGCGTCGGGCCCCTCGGTGGGGATGGGCACCGTGATGTTTTCGATGGGGGCCACGGCCTGATTGACGTTGATGAACTCGAGATAAACATAGGTGTTATTATTGATGACCCCGATGGGGACGATCCGAAACTGGAAGATGCGGCCCGAGTTGGCCTCGTCCTCGGCCGAAACGATCTGCATGGGTGCGGCTCGGCCGTTACCGCCGCTGGCCGTGGGCCCGTAGTTTGCGGTGGGATCAAAGTCGATCCGCACCAGGGCCTCGATGGTGAAAGCACTACTGACAGGGTCGGCGTAGAGTAGGCTTACGTTGTCGCCGGTTCCGTTGACCAAAGTTCGGGGCGCGGCGTAGGCATCTCGATCCACGCCGGCCGTGGCGTTGGGACCGCCGTCGATGGTGTTCAGAGAACCTCCGAAGCCGGGGTAGGAAACGTTGGTCAATATAGCTCCGCCTCCTAGGACGCTCAGCTCCAGCGCGCCGGGGACTGCATTGCTCACAGGCGGAGCCGGCTCATCAAAGTGCCACAAATGCAAGGTATGTGCGTCCGGTTGATAAGGGCCTACGATGACCGCCCGGGCCAGCATGCTCGCCACGGCCCAAATCCCAATGATCATCGTATGCCGCGGACAAAATCCTGCGTGCATCTTGGGTCTGTTTTGTAATGGCTGCGGGCCTGTGCCCGAATCCCTGCCCGGCGCCTTCTGCGTTTGCAATAGCCGCCGGCTTCGCGGCATGGGCGAGTGCAGGCTCACCATATCCGCCCTATTCTAGCTGTGGGTTCCTTGCCCACCATCCCCCAATTGGGGGAGCCTTTTCTACTCACGTAGAAAAGTCGGGACACGATCCGGCCCGGGCCTTGTGCGCGTACTGTCGATTCCAGTAACGCCCGGCTGCTGGGTAACGAACCCGGACTTGCAAGGGAAGCCCGGTGGATCATGACCCGGGGATGGCGGGAAAGCAGCCGGCGAGGGTCGGATGTGCAAACGCCGAGATTACGAGGATGCAGGCGAGCACAGGCCAGGGCGGGGAGCCGTAGCTGGTGGCGCGTGGTTTGACCCGATGGGCGCGATTGTCAGGCATGATCGATGGGCCGGGAAGGACCGAGGCGACGGACGGATGTTCGCGGCCTGCCGGGCCTCCGAAATGGGGAGCAAGCCGCAGCCCATGCAAGGAGATGCAGAACAGGAGGCAGGTCCGCGGGTGGGTCCGCATCTGGCCTAAGCGATCAACCTGGCGGGGCTGGTTGCACCCGGCTGCCCTGTCCGGTGTTTTAACCACAGATCCGCCGGAGACACTTCATGACGCTTGGTGGCTCTGCAGATCCAGAGGCTGTCACGAGCCTGTCGGTCTGCCGGCGTGGCTTCTTGTAGCGCGGGCTTTCCAGCCTGCCGCAGGCTGACTTCCGGTCGGCAGGGTTTCCGTCGAGTCGGCCTATGGCGGTTTTTCATCAGCTTTGCGAGTGAAAAACCGAGGTGCGGGGAAGAAAGGTTGCGTCAGGCTAGCTGCGGCGGGCAAGCCTTAGGGGTGCTGGTTTGCCGGGTTCGTGGAGCTGTTGACGATCGGGTTGGAGCTGGTGGAGGACTGGAACCGATGGCTTGAATTACGAGGTCGTGATGGATAGCGACCCGAGAGGGGCCAAGGCTGTCTCGGTGCGAGGGTCGGAAGTTCAGTTTCTAGGGCGAACCAAATACTCCAGGAGGTCTGCCATTTGGGAGAAGGTCAGGCCGGTTTGCAACCCTTCGGGCATGGCGGAACGTTGCAGGGAGCTTAGGGACCGCACCGTGGCGCGCGGCAAGGCCATGGTTTGTCCATCGGAGGTAAAGATCCACAGCCCGGCCGGATTCTCCTCGAGCACAAGGCCTAACAGGAAGCCTTGGTCGCGCGTTTCGATCCAACGGAGTTCGGCGCGACTGGAGAGGGTCCGGTTCGGGTCCAGGATCTGGGTCAGCAAAGTCTCTCGGCCTTTCGTGACCACGGCTTCGAGGTCAGGCCCCAAGGACGATCCCAGTCCCTGGAACCGGTGACATTGGGCGCAACGTTGCTGAAAGATGAGGCGACCGCGTTCCGGAAGGCCTGTGGGAGGCAGGTTGGTCATCCATCCGGCGATCCGGTCTGCGACGTTGGCGGAAACGGGCGGACCGAGCAACTTTTGTGCGGCCGCTGCGACGGTGGCCGCGGGGTAACGTCGGAGACCTTCGATTTCCCAGGGACCGAGGGCGCTGCGTGGCAGCCGCCCCTGTTCCAGGGCCGTTAATAGCGCCAGGGCGTTCTCGGGCCGGGCCATCAGAACCCGGAGTGCTGTGGACTGCGCCGGGGATGCCAGGTTGGGCCATCGTTCCACGATGGCACCCACGGCGTCGGTTCCCTGGTAGGACGCCAGCGTAAGTAGGGAGGCGCGTTGTAGCTCAGCAGGCTCACCCGCGAAGAGCCGGGATAACAAAACGTCGCGGGTGGTCGCGTAGGGCAGGGCCGATAGCAGTCGGGTGGCTTCCACCCGAGTGGCTGGGGGCAAGCCGCGATCGTCCGCTGCCAAGAGGGCCCGTTGCCAGGCCGCATCGAACACACTCCAGTCGGTGTAACGGGCCAAGGTGTCGCCATGGACGCGCAGCCCTTCCTGCAGGCCGGCCAGAAGCATCAGTCCCAGTTCGGCATCCTGAAGCCGCTGGACCGAGGCCAGGATCTGCTGGATTCCGGGGCGGTGGTGGAGGAGGCCGATCAGGCCGGCCAGCTCCCGCAGAAAGAGGCGGCCACCGGCCGTTTGGGTCAACACCGGGTCTAAGGTCGCCAAAGCCGCGCTGTCCCCTGGATCTCTGGCCAGGCCGAGCAACACGGCGGCTCGTGTGTAGGGACTGTCCGGTTGGCGCCGAACGATCTCAAGGAGCGCAATCTCGCGCTGGGAGGCCTGGTAGCGCCCTAGCGTCAAAGCCAGTTCGTACCGGAGCAACGGGGAAGGGTCGACACTGAGTCGACGCAGCGCCACCCACAGACCGTCGGGAATCCGCGCCCCTGTCTCGGCCATGATCCCCATCCACCGGACTGCCTGTAAACGGACCGCTGGGTTGGTGTCCTGCAGCGCTCGGGACAGGATGGCCGGGTGCAGTCCATTCAAACCGCCCAGGGCGTCCAGGGCGTGTTGACGGGCCCGAGGGCTCCGCGCGGTAGCCACCATGTTGCTGAGCAGGGGGATGGCCGATCGATCCCTGCGTTGGCAAATCAACCGCAACGCAGTTTCCCGACGCCACGGGTTTGGGTCTGCCAAGTTCCGCAGCACTTCCAGTGATGGTGCATTCTCAAGCTGGGGGGCGGCTGGTTGCCGGAACTGCAGCGGCACCACTCGGTAGATCCTTCCCCGATCGGCCCCGTGACGGTGCCGGGCCTTTTCCTGTTGATCGAAGGGCAGCGCTTCCAGCGGCTCCAGAAATTCCCGATGCAGATCCACCACGTACAGGGCGCCCTCCGGACCCACCGACAGATGGACGGGCCGAAACCAGGGATTGGTGCTGGACAAGAGAGAACCCATCGAATCCGGCGGCCCCAAGACGCTCCGCTCCGGCGTGGCCGATTCGGCCAATTTAAACCGACGAACGACCCCCGCCCGGGCATCGGCCACGAACACGTCGTTGCTAAAGGCCGGGGGAAACAGCGAAGCATTGTATACGGTTATAGCGGTTACTTCCGAAAACCAGCGAACCCGCTGCTGCGTGGCCGACCGGGCCCGGTTGGTGGTGTGCCTGTCTGGTGTTACCAAGGGCCAGGCCGACAGCGGGCCGGTCAGATCCAAGGCTGCAGGCGGCAGCACAAAGGGACCCGGCAAGTCCACATGCACCGCCCGCCACATCGCTTCGGCCAGGGGCTGGTTCGGGCGTGCCACCAGTTTCCGGCCCGCCGCATCGAATGCCACGGCACTGGAGCCGGCCGTGGCCTCCACAGCCACCGCACCGGTAACCGGATCGAACACAAGGTCGTAGTCGTCCAGCCCGGCACTCAGCGGGTCTTCCGAGCTCGATCCCAGCAATCGTAGACTCAACCCCCGGGCTCCCGCATGGAGTCGGTTGTCCCACCCCCAGGCCCAGCCACGGATCGCCATGCCGCCCAAGGTGCGCGTAGCCGTCAACTTCGGCCCTGTATAGAGCACCTGCTGGAGGTCTGCGCGCCCGTCCCGGTTGGTGTCCTGACATAGTATGATTTGATTGCCCGCGGCTACCAGAACTCCGTTGCTCCAGCAATAGAGGGCCGAGGGTGCCGGAATGCTGTCGACGAAATCGTGGCTGACGTCCATGCGGCCGTCGCCGTCGGTGTCGGTCAGCAGTCGAATCCGGCCCAGGTACGGTGGCGAGGCGTCCAAGCCGGGAAAATCGCGATGCTCGGCCACGAACAACCGGCCGTCTCCGTCGAAGGCAATGGCCACCGGGTCGAACACCAAAGGCTCGGCAGCCACCAGTTCGACGCGGAACCCGGCCTGCACTTGGAACTCCTGAAGCTCGGCTGGGACCGCCGAGTCGGCCCCTAGGGCCATGGCCAGCCATCCCCACGCGGCTGCCCACCCAAGCCATCTCTGACCTGTCCGCATCGGCTTCACCATGAGCCCTAGTGGCTACGGAGACAAGTCGGCCAGAAGCGGTTCGGGTCCTCCGAGTCGGTCACAAGTCGACCCATGTGCGCCGGCCCTGCCGCACCACGCCAGGAGCAACTGAGTCTTGCGTCGGACCACCTGACCGCGGGGGGAGCCCGGTACTGTTTCGCTTTTCAACCGGCGGCAGGCCGGACACCGGCACGGACATTTCGACCTCCGCAGCCAGTCCCGGCGCAGACTCCAGCAAGCTGCTGCAGATCCCTTGGCTTCCGCGGCGACCAGGGTCAGCGTGCAAACCCACGTTGACGGAGCCAGTGAGCGCAGGCAACGGTCCACGGATGACGTCGCTCGGGGTCCCATTCGCGCGTCCCCAGTCCAAGGCCGTGGCCGCCGTGTTCGAACACGTGCAATTCAAAAGGGACCCCCGCTTCGCGCAAGGCTCGGGCAAAGGCCAGGCTGTTTTCGATGGGTACTCCCCGGTCTTCCCAAGTATGCCACAGGAAACAGGGGGGTGTGTTCGACGTAACGTTGTTTTCGTTGGAAAGTGCCCGGGCCAGCTCTTCAGGAGCGTCCTTGCCCAGGAGATTCTCGCGGGAACCGCGATGCGCAAACGGCGCCGAAAGACTGATTACCGGATAACAGAGAATCCCAAGGTCCGGTCGCGAACTCTCGCGTTCCACCGGATCCGATGCCTCTGGTCGGCCCGGGTCAAAATGGGTTAGCAAGGTCGAGGCCAGGTGCCCGCCGGCGGAAGAGCCCATGATGCCCACACGGCGCGGGTCCAGACCCCACTGTCCGGCCCGGGCCCGGACCAGCCGGACGGCCCGCGCGGCGTCCTGGAGCATGACCGGATGACGATAACCGGAGGAGCCCAAACGGTATTTGAGCACGAACGCAGCCACGCCGAGTTCGTTCAGCCAGCGTGCGTAGTGGTCGCCCTCGTGCGCAGCGAGGAGAGCATATCCGCCGCCGGGACAGATCACGATGGCCGCCCCAGTGGCCTGACCGGGCGGGGGCAGATAGGCCGTCAATGTTGGAATGTCCGCGTCACTTTCCCCCAACGCTCCAGGGGCTGGCCCGGCCCATAGACGAATGACCTCAGCCTTGCTCGTCATCGAGCTCACCATCCAACACAGCGTCCACAGCAACCCAAGAGTTTTCATAGCTCCAGCAGACTACGACCGTTGCCGCATCTCGACAACCTCCAGAGCCAGCCCGATCCAGGCCTTTGGCTCTTGCCTTTTGTAACGCTCATGAAGTGCACTTCTGCTACACCCCCCGACCGCCGGCCTGGACTGAACCCGAGCGGCAGAGGTTCCTGGCGGTCAGCAGCGAACGCATCTGCCGAGTTGGACCTCCGGCTGGCACGCGACGTAGCGGCCTATTCCAAGCCGCGGGTGCGTGCACTCGGGCTTGAAGGTGTTGCCGGGAGAGGGGCCTTCACGATTGGCAGTCAGGGTTGGAGTGGGCGCCGTGCAGCCTTGACCCCAAAAAAGTGGCACCCCCGCCGCGCTTGAGCGGCTAGTCCGGTGCCGCAAAAACCGCGCACGGACAGGGGGCGTGGATCGAATAAGCCGACCCTTTGCTGGGGCTGCCAGCCCAGCACTGCGGACTCTAGGCTGGGGATGCTTTGGATGGGGGCTGAGCAAGATGAGCGCCTAGACTCGTCGAGCCGAGATTTGCCGGCTCGGTGGGGTCAGTGCCGCGTGGCGGGGACGCCAACGTCCACTGAACTCTCCCAGAGCGGCCATCTTCATTCCCTGAGGCGGCCACCTTCTGCCAAGTCACGCCCCCCCGTGGCCCTAATTCGGCAAGCGCCTGCCGGGGCCACGGATCGCCCGTTTCGGAGGGCAGAAACTCTGGGCCTGCCGTGTGGCCGGTTTTCCGTCGGCAGGCTGCCAAGGCTGTAAAGGCATGTGACACTCGATCGGTCTCCAAATCCGGTCCTTGCCACGACTCGCGCCTGTAAATGCGAAGCGCCGGCGGGTGGGCTACCGAACGGAAGCTGGGTGGCTTGTCGGCAACGGCTTGCAAGTGGATGCGTTTTGGGGAGCAAGCCCCGGGAAACGGTGATGGGGCTGTTTCTGGGGCCGACGGCCCATTTTACGCCCATATCCGGAAACGCAAGCGGCCCTTGCAGACTGGGTTGAGGGTGAATCCGGAACAAGCGACTCGGTTCCTTGTCTGTCCGCTTCTTTTCGATCACCCTTTGTGGCCGTGGCAATAAGAGAGGCTGCACCCAGCCAGGGATCCCGTGCTCTCATTTGTCATTCCCGCAGCTTGCCCACTGTTGCCCTCCAGCCTTTTCTCGTGATGCCAGCCAAGTTGGCTTTAGAGCCGAGGCGCGGTGGTGTCCCGCTGCCCTGCGGGGGCAGGGGCAAGCGTGGGCGTGTCAGAACCTTGGCTTGGGATGTTCCTCAGGCGGTGGCATCGGAATGGGGTCGTCCACAAAATCACCGTTGGCTTCGCTGGCCTTGAGGATGGTTGCCGGGCCGCTTCCTACCGCCGAAGGCATGGGGGTTGCACGAACCCCTTTGGTGCTGTCCGAGCTCGAGCTCTTCCACTGCTGGAGAGCTCTGATCAGCTCTGCTGAGCGTAAGGTGAAAGCTCCGCCATGGCTCATGGCGGCTTTGGCCTCGGTCTTTCGGCCCGTCAGTGCCAACTGCAGCACCCGACCAGCCTCGCGGTGGAAGTCGGCGTGTAAAGTACGCACCTTCTGCCAGGTGGCTGACTCTCGGAGCTGGCGCGGGAGACTATAGAGCCATTTGCCGAACTCGCATTGATCATCCACGCTGGCACGTTCCGGGGTGATGTCCGATTTCCCCGTTTGGATGGCTTCTTCCAAGCGTCGTTTCCAAGCGCTGTGGGCGGCCATCGCCTTGGTGAGTTGGCTCTGCATTTCGCGAGCTCCATTGGATCCGCGCCCAACCCACGACTCTCCGACAGGACCGGGGGTGACCCGGAGCTCCCGGAGCCGAGGCTGGGCCGGTAGTTCGGCCGGAACTTCGGACCCCGACTCCTCGGCCGTCCCTTGGAATTGGGTCTGGGTGGATCCGACCAGTGCCTGCAGCTCCAGGACTGCCTGTTGGAGGCGGGCGGCCTGGGCGTTGAGTTCCTGGGCGGTGGCGGCGCTTTGTTCGGCGGCGGCGGCGTTGGCTTGGGTGACCTTGTCCATTTGGCTGACGGCGGCGTTGATCTGGCTGATGCCCTGACTTTGTTCCTGGGAGGCGGCGGCGATTTCGGCCACCAGCTCGTCCACTTGGCGGGCCTTGGCTAGGATGTCCTGGAGGTGTTGGGCTACCCGCTGGCTCATCTGGGCGCCGGTCTGGCTTTTGGCCACCGAGTTTTCGATTTTTTCGGCGGTTTCGCGTGCGGCGGCGGCGGCGCGCTGGGCCAGGGCGCGGACTTCATCGGCCACGACGGCAAAGCCCATGCCGGCCTCACCGGCGCGGGCGGCTTCGACAGCGGCGTTGAGGGCCAGGAGGTTGGTTTGGAAGGCGATTTCGTCGATGGTTTTGATGATTTTGGAGATTTCGCTGCTGGCCTGTTGGATGTCGTCCATGGCGCGGGCCAGTTGGGACATGTCGTGTTGGCCGGCTTCGACGGCTTGGCGGGTTTGGGTGGCCAGTTGGCGGGCTTGTTGGGCGTTGGCGGCGTTGCGCTGGGTCATGGCGGTGAGTTCTTCTAGCGACGCACTGGTCTCCTCCAAAGAGGCGGCCTGCTCACTGGCCCCCTGGGCCAGGGATTGACTGGAGCTGCTGACCTGGGCCGCGGCGGAGGCGGTGTGCTCGGCACTTGCTTGGAGCTTGGCGGCCACTTCGGTGATGGGTTTGGCAATAGAGCGGGCGATCCACCAGCCCAAAAATCCACTGGCCGCGCCGCCGCCGAGGAGCAGGGCAGTGAGCAGGGTCAGCAATAGCCTGTAACGCTGGCTGGACAGCTCGTACTCTGTGTTTGTCACCTCCAGGTTGAGGTTAACCAGTTCTTGGATCTTGCTGGTGACAGGATCCACTGAGGCGTAAAGCGGACCTACGAAATGCGCCAAGGCGCCCTGTAGGTTTCCGGATTTGTCGGCCAGGAATTGTCGAACCTCGCTTATGCGCTGGTCTGCGGTTGCAATGAGTTGTTCGGTTTGTTTGGCAAGCTGGGTTTGCTCCTGCGTAAGCTTGTTGGCTGTGAATGCTTTCCAGCTTTTCTGACCCTCTTGGACGGCTAGCTCTAAGAGTTTGCGCGTGTCTTCCGCCGAGAGCAGGCCGGCATTGGCTTTGTTGACGGCATCGATGATGGTCACGGCGTATGCATCGGAGGCGGACTTGAGTTGTTGGAGCCGCTCGACCTGCTCATAAACGGCCTTCAAGCCGGCGTGGTTTTTGCGGACGCTGTAGAGCCCCAGCAGGCCTACGAGGACCGCGAGTACCAATTGGGCAGCGCACAGCAAATAGAGCTTGGTGCTCAGTTTGAGGTGTTTCATGGCAGTGGGATTGTGGTGTGTGGCTTCAGGTGAGAAGCGTTTGGATCGGATTCAGAAATGGGCTGCGGAGTTCTTGGCACAGCTCAGGGGCACGTTGGCTGTGGTATCGAGCAGGCCGCCTCCAAAACCAGGCAGCGGGTGTCCAGCAGGGTGACGACGCGTTTGTCGCATTTGGCCATGGCCAGGACACCCTCGGTCAAGACGCCGGTGCCAAATTCGGGAGGTGGTTCCAGTTCGCGCGCATGGATCTGGATGACGGCTTCGACTGCGTCCACGATAAGGCCCATCAGGAGGGAATGCTGGGAGGGACCGGAGACTTGAACCACGATAATGCAGGTCAGATCGGTGACTGGGCTTTCTGGCAGTTGGAAGCGCAAGCGCAGGTCTGTGATGGGGATGATTTTGCCACGCAGGTTGATGACACCCTTGACGTGCGGCGGCATGTGGGGCACCGGAGTGATGTCGGTGTAGCGGATGATCTCGCGCACATCCAGCACGGGAATGGCGTAGACCTCCCGGTTGAGGCGGAAGGTGAGATATTTGCCGGCCAGACCGGCCAGCCGTTGTTCCTCGGTCTCCAGACGGGTCGGATTCATGGCAGTTGGATGAGTGATGGGGATCGATCAATTCCAAGAGCGGCCGTTGGTTCCTTGGGGCCGAACGAGAGCATCGACGTTGAGAATGAGTCCCACGCGACCGTCTCCCAGCACGGCCCCACCGGCCAACATGGGGTTTTCCCGCAGGGCGGCGCCGAGGCTTTTGATGACCACCTCCTGTTTGCCCAGCAGTTCGTCCACCAGAAGGCAACTGGAGTAAGGTCCGGATTCGACCACTACGACAATGCCTTGGGTGGGGTCGGTTCTTCGTGCGGCATGACCGAAGACTCGGTGCAGCCGCACCAAGGGGGTAAGATGGCCGCGTACGTTGATCATTTCGCCGCGCTGTTGCACGGTGGCGACCATGTCAGGGCGTGGTTTGAGCGGTTCGCGCACGGTGAGGGTGGGGATGATGTAGCGTTTGTCACCGACGCTGACGATGAGTCCGTCAATGATGGCCAAAGTCAGGGGCAGGTAGATGGTAAAAGTGGTGCCTTGGCCGGGGTGGCTTTCGATTTCGATTTTGCCCCGGAGCTTTTCGATGCTTTTTTGAACCACGTCCATGCCGACACCCCGGCCTGAAATTTCGGTGACAGTCTCGGCCGTTGAGAAACCGGGCATGAAAATCAGCTCGTATACCTCCTTGCCGGTCAGAGCTGCGTCGGACTTGAGCAAAGATTTGGCGCGCGCCTTTTCGAGGATCTTTTCCCGGTTCAGTCCCCGTCCGTCGTCGGCGACCTGAATGACGATGTTGCCTCCCTGATGGAAGGCGCGCAGGTGGATGGTGCCAAGCGGGGGTTTCCCTGCGGCCTGACGGGCTTCGGGAGGTTCGAGGCCGTGGTCGATGGCATTGCGCATCAAGTGGACCAGGGGATCGCAGAGCGCTTCAACAATGTTACGGTCTAGCTCGGTGTCTTCGCCGCTGAGCTGGAGCTGTACCTATTTGCCTTGGCGGGCGACCAGGTCGCGGACGAGCCGGTGCATTTTTTGGAAGGTGGCGCGAATGGGCACCATGCGGAGCGACATGGCCGTCCGCTGCAGTTCGCTGGTGATGCGGCGCAATTGAGCCAGGTTGCGTGCCAGTGGACCGGTGGCCACGGCTTGGAGGCTGGGATCCTGCAACACCATGGATTCGGCAATGAGCAGTTCGCCAACGAGATCGATGAGGCTGTCGAGTTTTACGGTGTCAACCTTGACGAAACCGGTTCCAGACGTGCCGGCAGCGTGGGGGAGGGACTTGGCTGGGGCGGGCTTGGGGCCAGGAGCCGCTGCAGGGGCAGAGGCGCTGAGGGTGGTGCTCGGTTCCGGGCATGGGGCGACCGGTGCAGGGGGCATTTGAGGTTCGCCGGTCGGTTGAGAGTCAGCGGCTGGGGCTTCCGCTGGCGATTGCCCGGTCCGACGCTCCAAGTGCTGGCGGACTTTGCGGATGGTTTGGCGAATGGGAACCACAATGGGCGCTGCTTGGGCCAGATTCGACAACCGGTCGGTAATTTCCTGTACGAAACTCCGGAGGGCGTCGGCGCCTTCGAGGATCAGTTCGATAGCTTCCCGATCCAGCACCAGGGTCCCCTGCCGGGCGGCATCCAGCAGGGACTCCAGCTCGTGGGCCAAATCCTTGACCGGGTGCAGATCCAGAAAGCCCGCACCTCCTTTGAAGGTGTGGAACGCCCGAAAGATGGCGTTGAGCGTGTCATTGTCAACGGGGTTTTCCTCCAGGATCAGGATACCGGCGCATTTCAGTTTTTGGACAGGTTGGCAGGGCGGGTGTGCGGGAAGAGCAAATGCCAGCGCTCGTTGCGCCAGAAGGTGTCCAGACACAATAGCGCTTCGTCCCCGGCCGG
>Ga0308415_1000259_pt1 | contig 23009 bp, 14 predicted proteins | sample HotsprSampleOS55_FD_203465 | JGI IMG/M metagenome (GOLD analysis project Ga0308415, IMG submission 203465) | Hot spring phototrophic mat microbial communities from Octopus Spring, Yellowstone National Park, Wyoming, United States - 20090730_OS55 ... | reverse complement strand
CGATGGATGCATCGCCGAAAACAACTTTTTCGGCGAGAAGGGGGAGTATTTTTGCCTTTCTCGGCCTTGCCCCTCTGAGCGGGTTGTTGACCCTCGTTTCGGCACTTGACATTCCACCGCAAATCTCCCCTGGCCGCAGGCCAAGGGGAGAGGGGGGATAAAGGGGGGTGAGGGGTAATCAAAGCCTTGGAGCACAGAGAGTGTCCGCCGTTACGGAACCCTGGAGGTACGATTTTTCAGGACTTTGGGCTTTTACCCCCGGTACGATTTTAAAAGACTTGACAAGCGCCTCGTCTTTGCCCGAGGCCGTTTACGGCCAGGCGGAAAGGCCAGCAGCCCACCCCGACAAACCTGGGACACACCCCCGCCAGGCCATCCTTCCAGGGCAAGAGGAACCCAGAATTTAGTCATTTATTGTTCAAAACATTTTCGTTAATTGACAAAAACGTTGTCGTGTGGTATAATAACATCCGGAGAGGACAATGAGCGAGGAAATGAAGCCGCTCTTCAACCTGAAGGCCGTGGTTCGGGAGACGGGAGTCGCGGCCCCCACGCTGCGCACGTGGGAGCGCCGCTACGGGCTCCCTCGCCCTCAACGCGCACCCTCCGGCCGTCGCCTCTACTCCCGACGGGATGTGGAAACCGTCCGCTGGCTGGCCGCCCGCCAGTCCGAGGGAATGACCATCGGGCAGGCCGTTGCCCTCTGGCGGTCGCTGGAGGAGGCCGGGAGGGACCCCCTGCTGGAGGGCCGCCCGGCATATCCGGCGCGGTTCCCGGTGGAGCAGGAAGCGCTGGCGCGATGGCGGGATGCCTGGGTCGCCGCGTGCCTGGCCTTTGACGAATCGGCCGCCGACGCTGCCTTCGGGCAGGCCCTGGCCCTGGCCCCGCCGGAGGTGGCCTGCACGGAGGTCCTGCGGGAAGGACTCTCCTGGATCGGCGAGGCCTGGTATCGGGGGGAGGCCACCGTCCATCAGGGGCACTTCGCATCCCACCTGGCCGCGCGCCGGGTCCAGGCCCTGCTGGCGGCCACCCCGCCCCCGTCCCGGCATGATCCGGTCCTGGTCGTCTGCCCTCCGGGGGAGAACCACGCCTTCGGCCCGCTGCTCCTGACATATCTGCTGCGGCGGGCCGTCTGGGGGGTCATTTACCTGGGGGCCGACCTACCCGTAGAAGAGACGAAGGCCGCAGTGCGCCGGACCGCCCCGCGCTGGGTCATCGCCAGTGCCTACCACCTGCCCCCCGCCGTCGGGACCCAGGCGCTGGGACTGCTCTTGCAGGAAATGGGGGTCCCGCTGGCCTTCGGCGGCCGCATCTTCAACCTGGTGCCCGCGCTCCGCTCCCGCATCGCCGGTCACTTCCTGGGGGAACGGCTGGAGGAAGCCCCGGCGCGGCTGGGGGAGTGGGCCGTCCGTCCCCCACCGTTCCCGCCCGTTCCATCGGTATCGGAGGAATACCAGCGTGCCCGGACGCTTTACCTGGAACAGGAATGGCCCATCCGGACCCGCGTCCTCTCCCTGGTTTCCGTCCACCCGCTCACCCGGGACCTCCCGGACTGGCTGCCGGAGTACACCTTCTCCCATATCCGGGCCGCGCTGACGCTGGGGGATATGGCGCTGGCCGATGCCTACGTGGACTGGCTGAGGGGCCTGCGGGGCGGTTTCTCTCTGCCTGAGGGGTGGGTGGGGCCGTTCCTGGAAGCGTACCGGAAGGTGATGGAACGGTATATGGGCCCGGACGGCGCGCCGTTGGTGGAGTGGCTGGAGCGCCATATCGGGTGACCGCTGATGACAGTCATCTTGAGGTGAGGAGGACAAATGGGACGGATCATCATTACCGGCGGGACGGGCCTCATCGGCCGGGCGCTGGCGGCGGAACTGGCCGCGGCCAGGTATGAGGTGGTGGTGCTCAGCCGGGACCCGTCGCGGGCCGGGGGGCTACCGCCGGGCGTCCGGGCCGAGAGGTGGGACGGGCGGACACCCCAGGGCTGGGGCCCCCTGGCCGACGGCGCGTACGCTATCGTCAACCTGGCCGGGGAGAACCTGGCGGGCGGGCGGTGGACGGCGGCACAGAAGGAGCGCATCCGCCAGAGTCGCCTGAACGCCGGGCGGGCGGTGGTGGAGGCGGTGCGCGCGGCGGAACGGAAGCCCGCCGTCGTCGTCCAGGCCTCGGGCATCGGCTACTACGGCCCGTGCGGGGACGAGGAGGTGACGGAAGATGCCCCGCCCGGTTCGGATTTTCTGGGCCGACTGGCCGTAGAGTGGGAGGCGTCCACCGCTCCGGTGGAGGCGCTGGGCGTGCGGCGGGTGGTCATCCGGACCGGGGTGGTGCTGAGTGCAGAGGGAGGGGCGCTGCCCCGGCTGGTGCTTCCCTTCCGTTTCTTCCTGGGCGGGCCGCTGGGGAGCGGCCGCCAGTGGACCCCCTGGATTCACATCGCCGACGAGGTGGGGGCCATCCGGTTTCTGCTGGAGCATGAGGAGGCCCGGGGGCCGTACAACCTGGCGGCGCCCCATCCGGTCACCAACCGGGAGTTGGCCCGCGCGCTGGGGCGGGTGCTGCGCCGCCCGGCCTGGCTGCCCGTTCCGGCCCCCGCCCTGCGGCTGGCCCTGGGGGAGATGTCGGCCGTCCTGCTGACCGGGCAGCGGGCCGTGCCGAAGCGGTTGCTGGAGGCGGGCTTCGCCTTCCAGTTCGCGGACATAGAGACCGCACTGCAAAGCCTTTTGGGTGGGAGGAAGTGACATGGCCTGGATAGACGTTCTGGACGAAAGCCGCCTGCCCGAGGGGGCGCGGGAGGTGGTGGAGGTCAACGGCGCCCCGGTGCTCCTGATCCGGCATGGGGGCGAAATCTTCGCCGTGGCGGCCCGCTGCCCCCATATGGGCGCGCCGCTGAAAAACGGCCGCATCACCGAGGACGGGCACCTGGTCTGCCCCTGGCACCGCAGCGCCTTCTCGCTGCGCACCGGGGATGTGGCCGCATGGGCCCCCTGGCCACCGGGGGTGGGACGGGTCCTGGGCGCGCTGCGCCGGGAACACGCGCTCCCCGTCTACCCGGTCCGGGTGGAGAACGGGCGCATCCTGGTCGGCGCCGGCTGAAGTCGGCCTTGTTGGGCCGCAGGCCTTTGGTCGGCCTGCGCCGACCCCTTTGGTGACCCAGCCGTGAAGCGTGTCGGCGAAGGCCGACACCTGGCACGAAGTGCCCAGGAAGGACGATTTCAATCGGCGTGAATAGCGCTGACTGAAGTCACCCTCCCCGGGCCTGCGGCCAGTAGTCGGCCCGCGCCGACCCCTTCAGAGCCATTCTGTAGAAAACCACAAAGAACATCTTTGTGGCGGGGATTTACCACGCGTCGGCGAAGGCCGATGCATAAGGACACGAGGATGTTTCGTATACGCTTTCGGATTCTGATCGGATTGTTGCTGATTGGGCTGGCTCTGATCGCCACCCCGGTCTGGGCCCATCAGCCCTTCTTTGAGGAGACGGACATCCCGCCCGACCGTCCCTGGCGGATAGACGACCCGTCGGTCTCCACCGCCATCTACGCGACGCTGGAATCGGCCACCGACGTGGACGTCTTCGCCTTTGACGGCAGGGCGGGGCAGGCGGTCTACCTTTCCATCGTCATCCCCCAGATTCCGGGGCAGGAGAATTTTGCACCCACAATGGCCCTGATCGGACCGGGCCTGCCGGGGGAGGCGACGGCCCTTCCGGCTGCCGTGCCGGTCGCCGACGAGGGGGTGGAAATGATCCCGCCCCCGGAGGGGACGCCGTCCACCTTCTTTGAGCCCTTCACCCGCACGTCCTACTGGGAGCGGCAGGAGCGGACGGTTGTCCTGCCTGCCGACAGCCTCTACCGGGTCGCCGTCTGGCATCCGCGGGGGGAGGTGGGGCGGTACGTCTTCACCGTCGGGCGGGCGGAGCGGCCGGGGGGCGACCCGGCCTTTATGGCCAAATTGCGGCAGTACTGGACCCCGGTGGGGAGTCCGCCCCCGGGGCCGCCCCTGGGCGCGGTGCTGCTGTGGACGGTCCTGGGCTTCTTCTCCGGCTCGCTCCCCTTCTCCGTCTGGCTGGGGCGACTGGTGGCCCGCGCCGACGTCCGCCGCTACGGGGACGGCAATCCCGGCGCGGCCAACGCCTGGCGGGCCGGCGGCTGGCGGGCCGGACTTCCGGCGCTCCTGCTGGACTACCTGAAGGGTGCCACGCCGGTGGCCCTGGCCCGCTTCGGGGCCGGCATAGACGGTTGGGGACTGGTCCCCGTCGCCCTGGCGCCGGTCCTGGGGCACGCCTTCTCGCCGTTCCTGCGCTTCCGCGGCGGCAAAGCCATCGCGGTCACCTTCGGCATCTGGAGCGGGCTCACCCTCTGGGTCGGTCCCACCATTCTGGGGCTGACCCTGGCGCTGGCCGTCGCCGTCAACCGGACGGACGCCTGGTCGGCCCTCTCCGGACCGGTCGTGTTAGGGGCCTACCTGCTCCTCTCCGGCGCGTCGGGGCCCCTGCTGGCCGTCTGGGCGGGGAACCTGGCCCTGATCCTCTGGAAGCACCGCCGGGACCTGCGGACACCGCCCCAGGCCCGGCCCTGGCTCCGGCGGTTATTGAGCAGGTGACAGTCACCTTCAAGGTGACTGTCACCTGTCACCAGCGAGGAGACTTCATTGACCCCCTTCTGGCTCCAGCACCAACTGGGCATCGCTACCTTCCTGGGCATTCTGCTCCTCATCGCGCTGGGCAACCTGCTGGCCCTGCGGCGCCTGGGGAGGTACCCCCTTCCCCCGCGCTTCCCGCGCGTCTCCGTCCTGCTCCCCGCGCGCAACGAGGAGGCCGTCATCGGAGACTGTGTCCGTTCCCTGCTGGCCCAGGACTACCCCGACTTTGAGGTCCTGGTGCTGGACGACGGTTCCACCGACGGGACGGGCGACGTGCTGGCGGCGCTGGCTCGGACGGACGACCGACTTCGGGTCCTGACGGGCCGTCTGCCGGAGGGGTGGCTGGGCAAACACTGGGCCTGTCAGCAACTGGCGGATGCGGCGACGGGGGAACTGCTCCTCTTCACCGACGCGGACACCGTCCACCACCCTCAGGCGCTGCAGGTGGGGGTCGCCGCGATGCTGGCGGAGCGGGCCGACCTGATGAGTGGCTTTCTCCGCCAGCGGCTGCACACCTGGGGCGAGCGGCTGACGGTCCCGGCCATCTTCTGGTGTTTCTTCTCGTTCCTGCCCATCTCGCTGGCCCATCACATCCGGGCGCCGGGGCTTTCACTGACCAACGGGCAGTGGATGCTTTTCCGCCGGGAGGCCTACCGGGCCGTCGGGGGGCACGAAGCGGTGCGCCAGAGCCCCATAGACGACATTATGCTGGGGCGGCGGGTGAAGGCGAAGGGGTTGCGCTGGCGGGTGGTGGACGCCGGGGACTACGTCTCCTGCCGGATGTACTCCGGATTTCGGGCGGCGGTGGAGGGGTTCACCAAGAACCTCTTCGCCGTCTTTGACTTCCGCCTGGCGGAGTACCTCTTCGTCTGGGTGTGGATGCTGCTGGTGACGGTGGAGCCGCTGGCGGTCTCTCTCCTCTGGCCGCTGGGGCTGGCCCGGTCGGTCTTCGCCCTGTGGCCGGCGCTGCTGGCGGTGGGGGAGATGCTGGCGCTCTGGGGAATCGCGCTGGCCCGCCTGCGCTTCCCCCGCCGCCTGATGTTCCTGTATCCGGTCAGCATGCTGCTTCTGGTCTTCATCGCCTTCCGCTCCCTGCTCTGGACGGCGACGGGCCGGGCGACCTGGAAGGGCCGCCCCCTGCCCCGCCAGCGGGTGCGAATATTGTAGGGCAACTGCTATAGCAGTTGCCCTACAAACGAGGAGGTAAGATGATTCGCAATCAGTGGTACATTGTTCTGGACTCCCGCCAGGTGCGGGAGCGCCCCATCGGTGTGACGCGAATGGGGGAGAAACTGGTCTTCTGGCGGGACGGCGAGGGCCGCGTGGCCTGCTTCCGGGACCGCTGCGCCCACCGGGGGGTGGCCCTGAGCGCCGGGAAGGTGCTCCCCAACGGCCGCCTGCAGTGCCCGTTCCACGGCTTTGAGTACGACCCCTCGGGCCGGGTGACCGCCATCCCCGCCAACAGCCGGAGCAGTCCGGTGCCGGAGCGGTTCCGCGTCCACGCCTACCCCACGCACGAAGCCCATGGCTTCATCTGGATTTGGTGGGGGGACGACCCGCCCGCCGACCTGCAGCCGCCCCGGTTCTTTGACGACCTGGACGGCTTCCGCTGGGGCCAGTCCATTGACCCCTGGGATGCCCACTACTCGCGGGTGATTGAGAACCAGTTGGACCCCATCCACCTGCCCTTCGTCCACCACAACACCATCGGGCGGGGAAACCGCACCATCGTGGACGGCCCGGTGGTCCACTGGCTGGACCCCGACCGCTTCCGGGTGTACGTATCCAGCCGCACCGACGACGGGCGTCCGCCCCGGAAGCCGGAGGAGGTGGACGTCTCCGGGCACACCTTCTGGCTGGAGTTCATCTTCCCCAACCTCTGGCAGAACCACATCTCGGAGGACGTGCGGGTGGTGGCGGCCTTCGTGCCGGTGGACCAGGAGCACACGCTTCTCTATCTGCGCTTCTACCAGCGCTTCCTGCGGCTGCCCCTGCTGGGGGACCTGGTCGCCCGGCTGGCGATGCCCTTCAACGTCCTGGTGGCCCATCAGGACCGGCGGGTGGTGCAGACCCAGCGCCCCAGGCCCAGCGCGCTGCATATGGACGAGCAACTGGTCCAGGGCGACCGGCCTATCGTGGAGTACCGCCGTCGGCGGGAGGAGTTGATGACCCTCACCCCACCCCCGCCGCCTTCGGCGGCACCCCCCCCCTCTCCCGCCGTGCGGGAGAGGGGAGGGGGCAGGGGGAGGGGTGAGGGAAGGAGGTTCCCGTGCCCAACTATCGCCGTAGCCTGACCCTGCTCTTCATCTTCGTCTTCGTAGACGTCCTGGGCTTCAGCCTGATCCTGCCGCTGCTCCCGTACTACGCCGCCACCTTCGGTGCAACGGCGGAAGTGGTGGGGCTGCTCCTGGGGGTCAACGCGCTGACGCAACTCCTGGGCGCTCCTGTCATTGGCCGCCTCTCCGACCGTTTCGGCCGCAAGCCGCTCCTGCTCCTCAGTCTGGCCGGGACGGTGGTGGGGTTCCTGATGCTGGGGCTGGCCCGGTCGCTGGCCATGCTCTTCGCCAGCCGGGTCGTGGACGGCTTCCTGGGCGGCAACATCTCCCTGGCCCAGGCCTACATCAGCGACGTGACCGAGGGGAAGGAGCGCACCAAGGGCTTCGGCCTCATCGGGGCCGCCTTCGGCCTGGGCTTCATCTTCGGGCCGGCCATCGGCGGCGCGCTGGCGGGAGGCGGGAACTACGCTCTCCCCGCGCTGGTAGCGGCGGGGCTGTCGCTGCTGAACCTGCTGGGGGTGCTGCTGTGGCTGCCGGAGTCGCTCCCGCGCGCGGAACGGGAACGGCGGGCCAAAGAGCCGCGCGCCGCCTTCTCCCTGCGCGTCCTCTGGAAGGCGCTGAGCCTGCCCTGCGTGGGGCCGCTCCTGCAGACCCAACTCTTCTTCAGCCTGGCCTTCACCCTCTTTGAGACCGTCTTTGCACTCTTTGCCCGGGAACGGTTGGGGCTGGACGCCCGGACGACCAGTTTCGTCCTCACCTACGTGGGGGTGCTGGTGGTGCTGGTGCAGGGGGTGGGGATTCGCCTGCTGGTGCGGCGCTTCACCGACAAGCAACTGGTCTTCGGCGGGAGCGCGCTGCTGGCCCTCTCCCTGCTGGCCTGGGCCTTCTCCCCGTCGCTGGGGGTGCTGCTGGTCGTGCTGGCGCCGCTGGCCCTGGCCTCGGGCGTGCTGCGGGTGGCCGTCAACACCGCGCTGACCCGCTCCGTCTGGCCGGAGGAGGTGGGCGGAATGCTGGGGCTCTCCGCCGCGCTGAGCAGTGTGACCCGCGTCGTCGCCCCGACGGTCGGCGGCTTCCTGCTGGGCCGGGTAGGGGCACCTGCGCCGGGCGTGCTGGGGGCGATGCTGATGACCTGGCTGGTCTACTACACCTGGCGACGGGTGCTCTTCGTGCCCAACCTGGCATGTCCAGCGCCGAGGTTGACCGACGGTTGACCGGGCAGCAGGCCCTGCCGAACGCCTGCGGGAGGCGGGATATGTCTTCTGGTTTCCGAAGCGTTCTCTGGATGATCCTCGTCCGACTGCTCTATCAGGACTGGCTGCGCCGGCCCATCGTGTGGCTGGTGGAGCGGCGGCTGCGGGCCCCCCTGGAGCGCGTCCATCCCACCTGGCGGGAGATTGAGCGCCAGCGTCGCCTGATCTACTCCGCCATCGTACACACGGTTGACCGGGTGATCGGGCAGCGGCTGGTCTCCCCGCCCGTGGCGGCGGTCGTCGCCCGCCTGTGGAGCGGGGCGCTGAAACCGTCATCGGGTCAGCGCGCGGCCGCCCGTCGCTTCCGTCAGGAGCACGGTAGCGACCCGCCGTGGTTCCTCGTCATCAGCCCCACCCAGGCCTGCAATCTCCGCTGCGCCGGCTGTTACGCCGACTCCGGCCCCAGCAACGCCCATCTGGACTGGGACACCCTGGACCGCGTGATGACCGAGGCCGAGCAACTGTGGAACGTCCCCCTGTTCGTCTTTTCCGGCGGCGAACCGCTGACCTATCGCTCCGCGGGCCACGATCTCCTGGATATGGTTGAGCGGCACGCCGACCGCCTGTTCCTGATGTTCACCAACGGCACGCTGATTGACCGGGCGACGGCGCAGCGCCTGGCCCGGCTGGGCAATCTCACCCCCGCCCTGTCGGTGGAGGGCATGCGCGCCCGCACCGACGAGCGGCGCGGGCCGGGCACGTTTGACCGCGTCCTGCGTGCCATGGCCGAGTTGCGCCAGGCCGGCGTGCCGTTCGGCATCTCCGTCACTGCCACGCGGGCCAACTGTGAAGAAATCCTCTCCGACGAGTTCCTGGACTTCTTCTTCCACCAGCAGGGCGCTTTCTACGGGTTCATCTTCCAGTACACGCCGATCGGTCGCGGCTGCCACATGGACTGGTTACCGACCGCTGAGCAGGCCATCGCGTTCTGGCGCCGTTCATGGGAGGTGGTTGAGAAGAAGCATCTGTTCCTGCTGGACTTCTGGAACCACGGGCCGCTGGTTGAGGGGTGCATCGCGGCGGGGCGGGACAGGGGCTATCTCTACATTGACTGGAACGGCCAGGTGATGCCGTGCGTTTTCTTTCCTTACACGGCCGCCAACATCCACCGGGTCTACGCTCAGGGCGGCACGCTGAACGACGTCTGGGCGGCGCCGTTCTTCGCGGCCATCCGTGCCTGGCAGCGGGAGTACGGCTACGGCCAGTGCGAACTCACGGCGGAGCACAACTGGCTTCGCCCGTGCCCCTTCCGCGATGACCATGCCCAGTGCCGCGAGTGGGTGGCCCGGTACGGCCCGCAGCCTGCGGACGAGACGGCCGCCGCCGCGCTGACCGACAAGAACTACTACGAGCAAATGGTCGCCTATGGACAGGAGCAGAGGGCCTGCACCCAGCCGCTTTGGGAGCAGGTATATGTCCATTCGGGGGCCGACGAGTGGTGACAGCGCATATGAAAACCAAACCGTATATCCTGCTATGGCTTCTGATTCTGCTGGGCTTGAGCAGGCTGGCCGTTGTTTCCTTGCCCGATCTCAACGCCCAAACTTTGCTCACCCCGCGCGCCTACCTGCCGCTGGTGATGGGCGGCCAGGGGATGCCCACCCCCACGGCCACTTTCACGCCCACCCCCTCGCCCACGGCGACGCCCACGCCTTCGCGCACGCCGACACCCACGAACACGCCGACGCCCACAGGTACACCCAGTGGCACCACATACTCCCTGCGCTTCTACGGCACCGGCACCGGCGACATTGACCGCGTGAAAATCCCGATGAGCAATACCCTGGGCATCTCGTTGCCGGTCAACATTGGTGCCAGCGACTTCACCCTGGAGTTCTGGCTGCGCTTTGCTTCCGGTGAGAACCACAGCGGCCCCTGCACCGCGGGCGAAGATACCTGGATTTACGGCAACATCATCTTTGACCGTGACATCTTTGGCACGCCCGATTACGGCGATTTTGGCATCTCCCTTTACGGCGGGCGGATCGCCTTCGGCGTGCACAACGGCACCGCTGGCTATACCATCTGCGGGAACACGACGCTGAGTGCCAACACCTGGCACCACGTCGCCGTGACGCGCCGCACCAATGGCGAGATGTGCATCTTCCTCAACGGCGTGCTGGACCGCCAGGCCACCGGGCCAACGGGAAACATCTCCTATCGCGTCGGGCGCCCCATCACCGGTGGTTGGGCCAACGAGCCGTTCCTGGTGATCGGTGCGGAGAAGCACGACTATGACCGGAATACCTATCCCTCGTTCAGCGGCTGGGTGGACGAGGTGCGCATTTCCAACATTGTGCGCTATACGGGCAACTTCACGCCGCCCAATGCGCCCTTCACGCCCGATGCGAACACCGTGGGGCTATATCACCTGGACGAGGGGGGCGGCACGACGGTGCTGGATACGTCGGGCGCGCCCGGCGGCCCCAGCCATGGCGAGCGCCGCGTGGGGGGGCCGAACAACGGGCCGACGTATGACGGGACGATCAAGAGATTCTGAGGAGGGCCGATGCCTACCCTTTTCCGTCCCGCTTTGTATCCACCTGCCCCTACCCTTCCGCCGGTTAGAAAGTGGCTGGCTACAGGGCAGGCATCTCGTTGTGGCGCCTTTCCATGCGGGTGTGTCCCCAAATCATCGGGAGCCCGGTGGGCCAGGCCGTCAACGGCCTGGCTGAGGTTGCCCAGGGCGCTGGAAGCGCCCTTTCCCTTCGGTAGCCCTTCGGGAACCCGGGTTGCCCGGGTGGAGAGGGGTGCTCTCGCGCCTCATCTTCGCCTGAGCCTGGCCGTTTACGGCCAGGCGAAAAGGCCAGCGGCCCAGCCCGACAAAACTGGGACACACCCTTCCATGCGGAGATGGCGCCCAAACCTGCGGGAGGTGGGCAGTTACCCGGAGAGGAACGATCGGACAATGGGAACTCCTGGGACGCGGTGCACGGCCGGAAGGCGTCGGGCAGCATGAGTTTTGCTTCAGGGGGTGGTTATGCTTTCCGTCAGAGCATCTTCCCTGTTGGTGGTGGGACTGATTCTCGCTGCCTGCGCTCCGCTCCCCCTTCCCGTTTCGCCATCGCCGGTGCCCTTCGTCCCCCCTTTTTCAAGCCCCACGCTGTCTCCGACGAGCACTCCTGCGCCGATCAGCCCACCCGCTACAACCGCCCCGCCTCTCCCCGAGGCGCCCTTTGAGAACCGCATTTTCCGACAGGGAGAAACCTACATCCTGCAGTACCAGGACGCCCGGACGCGCCTTCAATACCGCTATACCCCCGCCACGGGCTCCCTCAACGACTTGCAGGTGGTGGTCGGCGACGAGCCGCCTTTCCTCCCCAGCAACTACGGCGGGCCGCTCTTCTTTGTGGAGGGAGACGACATCCCCATCTGGGAGACCGAACCCGAATGGTTCGCCAGCACTACCCGCATCGTGGAGGACAGCGTTCTGGAGGTCCACTGGCAGGCGCGCCTGGGGCAGGAAACCATCCCCTACACCTACCGCTTCTCCATCCAGGGCAAAACCCTGCGGCTGGAAGTGGAATCGCCATCCACGGCCCTTTCCGCTTTCACCCTGGACCGTTCCGAAAAGACGCCGGGCGGGCGCATTCTCACCGTCCCCTATCTGCCCCTGTTCAACCTTTTGTTCTACCGCCAGCATTTTCTCTCCGCATATTTTGACTGGGAGATGACCGGCGCCTCCCGCCTGGAACCGATGAACGAGGTCATTTCCGGGCAGTCGCTGGCCTTCAGCCAGACTGCCCATTACCTCCCCAACACGGCGGGAGAGCGCCGTCCACTGCACGAGGTCGTCTACCTGACCATCTCGGGCCGTCTGGAGGAGGTCCTCCCGCGCCTGCCCGCGTCGCCTTCCCCCTACCTCCCGTCGCTGGAGGGGAAGACGCTGCTGGACCTGTGGGCGGAGCGCCCCTTTGCTGAAGACGCTCGACTCGTGCAGGAACTGGCCAGGCGGGGCATCCCCGACCTGATCGTGTTACGCCACAACTGGCAGCGCTGCGGCTATGACGATTGCTACCCTTCCGTCCTGCCAGCAAACCCCCGTTGGGGCGGCGATGTCGGCCTGATGGAACTCAGCGATGCCGCGCGGCAGGCGGGCTATCTCTTTGCCCTGCACGAAAACTATGTGGATATATACCCCAACGCCGAGGACTTTGCGCCCGACCTGCTCGCCCTCACGCCTCAGGGAGAATTCGTCCCGGCCTGGTTCAACCGGACGACCGGCATCCAGTCCTTCCTGCTCAGCCCGCCCCGCAGTCTGGAAGTCGCCGCCCGTTTTTCGCCGGAAATTCATCGCCGCTACCACACCAGCGCCATGTACCTGGATGTTTCCACGGCGGTCAATCCATCGGAAAAAGTGGATTACAACGCCGCCGTAGAGGGCAACGCCCGCCTGCGCACCCCTCTGGAGGCCTACCGCCGACTGCTGGAATACCAGCGGCAGGCACACCAATCGCCCGTCATCGGTGAGGGAGGCCATCACCTGCTGTACGCGGGCGTCGTGGATGCCGTCCTGGCCGAAGACGCGGGCCGTCAACAACCCGGCGCACAGACCCCCCCGATTGTCCATTTTGACTTGCTGCGCATCCATCCGCATACTGTGCGCTTCGGGATGGGCTTTTACCCCTGGTATTTCGCCCAGGGAGAGGGGCCCAAATGGTTCGGGTACACCGCTGAGGAGCACTATCGCTATATGGCCTATGAAATCGCCTTCTGCCACGGCGCCTATATCCCCACCCCCGACTCGCTGGGGGAAGACGAGCAGATGATCGCGTTCGTTGAACGGGAAGTGATGCTGGTGGCACCGGTCCACCGCCGCTGCGCGCAGGCCAGACCGCTCCGCATCCTCTACCGCGTCAACGGCGAGATGGCCGGTGTGGAACGCGCTCTGGCGGAAGACCAGCCCTGGCAGGTCTTCGTGGAGTACGATAACGGCCTCCAGGTGTGGGTGAACCTGCACCCCACCGAGGACTGGCCGGTGACCCTGCCGCAAAGGCCCTCGTGGGCATCCGGCAGCGCGCTGATAGACGGCGGGCGTCAGGATTTCGTGGGCGCGCCGGCATTTTCGTCGTACATCCTGCCGCCCAACGGCTGGCTGGCGGCGGAATGGCCGTAGGAAAAAATTCCCATTGTGGAAAGCAAGACGATAGTGTATTATTTGATTGAAGTTCTGTGGCACAGGATTCATCCTGGGCTACACCGTCTGGAGGAAAAATGCTACCTGGTCATTTCTCCTGGTCAGCGCTCGCACGGGCATTGATCGTCCTCGTTCTCGGCGGATTGGGTGTGTGGGTGGCGGCCCCACCTTCCGAAGGCGCCCTCTCCGCCCCTACCGTCTTGCCTCCTGCGCCCGCCACCGCCGGGCAGGGAGCCATTCCCCTCCAGGACTGGCCGCAACTGGGCCGCGATGCCCAGCGCAGTAACTATTCGCCCCTTCAGGTCAACCCGCCCTATTGCTACATCTGGAAGTGGTACGAGGTGCCCTTCGCCTCGCGCGCCCAGCCAGTGGTGGCCGCCGGCCGGCTGTTCATCGGCGGGCTGGACGGCGTACTCTACGCGCGGGATGCCAGCACCGGCGCCTCGCTGTGGACCTTCCCCGGCGACGGCAGTCCCATCCGCCACTCGGCCGGCGTGCTGAGCGATACCGTGGTATTCAGCACGCACGAGGGCAATACCTTCGCCCTGAATGCCGCCACCGGCGCGCTGCGCTGGCGACAGTTCACCGGCCGCAGCGCCACCGCGCCGCTGATGGATGCCGCGCGCGGCCGCGTCGTCGTCGCCTCCACCGACGGCCGACTGACCGCGCTGAACCTGAGCAACGGCGCGGTGGTCTGGCAGTATCAGTCCGACGCGCCCATCCTCACCACCCCGGCCCTCAGCCGTGATGGACGGCTGATCTTTGCCGGGAACGAGGCCATCCGCGCCTTCGCCGTGAACGCCGAGACCGGCGCGCTCGTCTGGGAGACGCAACTCTACGGCCAGAGCCTGACCGACCGCTACCCGGTGGTGCTGAGCGACACCGTGATCTACCGCTCGCAGCCGCTCTATGCGCTGGGGAGACTGCTGGAGGAAGGTGACAACGTGATGAACCAGGCCGGCGCGGTGAACGCCGACTGGGACGCCGACTGGAACGCGATCCGGCCGCACATTCAGAACTACCTGGCCGGCAACCCGCACAAGCAGACGCTCTTCGTGCTCGACGCGGCCACCGGCGTCACGCGCGGGGTGGCGCCGGTGCTCTACACCTTCGGCAGCAGCGACGCGCCGGCCATGCCGGTAGTGCGGGCCGGCGCGCCCTACACGGCCTACGTGATGTATCGCGCCCGTCAGGGCATTCAAACTACTGGTGGATCGGTGCACGTGGGGTCGCAGTATGACGCCGAACTGGGGCTATTGAGCACGCAACAGCTCACCCAGATCATCGGCCTGCGCACGGCGCAGTATCCGTCGTCCACTTACAACGCCGAGTTCCGGATGACCTCCGACGAGCCGGCCATCCTGACGATGGGCGGGAACATCCTGCTGGTGGATAACTGGGAACGCCTGGGCGGCATCAGTCTAACGAACGCCATCAGCGGGTCGCTGGTGCACATCGGCAACGTCTCCAACATCTGGCCCGAGTGCGGCGGCGGGCCCGGCTCCGGCTGCGGGCCGGAGGGCCCCAACCCGTTCTTCCCCCTCAGCGGCAACCCGGCCGACCCGGCCTATCCCTTCCCCCCGCCGCGCGTGAACGAGGGCGCTTCCCGTGCCGGTGCGGTGGTGGCGAACGATATGATCTACTGGCGCGTGATTGAAGGCGGGCTGGCCGGCATCGGCACGCGCCCCGGCAGCGCCTGCCCCGCGCCGCTGGTCTACACCCGGACCCTGCCTCCGCCGCCCCCGCCCACCCCGCCCGTTGTGACCACCACCCGCCCGCTCACCGACTATGTGACGCTGGACCTGACCGGGCTGGTATCCAATCCACCCGCCGACCTGGTGCAAAGACTGCGCGACGAGGTGCGCACCCTGATCGCGCTGACGCCCTACCCGATGCCCTACTACTTTGAGCGCGGGATGACCAACCCGGCGATGTGGCCGCACAACTCCACCCAGCCAACCGAACCGCCCGCTGTCACCTATGGCAGCCACGGCAACGCCGTCTGGCACGACTCGGGCGAACTCTTGCTCACGCTGGCAATGGCCTATCCCTACCTGGACCCGACCCTGCGGGTGAGCGTGACGCAGTACGTTTCCGGCGTGATTGCGCTCTATCCACCCTGGCAGAACATGCCCTGGGGCGGGGACTGGCTGAGGAACAGCGCCCCGCGCGAACTCTATCCCGTGCCCGACGACATCCGCCAGAACCTGAACAACTGGCCGCCGCCGGCCGCCAGCCCCATCTCGCTCTATGCGGTCTGGCTGTGGGCCAAAAACACGGGCGACTGGGCGCTGGTGGAGGACCACTGGGCCGGCCTGACCGCGCTCTATAACGCGCGGGCCAACAACCTGCCCTACTATGCCGACATCGCCGGCGTGATCGGCTATGCGCGCATGGCGCGGCAACTCTTCGGCAGTACATCGCCCACCTATACCCAGGCGGTCAGCACCGCCGTGCGCGCGCTGACCGCCGGACGGGTCATCACGCCCTACATCACCCATGCCAAATCCATCACCCAGTACTGGACGCCGCGCGATAACCAGCCGGAGTGGGGCACGTTCGAGGGGTGGTACCTGCCGGTCTTCTTCGGCCTGACGCCGGAGATCGGGCTATACCTGCGCGAGCAGACCGACGGCCTGGCCGCCGCGCACGTGCTCTCGCGCGAGACGGGCGACGGCCTGCGCTGGTGGTACATGACCCGTGCCGGCATCCACGCCGAGGAGGGTGAAACCGCGTTCGTGGCGCCGCTGGCGGGGTGGTCCCACTTTATGGCCCATGCCTACATCCTGGGCGACACCCGCAGCCAACTGCGCCGCTGGCTGGACCGGCCCTGGGGCCGCGGCGACCTGTATTCTATCCAGCGGCTCGTCGCCACCATTCAGGCCTTTGACGATGAACGGATCACCTCGCGCCTCTGGCTGCCGCTGGTGCTGCGGGGGTACCGGTAACGGTTGGCGGCTCAAGAGATAACGATGACGGGACGATCAAGAGATTCTGAGGAGGGCCGATGCATACTGTTTTCCGTCCTGCTTTATGGATCGCGCTCCTGGGGCTGTTGACCCTGGGGATCGGCGTCGGCCTGGCCGCGCCGCGCGCCGACGTTGCGCCTGCCGCACTCCAAATTGTGGACCTGCAGGCCAGCGCCGCAACCGTCGGCCTGTACGAAAAGTTGGAACTCACCTTCCGCATCACCGGCAGCGGGGCGACCAACCCCTACTTCCCCTACGACCCCGCGCCGCCGCCTGGCGTGCCCGCCGGCGTGGGCATCACCGTGGACGCGCTCTTCAGCCCCGACAACTGGACCACCGTCATCACCCAGCCGGCCTTTCTGTATCAACCCTATGAGCGCCGCTGCATCTTCAACAACACGGTGGTGACCCACTGTCCGCCTAACGGCGAAGAATGGCTCTATCCGGCGGGCGATCCGGTCTGGAAGGTGCGCTTTGCGCCCCAGCAAAAGGGCGCCTGGCGCTATCGCGTGCGCGCCACGGATGCTTCGGGCACGGTCCAGAGCGCCGAGGGGACGTTCACCGTCGTGCCGTCCACCCTGCCGCACAACCACGGCTTTATCCGCATCAGCCCCACCGACCCCGGCTACTTTGAGTACTCCGACGGCACGCCCTTCATCGGCGTCGGGCACGGCGAGGGGGTCTCCGGCTGGCGCTTTACTTACGACGTGGATGACACGCTGGCGCGGCTGGAGGCCGGCCGCGTGAACTTTGTGCGGATGTGGATGACCGGCAGCAGTATCTTTATGGCGCCGTGGAACCCCTGGCACTCCCATCACCTGCCCGGCGAGGGCGGCTACTTCAACCCGACCAGCCTGACCTACACCCACGCCTACACCGGTCACCTGGTCTCCCTGCGCCTGTGGGATTATGCCGACCCGTCCATGGAAGGGCGGCGCAACCCCTGCATGTTCCAGGGCTTTACCAACAACGTCGCCGTCCGGCCCAATACGGCCTACCACCTGAGCGTGCGTCTGAAGACCGTCGGAGTGACCGGCCCGCGCGACGGCCGCTATCCCTACGGATTTGCCGTGCGCACCGGCGGCTGGTTGGGCGATCAGTGCGCCGACCCGGCATCCACCAGTGGCAACAGCCGCCTGCTGCTGGGCCACGTCAACGGCACGACGGCCGGCTGGACCACGGTCACCGCCACCTTCACCACCGGCCCGAACCAATACTTCCTGGACAACTTGTACTTGATCCTGGAGAACACCACTGGCGGCGATGCCTATGTGGACGAGGTCTCGCTGCGCGAACTGCGCAACGGCGTGCCGACCGGCCCGGAAATCCTGCGCAAAAACCGCTTCGCCTACCACCTGTACTTCGACCAGCAACCCTCCTGGCAGTGGGATTACCTTTTCCAGCGCGCCGAAGGGGGCGAAGTGACCATCCGTCCCGTGGTGCTGGAGAAGAACGACTGGATCGCCAACCACCTGGACGCGGACGGCAACCCGGTAGGCGGCTACTACGACCTGGACAACAATCGCTTCTACGCCGCGCCGAACACCGCCGTGCGCCGCCTGCACGAGTATTTCTGGCGCTACCTCATCGCGCGCTGGGGCTATTCGCGCGCCCTACACTCTTGGGAACTGATGAACGAGGGCGACCCCTATAACGGCAACCACTACGCCATGGCCGACGCCTTCGGCCGCTTTATGCGCGGGAACGACCCCCATCGCCATCCGGTCACCACCTCCAACTGGCACAGTTTCCCGCAGGCCGAGTTCTGGGCCAACCCGCAATACAGCGGTGTGGACTATGCCGACATCCACGAGTACGCCTGTTGCGGCAACCGCTACGCCGGCTGGGCGCAGAACATCAGCGCGCCGCTGGCCTTTGAGAACCGCCCGGCCTATGTCGTGGGCGGCCAGGGCCACTCCGTGCGCATCCCCGGCGCGACGCGGTTCAACAACGCCGGGGGCACCCCGCGCCATCTCATCATCCACGGTCGTGGCGAATGGGTGATCCGCTACCAGATGAAGGCCGAGAATTTCACCGGCGCGTGCTCGTTTGGCATACCCCATTCGCTGGCCGGCCCGCGCCTGATGTGGATACTGGATCACGGGGAGAGCAACTCGCGCAACAGCGTCGTGCCGCCGCCCTCCGAATCGGGCAAGGGCTGGCTCTGCACCGCGCCGGCCGGCACCTACGACTGGCGCACCTTTGACAGCCGCTATACCCACGACGGGCGACTGGCGCCGGCCAGCGAGCGGATCATCCTGAACGATGACGGCGTGCACACGCTGTATATCGCCTTCCAGAACGGCTTCGGCACGGGCGGGCAGGCCTGGATCGACAACGTGGAACTGATCGCGCCGGACGGCCGCCGCGCCTACCTGAACGGCGAATTTGATCTCACCCACATCATTTCCGATTCCGCGCATCTCTCGGCGGCGTTGAGTATGCAAATCGGCGGGCGCGCCCTCACCGGCCCGCGCCGGCCGGTCACGCGCGGCGAAGTCGCTCTCGGCGACGAGGATGACTATCGCGGTGACCACGACCACGATCAGCGCCACGACACCCAGGGCGTCTGGCTGCACAACTTTATCTGGGCACAGATCAACCCCGGCGGCCTGTACGAACTCTACTGGGACGCAACGAACATCCGCCGCTACGATCTGTACTTTCACTTCCGCGCCTTCCGCAACTTTATGGACGGCATCCCGCTCAACAATGGCCGTTATGAGGACGCGCGGGCCACGGCCTCCCATCCCGACCTGCTCGTGCTGGGACAGGCCGACCGGCTGGCCGGGCGCGGTCATCTCTGGATCCGCCATCGGCAATACACCTGGCGCAACGTGGTGGACGGCGTGACAATCTCGCCTGCCTCCGGCCAGATCACCGTTCCAGACCTGGTGACGGGCACATATCGGGTCACCTGGTGGGACACCTGGACCGGCGCGCCGACCGCAAGCCAACTGGTCACCACGAGCGGCACGACGCTGACCGTCTCGCTGCCGGCGCCGCTGTCCGCAGACGTGGCGCTCCGGTGGGAACGGATCTATCCCCACCGGGTGTTTTTACCACTGGTTCTCCGAAACCGATAGGGTAAGGTCTCGTCTCAGCCTGTGGCCGGTCTCTGGGTAGGACAACTGCGAGCAGTTGTCCTACACTCTCGCAACACACTTACAGGAGATGAAGCGATGAAGAGCAAAGTGCTTATCATCTTGCTCATCCTTGTCCTGCTTGGATTGATCGGCATATCCACCGTTCATCCCCCTCATCTCAACGCCCAACAGACTACCCCCACTCCGCAGGCCTACCTGCCGCTGGTGATGCGCGCATATCCTCCGTCTGTCGCGTCCCAGGAATGGAGCCAGCACGCCCACGACGCCCAGCACACCGGCTATACGGCGCAGACCGTCCCCCATCCCTGGCGGTTGCGCTGGATTTGGAACGGAGTGAACGCCAGCGGCGGGGTGAGCAAAGTCACCACCGGCGGCTCGCTCCCCCGCAACGTCCAGCCGGTCACCGGCGGGGGGCGGGTCTACATCGCTGCCGGAGTGGATGGCGTCTTTGCCCTCAGCGAAGCCACCGGCCAGCAACTCTGGCGGCGGGGCGGCATTGGCGCCATCAATTCCACCGTCGCCTACGACGCCGACACCCAGGCGGTCTTTGCCGTCTCGTCCGGCGGCATCCTCTACAAACTGCGCGCCTCCGACGGCGCCGTGCTGGGCCAGTTCGCCTCCGGCCAAACGAGCGACCTGCCCCTGCCGCCGGCCGTCATCAGCGACCGCGTGCTCTTCTCTATGGGCAACTCGGTCTATGCTGTCAACAAGCAGACGATGGGGCAAATCTGGCGCTACAACGCGGGCACGGGCCTGACCGTTGCCGTCCCGCCCGCCTATTCCCCCTCGCGCGACCTGGTGATCGTTGCCACCGAGCCGGACCTCTACGTCCACGCCATCCGCAACGCCGACGGCGGCCGCCGGTGGCGCGTGCGGCCGGTCCACTCCAGCCGCTCCTTTGAGGACCCCACCGAGTACCGCTACGGCTGGCCGGTGATCGCCGAAAGCGCCGGCTATGTGCTGATCAAGGTACGGCTGGATTGGGAGACCATCTGGCGGGACTGGCCGCAGACCAACAGCGAAATGCGTCAGTTCCTCAGGGAAAACCCCGACCAGCAGGCGCTCTTCGTGCTGGACCTGGATGATGGCCGCGTGCCGTACATCGCCAACGTGGGCCACGGCGGCTACGGGGATAGCGGCTACGTGCCGATGGGGCCCCAGCCGGTGGTGAAGCGGTTGCCCAACGGCAAAGAGGTTGTTTACACCATCATCCGCGCCAAACACGCCTACGACCCCCGCTGGGACTCCCATTTCGGCGAGATGGTGCTGGATAACACCACCGTGAGCGGGCTGACCGGCGGCGACGTGCGCTTCATCGCTTTTGACTGGCCGCCGGGCTCTGAGGACCCCTTCCTGATCACCGACGAGCAGCCGAACGTCTCTATGGCCGGAGACTATCTGTTTGGCGGGCACTGGGAGGCGGGCTTTGCCCTCCGGATTCTGGACCGCTCCGATGCGCTCGGCAGTTTCACGAACCGGATCACCAGCCAGCGCCTCTACAACGTTGTTACCTCCCAGGACAACACCGGCGCCTGCGCCTTCAGCTCTTCCCACTACTGCGCCAGCGGCCTGGAGAACACGCGCATGTATGATTTCGGCTTTTACATCTATTACAACCAGGGAGCGGTCTACGACCAGTACTGGAGCGAATACGCCACCTGGGTGGTGAGCAACGATAATGTCTATTTTCGCAGTTGTGACGGCGCGATTGTGGCCCTGACGAGCGGCAACCCTCAATCTGCAACACGTAATCCGCAAAACGTAATACGTAATGGGCGTTACGCAGCCGCCTCCCCGGAGACCTATCAGCCCATCGCTTCATCGCCCGCCGCGGTCATCCCGCACACCCAGGCGCGGGTGTGGGCCGGCCGGACGGTGACCGTCACCGGCACGCTGCGCTACGTCTTCAACAACGGCAAACAGGTCCTGCTGGGCTTCTCGGACCCGCATCAGGGCAGTTTCAAGGCCATCATCCGCCAGGCCGACTGGGCTTCCTTCGGCGGGCCGCCGGAACGGTTGTACCGCGCGGGCCAGCGGGTGGAAGTGGTCGGCCGGATCGCCTGGTACCAGGGCGACCCGGCGGTCTACGTCACCGCGCCGGAGCAAATCCGGGTGTTGGGCCCGGAGCAGAAAGGGGGCCACAATGACCGCTGAATCTCATAAAAACAAAGGATTCATCTTTTGGCTGACGGCGCTACTGGGCCTGCTGGCGCTGATCGTCTCGGGTCCGCCCGTCGTCTCCGGCCAGCCCTTGCAGCCACCGGCGAGACCTTCATATACCTGCCATTGGTGATGAGGGGGTACTGCGCGCCGGAGACGCTGCCCCGCATCAACGCTCCCCGTTTCTTCGGCGATATTCCCTTTGAGCAGACCGCCATCGCCTGGTTCGGACAGGTCTCCCCCACGCAGAACTACGCCGACATCCGCGCGGGCTACAACGCCAACGAGTTGTACGTCTATCTGGCGGTCTTTGACCGCCACCTGTGGTACGACGAGAACCCCACGCCGCAGACGTTGACCCAATGGGATGCGGTGACGCTGCTATTGGACACGTCCGGTGGCAACACGCTCTCTCCGGCTTCCTGGCGCTTTGTGGCCCAACTCTACGGGGAGACCAGCCCGGCGCGCCGCGCGGTCTACCGGGGGAGCGCGTCCGGCTGGCAGGCCGTCAGCGTCCCCTTCGGGGCCGTGCCCGGCTGGCGCGGCAACGCGCTCAACGACGATAGCGACAGCGACCGCGGCTGGGCGATGGGCTTCACCATCCCCTTCAGCAGTCTGGGCCTGGCCTCGGCCCCTTCTATGGGAACGACTTGGCGGATGGCCGTCCTGCTCCACGACCGGGACTCGCGGGCCGGCCCGCCCGTGGGCGACCAGTCCTGGCCGCCTTCCGCTGCGCTGGCCAGTCCGGCCTGCTGGGGCTTCTTGACCTTCGGCATCCCGGCCTACCTTGCGATCGGCCCGGCTACGCACTACACCCTCATCCGCCGGCCCACCCAGAACAGCTCGCTGGTCCCGGATGCTGACGTAGGCGGCACCATCGCCAACCAGTGCCCCGGCGACGAGTACCACATCTGGAACGTGTGGGGCAACCGCAACGATGGCCACGCCCCGGATTTCAACATCCAGAACCAATCCGACGTCGCCGACTGGCCCTGCTTCGCCAAATACTACATCACCTTCCCGCTGGATAGCATCCCGCGCGGCAAGACCATCATTTCGGCCACGCTGACGCTCTACCAGTTCGGCAACGCCGGCGGGCCGGGGGAGGCGCAGCCCTCGTGGATTCAGGTGCTGATCGCTTCGGCGGACTGGCGCGAAGAGACCATCACCTGGAACAACGCGCCGCTGGCCTGCGAGAACATCGGGGGCAGTTGGGTAGGTGTGCTCTCTGAGCATCCGGGCTGGCCGGGGGTGCCGCGCACCTGGAATGTCTCCTACGCGGTGGCGCGGGCCTACGCGCGGGGTGAGCCGCTGCGCCTGGTGCTCTACAGCGCCGACTCAGCCTACCACAGCGGCAAGTACTTTGTCTCTTCGGATACCGGGGATTGGAACGTGGAGGGTCGCCCGCGGCTGGAGGTGTGGTGGAGATAGAAAGGGGTTTGGGGGCAGCGGCGAAGCCGTTGCCCCCAAAC
>Ga0308415_1000257_pt1 | contig 23104 bp, 22 predicted proteins | sample HotsprSampleOS55_FD_203465 | JGI IMG/M metagenome (GOLD analysis project Ga0308415, IMG submission 203465) | Hot spring phototrophic mat microbial communities from Octopus Spring, Yellowstone National Park, Wyoming, United States - 20090730_OS55 ... | reverse complement strand
CGATGGACGGCAGCCTCCCGCCCGGGTTCCGGCGCTACCCGCTGCCGCTCGCCCTCGCCATCCTGCTGGTCCAGGGCGCCCTCGGCATCCTCCTCTTCGCCGTCTTCCAGGAGTGGGTCCCCCGCGAATTCGGGACAGCCGATTCGTGGGGCGGCTACCAGCTCGCCGCCTACGGCGCGGCCCGCTTCCTCCTCGAAACGCCGACCGGCGCCATCGCCGACCGGGTCGAGCGGCGCGCCGGGCTCCTCCTCGGCTTCCTCCTCATGCTCCCCGCCATCGCCCTCATGGCCGCCGTGCGCGAAGCCGGGGCCTACCTCGCCTTCGCCGCCATGCTCGGTGCCGCGACGGCCTTCCTCTGGCCCGCCGCCTACGCCATCGCCGCCGACCTCTATCCCGTCGACCGGCGCGGCAAGGTCGTCGGCTTCCTGAACCTTGCCCAGCTCGCCGGGTTTGGCCTCGGCGCCCTCGGCGGCGCATTCCTCGTCGACCACGCCGGCGGCCGCGAACTGTTCGGAACGGCGGCGCTGAACGCCGCGCTCGCCTTCGCCGCGGCCCTCCTCGGCATCCCGAGCTACCGCGGGGGCTCCCTCTTCCGCCGCGTCGACGGCCCGGGCCGGCTGCCCCTCCGCGACGTGCTGACCCGCAGGGTCGCCGCCCTTGCCGGGCTCATCCTCCTCGCCAGCGTCGCCCTCGCCATGCTCGTGCCGGCCATCCGCCCCTACGGCGAGCGCGACCTCGGTGTCACCTTCTCGCGGCTGACGCTCGCGCTCGTGCCCGCGGTCGCCATCGGGGCGCTGCTCTACATCCCGGCCGGTGACCTCGCCGACCGGTTCGGCCGCTGGAAGCCGTTCGCCGCCGGCCAGCTCTGCCTTGTCGCCGGGCTCCTGGTGCTGGCGGCCACGGCCAGCCTGCCGGTGGCGATGGCCGCCGCCGTGCTCGTCTTCGCCGGCAATGTGCTCACCGCCCCCGCCTGGAACGCCGCGGTCATGGACCTCGCCCCCGAAAGCCACCGAGGCACCCTCATCGGGCTCTCCGTCGCCCTCAGCGGGCTGGCGCTGGCGCTGGGGCCGGCGCTGGGCGGGTTCGTCGTCGGGCGCTGGGGGGCCCAGGCGGCGTTCGCCGTTTCGGCTGTCCTTACGGCGTCCGCCTCGCTCGCCATCGCCGCCTACGCCAGGGGCGCACGGCCAGCGCGGACCTGACCGCCGCGCGCGCCGCCTGCGGAGCGGCTATGCTCCAGCCACCCGCTCACTGGAGGTAGCGTCATGCCCAGCCCTGAAGCTCAGCAGATGGCCGCCATGTTCCGCGCGGCCCCGCCGCCCCTCGAGTCCCCATCCGTGGAGCAGCTCCGCGCGAACATGGACGCCATGGCCGCCCTCGGCGGCCCCGAACCGGGCACCGCCCTCGAACCGGTCGAAGCCGGCGGCGTGCCGGCCGAATGGATCGTCGCACCCGGCGCCGCCCGCGACCGCGCCATCCTCTACCTCCACGGCGGCGGCTACGCCATCGGCTCCATCGCCACCCACCGGGGCGTCGTCTCCCGTCTCTCCGCCGCCTCCGGGGCCGCCGGCCTGGCTCTCGACTACCGCCTCGCGCCCGAACACCCCTTCCCTGCAGCCGTCGAGGACGCCCTCGCCGCCTACCGCTGGCTGCTCGCGCAGGGAATCGCCCCCGGCCGCATCGCTATCGCCGGCGACTCCGCCGGCGGCGGGCTGACCGTCGCCGCGCTTGTCGCCCTCCGCGATGCCGGCGACCCGCTCCCGGCCTGCGCCGTCACCTTCTCCCCCTGGGCCGACCTCGCCCTCGAGGGCGCCTCCATGGACGCACGCGACGCCCTCGACCCGATGGTCCACCGGCCGGCGCTCCAGCAGATGGCCGACTGGTACCTCGCCGGGCAGGACCCGCGCCACCCGCTCGCCTCGCCCATCCATGCCGACCTCGCCGGGCTGCCGCCGCTCCTCGTCCAGGTCGGCACCGCCGAGACGCTCTACGACGACGCCGTCCGGCTGGCCGTCCGGGCGATCGAAGCCGGCACCGCGGTGACGTTCGAGCCCTGGGCCGACCTCTTCCACGTCTTCCAGCTCTTCGCGATGCTCCCCGAGGCGCAGGAAGCCGTCCGGGCCGCGGGCGCCTTCATCGCCCGCTACGCCGCCGGCTGAGCCCGGCCGCGCCGGCACCAGGGGGCCGGGACGACAGTAACCCCCCGGTGCCGGCGCGGCCTGGAGTCGCCTCAGTGCTCGTCGTAATGGTCGCCGTGCAGCGCGTGCCGGTGCTGGTCGTGGATGTAGTCCACGTGGTCGCCGTGCTCGACCGTCGGGTGGCCGCAATCGGAGCCGTGCTGGTGCGAGTGCGTCCCCGCCGGCACGTGCGCCTCGACCTTGCAGTCGTCCCAGTGGCCCTCATGCTCGTGATGGGCGTGGCCGTCGTGCAGGTAATCGGTGTGGCCCTCGTGGGCGACCGCGACGTGACCGCAGCCGTCGCCGTGCTTATGCGCGTGGTCGGAGTGGATGGTGTGGCTCATTTGGCTGGTGGTGCTCCTTTCTCACGGACGTGGTCGATGGCATCGCCGACGATCTGGCCGATGTGCGCATCCGCCAGGCTGTAGTGCATCTCCGTCCCGTGGCGGCGCGCCCGTACAATCCCCGCTGTCCGAAGCGTGCGCAGGTGTTGCGACACCAGCGGTTGCGGCACGCCCAGGTGCTCGACCAGCTGGTGGACGCACTGTTCCCCCTCGCGCAGCCGCGCGACGATCGCCAGCCGGACGCTGTGAGCGAGTGCCCGGAAGATCGCTTCAACCGCTGCCAGCTCGTCATGGTGCATCGCCGGGGATATTAGCTCATCAGAATATAGCGATGCAACGATATTTTTTGGGCGCACCCAGTCGCCTCAGCGCTTCAGCGCGGCAGCTCTTCCACCCGCAGCCCGAACAGCGGCGGCGGCTCGACCCCCAGCGCTGCGAGGTACGAACAGAGCTGGCTCCGGTGGTGCACCTCGTGCTCCACCAGCCCGCCGAGCACCCGCTTCCATGCCGGGAACGGGTCGCCCGCCAGGTTGCCGATGGTCCGCTCCAGGTCGGCCGTCGTCAGCACGGCGACCGTCTTCTTGCCCGTGCGCAGGCAGAGTGCGCGCAGCCGGTCGGCTGTCAGCCCGGGCGGCGGCTCATGGCCGGGGTAGCGCGGCTGCCCGCTGAGGATCGCCTCGAGGTTCATCCGCCGGCTGGCCACGATGTGCAGCGCCAGCTCCGCGACCGTGTACTCGCCCGGCGCGGGCCGCCACCCGAGATGCTCGTCGCGCAGCCGTTCGAACGCCTCGTACGTCCGGGCCTGCACGTTCACCACGTACTTCACGAGGTCCTCGCGGCTAATCACCGGCCCATCCTACGACATGCCCGCCCGCGCACCGCCGCCGGCGGCCCGCTAATCTCCCGTTAACCCCGCGACAGGAGCATCGCCCCGGATGTCCCGCGAGCAGCTCGCACCGTACCTCGCCGAGGCCCTCGGCACCTTCGCGCTTGTCTTCGCCGGTCCGGGCGCCATCGCCGTCGATGCCGCGTCCGGAGGCGCCGTCAGCGGCGTCGGCATCGGGCTCAGCTTCGGGCTGATCGTGATGGCGATGATCTTCGCCCTCGGGCACATCTCCGGCTGCCACATTAACCCCGCGATCACCCTCGCCTTCGCCGCCCGCCGGCGGATCGGCCCGGCGGCAGCGCTCGGCTACATCGCCGCCCAGCTCGCCGGGGCTGCACTCGCCGGATTCGCCATCGTCGCCATCGTCGGCGACTACGCCGATGCCGGCGCCAGCCTCCCCCGCCTCGGCGGGACGGACGCCGCCCTCGTCTCCGAAGCCGTGCTCACCTTCTTCCTCGCCCTGGTCGTCTTCTCCGTCGCCACCGATGCCCGCGCGCAGGGCGCCCTCGCCGCCATCGCCGTCGGCGGCTACGTCGCCATGGCCGCCACCGGCTGGGGCCCCGTCGCGAACGCCTCCATGAACCCCGCGCGCTCGTTCGGGCCGGCGGTCGCCTCCGGCGCGTGGCATGCCCACTGGGTGTACTGGCTTGGGCCTATCGCCGGCGCGCTGCTCGGCGCCCTCGCCTTCGAAGTCATCCGCCCCGGCTCGCCACCCGGGCCGCCGGCACCAGAAAGGAGCTGACCATGGCCGCACTCCAGCTGACCCCCGCCGAAGAGGGCGAACTCCGCGCCCGGATCCGCCGCGAGGCTGAATCCCTCGCCCGCGAGTTCGCCGGCATCTTCTCCCCTGAAACGGTCGAGCGGTACGTCACCGAATCGTTCGACGCCATCCGGGGGCGCGCCCGCCTGCTCGACTTCGTGCCCGTCTTCGTCCACCGCTACAGCCGCGAGCGGCTCCGCGCCCTCGCCCAGGCCGAAGGGCTCATCGCCAAGGACCGGCCCGAAGTCCTCTACGTCTGCGTCCACAACGCCGGCCGCTCCCAGATCGCAGCGGCCCTCACTGCCCGGCTCAGCGGCGGCGCGGTCGCCGTCCGCTCCGCCGGCTCCGACCCGGCCGACGAGATCAACCCCGCGGTCGTCGAGGTCCTCGCCGAGCGCGGCATCGACCTCTCGGAGGAGTTCCCGAAGCCGCTCAGCGACGAAGTCGTCCGCGCCGCCGATGTCGTCATCACCATGGGCTGCGGCGACGCCTGCCCCATCTACCCGGGCAAGCGGTACATGGACTGGGACGTGCCCGACCCGGCCGGGCAGCCACGTGAGGTCGTCGAGGCGATCGTCGAGGATATCGAGCAGCGGGTGCGGAAGCTCCTCGCGGAGCTGGGCGTCGCCGCCGTGCGGTAGCGCCCGCCGCGGCTACCACTCCCTGCCGATACCGCCCCGGCCCCCGAAGAACCCGGAGGGCCAGTTCCGGCCGGTGATCATCGCTTTGTCGACGTCCTCCTTCGTCGCGATCCCCGCCTCCACGATCGCGCGGGCTTCGCGCGCGGCCGCGGCGAACACCCGGTTCAGGATGAAGCCGTAGGTCCCCGGCGTGTCCTTCACCATCGAGACCTCCTTCCCGGCCGCCTCCGCCAGCCGCCGCACCGTCGCGATTACCTCCTCGCTGTTCTGCGGCGTCCATACCACCTCGCACATCCGCATCACGCTCACCGGGTTCGAGAAGTGCATCCCGATGAACCGCTCCTTCCGCGCCTCCGAAACGTCGCGGGCCACGTCCTGGATGCAGAAGCCGCTGGTGTTCGTCGCGAAGATCGCCTCCGGCTTCACCAGCCCGTCGAGCTCCTGGAAAACGCGCTGCTTCAGCTCCAGGTTCTCCGGGATGGCCTCGATGATGATGTCGCAGTCCGCCAGCGGCGCGAGCTCCGTCGTGTACGTGATGCGGGCCATCGCCGCGACCGCGTCGTCGAACCCGAGCTTGCCGCGCTCCACGGCCCGCTTCAGCCCCCATTTGCTGTCTTCGATGGCGGAGCGCGTCTTCGCGATCGCCTCATCGCTGATGTCGCGCACCACCACGTCGTAGCCGGCGGCGGCGAACACCTGGGCGATGCCGCCGCCCATCACGCCGCCGCCGAGGCAACCCACCTTCCGCACGTCTTCGAACTTCATTGATGTATCCTCCCGGGCCGGACGGCCCTGTGTTGTCGTGCCCCGGAAGGTACACCCCGCCGGGGGGTCGGAGAAGCGCCCCCTGCAGCATCTCGCCATTCCGCCGTACTATTCGACAGATGTTCCGCCGCGGCCGTCTCCTGGCGCTCCTTGCGCTGCTCCTCGTCGCCCTCGGCATCTCCCTCGGCGCCTGCACGGGCGCAGACGAGCCGGCCGCCCCCGCGCCCTCGCCGTCGCCGACCGAGGCCCCGGCCGCACCCACGCCCGCGCCGTCGCCCTCCCCAACCCCGGCCCTCCGCGGGACGCCGGGCTGCCGCCAGCCGCTGCCCGCCGACCTCAAGGCCGGCGAGACGGTCTCCCGCACGCTCCAGTCGGCCGGTCGCACCCGCACCTACCTCGTCTACCTCCCGCCCTCGGCCGGGCCGGCAGCCGAGCCGATGCCGCTCGTCCTGAACTTCCACGGCCTCGGCAGCACCGGTGCCCAGCAGCACGTCTACGGAGGCTGGGTGCCCATCGCCCAGCGCGAAGGCTTCGTCGTCGCCAGCCCCAATGGCGTCCAGAACTCCTGGCTCATCGCAGCCGGCCTCGATGACATCCAGTTCGTCCGCGACCTCGTCGCCGCGCTCGGCAACGAGCTCTGCCTCGACCCCGGCCGCATCTACGCCACCGGCATGTCGAATGGCGGCTTCATGTCCACCACGCTCGCCTGCCAGGCCCAGGACCTCATCGCGGCGATTGCCCCGGTCTCCGGCGAATCGGCGCCCGGCCCCGGCTGCGGCGGCCGTCCCGTGCCGCTCGTCCTCTTCCACGGCACCGATGACGCCGTGGTGCCCTACCAGGCCGGGACCATCAACGCCGGCGCCGTTTCGGGAACGCCCTTCCCCGGCGTAGCTGCCGTGCTCGGCGAGTGGGCGAAGCACAACGGCTGCAGCGATGCGCCGCCGGTCGAAACCCGCATCGCCGCCGACGTGGTCAAAGTCGAATACCAGGGCTGCCGGGCGCCCGTGGTGCACTACCGGGTCGAGGGCGGCGGCCACACCTGGCCCGGCGCGGTGCCCGTGCCGCGGCTCGGCGCCACCACCACCTCCATCAGCGCCAGCGACATCGCCTGGGAGTTCTTCAAGGCGAACCCCCGGACGCCGTAACGCCCCGCCTCAGCCGTAGACCGGACGTCCCCCGCCCTCCGTGCCCCCGCGCGCCTGGCGGAGGTCGGCTGCCGCCTGGGCTGCGAGCGCGCCGGCATCGCCGCTCACGGTGATCATCTGGAAGCCCGCCGCTGCGTGCTTCGCCGCCAGGCCCGCGTTCGCGTGGATGCCCGCGACGATGCCCCGCTCCCGGCAGGCCGCCGCAATCCGCAGCCGCGCGGCCTCGAACTCGCCCTCATTGTCCATCCGCGGCGGCAGCCCGAGCGTGATGCTCAGGTCGGCCGGCCCGACGTACACGGCATCGATGCCCGGCACGGCGAGGATCTCGTCCAGCCGCTCCAGCGCCTGCCGCGTCTCGATCATCGGGATGCAGGCGATTTCCCGGTTCGCCCCCGCGAAGTAGTCCGCGCCGGCGTAGTAGGCCGCCCGCGTCGGCCCGAAGCTGCGGTACCCCTCGGGGTAGTAGCGGCAGGCGCCCACCGCCTGGCGGGCCTCCTCGGGGCTGTTCACCATCGGGATGATGACGCCCATCGCCCCTGCATCGAGCACCTTGCCGATGATCCCAGGCTCGTTCCAGGGCACCCGCACGAACGGCACGGTCTCCGTCCCGCCGATGACCTGCAGCATCGCCACCGCCGCCGGGTAGTCGACCACGCCGTGCTGCATGTCGATGCACAGCCAGTCGAACCCCTGGTGGGCCATGACCTCGGCCGTAAAGGTATTCGCAATCGAGAGCCACCCGCCGAAGGTGACCTCGCCCCGCGCCCAGCGCTGCTTCACGGTGTTGGTCCGCATGCTCGCTCCTTTCAGCGGCTGGCTGCCCGCTCCAGCACCGACGGATTGACGCACGACGGCGGCGTCCGCCCCGTGAGCACGGCAACGAGGTTCCGGACCGCCATGTCCCGCATCGCCGCTCGCGTCTCCACCGTCGCCGAGCCGACGTGCGGCAGGACGATGACGTTCTCCATGGCGAGCAGCGGGTCGTCCGGAGCGGGCGGCTCCGGGTCGAGCACATCGAGCGCAGCCCCGGCGATCGTCCCGTCCTGCAGCGCCGCCGTGAGCGCCTGCTGGTCGACCACCTGCCCGCGCGACGTGTTGATCAGCCACGCCGTCGGCTTCATGAGCGCCAGCTCCCGTGCGCCGATGAGGTGGTGCGTCGAGGGGTCGAGGTTCACGTGGAGCGAGACGACGTCCGACGTTTCCAGCAGCTCTTCGAGCGAAACGGGGCGGCAGTCTTCGAGCCCTTCGACCGGGTCGGTTACGAGGTCGTGGTACACCACCTCCATCCCGAAGGCGCGTGCGCGGAGGGCCACCGCCTGCCCGATCCGCCCGAAGCCGACGATGCCGAGGGTTTTGCCGGCCGGGTCCCACCCCAGCGGGGGCGGCGGTTCGCGCCGGCTCCAGCCGCCGCCGCGCACGTACGCAGCGTTGGCGAACAGCCGCCGCGCAATCGCCAGGATGAGCGCCAGCGTCAGGTCGGCTACGGCGCCGCTGAGCACACCCGGGGTGTTGCAGACGGCGATGCCGCGGGCTGTGGCCGCCTCGAGGTCGACGTTGTTGTAGCCGACGCCGAAGTTCGAAATCACCCGCAGCCGCGGCGCGCGGTCGAGCGTCTCGGCCGGAAGCGGGAAGAGCGCGCTGCAGAGGATCCCCTCCGCCCGCGGGAGCACCTCGGCGACCGCTGCCGGGTCGCCCCCGGTCACGATCGGCGTGACCGAGCGGCGCAGGTCTTCGAGCAGCCCGGCGGGCAGCTCGATGGCGATGATGGCCGGCGGCTTCGTCATCGCGGCAAGGCTACTCCGGCACGGTGAACGCCGCCACCCCTGCCCGCTACTTCCGGGTCAGGTCGGCGACCAGCGTCTCCGGCTTCGGGAAGTCGAGGTCGGCGTACACGGCCACCAGCTTGGCGTCCTTCGGCACATCGAACGTGACCCACCCGCGGACCGTCCGCCCCTGGGCGAGGTCGGCCATCTTCAGGGCCGGCTCGCGGCCGAAGAACGCCGGGTCGTAGATGTACCCCTTCTCGTCCTGGACCGTGAAGTCGAAGGTGGCGACCGAAACGGTGCCCTTCGCCGCCTCGATGCTGACCTCGATAGCGACCAGCCGCCGGCCGGGGTCGACTACAGCGTCCGGCGCGCGCGCCGGGTCTTCCACCGCGTGGACTGTCACCCGGGCCTTGCCGGCCTCGACCGTCTCGCCGAGCTTCGGGCCTGAACCGGGCGGCGGGACGGTCGGCGCGGGGCCGCTGTCGCCGAAATCGCCGGCGCCCCCGCCGAGCCCCGAGCAGTTGGTTGCCACCCAGCGCCCGTCCTCCCACTTCCAGGCTTCGAAGTCGCCGGCCCCGGCCAGGCCCTCGAACCCCTCCGCGGCCTTCGGCGCCTGGATCGTGACCGAGACCTCGGCGCCGTCCTTCGTGAAGTTGCGGACCTCGACGCCGGTCACCTTGAAGTCCTTCAGCTTGACCCCCGCGAGCTGCTCGACGAACGCGACGCCGAGCCGGGTCGTCGCTTCGAACTCTTTGAAGTCCACCTGGTCGCGGCACTCCTTCGCGAAGGAGTCGTACCACTTCCGGTAGTCGCCCTTGAAGACTGCTTCCGTGGCCTCCCTTGCGGCCCGTTTGAGGCCCTCCTCGGTGCGGGCCTGTCCGCCCCCGCCGGTGCAGGCCCCGGCGAGCGTCAGAACGATGGCGCCCAGTGCGAGTGCGGCGAGGGTGCGAAACCGGAGCATAGCTGCGTCCCCCGTGGAAATCAGGGGCGCAGCATAGCACCTGTTGGGTGATGCGATGGATAACAGCCGCCCTGGCGGGGGCGATGCGGGGAATGCCGCAACGGGGGAAGAAACAAAAATGGTCGGGGTGACAGGATTTGAACCTGTGGCCTCTGCGACCCGAACGCAGCGCTCTTCCAGGCTGAGCTACACCCCGCGCTTCCCCCCGAGCATAGCAGCGAAGCCGCACTGGCGCGAGCGTGCCCCCGGCCCCTAACCGCCGCCCGCCGTACCCTGTTGCCATGGACGAACTCCCGCCGCGGCTCGCCGCGCGCGCCGTCATCCTCGACGACCGCGGCCGCACCCTCCTCTTCCGCATCCACGCCCCGGGCGAGCCCTCCCGCGTCTTCTGGATTACCCCCGGCGGCGGCCTCGAACCGGGCGAAACCGAACTCGACGCCCTTCGCCGCGAACTCTTCGAAGAAACCGGCCTCCAGTCCTGCGAGATCGGCCCCTGCGTCTGGGTGCGCGACCAGTCCTTCCGCTGGGGCGAGCGGGTCATCCGCCAGCGCGAGGCGTACTACCTCGTCCGCTGCCCCGCCTTCGAGGTCGATACCTCCCGCCACCTCGAAGAGGAGCGCGCCTTCCTCCAGCGGCACCGCTGGTTCACCGCCGACGAGCTGGCCGGCTGGCCCGAGCGCCTCGTCCCGGCCAGCTTCGCCGACCTCTTCGCGGCCCTCGCCCGCGGCGAACTCCCCCGCGAGCCCGTGCAGCTCGGCCGCTGAGCCCGCACCCCGTGGCCCCGCCTCCCCTACAATCGGCGCGATGAACATCCTCGTTACCACCGACGGCTCCGAGCGTTCCGCCTGCATCCTCCCCCACGCCGCCGCCCTCGCCCGCGCGGTCGGCGCCCGGCTGGTCCTCGGCCGCGTGCTCGACCCCCGCTCCGATGCGGCCGGCGTCACCGCAGAGCGGCTCGCTGCCGCTGTCGCCGAAGTCCGAACCCGCTGGGATGCGGAGCTCCGCACGCTGCTCGAGGTGCACGACATCGATGGCGAGCCCCGCGTCATCGAACGGCGCTGGGGCGAGGACGTCCCCGCAGCCATCCACCGCGCCGCCGATGAGCTCGGCGCTGTCCTGGTCGCCATGGCCTCCCGCGGGACCGGCGCCATCCGCCATGCCGTCTTCGGGAGCGTCACCATGGGCGTCCTCGGCCGGGCCGACCTCCCGGTCATGACTCTCTCCGGCTGCCCGCCCGTCACGCCGCACGAGGGCCCCTACCACCTCCTCATCACGTCCGACGGCTCACCCGACGCCCGAAGCGTCTTCCCCGCGCTCGCCCCGCTGCTGGTCCCCGGGCGCGTGCGGGTCACCCTCGTCGAGGTCGTCGTCATGCGCGCCCTCGAAACCGAGCCCGAGGCGAAGGCGCGCGCCCTCCCCGGGCTCGAAGCGCTCCGCCCGCGCATCCCGGCCGGCGTGGAGGTCGCCTATCACCTGCCGGTCGTTCCGCCGGGCGCCGGCATCGATACCGCCATCATCGAGGCCGCGAAGGAGCTCGGCGCCGATGCCATCGCCAGCGCCACCCACGGCCACAGCGCCCGGCGCCACCTCATCGCCGGGAGCACGGCGCTCGGCGTCGCCCGACTCTCGCCGGTGCCGGTCATCCTCGTCAAAAGCGCCCCGGTCGATTGACCCGGGCCCCGGCTACCACGGCCGCTTCCACCGGTTCCAGTTGAACGGCTCGATGCCGTCGTCCGTAATCTGCCAGATGGTAGCCTCGGCCCTCCCGCCGCTGATTTCGAGGAAGCCGATGGTGCCGTACTGCGTTTCGAGATTGTGCGGGTAGGTCGGCGAGCCCGGGTTCACGCAGAGGATGCCGTTGATTGTGTTGATCGCCTCCACGTGCGTGTCGCCGTAGACCAGCACGTCGAGCTCCGTCGTGCCGAAGTACCGCTTCAGCGCCCGCTCCAGCGTCAGGTGGGGCGGATACTCCGGGATGGGAACATCGTGCACCAGCCCCACCTTCAGCCCCTCGAGCTCGAGCAGCCACGCCTCCCGCAGCCGCGGGTGGTCGGGCTGGATCGGCCGCCCGCCCGAGCCGTCCTCGCCGTTGCCGCGCGCCGCCCACGTCGGCGCGATGTCGTGCAGCTGGTCGATGACCACGAGGTCGTGGATGTCGCCCGCATGGAGGATGGCGTCGACCCCGCGGAAGGCGTCGAACACCTGCGGCCAGAGCTCGTGACGGGCTTCGGGGATGTGGGTATCGGAGATGAGACCGATGCGCATGGCCGAACTGTAGCAGCCCGCCGGCGGGCGTTCAGCGTGCCTCGCCGTCGTCCAGCACGGGCAGGAGCAGCCGGAAAATGCTCCCCCGGCCGGGCGTGCTCTCGGCTGAGAGCCACCCCCCGTGGGCGCGGGCGATGGCGAGCGCCGTCGGCAGCCCCAGCCCGGAGCCGCGCCCGACCGGCTTCGTCGTGAAGAACGGGTCGAAGATCTTCTCGAGCACGTCGGGCGGCATCCCGGTGCCGGTGTCCCGCACGGCGATGACGTGGTAGCGGCCGCGCGGCAGCTCCGGGGGCGCCCACCGCCGCTTCGACGTGAGCATCACTGTCGAGCGGCTCACGGTGATCGTCCCGCCGTCCGGCATCGCATCCCGCGCGTTGACGAAGAGGTTGACGAGCACCTGTTCGAGCGCGCTCGATGAGCCCTTCACCAGGGCCCGCCCGGGGCCGCCCTGGATGACCAGCTTCACCTGGGGCTCGACCATCGGCCGGGCGAGCGCCGCCGCCTCCGCCACCAGCGTATCGAGGTCGACCACCTCGTCCTGCGCGATGTCCGGCCGGCCGAAGGTGAGCAGCCGGCGCACCAGCGCCGCGCCGCGCTCGGCCGCGTGGGCGGCGTCGTCGATCAGCTCGCGCAGGCCCGGGTCCTCCGGTACCGCCTGCCGCAGCAGGTAGAGGTTGCCGAGCACGGCGGTGAGGAGGTTGTTGAAATCGTGGGCCACGCCGCCGGCCAGCACCCCGAGGCTCTCCAGCTTCTGCGCCTGGCGGATGAGCAGCTCGAGCCGCTCCCGCTCGAGCTCGGCCTCCTTCCGGCGGGTGATGTTGAGGAAGCTGCCGACGGCCCGGAGCGGCCGGCCCTCGGAATCCCGCTCGACGACCCGGCCGCGCGTAATGTACCAGCCCCACTCCCCGCGAGAGTTGAGGTACCGGTGCTCGACGTCGATGGTGTCGGTTTCGCCGCGCACGTGGGCCGCGAACGCCGCGACCACCCGCTCCCGGTCCTCCGGGTGGACCCGCTCGAGCCAGGCCGCCAGGGCGGGCTGTTCCGGCGCGCTTTCGGTGTTCCCGGCGAAGGCGACCATCTCCTCCCGGGGGATGTCCCACTCCCAGAGGGTGATTTCCGAGCGCTCCAGCGCCGCCGCCAGCCGCCGCTCGGTCTCGATGCGCAGCTCCTCTGCGCGGAGCGCCTCGATCAGCGTGGCGCACGTGGCGAGGAACGGCCGCAGGAACGCGACGTCGTCCCCGCTGTAGCCGCCAGGCCGGTTCGCGACGCCGACCATCCCGACAATCTCGCCCCGGCTCACAATCGGCAGGCCGAGGTAGTTCGCCAGCCGGGGTTGGCCCGGCGGGGTGCCGCGGGCGCGCGGATCCGAGCCCGGGTCGTTGCTGATGGCGGGCTCGCCGGTCCGAAGCGTAACCCCGAAGAGCGTGTCGAGGTTCTCGAAAACGAGGCCGGGCGGAGCCGTTTCGGCCAGCCTCGCCCGGTCTTCCGGGTCCTCGGGGTAGGTCAGCGCGATAGCCCGGAGCTTCAGGGCGCCGCCCGGCCCCGGCACGGTCTCGCCGATGAAGCCGTATTGGCTCCCGGTCACCTCCAGCAGGGCGGCGAGGAGCCCATCGAACACCGCCCGGGGCTCGCCGGACGCGATGAACTCGGCCTGCGCGCGCGAAATAGCTGCCAGCAGCCGGTTCGTCCGCTCCAGCTCGGCTGTCATCCGCAGCCGCTCGGTGATGTTCCGCGCGATGCCGCCGATGGCCATGACCTGCCCCGAATCATCCAGCACGGGGAAGAGCGACAGCTCAACGTCGATGAGTCGGCCGTCGCGCGCCCGCCTCCGGGTCGTCACCTGCACGTGTTCGCCCCGCTTCACCCGCTCCGTCAGCTCGCGGACTTCGTCCTCCTGCCCCGGCGGGGCCAGGACGTCGGCGGTCCGGCCGACCATCTCGGCCGCGGTCCAGCCGTACAGCGCCTCCGCGCCCCGGTTCCAGCTCAGGATCCGCCCATCAAGGTCGCGGCTGACGATCGCGTCCCCCGCCGAGTCGACGATCGCCGCCAGCCGCGCCCGCTCCCGCTCGGCCGCCAGCCGCGCGCTGATGTCGCGAAAAAGGAACCGCACCCCGGTCGGCACGCCCCGCGCATCGACGATGTAGGAGCCCTGCGCCTCGATCGGGAAACGCGAACCGTCCTTCCGGATCGCCGTGAACCGGTGTACCTGCTGCCCGGGCCGCCGCTCGTAGGGCAGCCCCTGCCGCACGCGGCCCGAAAAATCCTCCTCGCCCGCGCGGAGGGCGCGCTGCCAGCTCTCCTCGTCGACCAGCTGGTAGCCGTACAGCCCGGCCAGCACGTCCTCCATGGTGTACCCCAGCAGCACCTCGGCCAGCCGGTTCATGGAGAGCACCCGCGCCGAGGGAAGCTCCAGCTCCAGCAGCGCATCGGGCAGGTGGTAGCGGAACTGCTCGTACTCAGCCGTAAGGTCGAGGTACCGCTGCGCGAGGTTCTCGGGGGTCTCGGGGTCAGCCGGGTTCGTCACGCGGGTCCTGCCCGGGCTCACAGTCGTCCCCTCCGCCGGCGCGCCGGAGCCCCTGGCGGCCAGCACCGGTAGGGTACCGCCCCGGGCCTTCCCGTGGCACTCAGGGTTTTCCCCAGATCCCCCCATGGAGGAAGGTTCGACACCCGCGCGCCGCCGGCCAGACAATCGCGCCATGACCATCACCCACGAGGCGCTGCGCGAGGCGTTCCGCGCCCGCGGCCGCCAGCTCTGGCTCGTCGGCGGCGCCCTCCGCGACCGCCTCCTCGGCATCCCCTCGAAGGACATCGACTACGCAACCGACGCGCTCCCCGACGAAATCGAGGAGATCGCCCGCTCCCTCGGCGCGAAGGTGAGCACCGTCGGCAAACGGTTCGGCACCATCGGCGTCCTCGTCGAGGACACGTGGGTCGAAATCACCACCTTCCGCGGCGAAAGCTACGCCGGGGGCAGCCGCTGGCCCGAGGTCACCTTCGGCCGCACCATCGAAGAGGACCTCGCCCGGCGCGACTTCACCATCACCGCCTTCGCCGAAAACGCCCACACCGGCGAGTGGCTCGACCTCTTCGGCGGCGAGGCCGACCTCCGCGCCGGCATCATCCGCGCCGTCGGCGACCCGGCCACCCGGTTCCGCGAAGACCCCCTCCGCATCCTCCGCGGCGTCCGGTTCGTCAGCCAGCTCGGCTTCCGGCTCGACCCGGCGACCGCCGCCGGCATGCGCGAAACCGCCCACCTCATCGCCACCCTTTCGCAGGAGCGCGTCACCGCCGAGCTCGACAAGCTCCTGCAGGGGCGGGCCCCGGCCGCCGGCCTCGAGGCCCTCCGCGAGGTCGGCGCTCTTCCCCACGCCCTCCCCGAGCTGGCCGCCATGCCCGGCTGCGAGCAGAACCGCTTTCATAAGTTCGACGTCTGGGGCCACACCCTCGCGACCGTCGAGGCGATCGCCGCCGCGCCCGGGACGCTCCGCCTGCGCCGCTGGACAGCGCTCCTCCACGACATCGGCAAGCCTGCCGTCCGCCACCTGAAGCCGAACGGCGAGTGGGGCTTCTACCGCCACGAAGTCGTCGGCGCCGAGCTCGCCGCTTCCCTCCTCGAACGGCTCCGCTTCGGCCGGGCCGAGAGCCACGTCGTCGTCCTCCTCGTCCGCCGCCATATGGACCGCCCCGACCCCGCCGACCGCCGCGCCGTGCGCCGCTTCATGGCGAAGCTCGGCGGCCACTGGCGCGACCTCCTCGCGCTCAAGCGGGCAGACAACGCCAGCCACACCTACGACGACACCGCCTATCACGACGCGCTCGAGGCGGCCTGCCTCCGGGCCGAGCAGGAGGAGGCCGAGGCGATCCGCGCGGAGAGCCCGCTCTCCGGCGACGAGCTGGTCCGGATGTTCGACCGCCCCCCGGGGCCGTGGGTCGGGGTCATCAAGCGCCAGCTCGGCGCCATGGTGCTCGACGGCGAACTCGCCCCCGGCGATAAGGAGGCCGCCGCCCGCATCGCCCGCCGCCTCATGGGCCGCGAATGACCATCCCCGCCTGCCGGCGGCTGTGGTAGCCTGCGGCCCGCAATGACCGTCACCCCGGACCGCCTCCGCGAACTCGCCGCCGACCCTGCCCCGGCACCCGTCGGCCGCGAACACATCCTCGTCCTCGGCGCCGGGATGGCCGGCCTCGCCGCCGCCTTCGAACTCCGCCGCCGCGGCTTCGCCGTCACCATCCTCGAGGCCCAGCCCCGCGTCGGCGGCCGCATCCAGACCTTCCGCGAACCGTTCTCCGACGGCCTCTACGGCGAAGCCGGCGCCATGCGCATCCCCCGCGCCCACGACCTCGTCCTCCGCTACGTCGAACGATTCGGACTGCCGACCGTCCCGTTCGTGATGGAGAACCCGCACACCTACGTCGCCTTCGGCGGCGAACGGATCCGCCGCGGCGACTTCGATTCGGCCGCCCACGCCGGCGACTTCGAACTCCAGCCCGGCGAAACCGACCTCCCCATCGGCGCCCGCTGGGAGCGTGAAATCGCACCCCTGCTCCAGACCATCCGCGAGCACGGCGACCTCGGCTGGGAGGAGGTCGCCAGCCAGTACGACCACTACTCCCTCGCCGAATTCCTCGAATCGCGCGGCTGGTCGCAGGGCGCTATCGAACTCTGGGGCCTCCTCACCCACATGGAGCCGTTCATGAACAGCGCCTTCCTCGAAGTCCTGCGCGAGGAGGCCGGCCACTGGTTCACCGACGTCGTCACCATCTCCGGCGGCATGGACCGGCTGCCCCGCGCCTTCCTCGCCGAGGTCGGCGACGCGGTCCGCTACGGCATGCGCGTCATCGCCATCCACCAGTCGCTCGAGGGCGTCCAGGTCCGCTGCCGCACCGTCGCCGGCGAACACACCTTCACCGGCGACCGCGCCATCATCACCATCCCCTTCTCCCTTCTCCGCCACATCGAAATCACCCCAGCCCTCAGCCGCGGAAAGCAGCGCGCCATCCGCACCCTCTACTACGATGCCGCGACGAAGATTTTCTTCCAGTGCCGGCGCCGCTTCTGGGAGGAGGACGAGGGCATCAGCGGCGGCGGCTCCGTGACCGACCTCCCGATCCGCACCATCTACTACCCCTCGGGCGGCGAGCCCGGCAGCCGCGGCATCCTCCTCGCCAGCTACACCTGGGCCGAAGACGCCCGCCGCTGGGGCACCCTCAGCCCCGAGGAGCGCCTCGCCCAGGCGATCGAAAACGTCGAGGTCATCCACCCGGCCGTCCGCCGGGAGTTCGAACTCGGCGCCAGCAAGGTCTGGCACCAGGACGAGTTCGCCGGCGGCGCCTACGCCCTCTTCGAGCCCGGCCAGCAGACCCACCTCTACCGCCACATCATCGCGCCCGAGGGGCGCCTCCACTTCGCCGGCGAGCATGCCTCCCTCGCCCACGGCTGGATCCAGGGCGCCGTCGAATCCGGCCTCCGCTGCGTCGCCGAAATCCTCGACCGGGCTGCCGGCTAGCCCGCCCCCTCGCCCCCCTCCGACCGGGCCCGCTCGTACGCCCCCAGGAGCGAGAGGAGCAGGTCCTCCAGCCGCGCCCGCGTCCACTGCCCGTTCCGCCGCTCCGGCCCGGCCGCCACGGTTGAGCCGCGGGGCCCGCCGGTGCTCATCGTCACCGCGATGTGCCAGCGTGTGCCGCCGACCCGCCGCCGCTCCACCAGGGCGAAGGTCAGCGTATGGTCCTGCGCCACGCGCACCGTGAAGGCGGCCGCCTCCGCATCGTCGGACGGCAGGCGGCTCACCTCCACCGGCAGCCCGGGGCCGTACACCGCCCGGATCTCGGCCGCCGCCTCCGTTGCCCAGCCGTGGAGCGTGCGGAGCAGCGCGAGCTGCGATTCCCGGTCGTGCGCCCGCGCGATCCCCCGCAGCGCGCGCCGCTCTGCCCACGCATCGCGCAGCTGCTCCACCCGCCTCCGGAACGGTTCCAGGCTTAGCGTCGGCACCGTCCCGCCTCCACCACCCGGCATCGCATGTGGGCCTGCATCGTCCCGATTCTCACCGCCGGGCATTTCGGCCGGTTTGCGCCGATGTTACGGGCGCGTTTCCTGGCCCGCGCACGAAAACGGCCGGGCACCCTCGGGTGCCCGGCCGCTGCAGCTCGCTCCCGGCCGTCCGTTACACGGCTGCCGGGCCGCGTTCGTTCGTCCGCACCCGGATCACGTCGAGCACGTCCGAGACGAAGATCTTCCCGTCGCCGATCTCGCCGGTGCGCGCGTTCTCCACGATCGCGTTCACCACCTTCTGGAGGTCCTGGTCGTTCACCACGATCAGAACCCACGCCTTCGACAGGTACTCGACCTTGTACTCGCGGCCGCGCCACTGTTCGGTGATGCCGCGCTGCTTGCCGTGGCCCTTCACCTCGGCCACCGTCATGCCGCCGTAGCCGAGCTCTTCGAGCGCCTCGCGGACGAAGGGGAGCCGGGAGGGCCGGATGATCGCATCGATGCGCTTCATTGCAGTTGCCTTCCTCTCTGGGTAGTCCGCGGGGCCGGGGCCCGGCCCCGCGATGAGTCTAGCCGATGCCTGCGCCCGCTAGGCGCCCGGGCTGAAGACGCCGGGGCCCGTCGGCCCGAAGTCCGGGTAGGAGTCGAGGCCGTGCTCCAGCAGGTCGAGCCCCTTCTCTTCCTCCTCCGGCGGGACGCGCAGGCCGATCGTCACCTTGATGGCGGAGAAGAGGATGAATGCCGTCACCACCACCCAGGCGATGATCGAGGCGGCGCCGATCAGCTGGGCCCCCAGCTGCTCGAAGCCGCCGCCCAGCAGGAGCCCGTACTTCGAGGGGTCGCTGTAGCCGGCCTGCTCCAGTCCGGTCTGGCTGGAGAAGAGGCCGACGGCGATGACGCCCCAGAGCCCGGCGATGCCGTGGACCGGGAAGGCGCCGACCGGGTCGTCGATGCGGATCGCATCGAGCGCGAGCACTGCGAGGTACATCAGGAAGGAGGCGACCGCGCCGATAATGACCGCAGCCCACGGGTCGACCGTGGCGCACGGTGCCGTAATACCCACCAGGCCCGCGAGGATGCCGTTAATGAGCAGGCCGGGGTCGTACCGGCTGGTCATGATCTTCGAGTAGATGACCGAGGCCACGCCGCCGGCGGCAGCCGCAAGCGTCGTATTGACCGCCACCTTGGCCGCCAGGGCCGCGCCGCCGCCCGTCAGCGCCAGCGTCGAGCCCGGGTTGAACCCGTACCAGCCGAACCAGAGGATGAACATGCCGAGCGTGGCGATGCTGATGTTGTGCCCGGGGATGGCGTTGACCTGCTTGCCCGGGCCGTACTTCCCGAGGCGGGCGCCCAGGAGCGCCGCCCCCACCACGCCGGCCCACCCGCCGACCATGTGCACCACGCCCGAGCCGGCGAAATCGATGTAGCCGCTGGCGAGGAACGGGTCCTCGTTGAACGCCGACATCCAGCCGTTGACGTCCCAGGCCCAGTGCACCACCACCGGGTAGATGAGTCCGGTGATCACGACCGTGTAGGCGAGGTAGGCGCTGAACTTCAGCCGCTCGGCGAGGCAGCCGGCCACGATGGTGGCCGCCGTCGCCGCAAAGGCGAACTGGAAGAACCAGCCGGCGAAGCCCTCGTACGTGTCGAAGAAGAAATCGCCCCAGCCGAACAGCCCGGTGGCCTGGTCCGAGGCCCCATAGGCGATGCCGTAGCCGATGGCCCAGAACATGATGCCGCCGACGCAGGCGTCAATCATGTTCTTCATGAGGATGTTCGCCGTGTTCTTGGAACGGACGAACCCGCCGGTCAGCATGGCGAAGCCCGCCTGCATAAAGAACACCAGGAACCCGGCGACGAGGAGCCAGGTGGTATCGAGCGCCGAGAGCAGGTCGGCGACGTTCTCCTCCGTCGTCGGTTCCTGGGCCGCGGCGGCCGAAATCGCCGCCATGGCGAGGATGGCGCCGCCCAACACAGCGAGCGGCCGGTGCAATTTGCGCAGCCAGGTGCGCCTCTCCATAAGATGAACCCCCGTGACGTTCCGGTGCCCGGCGGCACCTGCGGATTGCCAGCGAGCGGCGGCCGGGGCCCCGCGGACGCCCCCGCTGGATGGCCGTAACGGTAGGAAGGGGGAGTTTCCCGCCCGTTTCGGCGCCGTTTCGAACCTGTTTCCGGGTTATGACGTTCGTGTTTCAGCGCGCACGCCCCGGCGGCGAACCCGGGGCCGGTGCTGACTGCCCGGCCAGCATTGGTGCGATATTTCACAATCTCGTCACGTGTGGTACATTGCTCCGGGTTTGCCCCAATTCACTGCAGGAATCGCCCCGGCCCGCACCCCCGCACGAGGACCGGCAACGCGCAGGAGGCAAGGAACGCCGCGTGAACATCGTCGTCTGTGTCAAGCAAATCCCTGACCCCGAGACCCCGGCCGCGTCCTTCAAGGTCGACGAAGTCGCCAAGAAGGTCATCCCCGCGCAGGGCATCGCCCCGGTCGTCAACCCGTACGACCCGCAGGCCACCGAGGCTGCCCTCCGCCTGAAGGAGGCCGCCGGCACCGGCAAGGTCACCGTCATCAGCCTCGGCCCCGATTCGGCCCGCGACGCCATCAAGCACGCCCTCGCCATGGGCGCCGATGAGGGCGTCCTCATCACCGGCCCCGAGTTCGAGGACATCGATAACTTCCAGACAGCGAAGGCCCTCGCCGCCGCCATCCAGAAGCTCGGCGGCGCCGACCTCGTCCTCACCGGCCGCGCCGCAGCCGACTGGGACATGGGCGTCGTCCCGCTCGGCATCGCCCAGGCCCTCGGGGTCCCCTGCGTCACCGTCGCCAAGGCGATTGAAAAGAACGGCGCCGGCCTCAAGGTCGAGCGCGTCCTCGAAGACGGCTTCCAGACGGTCGAGACGCCGCTCCCCGCCGTCGTCTCCGTCTCGAACGAGTTCGGCGAGCCCCGCTACCCGCAGCTCCGCCAGATCATGCTCGCCGCCAAGAAGACCGTGCAGGTCTGGGGTGCGAACGACCTCGGCATCGCCGGCGAAATGGGCAAGGAGAACCGCAGGCTCGTCCTCGAGGCCCTCTACGTCCCGAAGGTCGAGAGCAACGTCGAGATCATCGAGGGCGACACCCCCGAAGAGAAGGCCCGCAACCTCGCCCAGAAGCTCCGGGCCGCGAAGCTGATCTAAGGAGGAGCACGCACCATGGCAGGAATCCTGGTCATCGCAGAAGCCAACGAGGGGGCGCTGTCCTCCATCTCGGGCGAGCTCCTCGGCGCCGCCCGCAAGCTGGCCGGCGAAGGCGCCGGAACCGTCACCGCCTTCGTCGCCGGGAGCGAAGCGCTCGGCAAGGAGCTCATCGCCCTCGGCGCCGATGCCGCCATCGTCGACACCAACCCCGCGCTCCAGGGCGCCCTCGCGGAGGTTTACCTCCCCGCCGTCCAGGCCGCGCTCCAGCAGTCGGGCGCCGATATCGTCCTCATGGGCCAGACGGCCCTCGGCCGCGACCTCGGCCCCATGCTCGCCTTCGCCCTCGACACCGCCGTCTCGATGGAGACCGTCGACCTGAGGTACCAGGGCAAGCTGATTGCGACCCGCTCCTGCTACGGCGGCAACGCCCGCGCCGAGGTCTCCTTCAAGAATGCTCCGGCCATCGCCACCGTTAAGGCCAAGTCGTTCGATGCCCTCCCGGCCGATGCCTCCCGCACCGGCGCCGTCACCACCATCGACGTCGCCGGCGAAGCCCGCATCAAGATCCTCGGCGTCCAGAAGGCCGAGAGCACCGGCATCCGCCTCGAAGATGCCCCGGTGGTCGTCTCCGGCGGCCGCGGCCTTGGCGACCCCTCCGGCTTCAAGCTGCTCGAAGAGCTCGCCGCCCTCCTCAAGGGCGCCACGGGCGCCAGCCGCGCCGCCTGCGACCTCGGCTGGTACCCGCCGAGCCAGCAGGTCGGCCTCACCGGCAAGGTGGTCTCGCCCAACCTCTACATCGCCGTCGCCATCTCCGGCGCCAGCCAGCACATGGCGGGCATGGCTGGCTCCAAGAACATCGTGGCCATCAACAAGGACCCCGAAGCCAACATGGTGAAGGTGGCCAAGTACGCCGTCATCGACGACTACCGGAAGGTCGTTCCGGCGCTCATCGAGGAGATCAAGAAGCTCGGCTGAGCCGCCCGGCTCCGCTGCAGCCGCGCAGAAGGGGCGGGGGTGCACATCCCCCGCCCCTTTTCCATTTTCGTCCCGCCCGGCATCGCAATTCTCCGATGTTCGAACGGCGCGTTCGGACGTTCCGCGCCGTCTCCGCTACCATAAGGTGCACATCGCTCGCCGGAGCGCTCCCGCCGGGCCCCGGCAGCTCGTCCACTTTGGCCCCGGAGGGGTAGCGTGAGCTCACCGAACGACCCCGGGCAGGCCCCCGCCGAGCGCCTGCCCCACCGCCTCTACGACGCCGACGGCAACCCGACGAAAGACCGCCCCTGGATCTTCCGCACCTACGCCGGCCACTCCAGCGCCGCCGCCTCCAACGCCCTCTACCGGAAGAACCTCGCCGCCGGGCAGACCGGCCTCTCCGTCGCCTTCGACCTGCCCACCCAGACCGGCTACTCCTCCGACCACCCCCTCGCCCTGCCCGAGGTCGGCAAGGTCGGCGTCCCGATCAACACCATCGACGATATGCACCAGCTCTTCGAGGGCATCCCCCTCGCAGAGATGAACACCTCGATGACCATCAACGCCACCGCCATGTGGCTGCTCGCCCTCTACATCGGCGTCGCCCGCGAACGCGGCGAGGACGTCCGCAAGCTCCAGGGCACCACCCAGAACGACATCATTAAGGAATACCTCGCCCGCGGCACCTACATCTTCCCGCCCGAGGCGAGCCTCCGCCTCATCGCGGAGATGTACGAGTACTGCCTCGATAACCTGCCGAAGTGGAACGCCTCGAATATCTGCAGCTACCACCTGCAGGAAGCCGGCGCCACTCCCGTGCAGGAGCTCGCCTTCGCCCTCGCCAACGCCATCGGCGTCCTCGATACCATCCGCGAGCGCGGCGTCGTCCCTGCCGACCGCTTCCCCGAGGTCGTCGGCCGCATCTCCTTCTTCGTGAACTCCGGCATCCGGTTCATCGAAGAGATGTGCAAGATGCGCGCCTTCGTCGAACTCTGGGACGAAATCACCCGCGACCGCTACGGCGTGACCGACCCGAAGCAGCGGCTCTTCCGCTACGGCGTCCAGGTCAACTCGCTCGGCCTCACGGAGCAGCAGCCCGAGAACAACGCCTGGCGCATCCTCATCGAAGCCCTCGGCGTCACCCTCTCCCGCAAGGCGCGCTGCCGCGCCCTCCAGCTCCCCGCATGGAACGAGGCCCTCTCGCTCCCGCGCCCGTGGGACCAGCAGTGGTCGCTCCGCCTCCAGCAGATCCT
>Ga0308415_1000248_pt1 | contig 23894 bp, 35 predicted proteins | sample HotsprSampleOS55_FD_203465 | JGI IMG/M metagenome (GOLD analysis project Ga0308415, IMG submission 203465) | Hot spring phototrophic mat microbial communities from Octopus Spring, Yellowstone National Park, Wyoming, United States - 20090730_OS55 ... | reverse complement strand
GATCACGCCGGTGGCCATGGACAAGGGACTGCGCTTTGCCATCCGCGAGGGCGGCCGCACGGTGGGCGCCGGCACCGTGACCGAGATCCTGGAGTAGGACACCAGGCGCCATGGCTTTACGAGAGCGCATTCGCATCCGATTGAAGGCGTACGATCACCGGGTGCTCGATCAGTCGACGACGGAGATCGTCGAGACGGCCCGAAAAACCGGAGCGCAGGTGGCGGGCCCGATCCCGCTGCCGACGGTGAAAAACCGGTTCACCGTCCTGCGATCGCCCCATGTCGACAAGAAGAGTCGAGAGCAGTTTGAGATCCGAACGCACAAGCGCCTGCTGGACATTCTCGAGCCGACTCAGGAGACGGTGGATGCGCTCATGAAGCTCGATCTGCCGGCCGGCGTCGACGTCGAGATCAAAGCGTTTGGAAGGTAAGTGGAGACGCGCGCGATGAGCCCAGGAATTCTTGGCAAGAAGATCGGCATGACTCAGATCTTCCGTCCGGACGGGCAGGTCGTCCCGGTGACGCTGCTCAAAGCCGGCCCGTGCGTGGTCGTCCAGCGCAGGACGCCGGCGACGGACGGCTACGACGCCGTGCAGCTCGGCCTGCTCGAGTACATCAAGCCGAGCCGGATCAACAAGCCGTTAACCGGTCACCTGAAGAGGGCGGGCGTCGACGGCGTCCGTTATCTGCGCGAGTTGCGGCTGCGCCCGGGCGACTCCGACTTGAAAGCGGGCGACCGGGTGCTGGTGAGCGAGTTTCGTCCCTCCGACAAGGTGGATGTCATCGGCATCAGCAAGGGGCGGGGATTTGCGGGCCTGGTCAAGCGGCACCACTTCCGCGGCGGTCCGGCGACGCACGGCTCGATGTTTCACCGGGCCCCGGGGTCGATCGGCGCCTCGAGCTTCCCCTCGCGCGTGTTTCCCGGCATGCGCATGGCCGGGCGCATGGGCACGCAGCGGGTGACGGTGCGCAATCTCGAGGTCGTCCAGGTGGACGAGGAGAGTCACTTGATGATGGTCAAGGGCGCCGTGCCGGGTCCGAACGGCGGCTATGTGATTGTGCGGCGGGCGAAGAGGTGAGGCGATGCCGGTCGTCGACGTGGTGAATCTGCGCAACGAAAAGGTCGGCCAGATTGAGCTTGCCGACAGCGTCTTTGCCGCTCCGGTCAACCGGGCGCTCTTGTACGAGGCGGTGCGCCACTATCTGGCCTGCCGGCGCCGGGGCACGGTGAAGACGAAGAACCGGGCGGAGGTCTCCGGCTCCGGCCGCAAGCTCTGGCGGCAGAAAGGGACCGGGCGCGCCCGCGTGGGCTCCATTCGCAGCCCGCTGTGGCGCAAGGGAGGCACGGTGCACGGCCCGCAACCCAGGGACTACAGCTACCGGCTCCCTCGCAAGATGCTGCTCGGAGCCTTGCGCTCGGCGCTGACGGCGAAGTTGCAAGACGGCCAGCTCAAAGTCGTTGAGGCGTTCGACCTGGCCGACCACAAGACGAAGACGGTGCGGAAGGCCCTGGAGGCGCTCGAGGCACGCCGCACGGTGTTGCTCGTGGACAACCCGACCGACAACAAGCTCGAGCTCGGCTCGCGCAATCTGCCCGGCGTCACGCTGCTGGCCACACGCGAGGTAACGCCCTACCACCTGCTCGAACACGAGCAGGTGCTCATGAGCGCGGCCGCAGCCCGGAAACTCTCGGAGGCCCTGGCGAAATGAACCTGTACGACGTGATTCGGAGGCCCATCGTCACCGAAAAGAGCGAGGGCAAGAAGGAGGCCGAACGCACGCTCTGTTTCGAAGTGGCGCCCGAGGCCACGCGCACCGACATCAAGGCGGCCGTCGAGAAGCTGTTCAAGGTCAAGGTGGCGAGCGTGCGCACCGCCAACCAGGCGGGAAAGCTGCGCCGGCGCGGCCGCTTCCAAGGCTATCGTCCGGACTGGAAGAAGGCCTATGTGAAGTTGCGGCCCGACCAGAAGGTGCCGGAATATGCCGAAATTTAAGGACTGACGCTCATGCCGATCAAAGCCTATCGTCCGACGACGCCGACGCGGCGCTTCCAGACCGTGCTCACGCGCGAGGAGATCACCCGGGAGCGGCCGGAGAAATCGCTCACGCGGGGCAAGAAGCGCAGCGGCGGCCGCAACAATACCGGCGAGATTACCGTCTGGTTCCGCGGCGGGGGAGCCAAGCGCTGCTACCGGGTGATCGACTTCAAGCGGGACAAGGCCGGCGTTCCGGCGCGGGTGGCCTCCATCGAGTACGATCCGAACCGCTCGGCCCGGATCGCGCTGCTCCATTACGCCGACGGTGAGAAGCGCTACATCATCGCGCCGCTCGGACTGCGCGTCGGCCAGACCGTCGTCTCGGGCCCGCAGGCCGACATTCTGGTGGGCAACGCCTTGCCGCTAGAGAACATTCCGCCGGGCACGACGATTCACAACATCGAGCTGCGGCCGGGCAAGGGCGCCCAGTTGGCGCGCTCGGCCGGAGCGCAGGCGCAACTGGTTTCGCGCGACGCCGAGTACGCGCTCATCAAGCTGCCCTCGGGCGAGGTGAGGAAGGTTTCGGTGAAATGCATGGCCACGATCGGCCAAGTGGGCAACCTCGACCACGAGAACGTTTCGCTCGGCAAAGCGGGCCGCTCGCGCTGGCTCGGTCGCCGACCCCACAACCGCGGCGTCTCCATGAACCCGGTCGATCATCCCCACGGCGGCGGTGAGGGAAAAACGAGCGGCGGGCGGCACCCGGTAACGCCTTGGGGGCAGCCGACGCGAGGCTTCAAGACGCGCAACAACAAGCGAACTGACAAATTCATCGTCAGCCGAAGGAAATAGCCATGTCGCGTTCGCTCAAGAAAGGCCCGTTCGCCGACGACCACCTCATCCGTAAGGTGGCCGCGCTGAACGAAAGGAATGAGAAGAAGGTGATTCGCACCTGGTCGCGGCGCTCGACCGTTCTGCCGGAGTTCGTCGGCCATACCATTGCGGTGCACAACGGAAAGAAGTTCATCCCGGTCTACATCACCGAGAATATGGTCGGGCACAAGCTCGGCGAGTTTGCGCCCACGCGAATTTTCAAAGGTCACGCCGGCAAGTCGGAAAAGAGCGGGCGGGCGTCGTGAGGAAGGAGTGACCATGGAAGCCAAAGCGGAAGCCAGGTATGTTCGGGTCTCGCCGCAGAAGGCGCGGCTGGTAATCGACCGGATTCGCGGCCAGAAGGCTGGCGAGGCGATCACCATTCTCCAGACGACCAACAAGCGCGTGGCGCCCGTCATCGAGAAGGTGCTGCGGTCGGCCATTGCCAATGCCGAGAACCGCTCCTCCGACCTCGATGTCGACACCCTGGTGGTGACGCGGGCCCACGTCAACGAGGGGCCACGGCTGAAACGGATCCGCCCGGCTCCGATGGGGCGGGCCTATCGCTATCAGCGCCGGATGTCCCACATCGTCGTCGCGGTCGGGACGCCGGAGGAGGGCGAGTAACGATGGGGCAGAAAACGCATCCCTACGGATTCCGCTTGGGTGTGACCAAGACCTGGCGCTCACGCTGGTTCGCCAAGCACGACTATCACAAGCTGCTCGAAGAGGATCTGGAGCTCAAAGAGTCTCTCCGCGAGCGGCTGAAGGCCGCCGGCGTCAGTTCGATCGAAGTGGACCGGCCCGGCAACAAGCTGCGCATCACGATCCGGACGTCGCGCCCCGGCATCATTATCGGCCGCAAGGGCGCCGAGATCGAAAAGCTGAAGCAGGAGCTGGCGCGCAAGACCAAGCGGGAGGTCTACATCGACATCGAGGAGGTGCACAAGCCCGAGCTGGACGCCCAGCTGGTGGCCGAGTCGATTGCGCTCCAACTGGAGAAGCGTGTGGCCTTCCGTCGCGCCATGCGCAAGGCGGTTGACAGCGCGTTGCGTTTCGGCTGCAAGGGGATCAAGGTTCGGGTGTCGGGGCGGCTCAACGGGGCCGAGATCGCGCGAAGCGAGTGGTACTTGCAGGGCCGGCTGCCGCTTCAGACTCTGCGGGCGGACATCGAGTACGGCTTCGCCGAGGCGTTCACCACCTACGGGGTCATCGGCGTCAAGACGTGGATTTACAAAGGCGACATCTTTGACGGCGGCTACCGGCCGGGCTTGCGCAGTGAGCCGGAGCCCCGCCGGACGCCGCGCCGGGAGCCGAAGGCGCCCGTGCCGCCAGCGCCGGCGGCCGAGGCGGCGGCAGCCGGTCCCCCGATACAACCGGCTCCGGGCGAGCTGCCACAACCGGTCCGGAGCGCGCAGCCGTTGGTGCCGCCTCTGGCGCCGCCGCAACCGGCCTGGAAGCAGGAGCTCGATCTCGGCAGGAGCGGCGGCGATGGCGGCGACGCCTCCTCGGCGCCGTTTGCTTCGCCGGGCGATGACGACGATGCGAGCTAAGGGAGCGAGCTTGGGAGGCGCACTGCTATGTTGATGCCCAAGAAGGTCAAGTACCGCAAGCAACAGCGCGGCCGGCGCACGGGCACCGCCTGGCGCGGTTCGACGGTCGCCTTCGGCGACTACGGTCTGAAGGTGCTCGAGGCGGCCTGGATCACCGACCGCCAGATCGAGGCCGCGCGCGTCGCCATGACGCGCTACGTCAAGCGCGGCGGCAAGATCTGGATCCGGATCTTCCCGGACAAGCCGGTGACGAAGAAGCCTGCCGAGACGCGCATGGGCAAGGGCAAGGGCGCCCCGGATCACTGGGTCGCCGTGGTGCGCCCCGGCAAGGTGGTCTTCGAGATGGAGGGCGTCTCCGAGCCGGTGGCGCGCGAAGCGCTCCGCCTGGCGGCGCAGAAACTGCCGGTGCCCTGCAAGATGGTCGAGCGGCGGCCGTTCGACTAAGCGGAGGGGAAGCGCCGACATGAGAGCGGAAAAGATTCGAGAACTCGATGACAACGAATTGCTCGCCCAGGAGCGCGAGATCCGCGAGCAGCTTTTTCGGCTGCGCTTCCAGATGGGCATGGGCCAGATGGATGGGCTCAAAAAGTACCGGGCTCTTAAGAAGGACCTGGCTCGTGTGCTCACGGTGCGGCGGGAGCGAGAGTTGGCGGCTCAGGGGAGGAAGTAGGTCATGGCGGAACCCAAGGAGCGAGGCCGGCGGAACGTGAAGGTGGGCGAGGTCGTCTCGGCCAAGATGAAGAAGACGATCGTCGTGGAGGTGACCCGGCGGGTGCCCCACCCCCGCTACCGGCGCGTGGTGACCCGGCGGAAGAAGTTCTACGCCCACGACGAAAACAACGAGGCGCGCGTGGGCGACGTGGTGCGGCTGGTCGAGTGCCGGCCGATGAGCCGGCTGAAGCGCTGGCGGTTGGTGGAGATTCTCCGTCGCGGCGTCCAGGTCGAGGCGGTCCGAGCGGAGGAGATTCCAGAGGTCTGACGGCGTGACCGGCGCGGCGGTTGTTTCGGCAAGGAGAGCCCTATGATTGGAATGCGAACGATCCTCGAAGTGGCGGACAACAGCGGAGCGCGCAAGCTCCAGTGCATCCTTCCCCTCGGCGGCGACGTCGGCTTGCGGGCGGGTCTGGGTGACGTGGTGACCGCCAGCGTCAAGGAGGCGGCCCCGGATTCGCAGATCAAGAAGGGCAAGGTGGTTCGCTGCGTCATCGTGCGCATGAGGAAGGAGACGCGGCGCAAGGACGGCACCTACATCCGGTTCGACTCGAATGCCGCCGTTCTGATCAACAACGACGGCGAGCCGATCGGAACGCGCGTCTTTGGGCCGGTGGCCCGCGAGCTGCGGGACAAGAAGTTCATGCGCATCGTTTCGCTGGCGCCGGAGGTGCTCTGATGGCTCGGGCGAAACCGCAGCGTCCTGTGCGGCACAAGACCCGCATTCGCAAGGACGACCTGGTGAAGGTGATCGCCGGCCGAGACAAGGGCAAGACGGGCAAGGTGCTCAGCATCAATCGGGAGAAGGGCACGGCGCTCGTCGAGGGGATCAATCTCGTCAAGCGGCATACGCGCGCCAACCCGCGGCAGGGGATTAAGGGCGGCATCGCCGAGCGGGAGAGTCCGATCCACCTGTCCAACCTGATGCTGCTCACCGCCGACGGCAAGCCCACCCGGGTCGGCTACCGCGTCGAGATGATCGGGGGTCGGCCGCGGCGCGTCCGCATCGCCAAGAAGACCGGAGAGGTGCTCGACAGAAGGTAAGCGGTTATGGCAAGGCTCAAAGAGTATTACCGCAAGACGGTCGTGCCCGCGCTGATACGCGAGTTCGGCTACAAGAACATCATGGCCGTGCCAAAGCTCGAGAAGATTACGATCAACATGGGCGTGGGCGAGGCGACGCAGAACCCGAAGCTGCTCGACGGCGCGGTGCGCGAGCTGGCGCAGATCACCGGCCAGCGTCCGGTGATCACCAAGGCGAAAAAGAGCGTCTCGGCCTTCAAGCTGCGCGAGGGAATGGCCATCGCCTGTATGGTGACGCTCCGGGGCGACCGGATGTACGAGTTCTTCGACCGGCTGACCAATATCGCCTTGCCGCGGGTGCGCGACTTCCGGGGCGTGTCGACAAAGTCGTTCGACGGTCGAGGCAACTACACGCTCGGCATCCGAGATCAGTTGATCTTTCCGGAGATCGACTACAACAAGGTGGAGAAAACCAAGGGCATGAACATCTCGATAACGACCACGGCCAGAACCGACGCCGAAGGATTGGCGCTGCTCAAGCACCTGGGCATGCCTTTTGCCGGCGTTCGGTAGAGGGCGCCCAAAGAGAAAGGAATTCGAGCTCGATGGCAACAACGGCAAAGATCGCCAAGGATCGCAAACTGGCTCGGGCCAAGGCGGCGGGAAAACCCAAGCTCCGCTGCCGGCACCGCAACCGGTGCTTCCGCTGCGGCCGGCCTCGCGGTTACATCCGCAAATTCAATCTGTGCCGGATCTGCTTCCGCGAGCTGGCTTTGGCCGGTGAGATCCCGGGGGTGATCAAGGCGAGCTGGTGAGCATGCCGCCCCAGCAGGTGGAGTTAGGGCTATGAATTCGGATCCCATTGCCGACATGCTGACGCGCATCCGGAATGCGCTCAAGGCGCGCCACCTCAAAGTGGACGTGCCGGCCTCGCGGCTGAAGATGGAGATCGCGCGAATCCTCAAGAACGAGGGCTACATCCTCAACTACAAGACGGCGGAGGAGGGCTCGAAGAAGCTCATCCGGATTTACCTGAAATACACGCCGGGCAACGTGCCCGTGATCAACGAGATCCAGCGGGTTTCGCGTCCCGGCTGCCGCGTCTACGTCGGCGCCAAGAGTGTGCCGCGCGTGCTCGGCGGTCTGGGCATCAACATCCTGACGACGCCCAAAGGCGTCATGACGGGCAGAGAGGCGCGCAAGGCGGGCGTCGGCGGTGAGATCTTGTGCCAGCTATGGTGAGCGCATTGGAGTGAACGATGTCGCGAATTGGAAACAAACCGATCCCGATCCCGCCAGGCGTCAAGGTTCAGCTCGGCGAGGAGCTGGTGGTGGAGGGGCCGAAGGGGCGCCTGACGGTGCCGGTGCCGCGCGGCATCCAGATCAAGCAGGAGGACGGCCAGCTTCGCCTGGTGCGGGACAACGACAAGCTGGCGGCCCTGCACGGGCTGACGCGGGCGCTGGCGGCCAACGCGGTGCGCGGCGTTTCGACGGGCTGGACCAAGGAGCTCGATATCGTGGGCATCGGCTACCGCGCCGAAGTCAAGGGCCGGATTGCGACCTTCTATCTCGGCTACTCGCACCCGATCGAGTACCTGCTGCCGGAGGGTATCGACCTGACAGTAGAAAAGCAGACGCACCTGGTGGTGAGCGGGCGCGACCGGCAATTGGTGGGGCAGGTGGCGGCCAACATCCGCGCGTTGCGGCCGCCCGATCCATACAAGAACAAAGGTATTCGTTACACCGGTGAGACGCTGCGCAAGAAGGTCGGCAAGGCCGGCGCCGGAGGCAAGTAATCGATGATTCGCAAGATCTCCCGCAACGCACATCGCCTGCGGATCCACCGACGGATCCGCAAAAAGATTCGCGGCACGCCGGAGCGGCCGCGCCTGTGCGTCTTTCGCAGCCTCAAGCACATCTATGCTCAGGTGATCGACGACACAAGCGGGCGCACGCTGGCGGCGGCCTCCTCGACCGAGAAGGGTGCGCCGACTGCCAGCGGCGGCAACGTCGCCGGCGCCCGCGCCATCGGACGGCTGGTGGCGGAGCGCGCTTTGGCGAAAGGCATCAAGAAGGTCGTTTTCGACCGCGGCGGTTACGCTTACCACGGGCGGGTGAAGGCGCTGGCCGAAGCGGCTCGCGAGCAGGGACTGGAGTTCTGAGGGCAATGGCCAACTACTTCGACCGCATCGATCCGTCGACGCTGAATCTGAAAGAGCAGGTCGTCTCGATCAACCGAGTGACCAAGGTCGTCAAAGGAGGCAAGAACCTGAGCTTTTCGGCTCTGGTCGTCGTGGGGGACCCCGCCGCGCACGTCGTCGGTTTCGCCACGGGCAAGGCCAAGGAGGTTCCCTCGGCGATCAAGAAAGGGGTGGAGGCGGCCAAGAAGAACCTGCGAAAGATCAACGTGCTGCCGACTACAATCAAGCATCCCGTGCTCGGCAAGTTCGGCAGCGGCCTGGTGCTGCTCAAGCCGGCGCCGGAGGGAACCGGGATCATCGCCGGCGGCCCGGTGCGGGCGGTCATCGAGGCGGTGGGCATCCCGAACGTGGCGACCAAGTGCATCGGCACCAACAACCCGCACAACGTCGTGCGGGCCACCATGGCCGCGCTCGAGCAGCTTCAGGACCCTGAGGAGGTGGCGGCCAAGCGCGGGCTATCGCCGGAGAACCTCAGCTAGGAGCGGCAGGCTGCGATGCAGGAGGCCAAGACGATCAAGATCAAGCTGGTGCGGAGCCCGATCGGCGCGCCCGACAAACACAAGCGCATCGTCCGGGCGCTCGGCTTGAAGAGACTGAACCAGGTGGTGGAGCGGCCCGATTCGCCCGGCTTCCGCGGCATGGTGGCCAAGGTTCCCCACCTGCTGCAAGTGATCGAATGAGCGGAGTAGGCGTATGAATCTCAGTGAGTTGAAACCGCCTCCGGGTCAGAAACATGCCCGGCGGCGGGTGGGCCGCGGCATGGGTTCAGGCCGGGGCAAAACGGCGGGCCGCGGCACCAAGGGCCAGCTTTCCATCAGCGGCTACAGCCGCCGGCGCGGCTTTGAGGGCGGGCAGATGCCGTTGCACCGGCGCCTTCCCAAGCGCGGCTTCACGAACGAGTTCCGCAAGGAGTACGCTATCGTCAACGTCGGGCGGCTGGAGAAGCTCGCCGGCGATGTCTTCGACGTCGAACGGCTGATGGAGCTCGGAGTGATCAAAAAGCTCAAGGACGGACTTAAAGTTCTGGGCGGCGGCGAGCTCACGCGCAAGATCACCGTACGGGCCCATCTCTTCTCCAAATCGGCCGAGGAGAAGATCCGGGCGGCCGGCGGCGTGGCCGAACGAATCGAGAGGGCGCAGGCGGCCTAGCGAGGCCTGACGATGAACAAATTTCTAGAAGCTGTCGCGAACGTTTTCCGGATTCCGGACCTTCGCAACCGCGTCCTGTTCACGCTGGCCTTGCTGGCGGTCTACCGCCTGGGAGGCCACATCCCAACGCCCGGCATCGACACGGCCAAGCTCGAGCAGTTTTTTAGCGAGAATCAGGGTACGCTATTCGGCTTCATCGACCTGTTCTCGGGCAGGATGTTCAGCCGGCTGACGATCTTCGCCCTGGGCATCATGCCCTACATTACGGCGTCAATCATCTTGCAGCTGCTCACCGTGGTCATCCCGACGCTCGAAAAGCTCCAGAAGGAGGGTGAGCTCGGCCGGCGCAAGATCACGCAATGGACGCGCTACCTGACCATCGGCCTCAGCATGATGCAGTCGTTCGGCATCGCCACGGCGCTTCAGAGCTCGGAGGCGGGTTTCGTGATCAACCCGGGAATCGGCTTCATCCTGATGACGATGCTCACGCTCACCACCGGCACAGCCTTCATCATGTGGCTGGGCGAACAGATCACCGACCGCGGCATCGGCAACGGGATGTCGCTCATCATCTTCGCCGGAATCGTTGTGGGCCTGCCTTCGGCGGCCGGTGAGATCTATACCAACGCTTTCGTCACCCGGCAGTGGAACATCATTCACCTGATCATCATCCTGACGATGATGCTGGCCGTGGTGGCCTTCATCGTGCTCGTCGAGCGCGGCGAGCGCCGCATTCCGATCCAGTACGCCAAGCGGGTGATCGGCCGGCGCATGGTGGGCGGACAGGGCACCTTCCTTCCGCTGAAGGTCAATGCGGGCGGCGTCATCCCGGTGATCTTCGCCTCCTCGCTCTTGGCCTTCCCTCAGACGCTGCGGCAGATTGCCTGGGCGCGCGATAATCCCTGGATCCGGGGCATGCTGGACTCGATCAGTCACGGCCAGCCGCTTTACTATCTGATCTACACCGTCGGAATCGTATTCTTCTGCTTCTTCTATGTCTCGATCATCTTCAACCCGAACGAGGCCGCCGACAACATGCGAAAATACGGCGGATTCGTGCCGGGCATCCGGCCGGGGCGGAACACGGCCGAGTATATGAACCGGATTCTAACCCGGATCACCATGGTGGGCGGGCTCTACTTGGCGCTGCTGTCGCTGCTGCCGGAGATCATGATCTCGGGCATCAAGCTCCAGACGCTGCCGCTGGTGGGCAACTTCATCGACAACTACTTTCCGCGCTGGCTGCTCGACGGCCTCGGCGTGAGTTTCTACTTCGGCGGCACTTCGCTGTTGATCGTCGTCGGCGTGGCGATGGACTTCGTCAACCAGGTGGAGGCGCAACTGATCATGCGCCATTATGAGGGCTTCACGCCGCGCGCCGGCCGGATCCGCGGCCGCCGAAGCGTCTTCTGAGGAAAGGGCAAGAGCGGGTGCGGCTGTGACCGGAGTTCTGGATCGTTTAGAATTGAAGACAGAAACCCTCGTCGCCGGCAAGCCGGCAAAGGCATGATCGTCCGCAAGAGCCCAGCGGAACTGGAGAAGATGCGTGCCAGCGGCCTGCTCGTTTACCAGGTGCTCCAGGCGCTCAAGAGCATGGTCGAGGAAGGCGTCACGACGATGGATCTGGAGAGGGCGGCCGAGAAGATGATCGGCGACGCCGGAGCCCGGCCGGCCTTCAAGGGCTACTACGTGCCGGCGGTCGGGCAGCGGTATCCGTACGTGCTGTGCACCTCGGTCAATGAGGAGATTGTGCACGGCATGCCCTCGGCCAAGCGGGTGCTCCGCAAAGGCGACGTGGTTTCGATTGACACAGGCGTGGAGTTGAACGGCTATTTCGGAGACTCGGCGATTACCGTCGCCGTGGGCGAAGTCAATGGCCGGGTGGAGAAGTTGCTGAAGGTGACCGAAGAGGCTTTGGAGCTGGCCATCGGCCAGATGCGGCTGGGCAACCGGCTCTTTGACGTCTGCGGCGCCATCCAGCGGCATGTGGAAAGCAACGGCTTCAACGTCGTGCGCGAGTTTGTCGGTCACGGTATCGGCACGCAGATGCACGAGGAGCCCCAGGTGCCCAACTATGTCGATCCGCGGGGGGAGAACCCGCGGCTGAAGGAAGGCATGGTCCTGGCGATCGAGCCGATGGTGACCGCCGGCCGGCCGGAGACCGCCATTGCCAAGAACCGCTGGACGGGAGTGACGCGGGACGGCTCTTACGCCGCCCACTTCGAGCACTGCGTCGCGGTTACGGCCAACGGACCCTGGGTTCTGACCCGACCATGAGAGGCGCCGAGCAGGGTGAAGGAGGCCGGTCCGGGACGCACCGGCCGCTTCGGGCTAGGGTAATTGAACTGCTGCCGCAGGCGGCCGTCCGCGTGGAGCTCGAAGACTGCCGGCAGGTGGTGGCGCATGTGGCGGCGGCGACGCGAACCAATTTCGTGCGGGTTCGGCCGGGCGACCGCGTCTGGGTCGAGCTGTCGCCTGCGGATCCGACTCGGGGCCGGATAACGAGATTGTTGTCGGAGAGCCGGGCGCAACAGACGGAGCGAATATGAAAGTACGGGCTTCTGTAAAGAAGATCTGTGACAAGTGCAAGATCATCCACCGCCACGGGGTGGTGCGGGTGATCTGCTCGAATCCGAAGCACAAGCAACGTCAGGGCTAGGAGGGAACGATGGCGCGAATCATCGGCGTCGACCTGCCGAATCGCAAGCGGGCCGAAATCGGGCTGACTTATATCTACGGCATCGGGCGCGCCCGAGCCCAGTCGATCCTCTACCGGGCGGGCGTGGATTTCAACAAGAAGATCGGCGATTTGAGCGAGGAAGAGATCACGCGCATCCGGCAGATTATCGAGGAGGAGGGCGCCGTCGAGGGCGATCTGCGCAAAGAGATCTCGATGAACATCAAGCGGCTCATCGAGATGGGCTCTTATCGCGGCTTGCGGCACCGACGCGGCCTTCCCGTCCGCGGCCAGCGGACGCACACCAATGCGCGCACGCGCAAGGGACCGCGACGCGGCACAATCGCCAACAAGAAGAAGGCCACGGCGAAGAAGTAGGCGGGCAGGCGAGGCATGGCGAAAGCAGCAGGAACCAAGACCACAAAAAAGAAGACCTTCAAGAAGAAGGAAAAGAAGAACGTGCCGGAGGGCATCGCCCACATCCAGGCGACCTTCAACAACACGATCGTCACCTTCACCGATCCGGCCGGCAACGTGGTCGCCTGGTCGAGCGCCGGCGCCCTCGGCTTCCGCGGCTCGCGCAAAGGAACGCCGTTTGCCGCCCAACAGGCGGCGCTGGCGGCAGCCAAACGCGCGCGGGACGCGGGTATGCGCTGGGTGGAAGTGCGGGTGAGCGGCCCGGGTTCGGGCCGCGAGTCGGCCGTCCGTGCGTTGGCGACGGCGGGGCTCGAGGTCCGGGCGATCAAGGACGTTACGCCCATTCCACACAACGGTTGCCGTCCTCCGAAGAGGCGGCGCGTCTAAGTGAGTTATGAGCAGCAGGAGGAAAGCGCCGGCGAGCCGTTCCCGGCGCCGTAAACTGCACCTGAACGAGCCTCAGGTTTTGACAAGGAGGTCCATTGGCTAGATATCTCGGCCCGGTGTGCCGGCTTTGCCGGCGCGAGGGCATGAAACTTTTCCTCAAGGGAGAGCGCTGCCATAGCGAAAAGTGCGCCATCGAAAAGCGCAACATTCCACCGGGCCAGCACGGCCGCGATCGAAGGCCGAAGCTGCTCGGCTACGGGCTACAGTTGCGCGAAAAGCAGCGGGCGCGGCGGATCTACGGCGTGCTGGAGCGGCAGTTCCGCAACTATTTTGAGAAGGCCGCCCGGATGAAAGGCATCACCGGCGAGCTGCTGCTCGGCATGCTTGAGCGGCGTCTGGATAATGTCGTCTACCGAATGGGCTTCGGCACCAGCCGGGCGCAGTGCCGGCAACTGGTGCGGCACGGGCATATCCAGGTGAACGGCCGCAAGGTCGATATCCCCTCCTTCGAGGTAAAGACGGGCGACGTCATCGAGGTGCGGGAGAAGAGCCGAAAGAACCCGACCATTCTTGCCGCGCGCGACGCCACGGCGCACCAGCCCGTGCCGAGCTGGCTCGAAGTCGACCGCGAGGCCCTGCGCGGGCGGGTCATCGGCGCTCCCCGGCGGGACGAGCTGGTACAGATCCAGTTGAACGAGCAGCTCATCGTCGAGCTGTACTCGAAGTAAAAGGAGTGATCGATGTTGAAGGGCTTTCAGAAGCCGAAACGGCTCGTGGCCAACACGGAAACCCTGACCGAGCGTTACGGCATGTTCTACGCCCAGCCGTTCGAACGAGGCTTTGGCACGACCATCGGCGTCAGCCTGCGGCGTATCCTTTTGAGCTCGATCGAGGGCGCGGCGATCACCGCCGTTCGCATCGAAGGAGTCGCGCACGAGTTTTCCCCCATTCCGGGCGTCACCGAGGACGCCACCGACGTGATCCTGAACCTGAAGCAGGTTCCGTTCAAGATGCTGGGCGACGGCGTCCGGACCGCTCGCCTGCGAGTGGAGACCTCGGGAGAGGTGCTCAGCGGCCAGATCGAAACCGACCCCGACGTGGAGGTTCTGGACCGGAACGTGCACATCGCCACGGTTGGCGAAAACGGCAAGCTGTTTGTTGAAATGCGCCTGAAGAAGGGTCGGGGCTACGTCAGCGCGGACCGCAATTATGACGAGGATCTGCCGCTCGGCTTCATTCCGATCGACTCGGTGCACTCGCCGGTGCGGAAGGCGAACTTCACCGTGGAGAACGCCCGCCTCGGGCAGATGACCGACTACGACAAACTGACGCTCGAGGTGTGGACCAACGGCGCCATCTCGCCTCAGGACGCCATCGCGCAGGCGGCGAAACTGCTGCGGGACCACATGGCCATCTTCATTAACTTCGAGGAGATGGCCGAGCCGCTCGAGGAGGAAAAGCCCGATGCGCTGACGGCGAGGATGCACGAGATCCTCAACCGCTCTGTCGAGGAGCTCGAATTGAGCGTCCGGTCCTACAACTGCCTCAAGAACGCCAACATTCAGACCATCGGCGATCTGGTGCAGAAGACCGAGGCCGAGATGCTGCGGACGAAGAACTTCGGCCGCAAATCGCTCAACGAGATCAAGGAGATTCTGGCCGGCTTCGGGCTGAGCTTCGGAATGAAGTTCGACTCGCAGGGGCGGCTGCTGTCGCCCACCGGCCAGCCTGCATTCATCGAACCGATCCGCATGGCGCCGAGCGAAGCCGAGGCCGACCCGGCCGGAGCCTTCGCCGAGGACCGCGGCGAATAGGGGGCGGCGATGAGACACAAGAAGGCAGGCTACAAACTTCAGCGGGATCCCTCGGCGCGCCGTGCCCTCTTGCGCGGCCTGGTGACGAATGTGATCGAGCGCGAGCGGGTGATCACCACGGTTACCAAGGCCAAAGCAGCGCGTCCCCTGGTCGAAAAGATGATCACGCTGGCCAAAGACGGCAGTTTGCACGCGCGGCGGCAGGCGGCGGCATTTCTGTTTAGCCCGGCCGCCGTCAAGAAGCTCTTCGATGGTCTGGCCAAGCGTTTCGGGACGCGCAATGGCGGCTACACCCGGATCGTGCGCCTGGCGCCGCGCAAAGGGGACGGCGCGGAGCTGGCCATGTTAGAGCTGATCGGTTCCGAGCTGGTCAAGCGCGCCGCAGAACGCGCCCGGCGGAAAGAGGAACGGCTTCAGGCGATGCGGGAAGGCCGCGAAGTCGACTCGGAGGGCGGCAAGGGCTAACGGGACGCCGGGGTGTCTTTGGAGCCGATTCCGAACAGAGCGTGATACCGGGCCGGCAGGCGTACGGGCCGCATTTCGGCATCACAAAAGAGGTGCTTCGTCCAACCGGTGGCGAGCAGACGGCCGTCGCCGGCCTGACGCATCTCGTAATGAAACTCCACCATCCGAGCGTGGGCGCGTCCCACCCAGGTCTTCACGATCACTTCCTCGTCGTAGCGGGCCGGCGCGATGTAGCGGCAGTTGGCCTCCGCCACCGCGAGCAGGATGCCGTCCTGCTCCTCAAGATCCCGGTAGCGAAGTCCGGCCGCGCGGCAGTACTCCACGCGGCCGACTTCCATCCAAACGAAGTAATTCGCATAGTAGGCAACGCCCATCTGGTCGGTTTCGGCGTAGCGAACCCGAAGGCGGGTCTGGTGGGCCTGCATGCGAAAGCTACGATTATACCGGTCCGATGTCGGCTCCGCGCTCGGTTGCCCCATGGGAGAGCAGCCGATATGCAGCCTCGATCCCCGCACCGGTACGAAGGCGGATGACCGCCTCCAGGGGGGCGCCGAACCCGTGCGCCAGGCTGAGGGCCCGGTTCGCCTCGATCAGCACCAGCGAGCCGAGCGACACAGGAGCCAGGCCGCGGTAGATGCGCCGCAGGCGCTGGTGGAGCGCCTCGGTGAACTGGGAGATCAGACGGTGCAGCCGGCGCGGCGCCTCCGCCGGCTCTTCTCTGAGCGACCGAGCCTCCAGAGCGAGTTTGATCACCTCACCCACAAAACTGGCCTCGGCGGCCAACAGACTCTGAAACGCCCGAGGCGCGCGCTTGACGTTTTCCAGGACGGTCTTGGGATCGAGTTTTCGGTAACGGCGGGCCAGTTGCTCGCGTCCCGATTCCGCCAGGAGCGCGGAGGCCGATTGCAGCAACTCCCCCAAGGGAACCGAGGCCGAGCGCAGCGCCCGCTGGACGCTCTCCGGGTTCATCACGTCATAAGTGAACTCGGGGCTCGATTTGCGGCAAAAGGGGCGGCACGCTTGATAGGCAAGCATCGGGTAGGCAGCCTCGGCGTCGCCGTAACGATCCAGGTCGCTGAAGAACATGTACGGAAGCCAGGCGCGGAGCGCCTGCTGGATGGCTCGTGAAACCCGCCCGAAGGCCTCATAAAACTCCGGACTCCGCTGGCGCGGAGCCTCAAGCCAGGGACGAACTTCCGCCGATGGGAGACTCAGCTCGATCGCAACATCCACGGCCGGGCCGATATCGCCGTCCATAAAGGTGCAGAGAGCCTCCGGAACCTCATAGCCGCAGGCTGCGAGCAGGCGCGGAAAGCTGTGGCGGAGCTGTGAGGGAGTCAGCCGCCGACCGTCGGCGAATCGAAGCGCCGGCCGAGGCTGGGCCGGGTGTGCCGGCCGGGGCAGGGCCTCGGCTAGCAGAAGAGCCGCTTGTCGAAAGTTCTCCCGCTCCCATCGCGCGGCAAGGCCTTCGGTCAGGAGAACCCGCACCCCGTGAAACCCGTCGACCTCCAGCTCAAAGGCGTCGGCGTTTTGATCCGGTCGAGGCCATGCGCGCTCGCTCCGCTTCAAGAACGGCAAATAGACATCGATGACCTCATCTCGGAGCGGCTCGCCAATTGGCGAGGAGCCGGCCTCCGGCTGCTCGCGCCGCCCGGGATCGATTTCTGCGGCCAGGCGGCCGGCAACCGCAGCCAGGGCGCAGTCCCAGACCTGGCGCCAGAAAGCGTCAGGATCGCCCGCCGGCAACGGAAAACGGACCTGCGGAGTTTGGGATGAATCGTCCAGATAACGGCCGCCCAGCTCGACTGCCCCAGGGCGGTCGACCAGTTCCAGCACGGCTTCGCGCGGCGCAGTCAGCAGCGCCGGTTCGGCATCGAGCGTGCACCGGGCTGCTTCCCACACGGCATGCAGCCGCAAGCGCACGCGCACGTGCCGCCGCCTGGTAGCGTCTTGCTCGGAGTTCGGCGAGGCGCCCGCAGCAGGCGGCTCGGTTTCCACGGGGAAAGTAGGCTCGACCTCGTGCCGCATTTCGCTTCAGGTGTCTCTCAATTATAGGGATTTTTTGGACTTCGATTCCGCTTTATCGATGGGATTTCGCGCCGATTTGCGCAGGAAAGTTCCGGTTCCGATTATAAGCCTAGTCGGTGCGAACTGCGGCCGGGATCCGCCTCGGCTGAGAGTGCTAAATGATTGACAAAACACGCCGGTTTCGCGGTTTCCCGGTGCGTATTTTTTTCTGTGACCGTCGTGTTTTCAAGTACGCGTTCACCTGTTCGAGCGAAGCGAACAGGCCGGCGAAGGAGGCTCGCCGCGCTAGCCCCGGGACGGTGCGGCGCGGCGAAAAATCCCGCGGCGCGAACAGATCTGTGGCGGCGATCACCGCGACCCCCATGGGGCGGTATTCGTGTGTTCCCTGAGCCCAGGCAAGCTGATTGTCCACCCAGAGTGCGAAACCCATGGCGAACAGGCGCCCCAATCACTGCGGCTCGCCCAGGATTCTGCCTGCTGCCCGGGCTGGCCGGCTTACCAAAGTCGCTACCAGCGCCTCGCCGGCCTCGTCGGCGTACAGGCGGCGGTAGATCTCCGCGTTGCGGAGTACGATCGCCACATAGTTTCGCGTTTCGGTGATAGGAATCGTTTCGATGAACTCGGCCGGCTCACGGTAATCCGCCCAGCTCAACCAGAGCCTGGCTCGGGACAGACCCGCGTTGTAGGAGGCCAGCGCGGCTTCGACGTGTCCGTCCAAGGTGTCGAGGAGATGCCGCAGATAATAGGTCCCCAGATTGAGATTGACGTCCGGTCGGTAGAGCATCGACGGGGTAAACCGCTTGAAGCCCAGCTTGCGGGAAAGTTCGCGTCCGGTCGAGGGAAGCACTTGCGTGAGGCCGATCGCTTTGGCCCGAGAGACAGCGCGGGCGTCGAACTCCGACTCCTGGCGAATCAGGGCGGCCAGGAAGAACAGATCGAGATCGCGTGCTCGGGCGTAACGGAGGAGCTGATCCTTGTAGTGCAGGGGGTAGGCCAGGCGCCAGAACTCTTCCGGCGCTGACTCAAAGGGCATCCAGAGATACCCCGGCACCAGGCTCTTGATGTAACGAATGCTCTTGCCGTATTCCTGTTTCCGTACCGCCGCTCGGGCTAACTCCATCGCCAGAAGCGGAGCCTGAGCGTCCGTGCGGGCGCCGAAACGCAACTCAGTTTCGGCCCAGTCGGCCAGGCCGGCCGCGCGAAGCAGACGGCCGCGTCCGAGCCGGATCTGCGTGATCCGGTCCGGCTCGAAGTTATGGGTGCGCGAGCGCGGCGGGAACTCGACGTTTTCGAGGAAGCGCTGGACCTCCTGGGAAGGGTTTGCCGCCTTGATATCGGCCTCCCGGAGCCGCTGTTCGGCCAGTGTGGCGTAGTAGCGGTTCGGATACTCGCGTTTCACCTCCTCGAACCAGGCGCGGGCGGCTGCGGTCTCGCCGGCCTCCTGCGCCAGGCGCCCGAGGAAATACAGGGCGGCGTCGGCTTTCTCCGAGTGCGGGTAGCGGCGGAGGTGTTCCCGCAACAGGCTCCTTGCCTCCGGCCGCCTCCCCAGATAGGCCGCCCAGGTGACCTTCCAGTGGCAATAGGCCGCCTTCGCATCGGAGGGAAACGTCTCGGCGCAGGTGCGGAAAAGTGGCTCATAGCGGCTGACATCATTTGCCAGCAGGAAATGATTGCCCACCGCCACCAGGGCCTCCAAGCGCCAGGGAGACTTCGGATGCCTCTTGTTCAACTGCGCAAGCGCTTGGAGCATGTCGCCGACCCGGCCCAGACGTCGCGAACTCGCGACCAAGTAGTACAAGCGCTCGGCATCGGCCTCGGGGCTAGCGACCTTGAGTGAGCCGAGCCACTGGAAGGCAATCGCATCGTGGCTGCGAAGGTGGCGCGCCCGGCCGAGCCAGACGCGCGCCCGGTCGCGTGCAGCCCCGCTGAGCGTCGTGGTCATCTGTTGGAGCTCCCGGCGGGCCATCTCGTACTCGCGTGCCGCCAGCAGGCGGTCGATGCGGGTGAAGCGCATCTCGGCGCTGAGCGGAGGGAATCGGGCGCCGAGCGCCTGCCTGAGCCGCTCGAGTGCCGATGCGGCCCGGCCGGCTTCGCCCGAAGTCGGGTGTTCGCACCAGATGCGCTGCCAGATGCGGGCGGCCTCGACCGAGTTGCCCGAGCGCTCCAAGCCCCCGGCCAGCAGCTCTAAGCTCGACGGAACCGGCAGCTCGGCGGCATGATTCCGCAGCAGAGCGACAGCTCGGTCCGGCCGCCCGCTCTCGAGATGAATTCGTGCGCTGAGCAGGAGCGCCTGGGCACGCAACGGGGAGACGGGCTGAGCGGCGATGGCGGGCTCGAGCTCCGCAAGCGCCTCCTCATAAGCGCCCGTCCGATAAAGGGCGTTGGCGAGATGGAAGCCCGTGTAGTCCTGGAGCGAACGCAGGCGACTCTTGGCTTCCCGCAACAGCGGGATTGCGCTCTGGGCATTGCCGCCGGCCGCATCGACGGAACCAACCACCAGCCGCGCCAGCGCGCCCTCCTGGCTCGGCCCTTTCTGGGCGGCATAAGCCAGCAGGGCTGCGCGGTTGGCGCCGGTCGGGTTCTTCCGGAACGCGGCCGCCAGCGACTCCAGCGAAGCCGCCTGCGCAGTGGCCGCGGCCGCAAGCAGGCAAAGCTTAAACCAGCGGACCAGGATAGTCCAACCCCAGCAGCGTCTCGTCTTCATGTGCCAAGGTGCGAACGAGCTCCAGATGTAGGTAGTCCACCATGGACGGACAAACGTCCATAAACTGGCGACGGAAGGCCTCCCGCGCCGCATCGATCTTGTCTTTGAGCCGAACGTAAAGATCCTTGGCGGCGCGCCCTTGTTTGACCGCCTCCGACTCGTACAGGCGCAGTTCGGCAACGCGAACCCGTGCGAAACGCTGCGCCTTCAAGTGAAACTCCTGATCTTCTTTCGACAGCCGCGACCAAGGCGGCAGGGGCAAACCGCCCGGGCGGGAAAGACCTGAGATCAGCACGAAGCCGCCCGGGATGCCGTCCGGCTCCGGCGGGCGCGCCTCGAGCGCTGCCGAGGCGAGCGCCGCCACGAGTTCGAGCGCGTTCAGGTCGACGCTTTCGCCCTCCGCGGCAGCAGCCAGGACGGCGGCCACTTTGCCTCGAAGGGTGATGGGCACGAGGGCGACGCGGCTGGTGACGGGCTCCAGCTTCTCGGACAAGCTGGGTGAAAGCTCTTCGGCAGAGACCATGGCGACCACTGTGTCGCGCGAGTGCAGCACACTCTCGAAGGCGCGCGCGGCCGCCAGCTCAACGGCCCCGAGATCAGCGAACCGTTCCGGCAGCCGGTCTCCGGACGCACGCTCGAGACGAACGGCGTCGCCGCTCACACGAAACAGCAGCGCAAGAAGCGAAAACTCCCCGGCGAGCTCGACCAGCGCCTGCGTCCACTCCTCGACATCCTGGGCCTGCCGGAGGCGACGTCCGGCTTGGTTGAAGCGTTCCGTCAGGCGCCGCACAGCCTGTTGGGCGCCGGCGCGAGCCGCAGCCTCCCACCCCGCGGCGACGCGCTCGGCGGCCAGCCGTTCGGTCTCGCCTTCGAGGAAGCGGGCGATCTCCTCGAACCGCTCGTCAAGGACGTGCGAGATGTCCGACGTCCAGCCTCGCACCAATTCGGTTTGCACGCGGTCGACGTGGAGCTGCCAGGCGGCCTCGAGCTGCTCGCGGGTTGCAGCCCGGACGTGCTCCAGCGCCTGGCGGACCGTTCGAGGATGGCCGCCGGAGACGACGGCTGCGGAGACAGCGCCAGATGCTTCAGTCACCCAGGTGATCCTTTCCGCCCGCCCAAATCATATCTTACCGCGATTGTTGTTCGGCTTGTCCGCTCTCGGTCCTGGCCTTGCCAAACAGCAGCGGACCTCCAAGCAAAAGCTCCTCCCCGTCTCGGAAGAGCAGCAGCTCCGCTCGGCCGCCCTCAGCCTCGGTCGTGTAGCCGTAGTAGATGACCTCGCCGCGTCGGAGCTCGGCGCAGGTGAGCCGTTCCCGGGCTGTACCCCGCTCCAACGCCAACTCGAAGCAACCCGATGCGCGTTCCCAAGACTGGCCGCCGAGGTCCAAAGACTTGCCGGAGAAAGCGCCCTCGACGAGAAGGCTGGCCGGGCGCATGAGCTCGGCGCCCTGCGCCGCAAAGCCGGCGTCGAGGCTCAGGCTGCCGCCGTTCCAGTCCATGCCGCCGATCGCAAAGCGGCCGCGGGCCGAGAGCGTGGCGCCACCCAGCTCCGCCGTCAGGCGGCCTTCCACGGCCGCGCCTCGCCAGACCGCTCTGAATCCCGCCAGTTCCAGATGCGTGCCGTGCCAGTAAAAGGCGGTTTGGACCGAATCGAGCTGCAAGCCTCCGGCCTCCAGATGTGCGATCTCCAGCCGGCCTTCCACACGCCGGTTGCGCAGCCATCCGGGAGCGGGCGGCGGAGAGAGGCGAAGGGTTCGAGCGAGGAATCCACGCCGCCGGCGCAGGACCGGGGCGAAAAGATCTCCGAGTCGAGACGCATCCGCCCGCTCGGCGCGCAGGAGAAGACGGTGGGGGCGCGGCCCTTTTCCCACAAACCGATACTCACCGCCAAAGGCGATCTCTTCGGCCCGGGCGGTGAGAAAGCGCACGGAACCCCCGCTGCCCAGCACAACTCCGGCGGCGACGAGTCGAAGAGGGCTGGAGAATCCCGGCAGCTCCCACGTTGCATCGCGCACGAGCCCGCTGCCCTCCCAGGTTCCCTCGGCCGCCTCCGTCTTGTTGAGGCGCAGCGAGCCCTCGAAGCGACCGGAGGCGAGGGCAGCGAGCAGGGCGGGCGGCGGACCGATGCCGAGCCGGTTCCAAACATCCAGGAATCGGCCGATGGACAACGCTTCGCAGTGGAGCCGCAGATCGAGCCGTTCGACCGATGGACCGGCGTTGAGCTCCAGTCGTAGCCCCTCGGTCTCGCTCATGCGGAACTCCGTGGGCGGCATCCGCAGGCGGTCCCGCAGCAAAAGAATCCGCGCCGCAGGGAAGCGGATCGACGCCGTATCCGCTTCCGTCCAGCCGACCTCACCATTCTCGACCTGAAACTGGCCCTGCGGGCCGGCGGCCGACGACCAGCTCATCGCACCCGAGGCTGAGCCCTTGAGCACCATTCCGGCCGGAAGAGAGGCGCCGAGCTGGCGAGCAAGAGCGGGCAGAGAGTCGACAGGAAGGCGCCGCACCGTGACACCGATGGCCCAGCGCGGCTCTGTGAGGTAGGAGGAGAGGCGAAAACGAATCCAGGCCGGCACGGTTGCGCCGGGTCCCGGCCGGCTCTCAAGCAGCAGATTCTGGGCGCTCACCTCCAGCCGGCCGCCGTAGTCTATTGACCCGCGCTCCGGGCCGAAGGGCAGGATTCCGCGGCTCACCTCCGCCAGGTGCAGGTTGCCGCGGATGGCAAGGTTCGACAGCGGACCCTCCAAGCGCGCTGTCGAGCTCAGAAAACCGCCCAGTCCCAGACTGCGCCCTTGAAGCAGAACGAGAATTTCCGCGATGGCGCTCCGCTCCAAGTGGAGGTTGAGATCGAGTTGGCTTTCCTGCTCCGGAACAACGAGCAGCCGGCCCCGGCCCGACAGCCTGCCGGCGCCGAAAGGCGGCCGGTCCGTCCGCGCCATCAGGCCGGCAAACCGAATGCGGACGGCGCGAGCCCGGACATCCGGGTTGATGTCGAGATCCGCCTGGGCGAGATAGAAGACCGACTTGGTGTCCCCAAACTTGAAGTTCAACCGGCCGGAACGGACGTGGATGGCGGGCACGGAGTCGCTCCCCCGGGCAGGGTTGCGGAAGGCGCGCTCGAGAAGCCAGGGGAAATTCCACCCTCGGGGACCGGACTTTACCAGATTGACGCTGGGCTCGCCGAGGCGCAGCGTAGCCACCTCCAGGCGCCTGCGCCACAATGCGCTCGGCCGCACCGACAAGCTCAGCGTGCCGACATAGGCCAGCGGCTCGGCGCCCATAGCCGGATCGTCATGAATGACGACATTCTGGGCCGAAAATCCCGGTCCGGGCCAGAGCTGAAAGCGAACCGGTCCGGTGATGTCTACCTTCCGGCCGAGCGCCTCTTCGAGCGCCTTCTCGATGCGCCCGCGGTAACGATCCGCCCGGACCCAGGGCGCCAGCAGGGCGGCGATTGCGGCGGCCGCGCCCAGCCAAGCGGCTGTCCGTACCGGATGGAAACGCCGGCGGCGCATCAGGTGCTGTCCGGTCCGAGCAGACGCGCGTAGGCGGCCGGATCGTCAATGTCGCGCAGGATGCCCTCGTCGGCCACTTCGACGTACCGCGTGCTGACGGCGTAGCGGCGCAGGACGTCGCGGGCTGTCGCCTCGGCGGGTAGATCGAGCAGTTCGCCAATGAGGCTGCGGTGGATCACGACCGGATGGCCGTGCCTGCCCGCGCAGCTGGGCGCCACCACCGATGCATCCCCGGCCCGGAATGCTTCCACCAGCGCCGCAACCGTTGCCGGTTTCACCGCCGGATAATCGACGGGGGTGAAGATCACGCCGTCCCGATCCTCGGGGACCTCTTTGAGGCCGCACTGAAGCGAGCTGAGCTGGCCTCGCTCGGGCTCGGGGTTGCGGACGAAGCAAACGGC